>Ga0179593_1317861_pt1 | contig 15470 bp, 15 predicted proteins | sample CZODoug2_1_08_16_FD_185931 | JGI IMG/M metagenome (GOLD analysis project Ga0179593, IMG submission 185931) | Vadose zone soil fungal communities from Angelo Coast Range Reserve, California, USA - CZODoug2_1_08_16fungal (PacBio error correction) | ecosystem: Environmental > Terrestrial > Soil >... | reverse complement strand
GTCCGCGGCCGACGTCACGTTCAGAAGACTTGGTCTCATCGGAAGGTCCATCAGGTGGTATTCTTTTTTTTCTCACCTGAGGCCCCCTCCACCGGTCTCCCTCTACTGTTTCATCGCCCCCTTCTTTCCTGACTTCGGTCCTCAGAGGCCTTTTTGCGTTGCCGCTTTCTTCTCCTACAGCGGTCCTGACACGTCCCCCCCGTTTCCACTGCTTCCCTTCTCTAACTCCTCGGCGGCTCCTCCACTCCTCTTTTCACCCTCTTTTCATGAGATTAGTGAAGTGTCTTGCATTCCTTCCAGATTCCTTTCCCTATCTCGGCCTTTTACGTGAAACGACGCTTTGGAGTTTTCCGAAGTCGTTTCCCGTCTTTTTCCTCCCTTCTGGATTTTTCCCTTTGCTTTTTGGTCGGTTGAGATGACCCCAAAGAAGAATCGTTCCTGACTTTTTTCTATTCTTTTCGAGGACATTCCATGCTCGCCCCTTTTTTTTGCAGGTTTTCGAGCTCCCCGCTCCACATATCTTCCCCAAACTGTTGGAGCGACGTAGCTTCAAATCCTTCTGGCGTCGGTTTCTTCCTAGGGTGTACACTGCCTAGTGTCCGAGAATGTAAGGACAGGGTTCTTTTCTCCTTTCCCCAGTGCTTTTAAAACCAGGAGTTCGTTTGCCAGAAGTCCTTTTGCCTTTCTTTGACCTTTACTCGTCATGTTCATTCCTTCTTCCACCTTAGCCACTACGTCGATTCTCTTCTTCCCCCCTTCTCCTTAGGCTTTCTTTTTTCCCCTTCTTCGGACACAGCTAACTTCCCGTCTTCGTATTCACTTGTCTCTTTTCTTAAGTCACATGCGTGGGTCTCTCTGTTCGTTTTTGCGAATCCTGGTAATTGGTCCCGACTTCTCACCTTTTCCCTTCTTCGTCTCCCGCTATCTCTTCTATTCTTCGAATAGATAATGCCTCTTCCTGCACTCTGATTCCTTCAATCGTCCCTTTTCCGCGTTTTCCGGCTATCAGCTTCCCGCTTTCGAAGGACCCAGCTCCCGTCCTTCGTAGATCTAGAGCTTTCTCCTTTCTTGCATAACGCTCTGCCTCCTTACTCTTTTTTCCCAATTATGATTGTTTTCCGAGATTACCCGATGAATCCACCTTTCCCCCTACCTGGCTCCGGTCTTGTGTCATGGGATTCTTCAGACTTTCCACCGAGAGTTTTCGCTTTCTCCTCGCCCCCCCCCCTCCCCCTTTTCGTTCGGTTTTTCTTCTTGGTAATTCTAACCGTGAGAACCCGGTATGGTTCCCATTTCCGCCAGTCACCCAGGCAGAATCTGCACCTGTTCCCATTGTACTTCTGCCCTTTTCCCGGCTTTTGAGGTGACAGCTCTCGACCTTTTCCCTCCTTTCACGGTCTTTCACGTCCCTTCCCCCCACATCCCAAGATGACTCTTAGAGCCCGCAATTGAGGACTTTCACCCCATTTGCGCCGGGTCCCAGTTCACCCTTTTTTGACGTGCCGCCCTCCCCTGCTATCTTTTATATACGCGTCCTTAGAAGAAATTCCATCCTACTGATCTCACATGATCTTTTTTTTTTTTTTTATGAGCGTCGGTTTTCACAGTCTCATATGAAGATTGCGAGTCCCCGACCCTCGACAGTGAGTTTCTCCTTCTCCCTCCTTTGGCCTCTTTACTTGCGATATTTGACGGCCGCACATTGCCTTTCCTCACCTCTGCCCCCCCTCCTCCATCCTAGTTCTCCTTCCCAGTAAGTTTAGAGAAACTGCGAATAATTTCCAGTGAAGATTTGAAGTTCCCGTCCATTGGTTGTTATCCACAGTGCCTTTCTCTCGCCCCTCTCCCCGTCGGTCCTCCGTCTCTTTACATTTCCTCTCCGTTAGGATTTTTCGGTTTCTCCCCCCCGACCTCCAAAGAAAGTACTTCGCCAAGACCCTCTCCCAATGGTCGCTTTGCTCCTGCTACCCGCCTGCCCGCTCCGACTTGATTACCCCACCCTCGCGTGGAACTGGTTCTCACTCCCATGCCGCTTTTCCCTTGGGCTTCATCATTCCCGAACTTCTCAAGACCCCTACGTTCATAGAGCGTCTTACCCACACATCTCTACCCCCCCCCCCCCCCCCCCTTACGTTCGAGCATGTCGCCCTTTGTACCCCATCCTTTCGAGCAAGCGCCTCGTCCTAATGGGTCGAGATGGGTATACTCCCCCCTTATTGTTGTTGTCCAGGTCCGTTTCGATTCTAACTGTTCCTCTGAGAAGAACTCCTCCTAAGCTCTTTTCCTCTCGACCCTTTCCTCCTCTTAAGCTTCGTCCTCGAGGGCGAGGTAGATTTGAATTGAAGTTACCCCGTCGTCTCTTTATTTTCCCTCGTGGGACTATGTAGAAGCCCTTAAGGCGGTTGTCTCTTTGTACCAGGCGAACGTCCAGCTTTTTTGTCCCTCTTGATGTCTCTAGCCCCTGCGTCCTCTCTGTCGTGGTTTTTTTTTTTCCGTGTCCTAAAAGTTTCTATAAGGAGACGGTTTTCTCTAGCTCTTCCAGCCACCAGCCCGGTCGACTCTTTTTATATCTTAGCGTTGTCGTCAGATCTTATCGACCTTTGAACTTCTTTTCTTCCTGCCTTGACCTGCATTAAAAGAACCCGACAACGCAATAACTATCTTCCTATCCTATTGTTCTTGTTTCTCTCTCTGTCCTTCGGGTTCTCCTTCCTCTGCTTCCCCCGCGCCTTTCCTTTCACTGATCAGCTTCGAAGGAAAAGATCTCAGATAAAGTATTTTTCGAATTGCTGAAGTCGTGGTTCTCTGATTCTCCTGTTCCCCCTTTTCCTTGGTGGAGTCTCATGCCTATTTCTTTCACTGGCCCCAAACACCCTCCGAGTCGCTGTTCAGAGAATCAAGCCCGGAGTAAGACTTTCCCCGTCTGTCCCTCCCCCCCACACCCCCTGCTCCAATTGCCACCACCTTTCCTCGCGTTCTTCCATCTTCCGTTTTTTCCGGAGGCGACTCCCCTTCCCATCTTTCGTTTTGTCCCCCTGGCGTTTTCTCCCTCTTGACCTTCATTAATGCCTGCTTGCCTTGCGTTCCTTCCGCGCTTCTTCGAGTTTTGTCCCTGATCGCGTTCACTGGTGACTCGACTCCCTGTTCCCACCTCAACCCGCCAGAAGGGTGATGAACCCCTCTTACCCCCTTTTTTTTGGAGCGCTCAGTCCTCCTTTTTTTCGAAAGTCGATGCCCTATTGAGACCCTATTTTCGTCTCTTTTTCCTTATCGTAATTCGTTCCTCAGCAAACGTTTCCCCCTCTGGCCCCAGTGGCGCGACCATTTAAGATTGCGTGTTTCCTGCCCCCTTTTTCGCGCGTGTATTCGTGTTTATCGGGCTTCGTCGTTCGTGGGATCTACAGTCGACTTACGGTGTCTTTGTTTCTTTACGCCCTCCTGAGGAACCTTTTTTTATTTTTCCTCTTCTCGAGAGTTCTTTTTCCTATGGTTCCTAATCCAGTGTCGACCCCCCTGGCACCGGCCGTTAAGATTGAGGTGGGACTGTGTGTATCTTGCAGCCTGTCCCTTGTTTTTGTTTGCGTGAATGGAGATGGCCTTTGCCCCCGTGCCCCTTTGATCCTTTCCCTCGGTTCGCCTGTATTAGTGAGAACAGCCTTCGTCAAACCATCCGGCTCCCACTCCCGTTTTCGGTCTTGGTGATGTTTTCCTCTTCAAGCTCCTCTTAGCAAGGCTAGGTTCCCTCCCTGCCCTTGCCCCCCTTCTTTCCTGCTACGTCGATTTCCTCTCGGAATCATCCCCGGATAAAGGGAGACCTTTTGTTCTTTTTTGGTTCCGTTACCCTTCTCACCGGGTCCTTGATAAAGTATCTTCCGCGACATAAAGCAGGCAGTGGCTGGTATGTAATAGCCACCCCTCTTTTCCCCTTCTTCTTTCGAGCGTCCCCTCCTAGAAGGGCACCGTCGAAGTTAAATTCCTCCTCTATGCTTTTTGTCGATGGATTCCTTTTTATTACAGTTTGTTGGAACTCTTTTCCGTCCCCCTTTCCGTAGAAAGATTCCGTCACAATTCGTTCTGTGGTTCTATTCTCTCGTAATAGACTGGTGATGCCCCGAGTAGTATTGCCTTCGAGCGTAACACTCCTTTTCCCGGGGGCGGGTGAGTTTACTCCTTCCTTCTGGTTTGCGCCGTGAAAAGACCCGCTCCAACGCCTCTTTCTTTTTCTCTTTCCGCCGTCCTTCTAACGCCTCGTGAAGCTCAGAGAAGTCAGTGCGTCCCTCTTTTCCTTTAGAACTGACTTTCAGTGTTCGTACCATTCTTCCAGGCCCGCTGTCGAATCGAGGTGCCTTTTGAATCTCGGAGTTCTTTAACATTTTCCGTCTCTTCTCCCTCCGGTCTCCGGGTCTCTCACAGATTCCCCCGGGAGAAGTCTGGCCCCTCCAGGGAGGTAGATCCCAAACCCTTCTTCACCCCCCCTTATTTTCCCTTTTTCCTGACTGATAAGGCTCTTCTTTCCTCTTTCCAATGGCCTATTTCCCTCCTACTCCGACCGTGCTGAATCCTAGAGGACTTCACTCATTAGCGATCAAATTTTCGTCGCGCGCGAGGACGCCGGTCCTGGTATTTCTTAGTATGATTCATTCCGTGTTAGCGCTCCCTTACCTACTTCCCCCCGGCATTCATTTATCTCCCCAATACATCTGTTCCGGCCCCCCTAGTTATCTCAGTCTCCTCTGATTTGGAAGCGTACAGTCCACCCCTAGTTTAATTTTCCTGCTACCGTGCGAGTTCGTCCTTCGCGCGAATTTGAAGTTCCTCTTCAGAATCCTCCCGGCCTCCCTCTTATTCTTTGTCTCAGACCCCACAGCATGGGTGTTCCCTGTACCTCACTTTTCGCTGTCCCCAATTATGTTCCTCTCTTTTTCCTCGTCTTTCACGTCGTGTATCGGATCTTTTCTTTTACTTCGTGAGCGGCTGGCATGACCGTCAAGGAATCATCCTCCGTATTGACGAGCGGGAGTTCTCTCAGATGGAGTTCCCGCACCCTTTTTCCTTTCTGGTCGAGCCCCTAAAGTGAGGACAGCGTATTCCCGCGGACCTTTTTCCCACTCCTCGGGGGGACCGACGCCAATCCCGTGGTGAGCGCGCCGGCTTCGTCTCCCTCTTTTAGAGCTACTGGTCGCACGCCACTCTTCCCCTTTCCTTTCGCTTCGCATTCGTCGGCTGCCGGCTTCCCTGACCTCTCCGTCATATCCTCCTTTGTATTTCCAATACTTTTTCTGTGTTGTTTTCATTTTCTAAGTAGGCGCGGCCTTTTCGTCCCGACTGGGCCTGCGAATCTTCCTTTCTTTGGCGTTCCCCCCTTAGTCGCGACCTGTAGAAGCAGAGTCGGAGACCCCTAGTATTGTTTCGTTGTTCCCTCTTCCCGTTGGCGGTTCTGGTCTCGGACTACTAGGTCCCATTTCGCCCGTCCACCAGAAGGATTATTTCCCTCTTCTCCTGTCCCTCCCTCGCGTTCCCTCTTGAAGTCTAGGTGGAAGGGCGTTCAGTAAATGAAGTCCCTACGTCCTCTATCGCCCCCGGTACCGTCCGGCGCTTCGACTGTCGGAGATGACCCCTCTTTTCCGACTTTTCGTTATGCGGGAGGTTTTTTGTCGCGTCCCAGAAGTGTTACGATGTTAGGTCCAGCTTCTTATGCTTTTTGTCGCGTGACCTTCCCTGCTCTCCCGTGGTCCGCTTCCTTCCAACCCCTGCGAGACCACGGTGTGGACGTCTCTTCCCCCCCTCATCGGCTTTTTTGCGGTCTTCGTCTTCCGTAACCCCGCTTTTCTGTGAGAGTAATGCTTTTTTTTTTTGCCGTTTTTTTTCTTTCCAGCTCCCCCCGTCTATTCGCTACTCCTGCACTTGCCTTTCCGTTGCAGCCTTTCCGACTCTTCGGCTTCTTAATTGCATTGCCCGGCGAAGGTCGGTCTTCATTAAGATCGGGATCCCCCTGTCTCGGTGCGTTCTCCTCTTGCCAGCGTAACTTTCTCCGTGATTTCCTTACGAAATCTCTTTCAATCCGTTTCCTCTCGTTGTTGGGCTCCGGAATTCAATTCCTTTTTTGCCCGTCCAGGTCTTGGGAATTGACTTTTTACGCCGAGGTTCTGAGAAGTAGCCCGTTTCCTTTCCCTTCCTCTAAAAAGAGGCTTCTTCACCTGCGGTTTTTCCTGTTGTCTTCCGATCTCCAGCTCCCCGGTCCAGTGTAGATCTTAAAGCTCCCCCGTTGATCTTTTAGCTTCTCTGAGATTAGAATTCTTGTGCCCCCCGCAAGGGGCGCCTTGTTTACTTCTGAGTTCCCTTTTTGGGTGACCACGAAATTCCCTCCGCTCTCCACTCACGTTCCTGGTCGTTGACAGGATGGTATGTTGTCAGGAAGAACTTGCACCTCTCTTTATTTTTCCGCCACGCCCTCCTTCTGATTGTTCAGCACGCGTAATGCACGCTCCCGGACTCCCGGCCCCCCGCCCATCTAAAGAACACGACCTTGATTACGATTCCTTTTCGTGCCGGTTGCGGGGTCGCGGGTGATACTCTCCTTTTACGGGAAGGAGTGTCTTCTAAACCTCCCCCCTCCATTTCCTGCGCGGTTACTCTACCCATTGCTTCCAAGTACCATTGGCGGTCCGGGTAAAGTAAACGAGACGTTATCCTTGTCCCGGATCTGATAATGGAGAGCCCCCCACTCCCCGACGCGACAGAATGAGATGTTTCTCTCTTTTTGCAGTCGCTCTTCTTCCTCTTGATAGTTTCACCATCTCCAGTAGCCAAGTTAATGTTCAGAAGTTGGAGAATTAATGAGATAGTTCTGCGACCCCTCTTGACATGGTTTTTTAGTTCATCTCCACCTTTGAGAGAGCCTAGCTCGCCTCCTTCCCCATCAGTTTTCGCGAACTACTCTCCTTCCATTAAAGAGGATTTCGGGCACCGTTAACATTGTTCTTTTTCTTTTTTTTTTTTTTTTTTTTTTTTTTTTTTTTTTTTTTTTTTTTTTTTTTTTTTTTGTGTTTTTTTTTTTTGATCTCCAACTTTCGCGGATCGATTAGACTTTTTTTTGCTTTCCCTATGCTCTCTTTAAAGGTCCTCCCTCGTGTCTTGCCGGTCCTGCCCTCCCTCCCGCCTTCGACCTTAGATACCACGTGTCTGGCCCCGCCTTCGTCTGTGACGCCCGCGAGCACCTTCCGAATCTCCCGCGTCAATTTGTTTTCCCGTTTTCCTCCGTTATCCCCTTGTTGCGTTGAGGGCCAACGAAATTCCCCCCTTCCCCCACACGATACTGCGTCATCGAGCCTCGACCCAGAACCACCCTCGTAGTCTTTTTGCTTTCCCGCGAAGCCTTGTGATTGTTTCTCAGCCTTATTTCGTTTTCTTTCTGTCTTTTTACCTTTTGATGTTAGGTGGTCCCCCAGTGCTAGCCTCACCCGAAGCGCTTTTGCTTCCCCCCCCTACAAGTTTTTTCGCTCGCAAGGACCTTTTTAGAATTCGCGTTGTATGTCGCTTCTTCGTATACCAGGCCTGGCTCATTTCCGTTCTTCGGTGTTTTCCCATCAGTTCCCGAAGCGAGTTCTCCACTCACAGCTGATCTTCTCCCTTTAGCTCCTTTTTTCGGGTTTTTTTTCGTCATCTCGTTCCCGCCCGCAGTGAGCCGGCGCGCTCGTCTCTCGCAACGACGTCAAGCCGTGCATGGTTTCCTCCTTGCTGATCTTCGAGCTTGGTCTTCGTTCCTTCTCGCAACCCTGCAAGGCGCCTGTCTCTGCCTTTTGCAGGAAACCCCGAACTGTATTTTTTTTTTTTCCCCTCCGTTTCTTTGTTTTGATCTCTATGAGTCGGTCTGGTTCCTTCTACTACTTTTTTCCCCGCCGCCTTTCCGGTGATGACTTCGACGACCCGTTTTCATCATCTAAAGTCGTTTTCTGATGAAGTTGACGTTTTTCCTTGGCTCTCCCTCTCCCCTCTCCCCGGCTCTTGCGGGCGCCTCCCTCAGGGCTCTTGAAAACCACAATACGCGCCCCTTGTGTTGAGCATCAGCTTTTTGTACTAACTCTTTTCTTCTTTAAGTTGAAATGCTTCACTACTCTTGCGTTCGACCCTCTCCCTTTTATCCGGTAGGGATACTCCTCAAGACTTACCTTTCCCTGCGCACTTACCCCTTGCTAATGGCGTTATCCCATTTGGTGCAGGCATTATTTTTTCTTCCAGAGGTGAGGTCGCGTTACTGTCTTTTTTGTTGACCCACTTCCCAACCTCCATCAGGGTTCTTCGAACTCTCGACCCCCGTGTTCTCTTCCCTCTTGATCGACGGATTTTGTCTTTTTTTAACTTCCCCTCTTTTTTCTATGAGCGCTCGTAGTGTTGGCTTCGGACATTCCCCCCGTGACGCCTGCCGACCCCGTGTTTGTTGAACAGAGGCTGGGACTCGTACCATTTCCACTCTTCGTGGTATTGCCTTTGATAGCGGGGCGGGTCAACTTTCCCGTCCCTCTTTATCTTGTTTCTTTTCTGAGGGATGGATGTTTACCGTCTTTTGTTCCACCCAGTCTCGGACATTTCCCCTCCTCCTTTCCGAGCGGTCGGGATCTCTTCAGGCCGATCTTTGAAAACAAGTTGTTCCCCCATGTTACGGACCCTTCCTTGGTTTTAGGTTTCTCTCGGTTCCTCCGAAAAACTTTGATGCGGTATGCGAATGGATGAGATGGTTTGCACCTCATCGTGATACCCCCCTTAATTTTTTTGCGCGTCCGTCCTTCTCTTCAGTACGTGCGTCCACCTCGGCGCCCTAACGCTTTTTTATTTTTTCGAGGTGAAGCTCAAGCTTCCCTTTGACCTCCGACCCTACTCTTTGAACCCAATCTTTCGTGAGCTCGTCGATTGGAAGTTTTTACTGGAGATCCTTATCAGGTTGGCTTGATTCTTCCTGCGTGCCTTTACCCGGCGCAAAGGGTCCCCGTCCCCCCGGTCGCTGTCGATACCTCGTCTCCGTGTAGGGGACGACGAAAAGCGTTACACTCTTCTTTTTTAGCGCACCTTCGCTTTCCCTGTCTGCCCCACTCGACGAAGATTTGCTTTTTTTCCCCTTCTCGTCGGGCCCTTTTACCTCTTTTCGGACCTCGGTTCTTGTCTAGCGTCGCGCGCCCTCACAAGGAGGTTTTTTTTGATTTTTTACTGTTTCCTGTGTCCGCTCCCGCAGCCGGTGTCGCCGGTTTGGAGTGTAGATAGTATTTGCATTTCCTCGTTTCAGACGCCACCAACTGAAGGCGTCTTCCCGCCCGTTCCCTCTGAGCGAATGTCCCTCTTCCGAGTCTCTTTTGGCGTTGTATTCAGTCGAACGCCCTGGGAAGTTTAGATCCCGTTAAGCCAAGCTCCCTCCAAGAACGCCCCGATTTTCCTTCCTCTCTTGTGTAGCTTCATTTCACGGTTCTGGTTCTCGTCGCCTCCCGGCCTGAGGTCTACGATTAAACTTTTGGTCGTTTGGCCCCTACACTGGGAGTCATTCCCCCCCCCAAGGTCGCTCCCCCAACCGTTGAAGATCGACTTCGCCATAACGTCGACCGTTTCGCTGGCCCGGATTGATAAGTCCTCCCCTCCTCTGGGATTGAGAATTCCCTCGCTCTTCTTCACTCCTTAGTCTTCTACTGAATTCGACAGTTTTCCGCGGCTCGGCGGCCCTTTATGCAGGGCCTTCCTCCCCAGTAGAAGCCTTTTAGCTCTGGACGAGGCCCCTCTCCGGCCCCTTCATTCCCCTCAATCTTGTCTTCCCCGACGCCCGGAAGCAGCGTGTGTTGTTCATCTACCTGTCAACACACATTTGATGATAAGGCGCTGTTAGTGCGGCCCCCCGGCTCGCCAGGTTTAAGGTTTCTTCCCTCCCGCCTCCTGAATAAAATAGTCTTTTTTTTGTTCGGGGACCCCCCACGCCCTTTTGCGTGCCAGTCGTTTGATACTCCACTTTAGACTAGATCCCCTCTGCGATCATCTTTCGTCTTGACGTGGGCGGAGTCCTTGGAAAACGCCCGGAAAGAATCATCTTCCCTGTATGTCCCCCTCCTTGAGGGCGCCGCCCGAGCTGGAGGCCCTTCCCATCTTTTTGCTCGAGCACGTTGCAGGCACCGCGTCTTTCCTCGTAGTCCTCCCCCAGACATAGAGGGACCTACTTGCCCTTCATGGGGGGTCTCTGCGATTTCCCCGTTCCTACTGTTCGCTTTCCTGTTCAGTTTCCAAAGATAAAAGGTGCCTTCCTCCTTACAAAGTAGGGATTTTCGGATTGTCCTTCGCACTCCCTCTCTCTTTTCCCCTCCTCTATTTGGGTTGCTTTTTTTATCTACGTCCGGCGAGGCCGCGTACTTTCCTCCTTTCCTCCTAGTCGTTCATTGATCGTTGTCTCAACCTGCTCGCGCGTCGACGTCCGCCGTTCGCTCCTCCCCCTCTGGATTGCGCAGGTTTCCTCGAGGCGTTGGCTGACGTATGTTGACTACCCCACCCGTCATCCGACGGATCTAGTCCTTCTCCCCCTTTTCCCCCACCGGATTCGCGACTCAGCTTCGTCTTGCGCCCTAGCTCATCTTGGACTCGATGAGTGACGTGAGTAGCCTGCCCTCATGTCAATATCTCATCCGACGTGACCACCGAAGAGGTTTTTCCTTTTTCATGAGTTTTGAGGGTTTTTCGACGGCGTGAGCTTTTTCTGGTGGTCTCCGAAAAAGACGACGTTAGTGCTGAATGGATTTTATGATTGAGTTGAAATTACCCTTTCTATCAGTGTCTCTTATCTCTCTCCCCTATTCCAACGGTGGGGGAATGTCGCTCCCCCATCATCATTTTCGGCGAGGAGGTCCGTTCACGATTTTAGTGGATTCGTTGAAGGCCGGTTTTTTGCGTTGTTCCCTCTACCACGGCGTTTCGGTCACGAAGGCCCTGCATTTCCCCGTTTTTTTTCCGCCTCGCCTTTCTGTCTTTTAACTTCCTTTTTGCGCGAGAATGATGAATTAAGTCTGGACTTGCGTGGATTCGTGATCCTCTCCAGCTGCCTCGACCGTGCTTTTACGAAGTAGATCAATCTGTGGGTTACCCCTTTTTTTTTTTCGACTCCCTAATGGCGCCTCACCCTTAGCACTGGAATCTTGATAGACATCGATGCTTGAGAGACGTCATATTCTTTTACTATGCCCACTAGATTAATGAACCTTTTTTTTAAGATTGGCTTCTTGTTACTCCAGCTTTTTTCGTTCTCCTTTAACTCCGAGCCAAGGACGAGCGCGATTCGAGTTTATGCTCCTTTTTCTGGAAAGTTGCCGTTCCGCCGTTTTTGTCATCTCCTTGTACCCGACATTACATTCCGTCCCCAGTCCCCCCATAGACGTTGCTTGTGAGAGCCGTCTTCCGTCCTTCACCGCGAGGTCGATTCCTCGCCAACCTGCCTCCCTTGTTGTATCGTTCGTCACGCGTCTCGTTTTCCTCCGGCCACTGAATCCCGAGAATCTTTTTCTTTACAGGAACCTCCCGCTTAGCTGTCAGTTCGACCGTTGCCCGGCGGAATCTTTGTCCCCTTTCCCGCCTTCGAATTGGTCCCTTTTTTTTTTTTCTTCGATCCCCTCCACGCTCGCGTTTCTTTACTATTTTGAACTTGCTCCCTTCCCTTTTGTCGGGGTTCCCTTTTCCCGCGACCGTTCTCCCTCGTCCCCCTGATTCCGGTCTTTCTCCCTCTAAGATCCGAGAAAACTCCAATTACGTCTTTTTTGAGATGGAGCGCGTCCTGTTTGTGACTTCGATATCATGTCTTTTTCCCACCCTTTCCCGTCCGGCCGTCTTTCGCTCGTTTTCCGAGTACTTGCTCTCGATCGCCCCCTCTTGACTTTTTTTTTCAGCTCGAGCCCTTCTTACAACGCAAGTCTTTCATCTCCCAGAAGTCGTCCTCATTCACTTCCAGCCGTTCGACGGTTCCGTCAATTGGGTTTGTGATCAATTTTTCCTTCATCGATCCACTGAGCCCCCTAATCGCGTAGCTCCAGGTCCCTCGACGGTTGTCCTCGGCTTTACTTCCATACGTCTTCACGTTCCGACGTCGATCCCCCCCGACGGGCCGTTCCTGTATCCCGCCCCCGCCCTCTCTTCAAGGTCCTTCACCACGCCTGCGTTACCTGGTCGCGCCCCTGTCCCGCGTTCACTTGGTTCGTGCGGTTGCAGAATTCCGAATTCACAGATTTTTTTCTTTACTTTTGTTTTTCGACTTTAGGACAACCAACCTCTTGAGCCGCGACATTTTCTTCTTTTTGCGCCCTCCCCGGTTTCTTCGATGTTTCATCCGTCCCATTATTCGTTAGTTTTTTAATTGCGAGTGCGACGTCCCGTCCTCCCGAGCCGACCCACCTCGTACGTAAGCGCGTGTGCCCCTCGACCAGGGCCCGCCATGGGCAGGAGTGGCCTTTATTGACGACCGTCTTTCCGGGCCTTTTTTTCGATTTTCTTCTACTTCGGCTCCCGCGTATTTTAACGCCTTCAGGTGTGAGTCGCTTTCCCCCGCAATGCATGCGTTATTTTCTTCGCCAGATATGATAGATGCCAATGCGCATCCGTGGTGGGTTTCATGTGACTCCCCTGTTTTCCAGCAGTATTCCTTTTTCGTCCTGTCGCTATCCCACGACGTCAGCCCCGGTCGACCACGACTTTCACTACTCGAATTTTCGTGATTTTTTTTTCTCGACAGGACACGTCTGGTCTCCGTGTCGGCCAGTTGAAACCCCCCTCACCGAATTTCTTTCCCCTTTATTTTCCTCCCTTTTTGTTGATTTTCGACGATTGCGTCGTTCGTGTTTCCTTCGCCCAGGCCGACCGTCTACTTTTCCTGGTAGCCAAGATTCTCCGTCCCCTCTCTAAGCTCTCACAAGTCTCGAACGGGCTTTTTGACGTTCGTTCCTTCCGACCGCGATCTGCCCGCCGGCTCCGTGTGCGTCGATCGACTGATTTGTAAAGAACCCACCGCCGAGGCGTTGTTCTTAGCGTCATCTTAATCCTCCGTCGTACCTCAACTACTCGCTTGGTCTGTTTTGATGCCAATCTTTCCACTTTTTAAGGAGTTCGTCCCCTTCCCCTGGTTCCCTTCTTTTCCTGAAAAGCTCTACGGGCCCGGAGTCGTACTTCCCCGTGCCTGCATGGCGCGGTGCTGGTCGAGTTTTTCTCCAGCCTTTCTGAGTTTGTGCCTATTTTCTGGGTGACTCGACTCGGACCACGTCCCACCCGAAGATTTTGTTCTCTTTATTGCCCGCTCTGACCCGTCGTTGGCTTTCGATTCGCATGCTCGACTCCATTGGGTTCTAAAGCGATGCTCGTCTTGTAGAATTTTTTTTCTTCCTGTTGTGGCTGTCTGGTATATCAAGCATGCCCAAGGTGAAACGAGGCAAAGTTGAGCTCTTAACTTCCCAACGCCTTGCGTTCGGTTTCTAGTCTTCCCCGGGAGGATTTTCACAGGGAGGCCGTCAGTAGTGGGGATCGACCTTCGACCTTAGGTATTTTTGGTCCCCGACATAATGTGCCCACTCCCCCTTTCTAGGTTCAGTAACGCGACGCTCTTTTCTCTCTGGATTACTTGCCGATCTGGACTTTGAAGATAAGTTCTCCTCACCCAATGGACTTGCCCGTTCCCTCGCTTCTTTTCCCTTTTAGTTCTCTCCCCTGGTGGCGCCCTTTTTGCTTTGCGCTTTTTCCTGAGCGGCGCTCTTTGCTCTTCCCTTGTCCTCTCCACCTTCTTTTTTTCCGTCTTGGACCTCCCGGAACCGTCTTTCCAACGCGTTGCGACAATTCCTTCGGTTCTCGCGAGTTGACGTCACGCTTCTATCGACGGCCCCGACGAGTGTCCTCAACCTTTGTTTCTCTTTGGATTTCTCTCTTGGTCGAGATCCTTTTCAGTTTCCCGAGGGAGTCCTTCTCTCGGACGTTGACCCCAGTCGAAAAGTTTGTCCGGGCTCAATTGTGTCGTACGCGCAGCCGGCGCGTGATGGTCTTCAGACGTTACCCCATCCGTCCCCACTTCGTTTTGATTTCTGAGCGCCCCTACTCAGACCTTTTCTTTTCCTGTTCTTTTTTCGGACAATCTGTTCAGAATTTTGCGGTTCTGTCGATGGCGGTTTCACGGATATTACCGTTTCTTCCCGCTTGGCGTCCTTTCTTTAGAAGACTTCATTTACAAGGAGGAGTGGGTCGAGTGCGCTCGAACCCTCGCGGTTTGGCCCCGCCAGTCGTCCGGCTCTACGTTTTCCTTTCCGGCCTGTCCTCGGGTTTGCTCACGGTTGTTTATCTCGGAAGTATTGCGAGGCCCCCCGCAGAAAGGCAAACCCTGACCCCGTGTTTCCTAGCTTTCGCCCCTTTTCCAGGCGAAGATCGTTATAATCTCACGTCATTGGTCGTTCCTTAGAAACCTCCCGGGAAGCTTTCTCTACCAGAAGCAAAAATTCGCGACCATCACCCCTTCGAGTCTCAGTGACCCTCGTCATTTTTTCCTCGTCGCAGCTTATCGCATCAGGTTTCCCTATCGCGGTTCTCGTCCACTGCATTCCCCAATGGAGTGGTTGGACGTGTTACAATTTACCACTTCTTTTAGTCCCCCCAAAACCGGAGCGTAGACCACAAGAGTTTTTGAATATCTGCATTCCCCCCCAGAGGATCCGCTAATTTTAGTGTAATCTCCATATGCAAGACTTTTTCACCTCCCTCGTGCCTTTTCTGCTGCTCCCCCCCCTTTTCCCTCACTCCTCTCCTCTCTTATCTCGATCAGTTCTTCCCCTTCCTTCGCGCTCCTTGAATTACTGCCAGGTGCGTTTTTTGCCCGGCCATTCCAGGCCTTCGCTCCCTCCGGTTTAGATTTACTGAGGCCCGCCCCGCATTCATTTTCTTCCCAAATATTGTATCCCCCCCTCCCTCCGACGCGTCTGAATCTTCCCCCTTACCACAGTTTGAAGATCTTGCGCCCGTGTTTACTTTTGCTCCTTTTTTTTGCCCCTTCTTCAGGAAGGTCGCTTTACAGCCCCGCCCCGGTTGCCTCCTCGTGGTCGTTTCTGACCCACGCTCCGCCCCCCCCCCGACGCCTCGCTCCCTATGTAAGCGCTGTCGAGTCCCCGTTTAGTCAGTGTCTGTTGTCCCTTCTTTTTAGTTTTCTTTTACTATCTGTGAAAAAGCAAGTCAATCGCTTCAAGTCTTGCTCCTTTTTTTTTTTTCGTTGGCGACTCGGATGGAGCTTTTGCAATCCGCCGTTCCGGACAAAGTTTATTCCGCGGTAGTCCTCGACTTTCCTCCCCACATCCCTGTAGGACCGAATCACCCGTTGTTTTTTTTGTCTTCGCGCCCATGGGAGTTCCCCGATTTAGCGCTTCGGTGACGCCCCCCCCGTTTTTCCTGGGCCTCCGCGTAGGCGGGGACCGGTCGTATTCCTCGTAGTGTTAAGT
>Ga0179593_1308004_pt1 | contig 15471 bp, 16 predicted proteins | sample CZODoug2_1_08_16_FD_185931 | JGI IMG/M metagenome (GOLD analysis project Ga0179593, IMG submission 185931) | Vadose zone soil fungal communities from Angelo Coast Range Reserve, California, USA - CZODoug2_1_08_16fungal (PacBio error correction) | ecosystem: Environmental > Terrestrial > Soil >... | reverse complement strand
CCGTGCTTTTCGGGTAATCGTTTTCTCCCCCCCTTGTTTTTTTTACCCAGCATACACCCTTGTAGCGCGAGATTCCCTACTGCAAGTATTATGCAGACCCCGTTCCCCTCGCGAGTCTCCTCCCTTGACATTCCCATCGTCCCCGCCTTCCCCTTTTTAAGACTTAGCTCCCTTAGGTCTTCACTTCTTCTAGACTGAGTAGCCTTTCACGAGGATTCTAGGCAACCCATTTTCTCTTACCCACAGTGATAAGGTTTCGCCGACTTTCCCGGTTTTTCGTTCACTTTTTTCCGGCAAGGGCAAGATTATCTCGGAGTTCTCTCCCTCCCTCCTGCAATAAGTTTTTAAATTTCGCCATTTTCGGATATCGTTTGAAGTCGCGCCTTCAAGTCTTTCGGCATCTCTTATCACGGCCATCGTTTCCTTCCCTGATTCTGAAATAAATCCTCCTCTAGGATGCTCCCTTGTCTTTTACTCTCTGGGTTTTTTTTTTTTTTTTTTTTTTTTTTTTTTTCATCCCCACCAAATCTCCTTGAAGCTTTAGCTAGAGTTCCTGTCCCTTGATACGGATCGCTCCAGAGTTCTTTACCTTCCTTTTCCCCCCATGCGTTTTGAGAACTATCCAGCATCGAATTCCCCCCCTCTACCCCCCAGGGCCATTCTTTCCCTTCATTTTCTTAGAATTGACAGCAAATTATTTTGCCAGCTCCATTGTTTCCCTAGGCTCACCCCCCCCCCCCCCCCCCCCCCCCCCCCCCCCCCCCCCTCCCCCCCCCCCCCCCCCCCCCCCCCCCCCCCCCCCCCCCTTGGATCGCCTTCTCCTTTCCAGCGCCCGGTTGCGTAATTTTACGTCGCCAATTCCGTCTTTTCCCCCCCCACTCAGGTCTCACTTCATTTCTTCTATGATTTCCCCCTTCCCGCCAGAAACTAAGAAGCCTTCCTCACAATAGGAACAGACTCTTCCCCGCCATTCCCCTCTCCTGACATTTCGTATCCCCCTCGCTTTTTCCCCTTCCCTGCTAGTACGCCGCGTCGATTGCCCCTTTCATCCTCTTCTTTCCCGGTCCCAAGCTTCGTCCCAAACGTAAGCTCCCTTAACAAAAATACTTTCCTTCAACCCTTTGAACTTTTCGCCGCCAATGACTTCTTCCTTTCCATATGACACAGGTCCCCCAACTATGTGCACCGTACCATTAATAGTCGACGCCCAACCCCCCTCTCTTTCCTCCCCGAAGCGTCCCCCTCCCCTCGCGAACAATCTCCCCTTCCCCCAGCGCGTATACTCCCGCACCCTTATCATCCGTTTTTCTTATGAATGCAATTCTCCTGTAACCCTCCCTCCAGAAGTTCTAGTTCTCTTTCCCTTTTCCCCTGAACAAGAAAGCTCCTTTCCAGAAATCCACCAGCCCGATAAACTTCTCTCCTCCGCCCTTCATACCCCTTCCGATGAGCGCGACGGTTTCTCCCGCTTTAAGTCCTCAGAGAGGTTCCCTTCAAGACTTCCCTCCCCATACGCAATGCTGTCCCGAGGGAATAGCCTTCCACACGAAAAATCTTCCTCCCACCCTTCCTTCTTCTTCATCCGATTTTCCTCCCCTTGATTAGCTGGCCTTACCCTACGACTTTTCTTTTTTATTCCATCCTCATTCCGACCCCCTCCTGAAATTACCCCCTTCCTCTTTGATGAACATATAATTTGATCTGACCCCGCCCACCTTTTTTCTCGTGATGGCTTTTTATTTATCCTTCCCTCCTAAGTTAGGCATTTCCCCCGCACGTCCTTGGCTAGTTTATTCCTCATTCCCCCCCTTTCCTCTTGATAACATATAAATCCGCCCCCAGTTTTTATCTTGATTCTGATGCCCCCTCCTCCCAAAATGGACTCAAGTTTGGTTCATTTCTTCCAACTCTAGAAGTGCCTCTCCGTTTTTTTCCGGAGTGTTAATTTTTTCCCGCGCTCTTTGATCTCGGCGTCCCTGATTGAATGGTCCATATTGCGCGAGTTTTTCTTTCCATTTTGCTTGAGATGAGTCTCGATGACTGTTGACGCCCCTCCCTTTCTCCCTTGAGTAGCTCTCTTTGAGTAATGCAACTTTCTTTAGCGCTGGTAAAGAATTTTCGATTCTGTCCGCCTTGAGTTCAACACCCTTCCCTCCTCATCAATCAATGTCCTCTCGAAGACTACTCCTCTTTCCAAGATTCACTCTTTTCCAAGAACCTCGGTGTGTCGTCGGGTGTTTGTGGGGGTTTGTTTTGGGGGGTTGGGGTTTGGTTTTGAACAAACCCTTCCGCGCGGTCCCTGGCGGTGGGGGCGTTTGAATATTCTATCTCTCCAATACCTTCCTTCATATCCAGCCGCTTCATTTTTATGTAGAAAAAATGGGAAAACATATTGTCTGCGTGAAGCTAGGTCATGTCCCCCTTTATAATTATAGCCTTTTTCCCATGGTGATGCCCAGTATATGGCCGGTTGTTTCCTCGATTATTCATCTTCCCGTTTTACTTTCCTGAAAGGGAACTCCATGTAACGAGCCGCGATGAGCTTCCGAAACTCGTTCATTCTCTTAGCCTAAGCCCTGGCTCCGGTATGTTTAAATTAGGTCTCCTCCCCCTTTATCTTTTTTTTAGTTCATTCTTGTAACAGTATGGACTTCATGCACTCCGATTTTGCAATGTCAATCACCCCCCCCCAATTTTGCTGGACATCATCGTTTCGGATGCCTTCCCCCTCTATTCTGTTCTTTTTCTTCCCTTTCCTCCTGTTCTCTGAGGGCGGGATCTGAGAAACGTTCTCAGATACCCAATTCTGTTTGGCCGAAACGGCTCTATTGCGCTTAGACTAGAACGATAAGCCACCTTCTTGGATTTCCTCAGTTCACTTACCTCGTTATTTTTTACAAGACAGAACGCAGTTTAGATCGAGCAGGACGAGTTTTCATGATTCCTTCCCCGCCCTAGAACTTTTTTTTGGAAACATAGACCCACGATTTCTGCACAGTCGAGAGCAGGGGTTGGTATTTCCAGTTCCGTTTTTTCGTGTAGGCGGGCCTATGTCCTTTTGACGATCTTTAGTTGGGCTAGCGTGATCTTTTTGCCCTTCGTCCGCACCAATACCCTCCCGGTGAGGAGAAGGGCTCTATGCAATGGCGGCTCTCATCTGAACAGGAGTTGAACCTCCTTATGCTTTACAGGACTCTTTCTCTCAATTTGATTCGGTTGATTTCTTTTCCGTGACGACCCTTGTCGTCCTCATTTTATCAGAAAGATGGAGACCCGCGAGAATTTTCTTTTTTTTGACTCGTCCCACTGATACGGCAACTACTTTGTCGGTTGAGTATACGTTCCTCTATGGATTAATTTAGGTTGCTGAAGGCGGTTCGTTTAGGGTACTTCTCTTTTGGAGTTTGCTTGGATGTTTCTTCTTCCTCTTCTAGTACCGATTTTTGCTTCCATATCGTGATGTTCTAGACTTTAGCTTCCCAGAGATGGGCCTCTTCTCTGTGGGTTGCAAGAGTTTTTTATTGTATAATTTCCTCTCCCAATACTTATTTTTGCTCTGAGCTATCCCTTCAGGATGGTTTCCTCCTCCTTTCTAGCAACTAAGTTGCGGTTTTACTGCATGGCAAGTGTGACGCAGAGTGTATAGAGGCAATGTCCTGATGTATAGAGAACTTGAGCGTTTGACCGCTTAGTTGCCGGCCGATTTTCCAGATGTTGATTATTAGCGGCGCATGAACTTCGGTGCCCGGCTTCCCTTTCCCCCGTTCGGTCGATTCTGGCCCCTTCTTTTTTTGCTACCCCTTTCCCTCCCTTACCACGCCTTTTTGACCGGCCGCTGGTTCGTTTATGTTCCACTTTTCTTGCCCGGCCTCAATCTTGGCTTCCCTTTAGTGCTTAGGACCCATTAATACCCTCTTTTGAATTCCCCGGTCTATCTGTTTCCCTCTTGTTCTGCGAACTTTTTTCAAACTCAGCCGGACTTTAACACCTCCGGGCGATTATTTCAACTTTCGATCCGCTCTCCTCCTGTTGAATTCAGCCCTTCACCCCAGAACCGTCTTGCGAATTTTCATGTTGCCCGTTAGGCTTCCTATTAGCGGCCGAGTTATTCCTCTTTCCTCCGCTTCTTATTAGGAAATTCGTTTCCTCTTATAGAAATCCTTGCGATTACAAGATTTTTTTTCTTGTCCAAAAGTTCTCCTTTTTCCCTTCTTTATGTGCATTGTGTAGAAAATTCTTCTCCCCCTCCCAAATAACTCTTCTCAGAGTCGGTTTACTTAGTCGAATTCAGCGGTGCGCGTTGGTTCTATCTCCGGAAACACATCTTACGCGGTCCCGCCGTTCCTCTCTTTTAATTTTTTCTCTCCTGTCTGCCCTTCGATGCTGCTTCCCTTGTCCTGTCCAAGAGGGAGAGTTAAACGGTCTGCTTTTTTTCCTTTTAATACTTGCCGCCCTCTTAATTCCTTCTGCGAACGAATGAACCTTGACCTTTTTTTTTTGCTCTCCAATTTTTGAATCCTCCCCCTCTGAAGAAAACCACAGTGTTGTCCGTAGCTCCGGCCAAAAGCAACTCGTGCAAGCTACGGTTTCGTTTTTGCTTATATATTTTAATCTAAATTTTTTTTGTTTTTTTTTCAGATCTCCTTGCAATTTTTCTTTTTGTCTCAGGCCTTTTCCCCAGTGTTCCTTTTTGCACTGAGTGGACGTTTGGCGTCATTTCATATTACGCTTTCGCGCCTCCGATCCCCCTCTTTGACGTTATATTCTGCGCACCTTTTCCTTTTTTTTCTTATACGCCCCGTTTTCGTAACCTGCAGTAATCTTCCTCTTTCTCTAAGTCTTCTTTCAGCGTGACCAGCCATCCGGCCGCGTGCCCTTTTCTGGCTTGAGACCCCCCGCGACTACCCTTGTCATTAATTTCGCCGCAGATTTTCCAATTGGTTCCCCTTTTCCTAGGCCCAACTTTCCTTTCTTCTCTGCGAGCTACACTTAGCAACTGTACCCCTCTGCTTGCAGAAACTTCACAATGGGTCGGTCCAACCCCCCCTTAACTCGCCTCAGTAAGTTATGAATGTCTTCTATCTAGTCCTCTTCGCTTCATTCCGTCCTCGCTTTTTTGATCCCCCCGGTGTCATTCGTATTCCGACCTCCAAATTGTGAAACCCTTTGCTGAGCTGTCCTTTCAAGCAGTGTAGTTCACGTCTCCGGATTTTCAGACCTCGGAGGTGTTTGCGCTTGTTTTGCCTACCTGAGCAATTCTCACCTGCCTTCCCTCTTGGCATATACTTCCCTTTAAGATAAGTTGCTTATGTAAAATTTTCATCCCAAATTTTCCCGGTTGCGCTCTTTTTTTTCTTCATGTCGCAAGCTAACTATGTTGTCCTGTCCCTGACGGCTACGTTTTCTCCCCACATGCAGGACCCGCAGAGGCCCTTTCCTTTCCCTTATTGCCCTCCCGAGACGACTAATGATTTCCCCATAACAAGCTTCCGCCCGACGGTTGTTTCACTCATCGAAATCCATTCCCTTCTGCCCAGTTCTCTCTTCCAATGATTTAATCCAACCTCACATGACAAATCTAAGACTTGAGGCTTTCGCTCCCCGCCCATTTTCCGGTGACCAGTTCGAAGTCTTCAACCCTTTTTTATCATCATATTAAAGCAAGGTTGTCTCATGCGCCTCTTCCCCCAATTTTTTTTCCTTTGACGCGATCCCCTTTTTCTCCCTATTTTGCCACTCCCTCCAAATTCCTCCGAAACCCTACCCCCCAAGCCAGGAGAATGAACATTTTTTTCCTCTCCACTCCCAATCGAGGATCTCCGCCATCCTTCCTGATTGTAACGTCTGTCTCCATCCCGCGTCTCCATCATTCTTTGATCCTGAGAACCCAGGCCTCTTTCAAGACACACAACTACTACCGACCCCTCTTTTAGCCCCTTCCCCATCATCCTCGCTTGACTCTTAGAATCTTCAATAGCACTTCCCCACTTTTTTTTTGTAATTGGGTTCCTCCCTCCCTCCCTCGCCCCCCGATATGCAATCCATTGGTTTTTAGTAACCCCCCCCGTCTGTTTCCCCATAACTTCTCTCCTCCTCTTATTTGAACTCTTTAGTCGCTAACGGCGCTGATCCCGCAAATGCCTCCCCTCCAACAAGCGTCTTTTGCTAACCCTTCTAATTGGGCCTTTCTTGTTCATCCCATCTTTTATCTTGTTTCTTTCCTTGCCTCCGCTCCCCTCGTCCGTCGCCCTTTTTTTCTTTGAATATTTTTCCCTTTTTTTCTTAAGACCCCCCCTTTTTATAGTATGGTGACTCATCTTTTTATCCTAGACAGCCTTCCAATAGAGTTTAGGCTCACCCCCCCCTCCCCCTCCTGTCTGGTTTGAGGGGCCCTTCCCTTTGCCCTTCCTCCTGGAGGAATGCAGGCTTTTCTTTCAAGAATTTAGTAGCGCCTTTTTGGCCACTTAGTTCCCTTTTGAAGTGGCGGCACTACGATTCGCCCTCCCTCGGCTTTTTTCTCTCCTGGATCCGTCCACTGACCATCCTGAGAACCTCCACAAGACTGACTTCGCCCCTCCGGATGGTGGCACCTTTTGTTCCCCCTTTCCACTTTCTTGGCCCCAATTCTCGAGCGCCCTTCTGCGCGAAGTCCCTCAACCGATAATAGCTCTGGAATATTTTTTCCTATCCATTTTGTTCCCCAAACTTGAACTTTGTAATTTTTCGATTCCCTCTTCCCCCAATCTTTTTTTGAGATGTCTTTCCGGTCCACTGACATGATGACCCTGGTGTGTTTTGTTAAACACCCCCTTCATCCGATATCCTCCAATATGGGTTCAGTTCTCCTTGTGTGAGAGGCGATAACCGGGCGCGCATGCCGTCCTTAACGATGCCTTTTCGATCGCCCCCTTTGTCTCTTTTGCAACCCCTAACCTTATTTTTTCTTCCGTTTGATGACATTTTTTTTTATCGCGACGACGGATGCGCGGCTTCCTCGTCAGTTCCGGTCCTCCCCTCCACCCTTCAACCCTAGATAAGGACTATGGGACCCTTTTTGTTTCGCAAGCTACCACCCCCTCCTCGGACTTTTTGACTCACTGACCTTGCACAAAACCCCTAGCCCCTTTTTTCATTGTTTTCCTCTGTTATGGTATACCCCTTCTATGCTGCTTAGTTTCATTTTTTTCCCTCCCCTACAGTGATGAATTGCCCTATCGTTCGAGACCGCGAAACTGATTGTCCGGGCCTCTTTGATGTCAAGTTTCCACCCCCTTGAACTCATCAAATATCCCCTTCTTGGTCTTTTCCAGGACCCCCCTCCCCCCCAAACTCACGCTACTTCCACTCCCTTTTTCTTTTCTCTTGCTGCCGCAGCGGGTGGAGACATGATGCCTCATAAGGCCAGGACCCCTCGTTAGGTGGACCCCCCCCCCCTTATTTGATCTTCACAGATCTGGGTTTTCCTGACATTAAACCCTTTTTTCGTGTAGGTCTTCTTCCAAGGGTTCCCCGCAGCGATTTGAGCGTCCTCCCTTTCCTTGTGTCTTTTGAGGGAAAATTTTCTCCATAACCCTCCAACTTTCGTCCTTCCTTTTTCCAGGTTCCCAGCCCTCTCCCCCCCCTTTCACCCTAGGAGGAGGACTTGAGTTTCTTTTAACAACCGAGTCTTTATCGTCGTCGTTGTCGTTTTTTTTGACTTTTTTCACACCTCTCTCTTCGAGAGCGACTGCTTTCCAGGAGACTTCCGTTCAATGAAAGTTGATCTGCGGGAGTATCCGTACGCGCTTGCTTGTCTGCTTCTTGCCTTCGTAGTGCGAATCTGCTTTGTTCTCTCCTTTTGAGTGATTTCGTTCCCTTTTTGAGCCTTTAGTCTTTTTTTACCTGATCTTGTACTTCCACCTGCAAGAGTTTTTTTCTCAGTCGAACTAGAACGGACTATTTTTCCGTCCAGCTTCCTTCCCTCTTTCCAATTGGTCTAGCTTCTTCAAGGCCGCTTCTCTTCTATGAACGAGGTTGATATGTAAATGTTATCTCTTGAACTGTAGGAATCCTTTGTTTCAGGTGCGGTGGAGTCTCTACTTGCTTTCCTGACTTTGTCCCATCCGAAATGTTTAGGGAATCGGACTTGTTAATTTATCAGGATTTTAATTTAGTAGAGCTTCCCTGCCCAATCGGCCATCGATACTATGCCGGCCTGATGACCTGCGTTTGCAAAGACCACCTCTTTGAAAGGTACTTGCCCCCATTTTCTGTTTGAGTCCTGTAATGGAGCTGTCACCAGCCTTCCATTTTTTTTTTAGGATGCCAAATCTGGACGCCTTTTACTTCCCCTTTACGTCTTTTCCCCTGCTATTGCTTTTCCTCTTATTGTATTCCTTTTCCTTTCATTTTCTCCCCCCTCCAGCCGTGTAATAAACCATGGCGACCAGTAAATCGTATTCTTCTCCAGCTCCGAGCAATCCAAACGTCTCCCCCTCCACCCGCCCGAAAATTTCTTTCCCGCGGACTACTTGAACTTGATTGAGCATAGCGTATTTTTTTATGCTAGCTGAGCGACTGACCCGGATTTTCCCCATGATCTAATCCCTTATTGCTCTCTCCCTCGCACCCCACCCTTTTTTATTTCGGCCACCCCGGATCATGGCTTGTTCAGAAGCTTTGAAGGCAAGGTTCTGCTGCCGGACATCACGATATATCGTATGCCTCTGCCTATTGACCGCCCCCCCCTGCCTGCTCGGCGAATTTCCTTTGCCGTATATTTTTTGGCCTCCTCTACTACCCTCTTGCCCGTGTTGGATTGAGAGCGCCTTCTCCTCCCCTGAGTAATACTCTCCGAATGGGTGAATGTCCTCGCTCGCGAATGACACTCGTCCAGGACTAAGATAGAAATACTTGCGCAGTCTTTAACTCGGGTTCTTTCCATCCATTCCGCAAGTCTTCCCGCGAAAACTCCCCGGTTGAGCAAGGCTTTTTCCCCCCAACGCAATCCCCGGCAGCGCCTCTTCCGTCTCTATATCCTCTATTTTAATACCATTTCCGTTTTTTTTGAGTCCTAGATAAGAGAAACCCCTTCGCTGCGCCCTCCTCCTTTTTTGAGATAGTAATCTTTGAAGTTCCTTTTCTTCCTTTACTTTGTTAACCCTTTACAGGCGCTCTCAGCTGTCGATATTCTTTCGTTTTCCTTCCCCCCGTTCCGTATGCTGTATTCTTCTTTTAAACCCCCCTTTTCGTCAAGCAGGTCTAGGAGACCCTTTCGGTTTCGCTATCTTTCCGTCTCCCACTCTCTAACGGACGGTCATTTCCCCTTTAGGCTTGCTCCCCCCCCAAGCGTACCTTCAATGGTGTTTTTTGCTTTTTTGGGGGGTTTTCGCCGAGCCTTGTTGGCCGGTAATCTATTATCTTGTCTTCTCCCAGACATCCCATAGCAAGTGCTTGACTTGAGATCCTGGTTGGCGGCCCCCCACAAAAAACCCCCACAACAAGCGTCCTCTCTCAAGCCTTTCGTTATTATCAAGTATAGTTCCCTCCTGCAAGTCAAAAAACAAAACATATCTTGCCCATAAACCATTCCCCTCTTTATACCCACCTTTACGTTTCCTTTTGAAGGCCGCCCCTCCTCTAGCTCTGACTTTGCCGGATTTTTCTTCCAGTCTGATTTTTTGGGACATGCACGATAAGGCAATCAGCCGACCACGCTCTGTCTTCTTGTTCCTGTTTTCATTTCGCCCCTTCTTGATGCATCCAGCCAAATTGTTTTTCCTTCTTTTCCCGCAGTGTCTACCTCTCCCTCAATATCCGTAACTCTTGGCGGCTGATCCACATGGTTTTCGCTCCTCAGCATTCTCACCCCTTCTTCTTACTTGCGGGCCGACATTCGTTCATGCGTCCCCTTGACGGCCCCTGAACTGTTCAGCGCCCTCCCGCGCTTTTTTTTTCCCAACTCCTCACTCGCCTAATTCCACGCCTGTCCCAAGATCTGACATCCTCGATCAGCGCTTTACAACTTTTCATCTCTATGCCCGCGTTCAGACGCTTTCTCGTCTCCTTTGATCTTAACCCTCTCGGTCCTTTTCTTCCCAAAAGTACTTTTTTTCTCAATGAGACAACCTACCTTGTGCGGCACCACCGGTGTTTTCAAGCTTTCCTCTTCGGCAATTTCCGTCCATAGCTCCACGCTTCCCAAGATACTTTTTCTCCCCACGCAAATAGGAATATCCCTCAGCCGCCTCCTTTCTGCGAAACCGGTCTCGCACAACCACGCGTCCCCGCCATTTAATGCTCACTTGCACACACCTGTCCACAGCCCGACCAGAGTTCGCGCTTCCCCCCCATTTTCCTTCGTCGCCCGGACATGCGATCTCAAGAACTTCACAGCACGGCACCCTCCATTCCCTAATCTCCTTCCCTAATTCGCCAGTTAATCGGGTTCTCCCTCCCTCCCCCCAGGTCAACGGCACTCACCGAATTTTTTACTTTTGTTAACACGCGTTTCCACTCGACTCGTGCAAACGCTTCTGCAGCCCCGCGTGCCTCCGTCTCCCCAAATTCCTGTCCATTCCCCCCACTGACCCACTCAATCTGTGCATCCAACCCCCAAGGCCCCTTTCTTTTTTCCTTGTTGCCTCCTGTTCAAATGATGATACTTCCCCCGCTGCGCCCATTCTAACATAAGGCGATTTCAGTTTTTCTTAATGATCCCGCCCCCCCATGTTATGACGTTCTGGATCCTAAATCTAGGGACCCGCCAGTTCTTATGGACCTAGTTATCTCCTGGTTTTACTAACCTGTTGTGAGATCAAAATACCGTCCCTAGCACGAAAACTGCAGAGTTAGAATCATTCTCCAAACTGCATAGTTGGCAGTCTCCCCGTCGACGTTCGCAGGCCCCCTGAGACTTTAACTTCAAGTGTTCCCCTATTGAAGCGCGGACCCTCTTGAATTCGATAGTTCATTTTTTGAGTGAGGACTCCCCGTGATGAACGTCCTCAACTTGATCGAGGCCCCAACTTTCACCTTCGTCTGTCCCAGGACGGACAAGCATCGCGCTCCGGTTCCCCATTTCTTTTCACCAGTTCCCCAGCCTTTTGCACGGAAGGCTCGAAGCGAAGTCAAAATCCTCCCCCTTGAGCGAATATCTAGTCAATGTTTTGCTACAAAAACACTTCCGCGGGCATTCCCCTGGCGCGTTTTTTCATTTCTATTCCCTCTAGGGTGTTTTTTTTCTCTCTCAGGCGACGCTTGGACATGAGGAACTTTTGTACCCCCCCTTACGAAGAGACATTTCCAACATATTGCGCGCACCCCGTTCGATGGAATCGGTGAGTCCCCGCTTGCTATCAGGGAGGCTTTGACCATGTGTAATCTCTTTTTGACGTCCGGGGGTTTTGGTTTGACAACCCAGGTTGCCCAGGCGCGCGCCTTCCGGCGGTAGTGTGACAGCCCCAGCGTGGTGAAAGTTGTTTCACCTCTCGATCCCTTCCGTTTTTTCGGATCACGTCCATCTTATTTTACTTCCAACCATGCGGAACCCATGTTTTTTCCGTCCACTAGCCACTAGTGAAACTCTCCCACACATCTCCTTTGGCCTTTCTTGACCGTTGCAATGTCCTGCACCCAAAAAAGTATGATCCTCTCACCCTTTTGAGGGCTATGAGGCCATCATCTTATCCCAGTACGATGCCCAGGTGTAATTCGTTCCTCTTACCAAACGAGAACGACGTTACGAGAGCAGTGCTACGACCGCCACCCCAGGTGGGCGTGGACCTCCCCTATCAGTCCAATTATAGCTTCCACCCCCGATCCTACTTTTCCTGCAAGCGGGCGGAAGTCGATCCTTTAGAATTCATCCATCGTGGGGCAATCCGAGCCAGTTAAGTCTCGACCCATTGATTGACAGGTGGGATTTCCCCCCAGTTTCAATTTTCCGGGTATTCTTCGCTTTTGCAGCACAGCATCGCTTCCTTTTAGACTAGGGGAACCCCAATACCAACTGCTTTATAAGGACCGGTTCTTTCGCGCGTCACCCCCCCTTCTACTGCTCTCTTATCTGGGCGACATTTGAGCTGATCTTCTGTAGCGGGCGTTTAATGGCATGGATTCCCGAATTCTCCAGAGATCTCTGCAGATAGACATGCGGAGGTTTTTCTTGTGATTCCCTCACCGACTTTTCTTGGCTTTAAGCTCTGGACACTGGCCGCTGCGGCTATGTTGAGGGGGCGTCCCTCGTAATGATTTTAGGTTTCGGTTTTCCTGAGCCTTCCCCTTGCCTTATTTTTTCGCGCGATTCATACTCAAAGAGATGTAATTTATATCCCACCCTTACGTTTCCTACAAGACTTCCTGATCTTTTCCCCGACCTTAGATCGGCTGAAAGGTCGCGAGAACTGAGGCCGCTGGACACCTTTTTCCAGTGTTAGATGTTCTAATCGGAACTCCAGGGAGCTGTTTTCTCCTTATAGGAGGGCTTTCTTCTTCCTCGAGCGATGGATGCTTTCGTCCGATGGTTTGAATCGGTTTGAAGTCCCCCCCCCCCCCCCCCTCTGTCGCCTTGCAAGTCTTCCCCCACCTTAGCGAGCAGGACAGTACAATGCCTCTCCGACGCAACTCTTCTTCTAATTGCGTACCTGGTTTGCTCTAGGGTCAATTTTTTCCGCCATTTACGGAAACTTTCTCCCCCCCCCAAATGGACATCCTAGGTTTTCGCGCTAGGCTGCTTACGCTTGCCTAACGATAGCCGCAAAACCTCAGCCGTTTCACCTCCCGTAATCTGTATCCTCGATCAGCCCGTTTGAGCAATGCCTTGGACGCCCTTTTCCACAGTTTTAATCCGGATATCGTTGACCCCCTTAGTAGGAGTTTATTTCCTATGCAAGGTCCCGAGAGCCGGAAACGATCTGATGCTAAGAACTATTGAGTTTTTGATAAGTGCCGTTCCCTGCCCCCTGATCTCAATCAGTTTTTCACTGCAGGTGTCGCGAATTTAATTTCCTGTCGAACACGATATCCTTTTTCCCCGTGCACCGACTAGTTTGGCCTCCACATTTTTAAACAGGCTCGCGTCCTGAGTGCTTTTTCTCTTTGCCCTCCCACTTGAAGGTTTGATATAGTTTTTGGAATTGAGATAATCTCCCTTGAGCTTCCGAGAGGAGAGCTCTCTCCTTCCTGCTGACGATTTGAATGTCCTTTTCAGTAGAATCGCGAAGGAAACGGGCTCCGGATCCCAAGGAGTTATCGGCTCGCACAGACCTGTCCTTTGCCATCTGCATCAAGACCGTATTGACAGGTTCCTCTCTAGCAAAACACCGCTTTTTCCGTGGCGTTTTGCTCTTATCTCTCTCTCCCCACTTATAGACGATCAAACGCCTTTCAATGTTTTGCCTCTCTCCCCCGTGGTTTTTTTTTTATTGCAGTCCGACTTTGTGCTTTTTTGAAAAATTACGCAGGTCATTTTCCTGCTGAACGACTGGCGTTCCCTCTTTCTAGCGTCCTTCCGAGTCTCCCCTTTCACCTAACTTCTAGCCCCTCTACGGGCAGTGTGCTAGCCTATACGGTCGTAGCGCACAAAACTTTTGATCCCCCCCAACGGTCTATCCTAGTCCCCAGTGCCTTTTGTTGGCGGTCCACGATCTCGTGTGATGCAAGTTCACTGCCCCTCGACACTCCTGTTCGTTAAAACGGTTCCCCTCGCTTCCAGTATTTCGTTATGTGTTTCTTATCATCCATCGTTTCTCTTCGTCGCCATAGGCATAAACCGCTGCGCTCCCCTCACCCTTCGAGACGGTGGCCCGAGTGTTTTCCCTTGTAAACTTGGGATAGAATCCCCTTGTTACTTCTCGGTATGAAACTTCCTTTTAGGGCCTTACATTTGACGCCTCTTAGCAATCAGCGCTCACGAAATCGGCCTGCTTACGGGGCATTCCCTCTTTCTTCATCATTCCTTTTCCCCGCTGTACCCTTCCCCCCACACGGTTTCAAGTCTTGACCCTATCTGCTACAGTAGCCTTTCAAGGCCGTGCGGCTACGGACGTACTTTTTGCACTGGATTTTCACCCGTACCCAGATGAACAGCCGCCGCGACAGCCGTTCAGCTCCTGATATAACTCCGCTCCCTACAGAGCTTCCGAAAATTGCAATTTTTCAGTAACATCCCCGCTAAGAGATCTACCAATGAGTCCGATTCTCCTACACGCGACTTTGTCGATCGTCCCGCCCAGCCTTTTTTTTCCCTGCTCGCTGCTTCCCTCTCCCCCCCCCATAGGCTCCTGAATGGAATCTTCCCCCTTCTTGGTCCTTCAAATACATAAGGCCCAAATTTTACCGTAATATTGCGCGGACCACCTCCCCCCCCGTGACAAATCCCCTAAAACTCAGTTCCCCAAAGCTGAACAGAACCAAGCTCCTCTCCGGCAGCGAAACCTCCCCCCAAGAGAACACTTTACGCGCCCCCGGCCCACCCAGCCCGTCCCCCCCACCCCCTCTCGTCCCAGGGTCCCCACCTCTTCTCGCGTCTATCCAGAATACGCAAACTGAGGGAATTCCCTCTGTTGGCTGAAGGCCACATGCGTGGTCCCCACCCCCCCACGAGGGTGGAGGTTGTGGGCTTTTGTTTGTGTGGTTTGTTTTTTGTGTTTTTTTATTTTTGTTTGTGTTGTGTTTTTTTTGAGGTGGCAGTCTGAAGTGTTTTGTTTTTGTAGAGAGGTAGATCAATACTCCATTGCCAGGTTTGATTGATTAAACTTGCCCTTGTCCGCCTCCCACGTCCCCCGATCATTCAATGAATTAGTGACTTACCATCTCAAATCCGGCGCCAGGGACCGGTTCCTAGTTAATGAGGTTAGCTTAGTCGCCGACACGCGAAAGCCTCGTGCAATCGCTGTGCAGCCCATTTCCGCCCGAAAAACTTTTTCCATCCACACCCCTTTCCCTTTTTGGCATACCAACTGCTGTTCCCCTAGAGGTCGTCTTCATTACTCACCCTAAATACCCATGATGAACTCAACTATTAAATTGGAATTGACTTCCCACACTCCTGTTATCTTGATGCCTATGTATCCTTGGGTTCATCATCGTTTCGCGCCTTCGTCCCCCCTAATTTTTTTTTTCATATCATGATCGACGTCTTTAAACTGAGTGAGGCCATCTCTCCCCTTGATGTCACGCGGCATTGCATCGTAGGATCCCAGTGATTTTCCTTCTTTACCCTTGTGACCGCCTCTCCTCTTTCTGCGCCCTGATTGTTCCCATCGTGCCGGAAGTCGTTTTCCATTTCGTGCGTGCGGATCCGCTACCCGTGCCGCGTCTCCCTGACTATCTTAACTTTAACATCACTGTTTTCGTAAAGGACTTTCGCATGCTGGCAAGTCTTTGGCACATCCTTCTGACACCCCCCCTTGGATGGCGAATTTGAGAACTTAACTAAGACTCGTGCCAATATGTGTGCATCTTCGTACTTGGTTCTAAACATTTGATGTG
>Ga0179593_1367880_pt1 | contig 15472 bp, 14 predicted proteins | sample CZODoug2_1_08_16_FD_185931 | JGI IMG/M metagenome (GOLD analysis project Ga0179593, IMG submission 185931) | Vadose zone soil fungal communities from Angelo Coast Range Reserve, California, USA - CZODoug2_1_08_16fungal (PacBio error correction) | ecosystem: Environmental > Terrestrial > Soil >... | reverse complement strand
GCGACGCCAGTAACGATCCGCCACTCTATTCTCTTTTAAGCCGACCCCTCCCTATCTGACGATTTTCCCGATCCGAGCGGGAGACAGGATGCCCCCCAATGGACATCGTGCGCTCGCAGAATCTGCTCTTTTTCCCCACCCCCCCCAAAACGTAGACCACGATCCTGTCATCTTGACGAAAATCTTTCCTTAACCCTCGCGACCCATTACCGATGCCGCTTCGTAGTCTCTTTCTATGCTCGGGTACTGTCCACCCCGGCTTTCCCAGTCATTTCCCGTCCTGATGTTCCACTTACTCCCCTTTTCGAAAATGATCGATTCCTTCACCCCTTCTAGTTCTTTTTTATGCCAGGGGAGAACTCGTTGATTTTTCTCTCCACGTCCCGGACGTTTGAATGAACTCTGAGTTTTGACACCGACTTTTCCACTACCTATTTCTTTTCTTCAGGCCGAGTCCCTGGTTCGATTTTTTTTCCGTATCCTTGTTGAACCTTTTGTTTCCTGAAAGCTTTCGATTCCGTCTCTTTGATTGTCCCCCGATGTATGGAGTGGGTTTTTGCATTTTCTCCTTCCGATACATGTTTTGGGCGAGAACTGCTCTGATAAGATTTCTATAGAGTTGTTTGCGTGCACATTTTTTCCCTTCCCCGTTCTCCTCGGTCCTGAGGGAACCCAGTACCGGCAGTAGCCTACCCCCCTTTAGAAAGAGAGTTTTCCTTTCCAGTTTGCGTCTAGCAAGGTACCCGCTGTTTTCCTTTTTCTATTCTATTGAGAGTCAACTAGTGACAAGAAGACTGCTTGGTGTCGTTTACCTTTTTTCTCCTGAAATCCCCCGCCGCTGCCTCCTTTAGTATCTAGGTAGCTTTCGGTTATAAGCATAGAACATATTAGCACCCCTTTGCTGCCTTTCTGTTTCTCCCGGTATTCCCTGTTGCCTTACCCTTTAACGTTGTCCAGGCATCCGTACTAAGCAACGCAAGTCTATGTCTCCCCCCCCCCCTGACACATCTTGTCGTATGTCCCATCTCTTCTTTTTGTTTTTTACATCAACGGAGCACCCAACCCTCGTGGTTACGGTGAAGCTGGTCTACAGGTCTCTGCATCGCCTCCAAGGCTTTCTTGAGAAGCCCCCCTGCCTTCCTTCCATCGATTGAAACACACCCTGCCCCCTTTCTTCCCTTTTTCTTTCTTTTTGACTGTCCCCACGGGTCCGAGTTTACATTTCTCCCCCCTTTTTTACTTCTTTACGTGCTCTTTTTTTGATGGCATTCTGTTAAATCATGTACGCGTCACTCTCGAGTTTCCACCAGGTCGTTTGATTCCCGACCCACATTTCTCTTTGTGCCCGTGCTCTTCATCGATTGAATGTCGCTGCGCAGACCTTCCGAGGATTTTTCTAGTCCTCCATCTACCCTTTTTTCCCGTCTTCGTTCTTATTGCAGCTCTACTCGTTAGTTTCCTTGAGAATCTGCGCCCCCGCGTGATTCCTGTTTTTTTTTTGCCGGTTGGTTTTTTGTGATTTTTCAGTCATCTTAATTCTGTGACGGGATTCCCCGTCCCTGACTTAATTGGGTTGTGCGAATGCGCCCTCCATAGGGGATTTCTATGAGGGGCTTTCAGGCCTCAGGATCTTTCGAATATTCTTTCATTATATATCTGCCGCTCTAGATCTTGCCACGTCCCCTTTCGTCCCTCCTTGATGGCCTTTCTTTGAGCCCTGTGAACTTATAACTTAATTTTAGAGCCTGAATCAGATCTTTTGGGTGTTGTGGGTTGTTTTGTTTTGATGTAATAAAGCGGTGTTTTCACTTCGTCCGTAGATTCGCAGTTTCCGGCCTCAATCACCGGGTCCTTTTTTCTCTTCCTTTGAGTGTCGGTCTCCTTTCGAGTCCCCTTACATCGGCGGCTTCTCAGTGTATCCCGCCGAGGGCCATCGATCGACTTTGCTCTTCGTTCTTTTACCTTCCTTCTTGCGGCTTTCCTGAAGTCAGCAAGACAGTTTGAGCGATTGCAGCGCCCGTCTCCTCCTACGGGGCTGCGCTCCCTTATCCCCCGAACTTGTCATTCTTAGACCCTCCTACAACTGCTTTTCACTATTTTCTTCGTCCCCCCCCCCCCTCTTCTCTTACAATTCTCGCCTTCCCGCCATCTGTTGTTCCCTTTTAATCCTATACGTTTCTTCCTAACACTCCCTTCTTTTGCTCCCATCCTCTATGTTCTCCGCTCTTTTTTCACCCTCAACCTGCCTCTCGTCCCATCCTATTCTCTCTTCTCCTTCTCTCCTTCCCGTTTCTGAATTGCTATCATTCCTTTTCATTTGGTTTCCTTCATGACATGTCTCGAAATATAGCAGAAGGTGCTGTCCGGTTCCCCCCCCTTGATTTCTGGGTCCCCCTCATTGTCTTCCCCTGCGTAAAGTGTTCCATGATTGATGAAAGAATTTTCCACCTTCCTCAGCCTGCCACACCCCCCATATGCTGATCCCTCAAGGAAAAGTGTCCTTTATTCTTCTTCCCTTGTCCCCCCCTTTTCGTTTTTTGCGAAGTTTTTTGTAAGTTCCGAAGTCTTCCTTTTTCCGTCTTTCACATTTCCTTTGTACTCGTTTCGTGGACATTTGACCCCTCATTCTCGAAGCGCTTGTGCTTGCTGCCTCATTTTGGCCTCCTTCTTTTTCTCTTTGTTTTTTTGCTTTATTCCTAAAGTTCCTTTCACCCTTGCGTTTCTACGCTGGATGTGTTTTTTGTCAATCTCTTTCAGAACGCACGACCCCTCCTTCCCTCCTGCGGCGGGCATCCCTCCTTTGCGTGGATCGCTACTATATGCTGGTGGCGCTTTCCTTCTCCCGCCTGTCTTTGTCGGTTTGTTATGGACGCCGTTGTTTCTCCCCTAGCTGGCGTTTTCTCTTTGCCTGGAGCATGCGTTCGTCCTCTCCCCTCCTTTTTCCTTTCTCAGTTGCCTCCCCGACGAAGATCTCACGTGGTTGTTCATGTCTTCTTAATGAACTTGAATTTCCTCCTTTGAGCTCTATCTCCCTTTCAACTGCTTTTGGCCTCCCCCCAATACTGCCGACTATGTGCCCCTCCTGATAGAGTTGTAGCCTGCTCCCCAGTTGCAATCAGTAGGTGGTCATCTTTCTGTCCATTAGATTGCAGCTTTTTTCCCACTTTCAACCCCCCTGGTTTTTAACGTATTCCGATACTTCTCTGATCCCCCAGTCTACGACTGGCACTCCTTTGGATGGGTCTTCTACTTCCTTAGGTTAAACCCTTTTTTCCCCCCTCAATCTCCCCCCCCCCCTTGAAGGTAAGGGGTTGTTTCTTTAGTTCTGCAGAAGGACTTGCCTCTGAACCTAGAATCCACCCAAACGGTGAATTCCCCCTCTTCTTCCTTCCCCTTTCGCCACCGTACCCTCGCCCGCAATCGACTTTTTTCCCTTACATTAAATTTGCTGCTCCCAACTTCCATTCGTTTCCTGAGTCATCCCCCGCACAACTTCTTTCCCTGCCCTCTCCTCTGTGTGAGTGACACCCTTTTCTTGCGCCCCTCTATTTTTGTCCCGAAGGACCCCTTTTTTCTCGTACACCGTTCAGACACGAGTAAACCTTCCACGTTCACACAACTTTTGTAGTTTTCTTTTATCTAAGCTTCCCGTGTATCGAGTTTCCCCCGCTGCATGCTTTTTTGCTGGTTGGAAACAGGTACTGAACTCCTCTTTGTTCTTCTTCCGTCCGTTGATTTCCCCCCCAATCGTTCAAGTCAGGAACCCTTTGCTCTCGCTCTTTGACTTGCGCATCCGGCGATAGCTCCGGTTCCCTCCTTATCCCTCTACTCATCTCCCCATCTCATTCACCGGGAGAAAGTAGTATTGTATTCCCCATTCAGATCGTACCGAGAACGTTTGTCTTCCACTTGCGTATCTGATTGAATTCACCGACTTTGGTTCTTTCTCCCCTTTCTTCCTTTTTTTCATCCATCCTTTTTTTGTTTTTTTGACTTCGACCTTCATCACCTGCAAGGCTGTGAATTTTCGCCTCCCCTACGAACCCTTTTTTTAGAAAAAGCCCTTGTACCTATCGTTTGCTCCCATCCAATGGTCACCCTGAGTCCATCCCAGGTGGCCGGTTTTTGCCCTATTTTCCTCTGTCTTGGGGATGAGGCTTCTCCTTTGACCCTCTGATATTACTCCCTGATGCGAGTTCTTAAGCCCCACCTCGCCGAGAGCACTACTAACCTTCCACTATGTTTTTGAAACCTGGCCCCTCAAAAAATTTCTTCCCGTCTTTTTCGGTCCCAGTTCATCCTCAAGTGTTTCAGGGTGTGAATCCGGCTACAATCTCCCATTCGCTCCCCAGTCCGATATTCTGGCTTTTCACGTGCTGGTATTCCTTTTTGTACATTTTTCCCCCCCTCTGACTTCCAAACTCGCCCCTTCCTCCTTGTCACCGGCCTTCTTCACAAGATTCGCGTTCCGGAAGATCTTTTGGGCTTTGGATGACTGAACCGGTTTTTGCGGTCAGTTTTCCACTGCCCTTTTTCTGTTAACTGCGATTTACCCCTCGCCGCTTTCAGTTGGTCCTACCGTTTTCTTTGCTGCGTCCCACCGGTGTGGATTCGCAGTTCCTCACGTTCCTTTTTACTCCCTTACGACACCTTCTCCCCCTTTTCTCCCTTTGGTCTTCCTTTAACCCCTGTGACAACACCCTTTACCGTCTCCCGATTCCCGCCCCCGAATAAAGTTTCCCTCCTTCTCTTTTAATTTTTTCGTCTTCCCTTTTCAATCCCCTGTTTCTGTTTTATTTTGAAGGGACCTCCCTCATTTGTTCAGTTACCTGACAATGACCCCCCCACTTTCTTTCTTTTAACTTTCTCTCTCCCCTTATGTTTCGGCGGTGGTGGCAATCTTTTTTTCGGCGTTTCCGAAATGAGTTTTCTCTTAAGGCCCCTGACCTTCTCTTTCCCAGGTGTTTCCCCCCCACTTTTTTTCCTTCACCTTGAACCCCCAAACGTTCTTTCTTGCTTCCTGTGATAAGTTCACCCAAAGGATTAGATCGAATTCACTTGATTCCCGTCCCCTTCTTCCAACCGTCTCGATCGTCGAAAACACCCTTTTCGTTCCCCCAGTATTTCCCCCGCCCCCCTCTCAGCTGAGTTTTCTCTTTCCTCTCTTGCGACCCTTTTTCCGTTTAGACCAGGCGATACCCGGTCGGATGCCCGTCCGACGCGATTTTTTGAGGGCGCGTTCGCGCTGCGGCCGCTTTCTACAACCCCCCTTCCCTCTCCCCCTTTTGGCTTACCAGGGTTTACTACGGGTGAACAGTTCCCTCCCAAGCCCCCTTCCCCCCAACCTGCTCACAACCCCGGATCGGCGCTGTCTTATTTTGTCCTCTCGAAGAATGCTCCGGCGCCCCCTTTATAGGCCCTCCTTGTTACCGAAGCTTCCCCCGAAAATGGGTTCTTACTCAGCGTTCTTCGTCAAGTTTGACCCCCACTTTACTCCTCTGCAGGGCCACTTCCGTAAATTCCCCGAATTCATGTTGGGATTCTCCTGTTCCTTCTATGTCGTTCTGAAGACCCACTAACATGATCTGCCCGACTGAGAGAGTGATTGCCTTGCGGTCCACTTTCCCCCCCGATCTTCTTCGCCCCCGGTTACTCACCCCAGTTATTAGGTTAGTCTTTCTTTCCCCTCCCCAAAATGAATTTCCCCTGTCCCCCGCCTCATCTTCCCCTGTTTTTTCTTTTCTCCACTTGTTACACTTTTCTGATCCTTTTCATTCCTGCTCTGGCTTTTTTCAGACAACCCAATCGCTCCCGCCTTTGAGCGTTTGAAGTCCCGTGCCTCCGCGAGTTCCTCCCAGACTCTTTCTCTCTGGGTGTCCCCCGGCCTTTGTCCCCCACTTTCGTCCCCGCGTCCCCCCTAGCTGATGAGAGATTGGAACTCCTACTCGCCTCCCCCGCAGGTGTTTACCTCTGTGAGGATTTCCGTTTTTCCCCTTTGGATAGTGCTATGCTTTCGCCTCTCCGGGGTCCCTGAAGTTCCAACACCTGCCCTCGCGTGACGTCGCATCTCTCAGTTTTTCTACGTCTTCGTTCAAGTTTCATTTCTACCTTCCCCCAGAGAGCTTTCCAGTCTTCTCTTTTTTCTATGGGCTCCCCTTTTATTTTCTTCCAGAAGATCTCAATCTCTTTTGCCCTAGCGGTGCATTCTCAAATGAAGTCAAGAGACGAGTTTCTGGAGTCTCTCTCTGGGAGGCCTTTTTCCAGTAAAGACTCTGTCCTTCTTTCTCACAAGACAGAGCCCCCATTTTTTCCTTCGTGCTCAGCCTCGCAGTCCATATAGTACGACTGTTTTCTTTGTTTTTCGTGAGATCGCCTAGTTCCTCCCTGCGTCTGACAGGAATCGGCTTCTTTCCCCCTAAGAGCATGTCTACACTTGATCGAACTGTTTTCCCTTTAAGAGACACCCCCTCCTTTTTCCCTCTAGGCATTTAGCTTCTTTTTTTCGGCTTGTCCCCCCCTTTCACTGGGCGCATCGATTTTCCACGTCCACAGCCATTTGACGTGTCTTCACCTTCCCGCGTTTTCCATTGTGACGCTTCATGTACGCCTTGCTTCCCCCGGAGGTTTCTGAGTCTGCCTTCAGGGTCCACAAGCCCCCTCACTTGCTCTTGCGATTTCTTCCAGTTATTTTTCCCGCTGCACACCTCCCCCCTGTAAAGTTTGTTGTCCTCCGTTTATTCCCTCGAAAGAGCCTTTGAAATAGCCTCTTTCGGATTGGGGCTTTTTCGCCTTTTCGGTTCTGCTTTTTTCCCCCTTACCGATTTTCCCACCGTTCCTCCTTTCAGCCCTCCCTACCGTTACTCACCCGTTCGTAGAGCGCCAGAAATTTCCCAAACTGTTTTGATTTTCTTTCCGGGTCCTGGGCGGAGACACTGGTCTCCGTGATGTCCACCTCGGGTTCTTTTCCTTGCTTGGCTGCACGTTTTCGGGAAGCGGGGTTTGTCACACCCATCCCCATACTTTGTTTCTGTTTCCCCTATTCTAGATCCTCGAAGAATTTTTCCCTTTCTCAGACGCCCTTGCCACTTTTTACTTTCCGATCTCGTCCTTCTGCACTGGTAGGGAGGCGTTCATGGGTCCCCTCCTGAAGTTATCGTCCTTTCTGTTCTTTTACAAGGATGGTCAGCAACCCCCTATCAGCTACAGCGAGTTCTCTCGTATTTCCCCCCGCTACCCAGCCCCCTTGGTCTACGGACGGCATCGATCCAAACCTCCCCCGCCTTAGCGTTTTTTTGCTTATTTTTCATAAACTTCCGCTTCCCGGAGATGTCTTTCCCCCCCCCCCCGCCCATTTGCCTTTTTGAGTTTTACTAAGTACAATGACCCCCCCCCTGGACGCCCCGTAACTCGTCTAGCTCCGGTTTCTTCGATCGGTTTTTCATCGATTACTTTTTCCAACAGGAAACCCAACACACCCATTCCTTATTTAGAAGAGAAATGGACTATGCCTTCCCATCCCCGCTGTGATAACCTTTCTTCGCTTGTTTTCACCTCCTTAAGAAAACCTGTTGGCCAAAAGACGACCTTTCCCCGAGTTTGGACCTTACCCCCGTATCCTCTAATCTTTACCATCTTATAGGAACAATTGAGTCCCCTCGGTTTTATTACGATTTCGCGCTGTCTCGTTGTTCGGATAGTGTTTTCCTTTTCCCCCGAGTGGTTGAGAACGTCTTATCCCCGGTGTTTTTTTTTCTTGACGCTTTGATTTCTCCCCCTTCTATTGATCGTTATCGTCCTATAGTGTTCTGGGTCCTATTTCTTAACCCTTCTATAGAGTTTACGCCTTTCTTGCGGCCTTGTGGCCCCCGCTGACGAGATCGTGGTTTGTCACACTTTCCGAGCAATGCGCTCCGGATTGTTGCGCCTTCTTCCCACCGCAACTCCGATTAGTGTTAGTTTTGGGGAGATTATTGTATTTTCTTTTCAGCTTGTGTGCCTTTCTTGTCCATTCCTTCAGTTTTGATCTGGCCTTTCTTCAGGGCCACTCCCTCCGGTTTCCCTATGCAGCTAGACGATATAATTTCTCCTTTTTTCCCTTCCCATAAGAGGCCCTTTGTCTCCGTGTCTTCCATGGCGAAGAGCATGATTTTCCCCTTTTTTTCCCCTGCAATCTTTCTATCAAATTTTTATTTCTTCCAAGCATTTTTTAAATTTCCCATCTATCCCTGACCATGTACCGTCTTGGTATGGGTCAACTTTTCTTTTCTCGGTTTTTACTGATGTGTTCTCGAATGTTGGCCCTCATCAGTTGTTCGCTTTTTCTTTTGTGGCGCCATTCAGGTTATTACGAACCATCCCTTTCTACTTGATACCATCTCACATCCTCCCTCTCTCCTGGAATCACGTCTAAGGTTTTTTTTTAGTTGCCCCTCCTTCCCATTCCCCCTCCCCCAACAGTTGCGTTGCTCAAGCACGGTGTCCCCCCGTTTCTCCGCCACACAACAGGTTGCCTACTCCTCCTTACAATGTATACTTCTCCGTCTCTTTTAACCCCCCGTGCTTGACCTGCGGCACTTCTTCGCCCTTTGCAAGACGACCTTCTTGTGTTCCCATTCACTCCTACTTTATGAAACTCCGCCTCCCCCTTCCCCTTTCTCTTCATTTTTTGGACTATTTGATTGATAGTGACGGATTGCGTTCGGTTTAGCCGTTTCTGCCGACAATGAAATCCGTTGAGCCCCCCACGGATAAGTGATGAAGGCGTGTTCACCCCCTTCCCACGATTTTTCCCCCCCCTCGCGTCTCTTGCCCATCCACGTTTTGTGCTTTCCTCCCCGCCAAAGTCTGTTTTTTAAGGAGCCTCTTGGTTAATTGCTTCTTTTGCGCAGTCGTGAACCCTCCCCTCCCCCCCCTATCTTACCCCCTCCCATGTATCAGTCAGGATTACGGTAAGTTCCGGTTTTTCACCCCGTCAGGACATTCACCCGTCTTGAATTCACCCATTCCGGGTTGACTATCGATCGGCAACCCCGTTGTCCCTCCTCTTCAGACCCGTACTTTTCTCGCTTTAATCCCCCATTTACAATCTTCTCGTTTGGGCCAAAGTTGGGTGGCCAAGCTTCTATGGCCTTCTCCACCGGTCGTCCCCCCTCCTATTGAGGCCCTCAGTCCCCCCCCGTGGTACCTTATTCTTGAGTGAAATTCACTGGATCCCAAAATTGAAGTCCACGTTATACCCGCCGTCTCTAAGTTCCTCCCCCTTTCCTGGCATTCCGCTCTTATTATTCTGTTTGTTGTCCTCAAATACGCGATCTTGAGTTTTCCCATGGGCGTCTTGCTATTGGATGTTCCCCCCTGGTCCCCCCCTTCTTACATCGATGTTGTCCCGTGGCCTGCCAATCAGAATATCCTGGAGAGGGCTTCGTTGTGCAGCTTATTGGGACGCCACGATTCAGGATCCTTCTTTCTCTTTTTAGCCATGCATTGTTGTCGGACTGCCCCTTTCCGTTGCTGCCGCAGTTTTGCAGCCTACGCTTCATTCGCCAATCATTCTACGTCCCTTAGCTTTTTTTTTTTATGCGATAGCCTCCCAACGGCTTTCCCTCAATTCCGTACGTCTTTTATGTTTAACAAGCCGTTTGCTGTCTCATTCTGGCTTGCTTTCGGGTATTCTCTTACTGCCTGCCTTCTCTCCCGCTTTCACGCCTACCCCAGTTTTGTGGGGTTTCTAGCGCTCTAATTGCATGCGTTCCAGCTTCAACCCCTCGTCTTCAAAGCCCTTCTCCGAACAGACCGCTGTTTTTCCCAGTGAACTGCTCCGTTAGGCGCCTCCCCTTGCCCGCCCTGCTGTTTTTTCAACCAGAATGAATTCTAATTATAATTTTTTTGGGGATGGGTGCGCTCGTTTGTGCTGGCCTGTTTCCGTGGTCATCCCCCCCCCCCGTACCTTCCTCCCCCTGTTAGGTCCCCCTTCTCCCTCTTTATTCTTTTCCTTCTACGAGACCACCCGAAGCCTCCTTGAGCCAGGATCTCGCGTTTACTGCCACGGTCACTCAATCGGTGACTGATCCTCCATGCACATAGGACCTCTCCGGTTCTCTCCCATGGTCGCCTAAGATCTCGTATTGCTTCACCCTAACGACCTGATCGACAAATGATTAGGGCCGCCACCGCCAATCCCCCCCCAGAATGCTCCCTGTTGGGGTTTCTCGGGTTTTACCTTCTGACTCTTTTTATTCCAAGGTCGGTCCCAATCGGTGACGCCCCATACCCGGATTCAGAAAGTAATTTTAGGGTGCAAGCTCCATCCCCCCTTTTTTGTTTGTTTTTTTTTTTTGTATGTTATTAAGCCATTTGGCGATCCCGTAGCAAATTGAGCCCTTGATCTTTGGTGTACCTTTGTATCTCCTACTTAGAGGGTCTATGATGGTTTTCATATGAGCACACGTTCCGATCTTTTCCCCTTCACTTAATGTTTTAGGGCTTCGTCTGCCTTTCTCCTGATGGTACTTCCTTATGGCACACTTAGTCTTCCCTGAGATCCTTACCTGTTCTTCTTCGCGATAATTGACCTGTCGTAGCTCTGAGAAGATACACCTCTCGTGTCAAACATTCTTAGGATTAAGAACCTTTAGGACCAACGATCTCTTTTCCCTCTAAGACAGTTGTGAACCCCGCGTGAACCATTGCGTATTCACACTCTTTTGCTTTTTCTTCCTGTTCTTTTGTAGTCAACTATTTCCTCGATCAGCCGTTGAATCTCCCCCCCCCGTTCCACTATTCCCCGATCCCCTTGAATCAACACGAATGCCCAAGAGAGCCATTGTCTTATTGCGGCTGAGTTATGGTTTTTTAGTTGAAAATAGTCTTGTTATTCCCCTACCAGGCGCTTTGAAAGGGGTTCCACCCCTACCGTGTCCAGATTTCCCTCAGTCCTTGACTGGTTTTTTAAAATATCTTAATTCACCTTTTTCAATGCTTGTGAAGTGGAGGACCACGTGGACTGGTGGTTTGGGAAGCGCCCCTAACGGTTAAAAGTGATATTTCCAGCCTAGTTTTTTAGGATAATGTGGTGCGCCTTCGAAGACCCCTTTTTCCCTTTCCGGTGCGACGGCGCCGGGCGGGGAATTTTTCCAGTAGGGACCTCTGGTAATCCTTGGTGTTTTGATCTGGTTATGGATAAACCGGTCCCCCCCCCGTGTGCGCCAAACGGACTCTGACTCACGCCCCTGCCTTCCACATGTCCATCTAACAACGTCCCCTTCTAGAGATGCCTGGTGAGATTCCCCCCCCCCTCTCGAGTCATTGTCAAAAGCTCTCTTTCAACGTTGTCGAAAGGGTGCAAGCAGGACCTGTGGCCCCTCTTTCGGTTGGAAGCATTTTTGGTTCGTTTCCTTGTAAATAGCCCCCTGCTCAACAAGGGCGGTCTTGTATTGGTCCGAAGCCTCCAGGAATGATTTCTTCCGACGCTGTTCCGTGCCATGCGTATTGAAGTGAAGACCCAGGACCTCTCTCCCTTCCCGTTAAGGCGGACGGTCCAGCTACCTTCCACCCCGACGTAAACGCGACTCTAGCCTTTCCTCCCCACTACCACCGCTACTTGGTGACGTTCCCTCCGTGAGCGCATTTTTTCCCTCTTCGTACTTTCTCCCCCCCGACTTTCGTAATCGACACAATAGACCGCCCTTAACAGTAAGACGAGGCCCTCACCAGCCCTCTGTGAGCCCCCCCCTTATATACCTACCCCGTAGTAGTAGATTTTTCACTATCAGTCGACTGTTTTTTGAGCCTGTGCTATCCCATATTCCCCCGTTCGTGTTCCGCCAGTGGTTTGGACCCCCAAACCATAAGACGCCCCGGTCTCATGATCTTTTTTTGATCTCCCGTCCATACCACCTCGTCGCCCTCTTTGAAGATTCCTCATGTTTCTTTATAGTCTTTCAGTGTAGTCCCACCCCTCTTTTCCTTCCTTCTCCGGTCAGATTACTGGTTTGGTTCACTTTTTTCTGAGACTCTCTCTATTTCGCCAAGGTGCTCGCTCTACGACCTGTCCGTCCTCTTCTCGACCCTGGGCGTTTTGACACCCCAAATTCCTCGGTTGCACTCCTTCCTGGAACCGATGTTCTTATAAGAGTTCGGTCCCTGGTTTGTCAGTTTGCCGCCAGATTTATGCCCCAAAATTGCCAGGGTGTATCCCCTCATCAGTTAGATCCTCGGACGTTTGCGCTACCTCGCTGAAAGTTCGGATGGTGGATCTTAAGGTTCCCTTCCGAGACTGTCCGGTTCTTGGAGTCCCTGGATTCCCTCGCTGTGAGATGTTTTTGCGGCCCCCCTTTTCCGTTCTTTCCCCAAGGATGTTTTATAGGTTATTCTTTTTTTACCCCCTTAATGTACGTGCGACACCTTTCGCTCGCGAGTGGGTTCCGTTGAACATGTTGCTCTTCTACAGTATGCATGTCGTGCGTCTCTTATTTCTTTCCCTTTGGTTGTGTACCATCCTTTGAGTCTCTGGGGGTCTTACTTTCCCCCTCCGCCCACAGCGAATTCACTAAGAAGTTCTCGAGTACTTTTTCTGCCCCTATACCCCTCGTACCTACCCCCCCCAGTTTACTCCCCCCTCCTTATGTGGCCTCTATAAGGGATTTAAGGGCAGGCTGCCTGCACTTCTTCACGGTGTCTGCATGGGGACCCTTACTTTATCCCTCCCCGGTTTCTCTTAACCCCCATTCGATGTCCACCGGCTTCTTTCTGCTGGTACCCGTCGTCCCACCATTCTGGACCTTTTGATGCCGCTTTTAGTTATCTCCTCTGTCCGTACGGCTTTTGCTTGTTGTAAGCTGACTTTGGACCCACGCTGGCCCTCCATTGCGCTCTTTTCCGCGTTCTTCTTCAGCTGGTCATTACCCCATCGCCCTTTCAAAAGGTCCCCCCTTCGTGTCCTCTCTTTTCAGCCTGCTGAGTCCTGTTCATCAGCCGGGCGACCTCCTGGACAATCGGAGGCGGAAACGGCCCCAATTTCTATAGGATTCTCACACGTGCTTTTCCCTAAGAAGTGCTTTTCTGTCTCTGCTTAAGCACTTTTCAAGGAGCCTGATCTCCTTTTCCCCGCGCAGAGCCGTTTTCGTTTTTATCTTCGGCTATGGTAGGGCTTTTGAGTGCATTTCTTAAATGATTCCGTGGTGCGTGTTTTCTCCCCTCTTACGGTTTGCTCTTGTACTAGTTCAGCCCGGGCATTGGCTCTCCGCGACCTACCCCCCTTCCTTTTCCCTTCCTCAGCGCCCTGCTATTAGGTGAACGCAGATTGTATCCATCTCTATCTGGACTCGAGCTTTCCCCCGACCGCGAACAGATTCACCCCGTCTGGGCTATTTCTCTTTCTTCCCCTGAAGGGACTTGGAGAGTTTTTTATTATTTGGACTTTTTTTTTTTTTTTTTCCTCGCCCGGCCTGTTTTGAACTCCTACTTCGCTTCTAGCTCCATTTTCTTTCTTGCCCAGACCAACGTGGAATTAGAACATGAATTTCTATTTCTGTCCCGATTTTCGGTAAACTTATGATAGCATCTTCCAGCCCTGTTCCCCCCAGTATCCCGTGTATCTCAGCTAGCGACACCTTGAGTTCCGCTCTTGAGTTTGAAGATTGATCTTCTTGAGGATCCCCCCCCGACTGCCGCCTCGACGCGCGTCCCGTCTCGATCTCTTTGGAAGAAACTTATTCTTTTTTTTTTTTTTTGGTTCCGTCCACCCTGTCACCTTTCTTCGACTGACTGCCTGCCTTTTGTCTATTTCCTTGAAGGTTGGACGGCCAGACCCTTTCGCGCAATCTTTTCAGTTTAAGCTTGAACGTTGCCTCGCGGGGCTTGTGAGAATTCAGCACCGCTATAGATGCTCAATAGGCTCGATTGGCCCCCCCCCCTCGACCAGCATCCGAAAAAAGGATTCTGTCTAAGTAACCTTTAACCCCCCTTTTGCATATGGGACTTCGGCTGTGCTTTTCCGGCCCTCCAGTTGTGTTGAACCCCTCCCCCGTATCAGCTTCCCCGTTCGCACGCCCCTTTTTGGTGAAGATTTCGGTCAACGTTACCCCCAATGGAGTATGACGCTGCTTGCTGTTTTCTGATCACGCGTGTCTGGGGACTTCTTCTTTTGGGCCCAGTTTGATTTATTCCTGTAAAGGAGTCCCCCCCTTTGTTCTTTTGATTCCCCCCCCCCAAGATGATTTGTTTCTATTCCCCATTGAGACAGACACCCGCCCTCTTCTCTTCCCGGAAGGTCCTCCATCCTTCCTCTTTTGAATGCTGCTGTGCTATTCTTGGCGAGTGTAGTAGTCACAGCCCCTTTTCTGTCTGTTCGCGCACTGACTATGTTTTCTACGCGCTAGGCTAGATTTTAGTCGTTCCGAAACATGAGTTTCGATATCGTCCTTTTTGATGCCTGCTTTCCTGCCGTTCAGTCACCTGTGAGACCGTTTTGTTCCTTCTGAGGAGGAATTCCACTTTTTTGCCCCGAATTTTCCATTGCCGGCCTAGCCCTCAAAGGTTCCCTGCCGGCCGTAGCCCTATTTTCCGTCTCCCCCCCTCCCTGACCCTGTGAGCGCGGCCATGAATCTCCCAGTTTCTTTTTGACATGTGCTTCCATGGTTAGTAGAAGTTCCTCACCCATGAGTCGCACTTACCTGTTCGCGACCCCTATTCTGACCCGTCGGACGCCGGAAACTTCTCTTCGCGGTATCCTTCTCAGTCATGTTGTGTACCATCCCCCGTAAGAAGCCCCCCCAGCTTCTGGATCCAAGGTTTTTATACAGTTTCCTTCCTCCTTCCTTGCCATGGAACTGACCTCCACACCCTTTTGACTCCGCCCAGCGTTCTTCCCACCGTTTAGTCGTAACACCCAGACCCCCGCGTTCTGGAAATGCCACTTTCTCCGTTTCGGCACACGTTTGCTTTTTTTTTCAAATGCTCGGGTGCTTTTTGCCCCCCTCGCACCCTATCTTTCCAGTCCCTCTCACAGGCTTTCAACCCTGGCCGGAGACACTTCTTATTGGGATACGCGACGGTTTGATCGTTGAAAACTTTGTCCGCCGTTTTACTACCGGCAACTTACCATCCAAGCCCTGTAGGGAGCTTTTTTCTGACTATTTTTCTTCTTTTCCGAGATTGTCACCGCGACCCCATTTCTTTTTTTTGGGGCCTGAAATTGCTTTAGACCTCCCCGCTTGTTATATGAAAGTCCCGTTGATTTTTCCCACCCCCCTATTGTCTCCTTCTTTTTTCCTCGCTCCTTGGCCTACTCTCCTGCAGCGCGGCCAGACTTCCCCAGACTGAGACCCCAGAAGCACACAGGCCATCTTAACAAGAGATACTTGCCCAACGTAGTCCTACCGACAAGCCTTGTATCCTTGGTCCGTATGATACACGGAAGTTGGCTGCAAACTGGCTTAGATGCTCTTTAATCACAGCCTTTCGTGGGTTTTTC
>Ga0179593_1696009_pt1 | contig 15473 bp, 23 predicted proteins | sample CZODoug2_1_08_16_FD_185931 | JGI IMG/M metagenome (GOLD analysis project Ga0179593, IMG submission 185931) | Vadose zone soil fungal communities from Angelo Coast Range Reserve, California, USA - CZODoug2_1_08_16fungal (PacBio error correction) | ecosystem: Environmental > Terrestrial > Soil >... | reverse complement strand
CCTTAATCATTGACTGGATCGCCAGGGAGTGCACTCATTTTTCTCATTCGGATAGAAGTACGGTTTTTTTTTTGCCTTACCGACCTAAACGGCCCCTTTTACATCAAGGAAGTTTTCGAGATCGCGCGCGATTTTCTCTAGGAGGGAGGACTTGATCGGCTTTTTCTCTCCACGAAGATCCTGGCCCCCCCCCCTTTTTTTCGGACTTCTCTGGTCGGGGCGCCCGGGCAGGTTTGAGCTGTCCGCACCCGCCTTCCCGCCGCGCTGTTTTTTCGTTTACCGGATAGTGCATCAGTGGAATTCTTTCTGCTCCAGGGCGGACGTTCTTCCTCTCAAGATCAGGCCACCCCTTTTTTCCCCCGGCCCCCGCGGGACCGGGCCTTTTCTTTTTTCCTTCCGGACAGGACACTACTTGCCCCGGGCTGACCGGATGATTTTTTGGAGGCTCGCTGTCTTCCCCCTTTTTACGGATTTCCCCCTCTTTGGTTGCCACTAGGAGACCGTTTTCTGATTTGCGCCGTGCGGCCAGGCGACTCCCTAGAAGACGACAGTGTCCTCAGGATTCGCCCGCTTTCCCTCCCGTGCATGGCAGCCAGCAGGACGAGCCGAATCCTTCGCGAGGATCTACGTCGTTCCTTCTTTCGTCTTGAAGGCTGGGACGTTCATTTCCCCCCCCTTTTGATATCACAGACGCCTTTTTTTCTTATGATGAAGAAAAAGTTCGATCTTTTCTCTGCGCTGCAGGCCAGGCCTCCCCTTCTTCCTTCTTACGCAACGCCCGAGTTTTCTGCGTCGTCGCAGCCGGGGTGACTTCCTTTGACCAGGAGCTATCGTCGCCCCTTCCCTCTTTTTTTTTTCACCAGCCGGCTTCCCTTTCTCTTCTCCCGACAGCGGGAAACCGAGGTTTTCGGATGATCACGAGATCAGCCGCGGACTTTTCTTCCTCCCCCAAAGAAAAACGTCGGCCGCCTTCCAGATGGGCACTCCTGTTCCTCCGCCCAGCGGTCTCCCCAGTTTTCCTGTCACGCCGGCCAGTAGTGCCTTTTCTGGTCGTTCTCTCTCGCCCGACGCCACAGAACCAGCTCCCCCTCTCCATTCGTTTTTCTATCGTGCTTTGACTTGGTTCGTTTCTTTCTTCCATGTTAAGACTCCCGGCTTCTTTTTTTTCCCACGAAACCCTGCCCTTTTTTTTTTCTGGTAGAAACCGTAGGACTTTTTTTTTTTTTCCGGAGAGCACGTGCTGACGCCCGCGCTCTTTTTTCCGTTGCCCCTCGATGGACCGGCCCCCTTCTCTCAGATGACAAATCCTGCGGGCTTTTTACGTGCCGCGGCCGAGCAGTTTCTTCCTGACAGCGCCAGGTTTTTTCCCCCCCGACGGTGTTCAGGGCCCCCTTCTTTCACCGAGGATGACCTCCCGTTAAGGTTGCTGACCAGACACCTTTTCCCTGAAGACGGAAAAGCAATGTCCCTCTTCCTTTAACATGGTGGGTAGGATCCGGTTCTTTTCCGTCAGACTGGGACCCCTGATTTGCTCCTTACGCTCGCCGATCACAACCCCTCTCCTTCTTTTTTTGTAAGACATACGGCTCCTTTGCCCACGACACCGGAGTTTTCCCCCTTCTTTAAGCTTCATAGGCCTTGAACACCTTGCCGTCCGACGTGGACCCTAATAAAGGGCCGTTCAAATGTGCCGTTTTCCCTTCGCGCAATTGCCTCCTTTTTTTTTTGCCCCCCCCCCCGACCAAGAGTTGAAAAAGGCATAGTGTTCCCCCTTTCAAGAGGAGCGAGGCCGTTCCCTCCCAGGTGCAGTTCTGCTCGCTGATTCCGGCCGTGACGGTCATAGTATAACTCCCTTTTCCCCGTTGTCTAAAAGGCGCCTACCCCCCCGTCGAAACCAAGACTCAGTGCTCCCCTTCTCTCACGTCGCCCCAGCTGCCCCCTTTTCTTCTCCTGTGCTGACGATGATTGCTTTCCCATCAGTAGAAGCATTAGAACCTGTACACGCACTTTTCTTGAGAATAAGGCCGCTTCTTTTTTTTCCGGGGCACGTAGGTCGTCCCTTTCCCCGCAGGCATTTCTGGACTCCTTGTGCCGCTGGCATCAGGCTTTCCCCCCTTTTTTTCCCTCCAACGAGAAGGAGCCCCGCCCCCTTTCCCCCCCTCCTCAAACTAGGCGCGGCCCGTCCTTTCCTGGGAAAGGCCCCTTCCCCCCGTTGGTCAACGCCTTCGCGGTGGTGACCTTTTTCTGCAGGCGCTCGCCGTTCCTTTCTTTATCCGCTCACACCTTTACCCTTGCGGACCTCCTCCAGCCTTCGTCTCATTTTTTTTTTTAATTAAGTGTAAACAATAAAACCCACCCAAAAACCCCTTTCAGGTTTTTGGTGGGGGGCTTTTCGGGGGGGGGTTTTTGGGAGGGGTGTGTTTTTTGGGGGAGGGGGGGGTTTTTGCGGGAGCGAGTTTTTTTTTCTGTTGGGAGGTGGTTGATTTTTTTTTTTGTGGGGGGGGGGTCCGTGTTCTTTTTCTGTTTTTCCCTCGAGAGGGGTCCCATATTTTTTGTTCATAAACCCCTTTAGGGTAGCCCTTTTTGGTAGACAAGGGGGAGTCCTTTTTTTCGCGGGATTCGAGCCGGCTTTCCCCCCTCCCGAAGGCGTGCCCTTTTTCCACCCCCCCGCGATCGATTTCCGCGATGAACTCCCCTTTCCCCGAGGGGCTTTTTTTAGGCGGGCTATTTTCCGGTTAGGGTCATATCTTTCCCCTCCCCCTCTTGGTTTCGTGGCCAAGCGAGCAGGCGTCTTTTCCCAAACGAGAAAGATCCCTTCGGGCACTGACTTTTCCACGGATCGCCGAAGTTTTGGTCAGAAGGGCCCACCCCCTTTTCTCCGGCTAATTCTTAAACCGCTCTTTCTCCCGTTCAGCGAGAAGAACCCCCTTTTTTTCCTCAAGGCTTTGAGGCCAACCCTGTTCCCTTCCTTCTTTTGGTTGCGAGGTTTGTTTTTGACCCCCACTGGGAGTGATCGGCGGGCGTGTCCCCTCACGGACAGAAAGGGCTTCTTTTTTGGCAAATGGGGCGGCGCGTCCCAGTAAAAGGCCTCGCGCTACGGCCTCGACGAGATCGACGGGGCACCTTTTTTTCCCCCTCCCAGGCAATTTGCGCGTTCCTCCCATGACGGCAAGTTTTTTTGATCCTGGTCAACGGTCTGACGATCCCCTTTAGGTAACAGGCCTGCTTGAAGGCTTTTCCTTTTCCGTGAAGGGATAAACTCGTTTTTTTTTTTCCCTCCGGCAATTGAGACGGCCGGTCTTTTTTCCCCGCCCCGGGAAGAGGATTACTTTTTTACTTTTCTCCCCTTAAAGGCACAATGGGGAAAGGCCTTTCCCCCGGGCTCTCCTCTGTCCCGGCTACAGAACCCACCTCACAGAGGTTCTTTGCCAGCCTGGCCGGCGGCGTTTTTTTTTTTCCCGGAAAGGGGTTCGTGGTCCCTTCACTTTTTTTCTTTCCCCTTGCGGGCAGCCGTTTCTGACGGAACTGAACACGTTGTTGTTTTCCTGGCGCTGTCGTGCAGTCTTTCCTTTCTTGCCCCAGGCCGGCGGCCTTCCTCGGAAAGGGCCTACCCTTTTGTAAGAGAGAAGCTGAAATGTTTTTTCTCCCTGCCTCGGGTCGCTGAACGCTGTTTTTTTTAGGTTCTCGTTGCGCTCCGGCTTTCTTTTCGGTTTATACAGGACGGTTTTGCCTGTTTGTTCGCCATTTGAGAGGGACTGGTTGGTGGCGCCTCCCCGCGCAAAATCTTCTCCCTCCCTCTCCCCACTCACTTTTAGGGACCGATCTTGCCGGCTCGAGGCCCAACGCGCTTTTTCCCCGAAGACGGAGGATCCTCCTTCTTTCCCTTTTTTGTTTTATCTTAGGGCAGGACGCCTGTAGAGGGAGGCAAATGCTTTTCTTGGCGACGTGGGTATTGGTGGTTTCCCCCCCAGGTTTTTCAGAGAGGATATCGTTTGCAGCCCACCTCCGCAGCACCTCTGGCTTTCTTTCTTTCGAGGTCCTCTTTCCCGTGCCAGCAGAGGCTGACGTTCCCCTTTCCTTTTCTCCTTGGTCAAGACGGGTCCGTCGAGTTTTCCCGACGCGGACGCGTTGGTGTGGAGTCACCTCAGAAGGAATCCCTTTTTTTTCGCGTAACGTATTCATCGAGATCGTCTCACCTCAATAGAGGGAGGGCCCCTTTGAGGATCTCGCGGAGTTGCTCCCTTCCAGCAAGGGACTCCTTTTTTCTTCCCGTCTTTCCCGACTTATCTCTTTCCTGCGCCGTCGGCTTTCTTACAGACCAGGCCGGTTTTTTTTTTTTTTCCTACGGCGAGCCTTCCCTCTTTTTTTTTTCGTGCGAGCAGGCCGAGTTTCCTGCCGGGCAGACTGGTCTTGGCCTTTTTTCATGAAGGGTCGACTATTTTCTTTTTTTTTCCCCCGGTGACCCTCCTCTTTCCTGGGAAGGCGAAAGTCTCATTTTAACCCTCCCCCCCCGCTCGCGATCACGGTCATTTTCCCTGCGATCAGTCTTGTCATGGACTTTCGGTCCCATCTTCGGGTTGTGGATACCAGCCCCTAAACGTGCTCCCTTCACGGTGATCCCCTCACCATGGAGAATGCTTCCTTCTCCCTCTTGGCCAAGATCACGGTACTCTCCTTCTGGAAACGTCTGGTGCTGTTTCCTCCTGCCTGCCGGGCGCCCGAGAGGGCAGGTCCGCTTTTGGGGGGACAAGCTCGTTTCGCGTCTCTCCCGCCGCCGAATCTCGGTCTTTTTCTCCCCGATCAGAGAGTGCCCCTTTTTTTCTTCAGGAGGGGAGATTTTCCTCCGTCCCCGGCGGATAAGCCGCTGTGGCTCTTCCCGGGCGATCCTGGTTCGATCTAAAGCACCGGCCCGCCGATCTCTTTTGAGAGAGTCGAGGGCTTGCTTTCTTTTCTCTCCCTTAGGCTGAACGACGTGGCGCTTTCACATAGCTTTCCTAGACGGCCCTTACGCTTCTCTCCGGCCAGGGCCGCGTTCTCCTTTTTCTTCGCGAGAGAGGCGCTGACCCGGCTTTTTTTTCGTCCTGCAGCGATTCGACTCTCCCAGCCCGAAACTGGCAGGACCTTTTCCTCCCTTCAGGAAGGAGTCTCTTCCTAGTCGCTGAGGCCGGTTCCCCCCTTTTTCTCTTAACGGCTTGCTTAGAGTCGCTCCAGGGGCGTGACAGTAAAGTGAAGTGTCTCCCGGCACGGTGCTGCTGCGGTTTCTCCCTTCCCCCCCGCGGACCGGTCCCGGTACCCAGAACGATCGCGGGCCCTCTCGTCTGCGCGGAGGTTTTTTTCTCGCTGTCTGTCTTCGTTCCGGACGGCTCCTTTAGGCGACCCTCTTCCCCATTTTTTCCAGGCGACGCCTTTCTTATAGAAGGACGGTCGGCTTCGCCGCGGTCTCCCTTTTGAAGGCGGTAGGGGGCCCATTTTTTTCGCGAGCGATCCTCCATTTTTTACTCGGCAAGAGTTCTTGTGGACCGTGCGGATTCCTTTTCCCATAGGCCCTCACAGACGTCCTTCTTTTCCCTCAACGCGAGGGATGATTGAAGTCGTTTTACGCGGCAGCTGCAGGCGGCCTCCTCTTTTCCCCTCCGAAGCTATCCACGCCCTTCCCTTTTTTTCCGAAATGATAGACCAGTCTCTCTCCCTTATTTCCTCGACTTAGCCCGACTGCCCTGATCGGCTGCCATCGGCACGCTCATTTTTTTCTAGGTGAGGAGATGACGCGCACTGTCCCCTTTCATCAGAGCGACCCTGTTTCCCCAACAAGACCGTGCCAAGATGGGCCTCCCCGGCCCCATTTCCTCCGAGACCGGGCCGCGTCACTGTTTTTTTTTTCCTGCGTATGGTCGGGCTTTGCAGCAAGGTCCTTACCATCCACCCTCCCCCCCTTCACCCCCCCCCATATCTCCCCCCTCTCGCCCCCGCACCTCCCCCCGCCCCCCCCCCCCCGTCCCCCCCCGTCACACCCCCCCCCCCCCACCCCCCCCCCCCTTTCTACATAGAAATTCTTTTTTTTTTTCCTCCCCCGATGGTTCGTTCCTTATGCCCCGCTACGGGCAGCTCAGGACCCCCCCAGGAAAGGCACGATGGTTTCTTCCCCTCCCTCGACCGAGAAAGACGCCCTTTTTTGGGCAATTTAGACAGCGCCGCGTTCAGCTGACCCCTCGGAGGGCCATTCTTTTTTTCCCTCGCTGGAAACCTTTTTCTTCGGTGTAGACATGTCCTCCGTAGTTTGAACAGTCGTCCTCAAGACAAGAGCCATTCTTTTTTTCACGAAGGTGTTTAATACGGTCCCTTGACCAAGGTAACGTTCCCTAACCATGTCAAGTGAAAGTTTCCTACTCCGAAGAAGCGAACCTCTTTTAACTAGGCACCACCAAAGCTTGGGTTCGGAGCGGGCCAGCGACCCCCAGCAATGGACCCCCTTTCCCCAGGTGCCGTTCCTTCTCCCTCCCGAAACCTCCTCCCCCCCCTTTTGGCGGTTTTGTACTACCCCCCTGCGCAAATTGCTTCGTTGTTCCCCCCGAGTTGATTCCCGACGTCATTTCCTTCCGCAGGAACTTGTCTTCCCAGGTGACGTTACGATCCTGACCCCCTGACGTTACTTGCCGGTACTGTATTCCCTTAGTGGTGACGACACCTCTTCCCCCTTCGTTCCGTTGAAAAAACAAAGTTCCTCCTTTTTCTTTCTTCCGTCATAGACGCACCAGTTCCTCAAGCCCTGATGGCCGTGGTCCCCTCAGGACGAGCAAACTCCTTTCCCACTAGGCGAAACACGACTCCCTCCTGTACCGAGATCACTTCCAACGGCCTCCTCGCTGAGAGGCCTCCTCTTTGAGGTGAGTCGAAGAATTCGGCCGAGCAATTGCCTTCTATACCGTAAGGGCTGGCGCCCCCTCTTTAAGTGCATCCAGGGCAGTGGTGCGTCTCGTCCTGATAGATGGCAACGAAATTTTTCCTTCAAGAATAGGACCCGAACTCCTCTTCCCAGAGACAGAAGAAGGACAACTCCAGAGGAACGACGAAGCGTTTCCTTCCCTCCGCGGAAAGCAGAACGGAAAAATGGAGATTCGTTTTCCCACCCACTTCTGTCTTACATTCCCCCCCCTCCCATAACATCCTACCTCCTTCATTCCCTACCACCCCCACCGCCATCCCTCCCCTCAATCTACCCCATCTCCTCCCCTTTCCCTCTCCCATCCTGCCACCTCTCCATTCCTTTTTCTTCCCCCCCTCCCACCTTCCCCACCTCGTCTTCTCCCCTCATTCACCCCCTTCCTTCCCATTCCCACAGCTCCCCCCCCCGCCCACTTTCCGATCTACCTTCCCTCGATACCTCAACGCCCGCTCACCAAATCAACTCCAAACACAACCCCCCTTCTCCACCCCCTGCCCCCCCCCCCTCCCCTCACATCCTCTCACACCCACTCCCACACCCCTCACCCTATCTCCCCGCTTTTCAGCCCTCCAAATTCTCCCCCCCCCTTCTCCTTGTGCCACCCTCTCCTCCCCCTCACTCCCCCCCCCCCTCCCCCCCCACCCCCCTCCCCCCCGTTCCCCCTTATCTTCCCCCCTCTGTGTGACCGCACCCCCCCACCCACCTCCAGATCTCCCTTCCCCTCCTAACCCCCTCACACCCATCCCACAAAAATTTTCGTCATCATCTCCCCATCGCCTCCCCACCTCCCCTCTGTCCCCCTCCTCCCAATGTCCTCCCACCACCCTTCTCCTTTTCCATTCTCTCTCCAGCCACCCCACTTACCAACCAAAAAAAACCCCACACACTGAACAACCCCTCCTTTGCTACCCCCCCCCCGCCCCCCCCCCCCCCTCCGCCTACCCCTCACACACCTTCCCCCCTTCTCCCCACCCCCCCCCACACCACCCCCTCTCCAGGCCGGCCGTTTCCCGGTTAGCGCAGGCGGCTTCCTCCCTTGGGAAGACGACTCCCCTCCCCGCGGCCATTTCACTTCAGAGCAGTTCTTTTTGCTTTGTCCCGCCTTTTTTCAACTAAATTTCCCCCTGGAGGCGGGTCAGGCGGTTAGGGGGGGGGATTTTTTGGGGGGGGGAAGGGGGAGGGGGTTTTTGGGGGGGGAGCTTGGTAGGGGAAGGGGGCGCTTTGGAGGGGGGCCACTATTTTTTTTGGGGGGCGGGAGGGGGTTTTTGCGGGGGGGGAGGTGGCTCGCTTTGGGGAGGGGGGGGGGCGGCTCCCGGGGCGGCGGGGGGCGTTTCCCTTCCCATCCTGGAGGGTTTTTGGGGGGGCGCGAGGGGCGGCGTTTTTTTGGGGGGAGGTTTTTGGGGTGGGGGGGGTTTGTGGGGGGGGGTTTGGGGGGGGGGGGGGTCGGTTTGGGGGGGTTTGGTTGGGGGAGGGGGAGGATAGGTTTGAAGGTTTTGAAGAGGTGCCCAACTTTTGAAGGGCCCTTTAATGCTCGTCTTTGGACCCCATGGAGAGGGGTCTTTCTTCTTAAATTTTTTCAGCTTTCCCGGCGAGCTGATACGTATTTCTTCCGGAAGTGGCCAACTACTCCCGAGGAACAGAGAGCCTTTTGATTTTTTTCCTTTTTTTTTCTTTTTCGGGTCTGCGTCCTTGAGGCTTTTTTCCCTGCGGTCGGGTCCTATTTTTCCCCAATGCAGGGGGTCGTGGCAGCGAGCAGGCGTTGGTTTTGTCCCGCGACCGGACCGGCATGAACCTTCCTCCCCTGGACTTTATCTTTTTTTGTCAGCCGGCACTTGGCCCGTTCTCCCCCACCGCAAGCATCAGCAGGTTTTTTCCAAATGGCCAGTTTTTTCTCCGGTACCTTTCCTAGTATTGGGTTCGGCCTCCCCTCTCCGGAGCCACCGTTTTTGAGTGTCGGTTTCTACTATCCCGGCCTTCCCGCAGATTCGTGGGCACTCTTCCCCTTTTTCGGCGCATACCTCCCGAATCGCCCTCGCTGAAGTGCTCGACGAGATCGCCGTTTTTTTTCTGTCGTGGCACCACTCATTCCTCTGAGGGGCCTACCGGGAAGGTTTTTCCCGGGTTCCCGAGCGGAACGGTGCCCCGCCAGTCCATGAAGCTTTCTTCGGCCAGGGATAAACTCCCCCCACGCCAGCAATTTCTTTCTTACAAAAACCCGTGTTTGGTTCGTGATCGGCGAGCGTTTCAAGGCCATCAATTTGGTCCCAGGGCTGCAGTCGATGGCCCCTTCTCACACCCCCCGGTCGATTGCACCTCGTGCTTTTTCCCGGCACGGGTACAGGACCGGCCGGCCAGGGGTTCGTGTCAGCCTTTTTTTCTGTAACTGGCAGGTCCTTGCCGCCTGTAAAGGTGACCCTTTTCGGAAAGGGTCCGTTTTCCCGTTCGACTGGAAAACTTTCCCCCCTGAATCGCTTTTCACGCACGTTCATTCTTTCCCGGCACCTTTTTTTCCCGAGGTTGCCCTTTGTCCTGAACTCTTTGGCCGATCTCTGCTGCGCGCCGGCGGGACTTTTCTTGCGGGTTCTATACCGTGACTTAGGGCGTGCAGTTTTCTTCGCCATCCATGAGCTGCCCTCCTGGTGGCAGCGACGCCCCTGGCAAATCAGTTCTCCCTACTCCCTCCCTTAGTGAGAAAGTGCTTTGCTTTTGGTTGGTGTGCCGGTAAACGCGCACGACCCAGACTCCTTATTTTTCCGTTGACAGCTTTCTTCTGAGACCCTGGGGGCGCGGTCGCGGATGCCTTTTTCATGCGGCCGACGTGTGTTCTTTCGGCGATCACCAATTCTGCTTCCTGTGTTGGACAGGCCTTCCCTCCTCTGCGTGAGCTTGGCCCCCCCCTTCCGTTTTTGGAGTTCCGCTCGTTTCTTCGACGATTCAGTCGACTTTCAAAGACGTTTTTTTCCCCAGGCGGCGACTTTCCTCCCGCGTGGATGATTCAGCTTTTTCGTCTTCCCTTGGAGATTCCCCTCGCAGCGTACACGGTTCCATCGAACGTAGTCAGCTTGCGGGCATGGCCGGTTCTTTTGAGGATCGGCGGTCCCTTCAAGAAAGGTCTTCCCTGGAAGACCACGTCGGTTGTCTCCCTTGCGGATCGCGGTCGTCCACGACCGCCAGGCCTCTAGGAACGCTTTTCTCCCGAACAACATGCCTCTGAGATCATTCGGTCGCTTAAGACTGGCTTCCTTTTTTCGCCTAGTGTCCTGTTCAACGAAGCCCCGTATTCCGACAGCGAGCGTCCCCTTCCCCAACAGCTCGGAGCATTCCCCGTGACAGGGGCTCTTCTCCCCTGGCAGGCCCCGGGTCCCGGGTAACGGCCTTCCCCGAAGAATCCCCCCTTTCTCTCGACATTCAACTACCCCTGGGAGCATGATTTTTTTCAGCGAATCCTGACCCTCTTCCACCCACAAAGAAGCCTTCTCCGCGACGCTTTTTTTTTGTGTTGTTTGTTTTTTGTTTTTTGCGGATCCTTCTCATGCCTGAGGGCTCCCCTGTCCTGGGGTACGTTTTGGGCTGTTGCCCCAGCGCGTCGTCGTCTCCGAGCAGAAGCCTCTCTCCTCGGGAGGCGATACTCGTCCTCAGTCTCCCCCCCCCCCTTCCCCGGGCCTTTGCTTCTGCGCCGTCTCGGCCCGGACGGTTTTTCATGTGATGAGCGACCCCTCCTTGCGATCATTTCCCTTCTTCAAGCACGTTCCTTTCGCTCCCTTCTCTTTTCTCCCATCCGTTGTTTAGGCGGCCGTGATTTCCCATCTTTATCTGACACGACGTGCGTTTTTTCTCGCCGTCCTTCCTCTAGGCCCTCCCTGCCCGAGCCGTTTCAGCTCGTGAGCTGCTTTTTTCTCGGACCGAGATTTTCGTGCCGCTCCGATCATTTCTTGCCCCCAGCTCCTTTCCTCGATGGTCGAGGGCTTTCGGAAGGAGTCTCCCCATCGAATTCGTCGATGCGGCCGGTGCCCTTTTTTTTTGCGCGTACGGGGTTTTTTTCTTGTAAAAAGCATTCCTCCCAGGGGGGTTACTCCTTCTATTAAAGATCCAGTCTTTGTAGACAAAGGCCCCTTTCTGGAAAGGAAGGAAAGGACCCTTTCCCCTCGGGGACTTTTCACCTTATGAGCGAGCGTGGAGCTCGATGTCTTTTTCGTCGGACGACGCGGCATTTGCTGACAGGCACCCTGATGTTCGGCCGGCGGCCAGTTATAGAAGACGACCCGTGAGGGAGTCTTTTCCTCGACCTTTTCTTTGGGCCAGGCCGCCTTTTCCTGAAGCCGCAAGGCCTCTTTCCCGACCGTGTCTTTTTTTCCTCTGTTATGTCCCTTGATTTTTTGAGCCCCCCCCACTCGCGACTCTTCCCTTCCAGGCACGCCCCCGTGATTGATTTTCCTTTCAGTTCTCCTTCGTCCTTCGTTTTTTGCCAGGCCGGCGCATTCCGAAAAACGCCGCCTCTTCGGTTCGTACGCCGCGGGGGGATCCCTCCTTTTGGACCAGGCCCCTCATGCATCGTTCAGCCGCGGCGGCCCTTCTAATGCACTCCTTTCCCCGCAGCGGGACCTTCGGTGCTGATCAGCGCCCGCCCCTCGATAAGCGAGACCTCGAAGAAAAACAACTCTTTCCCCCTCATCTTCCGCTGGGCCCGCCCCCCGTCGCGTCGTCCCCTCCGAAAGGCACTCGTTTTTCCCCGCAAGTCGGCTCCTCCCTTTTTTTTTTCTTCCTTTGACCGGCCTCTGAGTCTCCCCACGCGCAAATATTTCTCCTATTTTCCTTTTTTCTGGAGAAAGATTTTTTTTCTCCTGACACCAGGCCTTTCCCCCGCTCATTGGCCACCTTTCCCCGCTGGTCGTACTTGTATACTCGTCCAGCCGCGCCGCGGAGCTCCCGGGACGAAGCCCTCTTTTTCCCTTCTGGACATCGATGGCCTGCCTTTTTCGTGTATGATCGCTTTCAACCCTTTGCGATAAGGTAATTTTCCTCCAGGTGCAAGTAGACGAAAGAGAAAGGCACCCTTTCCCCTTTTTTAAGGGAAGGAATTCCCGGTCAACCCAGGTAAAGTAAGTTGAGGAAAACCTTTCAAGTGAAAGTGAAGGCCATCAGAACTCTTTCCCCCGAGGTTGTAGTACCCCCTTTTGGGTTTTTGGCCGGGGTTTTCAAGCCGACTTCACCAGGTGCGTTCCGCTCGCCCTTCCGAGTAGTTACGAACCTAAGCCCCTATAATTCCCCTACACCGAGTTGATCCCGGCCTTTTTTTTCATAAGGAGTGGGCTCCCCTTGCATGTTTTCCCCCATTTCCGTTCCTTGCGGTCCTTCCCCCCCCTCGCAATTGCTGGAGTGGTTGTCCTTCGATTCGTGAGTCCTTTCCCCAGCAGCGCCTGCCGGTGCGATCGCGCCGCCCCATTTTTTTCTGACAAAGAAGCCCTTCTAGTAGAAACAGCTTTCGCCCCACTCACCTCTCCATTTTCGTCACACATCGGCTAAGGTTCAGAGGTAACAGCGGACCTTGGTCCATTTTCTTCGTTGAACCTTCCCTAAGAAGTAGCCGGATTGCCGTTTTTTCTACACGTAAGGCTTCGTTTTTCTCCTTTCAGTGCTCGGCCAGTGTTGCCCCACCGCCGTTTTTTTTTTTTGGACAAAGACCCTTTCAGCTTGGCATTCCTCCCGCCGCGCAGTCTTCCCCAGCCCCTGACCGCCACTCGTTTCTTTTAGCGTTCAGCGCTCCCCCCGATCGACGGTGGTCTTCGCAGGTTTTCTTCACGGTAGCGCCGGCTTTTTTGACTGAAGATAAACATTGCGCCCCGCCGCGAAATTTCTACCTCCTTGTAAGAAAGTTCCCACAACAGGAATTCGTATCCTCTTTCCCTTTTAAAAAATAATAATCTTTTTTTGGGGAGGGGAAGGGAGGGGGGGGGACGGGACTTTTTTTCTATTTAGGGAAGAGGGGGGTTTAGTGTCGGGGTTTTTTTTGGGAGGGGCGCGGGAAGAGAGGGGGTCTGGGCGACATACTTCGAGAGTGGGAGAAGGGGAGGGGGGGGGGGAGCAGGGGGGCCCCACCCGTCTCCCCCCGCGCCTAGGAGGCCCTGGTTCCCACTTCCCGCCCACCATTTCTCGCATTCCACCCCCTCCCTTTCTCCTTCGGACACTTCACCTTCTTCTTCTCCCCACCCCTTTAGACTGCCGCGACTCCCCCCACCACCCTTTCTTTTTTGTTTTTTTTGGGGGGGGGGAGGTCCCCTGGAGCTTGATGCGCTTTTTTTTTTTTGTGGTGGGGGGGGGGGGGGGGGGGTGGGGTTCGGGATTCTTTTTGGGGGGAGGGGGGGGGCCGTTTGTCCTTTTTCTTCCCTTTTGACACGGACTGAGCCAGTTCCAATGAGACGAAGGACTTAAACTGCTCGTCCCTTCGCAAATGGTTCTGGTAGCAACGTGCTTTTCCTAGAGGGAATCCCGCGCAAGGAATCCACAAAAGAGGAATTCTTTCCCCCCCCCAGGCAGTAAGGTTTTCCCCCCTCTGAAAGAGCTCCCTCAAGATTTGCGGTCCTTTTTAATTGAGGCGTCTTAGGTCGTTCAGAGGCACCTCTTTTTTTTTTCCAGCGAGCCTAGTCAGTCCCCTTCCGACGTGCCCGGCCTGTTCGCGGAAGGATTCGCCTTCCCCCCTGAACGGTAATTCCCCCCTCTTTCGGCCGTCCCCTTCGACCACTTTCCCTCAGCAGGCTCTGAGAAAACGTATGGAGATCGAGGTGCCCCCCCGGTACCCACCTCTCGAGGTTCCTGTGAGGCCACTCTGTCGGCCGGCCTGACGGCACGGCCTCCTTGTGGTCCCGCGCCAGACTGCACAGGGGGCACTCTCTCCCTAGGAAAGGCCCCTTTTTGAAAGGGGCGGGGAAACCGGACCTTTTCCGGGCCCCCCTACCACCGCGTACCCCCCGGTATGGGGTGGTTTTTTTCCCCCACTCCATTCTTGCGCTTCTAAAAGGAAAGGAAATTCCCCCGGACAGGGACCTTCTCTTCTTTTTTTGCCTTGCAAACCTCCTTTTCCACGTCGGCGGCAAGGCCGAGTGTAGTGCACCCCCTTTCGTCGGCTCGTTTCCGTACACCCCCGGGAAAGCTCTGGGGGGTAGTGCTTGAGGAAAGGCACTCAAGGCCATAGGGACCATCGGGCCCGGCCCTCCCCCAAGTCAACGCTCGCTTGCACCTCGTTTCTTTTTTCCGGCGGATGGTTTTTCACGCACTTTTCTTTTTCGTGGTCAGCAACCCTGGGGCCGTTTCTCGTTGCCCCCTTTCTCCCCACCGGCGGTGCTTGGGCGCTGTCTCTGGACAAACTTTTGGCACTTTCACTGAGACCCATGCCCCCCATCGAGAAGCCCCCAATGGGGAAGGGACATTTTCAAGGAATAGGTTCCAGATTGGTCAGTAGTTCCGGTATCGTGGTTTTGCTTCTGCTGGTCTTTGTCCCCCCCCCCGCGGGCCGCAGGGTCTTGGAGTAAGCAATCTTTTCTGTCTCGGACTGGCCTGTTTGTCCCCCTCGCGCGCCAAATTCTTTCCTCTCCCTATTTCTAGGGAGCTTTCTTTGGTCTGGGGGTTTTGAATCCCGGCAGTTCGGCCCGAAAAGATCTTGATAAGACTGTCTTTTCCTCTTCCCGAGGGATTCCGAATGGGAGAGCCCATGTCCTTTCCGGAGACACACCTATTGGTGGTCTGCTAGTTCTTGTAGAGATGATCATGGTTACTGTGACCTCCGAACGACCCTCTCTTTGAAAGAAGGCTCCTCGCCTCTCTTCAGCAGCCCATGAGTAAACTTCTTCTTCGTAACAGGCTCTTTGACAGCTGTCTAGCTTCCCAGGAAAGAAGTTTTCCCTCGTACACGTTTCTAACCCTTTTTCAGCATCAGAACTACGCGGTTTTTTCAGTCGTGAGGATTTTCTCAGTCCGTACAGCCTTTTTCCATCAGGACCCCCTTCTTTGTCCGAGTTTCCTCGCTTCGGCCGCTTCCGGGCAACGACCTTCTTTTCTTCGAGGTTAAGTCTTTTTTTTGGCGATCAGGCACCGGTTTTGCCAGGACGGGGTTTCTTGTCGAATATGGCTTGACCGCTTTTTCCTCAGCGCAGTCGGCTTTCCCGGGAAGAAAGGGAGCGAAGCAGAACCCCCCCCTTCTCCAAGGTCTCGTGCAATCTAGGGAGGGGAATTGAAAGTGTCCTTCCCTTTGGCTACCCTCCAATGGATCTTGATGACAGGTGGACAGTAAGACCCTCTGTTGGGCAACCGCGCTCTTTAAGCGCAAAACACGACGCCTCAAGAAGAGACGCGGTTCAGAGAATAATGCCTTTTCCTGACCAGCTTGGCTATTCTCGGGTGGGGGTCTTCGGGAGAGTAGCGCGCTTTTCTCCCTCAGAAAGAATTATACCTTCCCTGATCTCGCCCCCGGAAAGGGCCGGCTCTCTGGTAAGGTCCCTTAGGAGATAAGAGGATCTTTCTTACCACTCCTTTTTGG
>Ga0179593_1681135_pt1 | contig 15473 bp, 25 predicted proteins | sample CZODoug2_1_08_16_FD_185931 | JGI IMG/M metagenome (GOLD analysis project Ga0179593, IMG submission 185931) | Vadose zone soil fungal communities from Angelo Coast Range Reserve, California, USA - CZODoug2_1_08_16fungal (PacBio error correction) | ecosystem: Environmental > Terrestrial > Soil >... | reverse complement strand
GTTTCGAATCCCGAACGTTTTTTCCCCTTCGGTCTCAGTCGTTTAGACCACGCAAACGACTCGACCGTCGCTCTAACGAACCCTTTCCTTTCTTCCTTTTTTCCTTTCTTCACTAATTCTCCGGCGAACTAAACGCCGCTATAATGGCCCCCTTTTTCACTTCCCCCCCATTGCCCTCCACGAAAGTGCGCGTGATCTACCCCACCCCTCCTTTTCTCTTCTGGGCGACGAAAGTGGGTTGGTTCCTCCCTTTTTCCCTTTTTTTCTTTCCCTTGATGCAGGAAAATACGCTGCAGAGCAACGTAGTGTCGGTACCGATGTCCACCCCTGTCCTTCTTTCTTTTCTTATTCGATGCCGTTACAAACCACCTATCCGGGTCTTTTTTTTTTTTTTCTTCCGGTGAACGCATTGTAGGGGCGCACGCCAAGGGCCTTCCCTACTCCTCCCCCTTTCACTTCTTCCTGCACCTTAGAGAAAACGTGTTTCTTTTTTCCTCCAATGGAGGAAGAAAGGCAGATAGTGGTGCGTGAGCTGGCCTCCGACGCATGGAAGTCATCCGACCGGGTTCCCCCGTTTTTTCCTTTTTTTTTTCCCCCCCATCCTTCACCGTCAGCGGAGACGAACAACAGGGCGTCTTCGTCCTTTTTCTCCCTTCCTCCTCAGAAGTGGCAACCGGAACGGAGCCGCCACGTGCTCCCTATACTTTCTCTCTTTCCCCTTCCCCCACCGCGCTTGGGGACGGTCGGAAAACCGTGCCGCGTCCTCTTTTTTCCCTCCCCACTGAGTCGAAAGGATATTCCGAAAAGCAAGAACGACCTGTTTTTTTAGGTTCTCCTTCTTTTTTTTTCCTTTCCCTTTTCTCCCCAGGACATTCGTAATGGTCCGGGCGGCAACTTTCTTTCTCCCCCCTTTCCTTTTTCCCCACAAAGAAGGTATCAGAGCTGACGGCCAGCGACAGGACTCCCGAAACCTTTTCTCCTCCCCTGGGCCCTCAGCAGCGCGGTAGTCTCCTTTTTTTCTCCCGACGCCAGAAGGCTGATCACGAGGGGGCGCTGTCCCTCGGTCTCCTTCCTCCCTTCTTGGTTCAACGAGGAGGACGTTTTTCCCCCTCCGGGCTCAAACGGTTCGATGCCCCCCTTCACTTGTCTTTCCTTTCATGCTCGCCCTCGAGTGCTGTATTTTTTTTTTGTCAAAAAAAACGTCGGACTTCGACTGTTCATCCCTTTCCCTCTCCCAGACCCAAAACCTTTTCCCCTCCCATCGTCACGCAGGACAGAGCCGTAATTCCCCCCGCTTCTTTTCTCCGCCGCGGGCCAACCAACGGCGCCTTCTTTTTTCTCGGGGCGACTCGTGCGGAGCCCTCGCCGGCATCATGGCCCAGCCCGACGTCCCACTCTTTTTCTTCCCCCTCCCCTCGTTGCGGGCGCCATCGGCGTTCCCCTTCCTGCCACCGTTAGGCGTCAACGTGTTTTACGCAGCTTCCCGTTCCGGCCTGTTTTTTTTTCTTTTTTTCCGGCCCTTGCGCGGAGCGACCCGTTTCAGACGTCCCTTTTCTTTTCCCCCTCCCCCTAGGAAGCCTGTACCTGGCACCCAGTCGCAAGTGTCCATGCACCCTTTTTTTTCCTCCTTCCTTCGATCGCGTTCCGGCAGGGCGCTTTTTTCTCTTTCCTTCCCCCTGCGAGCAACAGTCAATGCCGAAATGGAGAATCGAAGCCTTGTTCCACCCTCCTTTTCTTTTTTCTCTTCTCCCCATCCCCCAGATATCAACACGGGAGAATGACATGGCCCCTTTCCCCCTCCTCCCTTCGCGTTGAAGTGGGAACGGAGTCTACCGATGGCTGGAATTTTCCCCTATTTTTTTTCCCCTTTTTTCCCCCCCTCTTCGGCGGCGAAAAGTAAACGACCGCTTTTTTTTTCCACTAATCGGAGGTCACCCTCGAGCGACGGCTCCCCTACCCCGTTTCCCTCTTCCCTCCCCCTGGTTCGGGCCAGCATCGCGGGCCCCGTTCCCCTCCCCTTTTCACCTTCTACGTCCTCAAGAGGAAGGCCAACAGGTCATCCTCCCCCCCTTTTTTCCCAACGCACTTCCACGATGGAAGCTCCTCCCCTTTCCCTTTTCCCCTTGTGATACCGAAGGCTGGGAGCGAGACTTCTTCCCCTTCCCCTTTTCCTTGTGAGCAGATGGTCCAGCGCCTCCCTCCCCCGCGCCGGAGGCAGACATTTTTTCGACAAAGGGGCGCTCGACGGTCTCTGAGTTTGCTGCTCTCCTTTTACGGCTGAACTCGGAGCAGGCGCTGGCGATTTCTCCTTCTTTTTTTCGAGGACGCGAGGCGCATAAAGCCTGGGCGTAATCGACTCACTCTGCTCTCCCCCTTTTCTTTCCATCGTCGTCGGCATGAAACGGGTGCTTATTTCCTTTTCGCCTAGGCGAATAAGACGTCCCCTAACTACGCACCGTCTTTTGCTTGGTGCTTTTCTTTTCCCCCCCTCCTGCGCACCTGACCGGACTGACTGCCGAATCCTCTCCCCCTTCTTTTTTTGTTTGAGAGAGATCGCAGCGTCGGCGTCGGCAGAAGGCTTGTCTTCCGTCTTTTTTCTTCCCCTCACACGCCGAACGCGGTGCGTAGTGTTCTCGCCGCTCCGGCAGTTTTTCTTTTGCAAAGGGCAGGCGACGACGATTTCAAGTCCTTTCTTTCGCGCAGAGGTTTCCTTCCCCTTTTCGGCGAATAGCGGTCCCCTCGATCCCTCATTCCTCTCCTTCTCGAGTTCGAAGTCGGCTTTTCCGAAAAAATCAGGCTCGACAGGCGCGACCCTGTTTTTAGTCCTCTGGCTGCCGCAGGAGATTTTTCTAGGAGGCAGCTGCAACTCTCTCACCCCTCTTTCCCCTCCGAGTCGACCAAGAATTCTTTTTTTCTGCAAAGGGCCGCGGGTCTCGATGTCCCTTCTTCTTTCTTTCCTGAGAAACAGAAGCGGACCTTTTTTTTCTCCATGTTGGACTGAATAGTTGAAGAAGGCGCCCGTTCTTTTCCTTTCTCCTAAGATGCACGGGGAGGAGATCTTTTTTTTCTCCTCCTCCCTCGGGGTAGTGGGTGACGAAGCGATTGATGTGACCTCCTCTTTTTTTTCCTTCTCCGGTAGTGAGAAGGGGTACTCCTTTTTTTTTGTTCACCGGTAGATCGCGTTTTTCCCCATTTGACAGGAAAGCCAAGTAGACTCCGCCCCCCCTTCACGCCCTTCCCCCTTTTCATCGGCTGTTGACCGGTGAAAGCGGGCCATGTCAGTACTCCCTTTTTTTTTTCCTAAGAAGAAATAGTCGGGTTTTAGCGTCTCCTCCACCTCTGTGAACAGTCCGCGTCGATCTCCCCCCCCCTTTCTTCTCAGGTGATGAAGAAGACTGTCGGGAATCGGCCCACTTCGGGCCTTCCTTCCTTCCTCTCCCCTGAAGTGCGGTGCCGCCAGGCGCTAGCTGCCCCCCCCCCTTCCCCTCTAAATGGGTGCCCAGGTACAGGGCTCTACGTAGTTTCCCCCCCCCTTCCCCCTTTTCTTCCTTGAACGGGTCTTTATTCACTCTGTTGCGCGAACCCAGACCACCAGGCCGGCCGCCCGGTAAGCTTTCACGGGTTCAGATCTTTTTTTTTTTTTTCTTTCTCCGATAGGCGACAGCAACGCCTGGGCCAGACCGGTCCCGGGTCTTTCCATACCCCCTCTTTTCCATTCTGCGTGCGAGGTTTTTTTTGGGGGGGGGGTCGTATTTCCTCCCCTCTTACTTCGAGTAGGGGGTTTTTCCCCTTTTTTTTTTTTTTTTTTGGACATCGGCGGCAGAACAGTCCCGCCGCTTTTACTTCTCTTTTTTTTCCACTCTCAGGAAAGCGTTTTGGGTATTGGCAGTATTCTTTTCTCCCTCCTTTGGTGGACACCCGGAAGGCACAAGCAGGTTGAAGTGTCTTTTCGCCTTCCCCTGTCTTCGGTGGAAGAAAAGATGCGTTCCCCCCTCTTTCTCAGAAGAGAGCCAAGTAGACGAGGTTCCCCTTCTTTTCTCGGGCCCCGCTGCCGGAGACCTCACCTTCTTTTTTTCATATGAGAAGAATGCTGCGTCTTCCTCCCTTTTACCCGCGCTGTGGGAAAGCTTTTTTTTTTCTTTTTTTTTTTTCTTCCTCTAGAGGGAAAGAGTTGTGATGGAAAGTGTCGATGTCGCCTTTTTTTTCTTCTTTTCACCTTCCCTCGTTCTGGTTCGCCCCTTGGTCGATGGACACCTTCTCCTTTGAAGACTAAAAAGACAGGTAGTTTTTCGTATCTCCTTCGGACTCCCCTTTTTCCTTCCCCCCTGCGCTGCGGCGAGCACGGTGAAGAAGTAGGCGAGGGTTGTCCGTTTTTCCCCCTTTCTTTTTCTTTTGCGGCTACGGGGACGGGTGCAAAACTGCGGATGGCGGGTGAACCTTTTGTTTTGGACGGTTGCGTCCCTTCCCCCCTTTCCTCTTGCCTGTGCCATTCGAACAGAAGCAGAAGACTATTCGCGGTTCTTTTTTTTTTCCTTCTGGAGTGGGAGGAGGAGCAGGGAGTCGGAGGCCAGCGCCTTCACCACGCTCGCTGTCTGCCTCCCTTCTCCTTATTTCTTTTTCGTCCACGGGTCGCCGGAAGGTGCGACTCCCTTTAGTAGCTGACGATGGCGTAGGGGTGTCATGTCCCTTTGAGGGCTTCCCTTCCCCCCCCCCTTCTTCGAAACAAAGGAGATGACCTTTTCCCCTTTCTCTTTTCTGACCCCGGGATAGGTGTGTGAACGGCGCATCGAAATGCCTCGGTGTGGTTTCCTTTCTTTCTTTTTCCTCCCTCGTAAAGACAAGACGGTGGGCTCTTTTTCTTCTTTCCCTCCTTCATGAGCTGGCAAAAATTGTCGCACTTTTCGTGACCCCCCCCCCCTTCCCTTCTTCGGGCTGGGATCCGATTCGACCGTCTTTTTCCCCTTTTCTTTTTTTTCGCGACAATGCGCCCAGAAAGGCGGGCAATTCCGCTTCGTTTTTTTTCTTCCTATTCACGAAGCGATGGACATGCGCCTTTTCTTTTTTCCTTTTCGGGTTCGATCGACGAGGGACGGTCGAGTTTTTTCTTTGTCGAACGAAATCTTCCTGGCGGCGAGGTATCAACCGGTAGTCTACGTCGGTATCTCCCTTCCTTCTTTTTTGTTTCGCAGAGATGTTAGAAATACCTCCCTTCCCTCTCTTTTTTTTTTCTCCGCCAATCGGGTGGCGATATCCGTCGTTCCCCTTCTTCCCCTTTTCCGGTCCCGCGTCGATCGAACCCGACCCCTCTTTTTTTTTGGCAATGTCCATAGCGTCGACTGACGCCTCCCTGGTCTCGAACTAAAAAAAAGCAGCTATACTGCCTCGAAATTGTAGCGCCCAAAAATGCCATCCCTTTCTTTGGGATCTCAAAAAGGAAGGTTTTTTTTACTTTTTCCCCTATCCGGCTGGCGCCGAACGTAGGTTTTGGTCACGAATTTCTTTTTTTCCTTCTATGAATTGCTTCTCCCCCCTCTTTTTTTTCCTTTACGAGGTCGGATTCACAATGGACCGGCGTCACAACCCTCGAGCTGGCGTTTTCAACCCACCTCTCCGTGGTTTACAATAGTTTTCTTTTTTTTCCGTCAGGTGACCGCATTTGTAGGGCCGCAGCCCATTTCCCTCTTCCCCTTTCCTCTACGCCGACTAGTAAGAACCGTCGGCGACCCCTTTTTTTTTTATGGCCGCCTCGCACGTCTTCGCCATGGCTCTCACCAGGCTCCTTTTTTTTTTCCCTCCCTGACTGGGGCCAACGGGGTAACCGTCACTTTTTCTTTCCCTTTCTTTTTTTCCTGGCAAGGCAGCGGAGCCGCCCAGACGGACGTCGTCTCCGGTCCTTGCCTCCCCCTCCGTTTCACCCTGAAAATCGCAAGTGGGCACCCTTCCCTTTTTTTTTTTCTTTTTTTTTTTTTTCGCGAGTTGTCGATGTCGCCGGACAACCCGCGCTAGTCCCCTGCTCGCCGGCCCATTCCTTTTCAAACACTCTGTCGAAGGATATGCCGAAAGAACTCCCCTCTTTTCCTTGACAAACGCACGCTAAGGGTGTCCGGCCGGGGCTCCCCATTCCCTCGTTCCCTTTTTTTTTCCCCCCACCGGCGACATCGTAACGTTCATCACCCCCCTTCTTTTACGGCCAGCACGAAGCCGGCAAATAGCCTCACCATCCCACCCTCCTTTTCGTAGTTAGGATTCTTTCTCTTCTTCTTCAGACGACAGCAGGATGCTCACGATTTGGGCCGCCTATTTTTTTTTTCGGCAGACGGAGAAGCAAGCTCCTCCCCCCTCGCAGAAGGGATAAGAGGAATTTAATCGGCCCCATTTTCTTCCCCCCGAAGACGAGGGACCCTCCTTCTAAATTACACCCGGTTAACCCTGCTGTGCTGCGGTTCACCACCTTTTCCTTCCCCCCCCCTCTCCCTACCAAAACGGAGTTAATGAAGTGGACCCTCTTTTTTCTCCTTCGGGACGTGTTCGAAGCCGAGGGACCCCCCCATTCTCCCTTTCTTTTTCCTCCTCTCTTCTTTGGGCTGCCTCAGTGCGGAGAAATAGAATTCCTTCTTCTTCCCCTTTCTTTTCCTCACAGGAGTATGGAGCAGGCGTGGAGCGGATCCATCGGCTTTCCCTTCCTCAGTCGATAATGAAACAGTTAGGATTTTTTCCTTGGAGAAGGCATGGATCTGTTTTTTTCTTTTCTCCCGACATGAGAGGCGTACTTTCCCTTTTTTTGCCGGTTTTCCCCGACTTACATAGAGTTTTCCACCAAAGAAAAGGTGATGTGGGGGCAGCTACGCATGGCTTACCCTCCTCCTTGCGTCTCCTTCCCTCATTCCTATTCGTGCCAGGAAGAGTCAAGACAGCTTATTCATCCCTCTCCTTTTCTTTTTTTTTTCCGCCGAAGGGTCAACATCGTGGTCGTTTTTCTCCTCTTGCAAACCCTTTCCCCCCCCATATCCTCAACACGGAGAATGAAATGGCAGAGTTCTCCCCCTTTTTCCCCCCCCTTTCGCGTAAAGTGGGGGACGGCGTATACGTGGTGGCTCCCATGATGTCTTCCCCCTCTGCACCCGCCCCGTGTCAAAAAAGAGTTTTTTTCCCCTTTCGCAGACAAACGGAATGAAAAACCTAATCTTCGGTAACCCTTTTCTTCCCCCAAGACCCCAGCGTTCCTCTTCTTCTCTCCAGCTCGCCGAACGGGCATCCCTCGACTTTCGCCTCCCTTTTTTGTTGTGAAGGGTATGAACTTTTTCCTTCCCCCCCCCCCAATGTTCCGCTGGGGTCCGGCCTTCCCCTTTTTTCCGCGCTGGACGAGGCGACCGCGGCCGTTTCCCCCCCCCTCCCTAAGGCTGGGAGCGCGAATGTTCCGTTCCCGAACCCCACCTCCTTCTCCTATGGGAAGAGCACGAATTCCCTCCCCCCTTCCTGCAGGCCGCTGGTCGAAACGGTTCGCCTGTCGCTCCTCTTTTCCCCCCCTCCCCCCTCCTGCGAAATCGAGAAGGAAGATGGCGTTTTTTTCTTTCTCCCCTCTCCCTCGGCGCATACCGCGGGAGTCATCGACCGACAATGATGCGCTTTGGACCCATGGTCCCCTACTTTACATTTTTTTTTTTCCTCCTTTTCTCTCTTCTAATCCGACGTTACAAGACTAACGAACCTTTTTTACGGTGTGAGAGAACCCAACGACGCAGATGAAAGGAAGGCCTTCCGACTCGCTTTGCGATCTCTTCTTTTCTTCCCCTTCCTCCCTTTCGGAGTAGGCCTTCCTTTTTTCGGGGCGGTGGTTCTGCTCACACCTTTTACCTTACCTCCCACCCCTTCCTCTTTTCTTCTTTTTCCCTTCTATGAGAAGAGAGGGACAGCGCCTTTCTCCCCCTTTTTTCCGACGATTTTTCAAGCGTAGGTGCCAAGGATGGCCAGGTTTGCGCGCATGCATTTCCCCTCCTCCCCTCGTTTGGCGCAATAGCGTAATAGAAGCCGCCTTCTTTCCTTCCCCCTTTTTTTTTTTTCCGTCGCCGTCGGCGGTGTACAATTCGCTGCAAAACTCATGCGCTCCTTCCCTTTTCTCCCTCGGCAGAAGGAAGATGGTGAAGAAGGCTCTTCCCTTTTCTCCATCCTGCTCACAGATAAGATATTTGGGTTCTTTACTACGAGTCGCTCTCCCCTACCCCTTTTTCTTTTCACACGAACGGAGGTCGACGCGCTCCTTTCCCCTTTCTCCCCAGCAGAGGAAAAAGGGTAGCTATGCCCTTCTTTCCTCCCTCTCTTCCTCCGTCTACGGTGATGTCATTGCGAAAGTAGGGTCCTTCCCTCCCCTTCTATTCTGGGCGAATTGTTCGAAAAGTAATAGAACGGAGGGTCGTGGGTTCGTCCTCGCCTCGATGTTTACCTCCTAGCTCCTTTTTTTCTTTCGCCGGGTTCGACGAAGAGCGGGTGATCTCGGCAGACATCTTGAAAGGCCAGCCAGTAGGACGACCATTTCCCCCCCCTTCCCTGCTTAAAAATTGATGGAGTATTGTAGGGGTCGTTAGCGGTTTTTCCTTTTTTTTCCCGTGTGATGATATGGGTTGATGGTGACGACGACGAAATCTTCTTTCGCTTCGCTCCCCTCTCCTTTTCCCTCTTCTTTCGATTGCGATTGAAGGTTGGATCGCAGGTTCTTCCCCCCTTTTTCTTTTCTGCTGGAATGCGCACTTCCCCAACAGCGCTTCTCCTTCCCTTCCCTCCCGTGCGTAGCTGCCAAACAGCAACGGGTCGTTGTTTCCCTTCCTCAGGCTGGCCTCGATGTATAGTCGTCCCCCTGGCGCCACTGTTCTCTTCTCCTCGAAGGGAGTTCTCCCTTTTCCCCAACAAGACAAAGAGGCCGGCGCACGGGACTCTGTGAACACGTTTCCTCTCCTTCCTTGTAGTGGTAGGGTAGGCCACTTTTTCTTTTCTCCCCTCCCCCCTTACGGGTGCTTTAAATAACCGCGTGCTTTGTCGGGCCCCTTTCTTTTTCCCCTCACTTCTTCAGCCCGATGACGTTCGAGTAGGGGGTTCTTCTTTTTCGGGCGAAAAACAGTCCCGAAGCTGTACTTCCTTTCTTCTTCCCTCTCATTAACGCGTTTTGGGTATGGAAGTAGGCAGTGCTTTTTTTCCCCTTTTTACCCCAGGCAGGAACAGATTGAAAAGTTGGAAGTTCATCCCTTCTCTTTTTCCCCCCCCCCTCTTTTCGTTGGAATAGAAGTTGGAGAAGTAGGAGAAGAACGATGCTTCTTTTTTTCCCTCTGCAGGAGGAACTAGGTTCACATTCCACCCCCCTTTTTTTCCGCAGACCGATAGTAAGAAGAACGACCCTCTTTTTTTTTTTTTCCCCCTAGTTGAAGGAAGTAGTCCTTGGCCAGTCAGGATTCTCTTTCTCCCCTCGGTGGTGAGAGTAAGACGCTTCCCCTCTTTGGGACCGACCCATTGTAGATGGACAACGTAGATTGTTTTGAAAGACGCGATCCCCACCCCCTTCTTTTTCTCTTCCTTTCTTCCGTCAGTGGTTTAGGAGAAAGTCACGCTTTCCTTTCCCCCACGGTTAAGAAGCTAGAGCTTTTTAATGGGGGGGGGGGGGACTCCCTTCCCCTTTTTCTCTCAGCGTGGAGGATAGGTGAAGGGTTTCCCTTTTTTTTACGGTGGCGGCACTGAACGAGACTACCGCGGTCTGGGCGTCTCCGCTTCCCCTTTTCTTTTTTTTTTCTTTACGGTGACACCGTTGGCAAACGTAAGGGAGTGGGATTTTCCCTTCCTTTTTTTTTTTTTCCCGCCATGGCGAAGAAGTGCGAGGAGGAATCCCTCTTTTCATTTTGGCTTCCCCTTTTTTTTCCGTCTTCTTTCGCGCCATGGATTTTTTTTCGGACCCGAAAATGCATCCCGACCCTTCTCCCCCTTTTTTTTTTTCCCCTTCCTCCTCTTGTAGACCCAAGGGATAGGGTGGTTTTTCCTTTACCCCCTGTGGTTGAGTGGAAGGCCGGTCCGTTGGAATCCCCTTGTACCGGACACGACGGTGGCTCTTCTCCCTTCTCTTTTTCCCAAAATGTTAAGAAATTAGTGGAACCACACCTCTTTTTCTTCATCCGATTAGACCCGTACGGTGGGCGATCCAACGCACTTTTCGGGCTTTGGGCGTCGACCCATTCTCCCCTCTCTTTTTTCCTTTTTTCTTTCGCCGTCGAACGTTCTTTTTCCCTCCTCTTCTCACGGCGAATATGAGGGTTAGGTTCCTTGAGCGGGACGGTCGCGTCGTTTGCGGCTTTCCCTTTTTTTTTTTTTTTCTTTCTCCACCCGTTAGGAATAAGTAGGGATTCGAAACATCTCTCTCTTTTCCCCCCTTTTTTGCCCCAGGGTGAGGACCTCGAGCAAATCGGGTGGAGATTGTCGATCGTTTCGACACCGTCCCCCCTTCTTTTCCCCTCCCCCCTCATAGTCGGAAGTGAGAGGGAGCCAATGTAAATAGCTCTCCTTCCTCCCCTCCCCTTTCTAATTGCCGCCTTTCTGGGGAGAATTTCGCGCCCCCCCTCCCCCCCTCTCTTTCCTTTCGAATCGGATCAAAGCCCGATCTCAACAGGCTGGGGCCGCCTCCCTTCTTTTTTTTCCCCCCCCTTCCCCTCTCATGAATTGATGGCAGAAATACGATGCATCTCCCCCCCGGACGGCCGTAAACGTAACCCAATCCGAGAGGAGGCATTCCCAGCTTCAAACCCCCTATCCTTTTTTCCTCTCTTGGGTCGACGTCGGGACACATTTTCTTTTTTTTTCCCCCCCGACGCAATCGGCAGCTACGCCGACTTCTAGTCTCGGCCCTTTCTTTCCTTTCCTTCCGCCCATGGAGGAAGGCCAGGCGCTTCTTTTTTTTTTCTTTTTTGCCGCATCCACGACCTGACGGGGGACAAACGGGGTCACCTACGACACCGCGCAATAGTCGCTTCTTTTTCCACTTCTTCCCCCCTCCGGAGTATCTCAGCGGGAAGTGACTCCCCTTCCCCTCTTCCCATCAGCAGTTGGGCACCCGGCACGGCTCCTCCCCACTGCTGCTCTCCGCGCTTTTCTTTTCTCTGTCGCCGGAAAACCCGCGCTTTCCTTTCTCCTTCCCCCCCTGGTGTCCGTGACGTGCCGGCGCCGAAAACCCCTTTCCGAGGATATTCCTCCTCCCTCTTCTTCCCTTTTTTCCACGCACGATAAGGGTGGTACATCGACAAATTTTTCCTTTTTCCCTTGCGGCAACGCGGCGGACTCGCACAACAAAGGAGAATCACCCACTTTTGTTCATCCACAACTCTTCTTTTTTTTCCCCTGCCTCAAGCACACACCTCCTTTTCCCTTTTTTCTTCGGACTACAGCGGCGGCTAACGATGGGGGTGTCCTGGTTTGGCACCGCGGTCTTCCTTCTTTCTTTTTCCTCGGAGAAGGGGCTCCCCTTTTTCCCTTCTTGCCAACGCCATCGTGTCGGACACAGAAGACGAGGGAATGATAGCCTCTCTACCCTTCCACGTTCAACCTGCTTTTTCCTTTTTTTTTCTTTCCCTCCCGTACGGCATAATGAAAGACCCAAACCTCTTTCTTTTTTTCCTTCCTTCCCGCGGCGGGATGTTCGCAGCCGAGGGCAAACCTCTGACGTACTGGCAAAGTCTGATCCCCCCTCCTTTCTCCCCTTTTCTCCATAGCCGGAATAATGGAACGACCCTCCCCCTTCCCCTCCCTCCTTCCGGTGTTTTTCGGGCCTTTTTCTGGCGGGCGCCCCTTTTTTCCCTTTCCCCGTTCCTTCAGGAGATATGAACCCCCCCTTTTGCGTCAAAACGTGTTACGCAGCTTAAGGGCTGCTGGTGGTCGGGGGCGCTCACCTCTTTTTTTTCCTTCAAGAAGTCAAGGTGAGCAGGGTGACCGCTCCCTCTCTTCCTTCTCAGTGTTCGAACCAAACGACCTTTGCTTGGGGCAGCTCGCCTTTCCTTTTTTTCCCTGCCGGGAGCATAAAGAAGTTCTCCTTCTCCCCCCTCTGCCACGTTCAATCCGCAATCGGAGATCGACGCCGGACTTTTCAAACGTGGCGGTTTGCGGGCCTCTTAACTCTTCCCCCCCCCCCTCCCCCGTGATCTTCCATGGACGAGTAAAAGAAACCGACCTCTCTCCCCCCCTCCCCTCCCTTTTCTTTCCGTCAAAGATGTGGCCCTCACGCGAGACGACCGCACCCTTTCACCCAGCGTAGGCGGCGGACCAGTTCCCGACCTTTTTCTATTTCTTCCCCCCTCTATCGCGGCGTCAAAAAGGACAAAGCGTCGAGTTATTTTTTCTCTCCTGCCCCGGGAACGCGCTGAAAGACAAGGCCCATCCACCGTCGGACTTCTTCTTTCTTTCCTCCTTTTCCTCTGCTGGGTATAGGAATACACCGCCCTTCCCTTTTTTTTTTTTTCAATCCAGCCATCAAACTGGAGACCTCTGCTGGAGCTCGTCTTTTTTCCCCCCCCCCTAGCTGAGCAGTGTGAGCAGCATGTTCCTTCTCCTCCTCTTTTCCCTGGGCAGCCATCTGCCTGCCGGCCGCGGTCTCCTGGGGCGCTCGCCTTTTTTCCCCCTCTCCGGCGAACTAGAGAAGGCGATTTCTCTTTTCCCCTCGAGGAAGCGAGGCGCCTAACGCTGGGAGTCATCTCGTCACCGGCTTCGCTCCTTTTTCCCCTTCCCTTTTTTTTCTTCGACTGACCCGGGGGCTCCCCTTTCTTTCCCCTCTTCCTCCTTCCCCGACTACGCCAGCGGTCGGCGTTTCAGGTCCGGGTACCGGTGTGCGCTCCTTTTCCTTCCCCTCCCTTTCCTCCCTCCGCTGAGATAGATATATTTTCATACTCCCTCCTTTTTTTTTTTCTCTTCTCTCTCGGCAGGCAGGGGTAAGGTCGGCTTTTTTTTTTTTTTCTTCACGGCACAAACGACGACCCTCTTTCTTTCTTTGGAAGCGCATTCGCGGCGCACCCTGGTTCTTCCTCCCCTTTTTCCCATGATGGAAAGGTGTTCTCTCCATCCTGCGCGTCGATGACGCAACAGAGTGGGAGCATCGAGCTCCTCGCTCTTCCCCCTTCTCTCCCTTCTAGAGTTAGAAGTGGATTTTTTTTTCCCAGAAACCCTAAGGAGCGAGGACAGTCCTCTCCCCCCTTTTGGAGAACGAGGAAGGGAAGGCCATCTTGTCTTCCTTTTTTGGAGGTGGGATAGGAGGATCTTGCTCACCCTTTTTCCTTTTTTTTTTTCTCTTCTTTGCGCTAACAGAAGTAGGTCTCCATTTTTATTGTCGATGGCAACGGCCGCGGTCCCGCGTCGCTGGGAAGTGCCGTTTCTCCCCTTCTCCCCCTTCTTTTTGTTACAATGTGGCCTGCAGCGTTGAGACGTCTACCTTTTCTTCCCCCTAGATGCCCGGGGCGGCCGATCTTCTTGTCTGCCCAGTCCTCGAACGCGTTGTTTTTCCTTCCTCTTTTCCTTTCTCTTTTTTCAGGCAGGGGCTGAGAAGGTCCTTCTTCCTTTTTCTTTTTCGCTCGCCGTGAGGGCCGAAATCTTGGACAGGCCAGCCCTCCCCCCGTCCACTTCACGCGGAACATTTTTTCTTTTTTTTTTTCTTTTTTTTTTCTCGGCAATGTCAGTAGCCCGTGTTGCTGCTCTTGTTCTTTCTTTCGCGACCACCGACCACGATGATTGACCCCGTCCGGCTTCTTCCGATTGGGATTGACTTTTCCTTTCCTTCTTTTTTTTTTCCCTTTGCTGGAATGCGACCTGCAGGACAGAGGCTCGCCTTCATTCTTTTCCGCACCGGGGTCGTTGGGTTCAGAAAAACCCCCCTCAATGGGTTGCCAGGACAGGTGGCTCGGCTTCTTTTTTCTCTTTCCCTTTTTTAGACGAGAAGGTAGGAGAAGGCACCTCTTTTTTTCTCCTGCGCCCGGGAAGCTGCGTGAAAACGACGCCCGTCCTTCTTTTTTTCTCTCGATGAGGAATTGTAGATGGTAGGGTCTTCCTGCCGATGGCGCCCGCCCACGTGACTGCGGCCAGACCTTGTCCTTTCATACCCCGCGTTGACTGTCCCTTTTTTCTTCTTTTTCCCTTTTCCTCCCCCGATGAAGGAGAGTCGGGGTCTCATCTTTTGTTGGCCCTCGGCGGCGAACAGTACCGCCTCCGGTCCGGCGCTGGCATGCGTGACTCTTTTCTTTCCCTTTTTTTCTTCCTTAGGCCAGTGAAGTGATGAACGCATCTACTGTCCCCCCCTGGTTGAAACCGGGGTTAAGTTCAGCACGTTAGAGGGCGATCAACTTTATTACGGGGGCGACACGATGCGTTTTTCTCCCCTTTTTTTTCTTTTTTCTCCCTGTAGAAGATTCTTCCCGCTGCAGGAGAACTCTTACCGGCGCGCCACCCCCCTCTTTTTTTCTTTGTATGCAGCCCTTCCTTCTTTCCCTCGGTGTGGCTGTGTGAGCGCGAGTTGCCGGCGTCTTTTTGACAGAGCGAGACCGGCGTTTGTTTATTCTTCCTCCCTTTTTTCTTTCCTCGTTGCCGCCAGGGGAAAAAGGAAGAGGTACTTGGGCCGCACTTTTTTCCTCTTTTCCCCAGACCGACGATCCACCGACAGGTCGTTCTTGGTCGGATATCCTTCGGACGACAGTGGTGTCTTTCTCCCTCCCCTTTCTTTCTCTCAATTTTTTCCTTCGACATCGACAACTCGACTCCAAGTCTGTCTTCGGCGCAGAGTGGCGGCTCCGTCCGTTTTCCCCCTTCCCCTGTCGTTGGATGGAAGGTGGCGGCACTGACCCCTTAATCCCGACGGTTGGGCGGCCCTCCTTTCCTTCCTTTTTCTCTTCAGAGGTGAAGAGTGAACACTTTCCCCCTTTTCCCCTTCTCTTCCGGGCGTCGGAGGCCGCGCACCGCCACCACGATCGCCGCTCTTGCTCAGAAGTGGAGGCATTTCCCTTTTTGGCGTCCAAGGGTTCGCGAAACTCTTCTAGCTGCCATGGCGGTCGGGGTGTCCGATTTCCCCTGCGTTCTTCCTTTTGTCACAGACGTAGAAAACCCTGCTAGTCCTTTTCTCCCCCTTGATAGGTGGTTTTGATTTTTTGGTCGAATGCCTCCATCTAGGAGTTTCTTTTTTCTTTTCCCCTAGTAAAGAAAGACCGGTGGATAGAAGAGGATTTCCGGCCTTCTTTTCGTGAACCAAACCGACGTTCGGCGCCAGCCGACTTGGATTCTATTCGACGTCCGTGGTCTCCCTTTTTTTTTCTTTTCCTCCCCCTCAAGGAGAGGAAAAGTAGAGCGGCTTTTCTTTCGCTTTCCTTATGGACATTGCGCCCTCGAACGGGCCCCCCCCCCCGACTATGTGAAGGGTTCGGTTCTCCCTCTTTTCCCTTCTTTTCCTTCTTCGACCTAGCAACAGAATGGAGGCG
>Ga0179593_1558808_pt1 | contig 15473 bp, 14 predicted proteins | sample CZODoug2_1_08_16_FD_185931 | JGI IMG/M metagenome (GOLD analysis project Ga0179593, IMG submission 185931) | Vadose zone soil fungal communities from Angelo Coast Range Reserve, California, USA - CZODoug2_1_08_16fungal (PacBio error correction) | ecosystem: Environmental > Terrestrial > Soil >... | reverse complement strand
TTCGAACTTTCAGGGTTTCGGGCAAGAGCGCGTTAAACCCTCCTCAACGTTGCAATGTACTGACTCTCCTATTTCCTCCCCACACTCATTGGCGACAATCTATCTCCGCTTCGCCTTCCCATTACCCATCCTCCTTGATGTTATTCTCGCTCAAACGCGACCCCCCCTCTCGAGTGGCATTTTCCCTGCGCTCGCCATCGGCGCGTTCTTTCCCTTACTTGCTTTATCTTTGTCGCATCAACGAAAGCAGTGCAATTCGCCCCCACCACAGAGGGTCGTCTTTTTTGTCGACTCGCTTGCGACGGGTTCTGTGGAAACACCCTTTCGACCCCCTTCCGCAGCGGAGGCGCGCCGATTTTGATGAGCTTTCGTTTCTTTTCCGTTGTTTTGGCCCCCGAACATGCCCCCCTTCTAGCTCCGCGGCGCGCCAGCCCGATACGGCACTCACGGCTGAACGCTTGCCGCGGTTTTTCTACAGCTCCGACTCATTTCTCATTCCCCCCCCCCGAGCAGGCGAAGGGTTTTTATCTCGCGGGTTCTCCCCCTGGCGTCCCGGCCCATGGGCGGATTGAAGCTGTGGTTGCTACACCTTCTTTTTTGTTTACGCACCAAGCGTGTCGGCGCGAATCCTTTTGAAGGCGCTCGTCCGTCTTTTTTTTCTTTGGGCCCCTCCTCGGACCGTGGGACCTTCATGCTTCCCCGTCCCTTGCGGGATAGACTAGTGCGCAGATCTCGGGACCCTTCACCTCGACGATGGCGTTTCCTGTCGGCGTTTGAGATTAAGGATGCCGCAGACGAACTTCTTTTTACGCCCTCCGTTTTTCCTTTTCTTTTTCCCCTTGGGACTGATTTTTTTAGACCGTTCTTCGGCCCCCTTTGTGGCCATCGCGCAACGCAGCCGAAAGAGCCGCCAATTCCGTGTTCAAGCTTTTTGAACCTTCCCATGTCAAATCCCCCGTTTTTTTCTCTGCGTTGAGGAGATCCACTGCAGATTTCAGCCGTCGCCTTGCTCTCTCGTCCCCCAAACCGCAGCCCTTTCTGATTTAGATGTTTTTGACATGAGTTTTTCCGAGCTCCCATTCTGGGGCGGCCCTTGTACTGTTTCATTTTCCCGAGTGGATGAAATTGTGCGCGATCTTGTCCTTACTTCTTCGTTGGTTCCCACCCGAGCGTCAAAGCCGGGCCCACGTTTGCGACGTATTCTTTTTGCATTTCTTTTTCCTTCGAACCCGCAGCCCTCGACAAGGGTGCAGAGCGCCGGATCAAGTGTGATCTTATCCTCTTGATTTAACCCAGTCTGATCCCGGAGAAACGTCCCGATCAAGCCTTTGCATTCTATCAGTGGTCGCGAGCCCCTGCGCCCCCTCTCATTTTCGGTTTCATTCGCGCTGATGGACCATAGTCTTTGATTAACGGTCCCATTCTTTTTCCTACTTTTTTCAAACAAACACGACGCGCTTTGACCCGCCCGTGCCTTTCCAGGTTCACGGACCGTTTCATTGTTTTCGACATTACTATCTCAAATAAACTGGTCTGTTGGTTAACACTTCCCGCACGTAGCGGTCTCAGATAATTTTAATACGTTTTATCACTTTATCTTTTTCCCGTTTTTTGAGAGAGATTGGATCATTTGGACTTGCGTTGGATTGACGCTACCTCTTCCCCCTTCTTTTGAGTACGACCTAGTCCTTCGGTGGGCCAACCCCGGCGAACTTGCACCTTAGGCGGTCTCGCTCCTGAGGTTTTTCCGACCGTATCCCCGCACGTTGCTCCAGGTCAAAACGGCACTCGAGTGACTTTGACCGGTTTCGGTTCCCAGCGTAGTGAGGGTCATCGCTAGCGCACCTTCGGCTCATGGTATTTCTTTAGGAAAGTCTCCCTTTACCACCGGTTTTAGAGACGGTCGGTATTGCAACCGAGGCAAGACACACGCGGCCCGCTCTCTTTCTTTTTCCTTCCATGGCACCCCTTGTCGAGCTTTGCTTTTGGTCTACCTTCTCGATATGCTCTTTCTTCTAAGTTTCCCCTGAGTCCGGATTGCACATGTTTTGACCCTCTCGCCGTGTAAGGCCGACGTCCGCCGGCAAGGTCAGCCTTCGTCGCCCGCTCTCCCGTTCTTTTTTTTTGGCCAGCCTTTCGTCCTCAAACCCACCTAATGCCACCCGCCACCTCGTTCCGAAGTTTTGGCCGTGTTCGAGCGTCTTTATCTGGCCCCGCGCCGAGAGGTTTTTTTCTTCTTTACGTCCCATCGCACGGCCCCCCTTTTCACCCCGGGTGAGATGTTCCACCGGCAGATTGTTGACGGACCTTTGACGCGTGGCGCTTTGTCCCCCCGCTTCTCTTCCCAAATCCGAAGCTTTCCTCCCGTCCTTCGTGTGTCGTCTTTTCCCCTGACCGACTGATTTTTCACGGACTCCTTCTTAGTCTCCAGACGATGATCTTTCAAAGACATCTTTAATGTTTTCTCTCCCCGCCCAGTCTCCGCCACAGTTTCGCAACGGCGAGTCCGGGCTTTGTGCCCACCCGGCGGTCTTGTCGCCTCCAGTCATCTGAGCAAGCCGAACCTATACGCTGCGTCCCTCTATATTCATTTGGGTGTCCCCAAACACCATCTGTGTCCTTCCTCTCCGCCTCTCCGCCCCTGGCAGTGGCGAGATTCTTGAGAAGCCACCCCTTTAGTTTTTTTTCATTCTGCGCCGGGCGTCTGGCACCCCGGCCCCCGCCTTTTCTACCAAGTCGACGGAACCTTCAATTCTTGCTTATCTTTCTTGCGCCACCGATGGATCGGGTCCCTTTCTTGTCACTCGGATACAGGTGATGGCGGGCCGCATATTCTGCGCTGCAAAGCTCCAATGCCGTGCTCTTTCACCTCCCTCGCCAAATCCTATGGCGGAAATTTCAACGCTCTACCAGTTTGCGACACCGTCGCTCCCATTTTCGGCGCGCCCCCGGCCCCCCCTTAATCCTCTTGGTGGCGAAATTGCCCCCTTTAGCGGTCGTTCCCGTTCTCTTTTTTAACCCGAAATCACCGAGACTCCCTTCAACGTTCCGGGCAGAACGCCCCCGAGCCATGTAGAGCGCTTGGAAATCGGGCCCCATCGGTTTGAGTTTTGGTTGGTGCGCGAGAAGAAAAATCTTTGGAGATTGAGTGTTATGGGTCTTTACGCTATTTTCGGTATGCGCCCAGATTGGGTTGGATTATGATCTTTTTCTTCTGCCCATCGGTTTTTCCCTTTCCCAACGGTTTGACTTCTTCCTTTCGCTCTGCCTACCTGTCCGGTCGCTTTTGTCCCACCCTTCTCTTTTTCCTCCTCCCATGTTGTGGACTGTGCTGGGCGTCCTAAGGTTCGGCATTTTTAGTGAGCGTGCCGTCACCTTTCAATTCCAGCCGATGGAGCTGTGCCCCCCCCGCACTTTTTTTCTGTTCGCCCCCATCAACATGATGGCTCTGGAGCTACTCAGTTCTTTCACCACGCACCCCAAAGAGCGCTTTCGCTTCATTGAATTTTTTTTCTTCTATGTTGCGGTTGAGCTTCTCGCGGTCCTGGTCGCATCGCTCGTTTTCCCCCCTTTTTTAGTTAAATTTCCCACAACAAGAGGTGTGTTCTTGGCCGGCGCCCCCAGTCTTTAACTTTGTCGGTGGAAAAACGCATTAGCGTTTTTCCGAGGCCTAGTCGCTGCGGGCTTAGGGAAGCCCTCGATAGGGCTTTCCCTCCTTCCTGGCCACAGTGGTATCCGTCGTACCTGGCCATTGCAGATCGAAGGCCGGACTGGCCCGCCCCCGTCTCCCTTAATTTGAGGTTTACATCGCCGTCATCGATTTGTTTGGATCTGCAGAGAACTTGGTCGATTCTTTGCGTTTTCCCGGGCTTGAATGGCCCAAGCGGGCCCTGATCCTTGGCTTTGATTTTCCCGGGGCCTGCCAAGGATGGTTGGTGGGCGGAGACAACCCCCTTGATCGTGCCATTTTTCCCCTGTAGTGTTCCTGCTTGCTCCTTCTGCGGCTGTCTCCCTCCCCCTCTTGGGGAACGAAGTGCCGTCGGCCTATCCTGGACGTACTTCTTTCCTACTCCTGCGTTCTCACCCCGGCGTTCCGCGATGGTGACGGGCCGCGTTTGAGCAGCGGCGAGGCTGTTTGCAATTCCTTTTTTCCTCCGGCTAAGCTCGACCCGGAATCTTTGAGAAATGCTGTCGGCACGGTTTTGTGGAGCCGCATCCTCTCATTCTTTTTAACGCCCTTGTCAGGCCGTCCCACTTGTGCGGTCGCATGCCCCCGTTTCGTTTTGCCTGGGTCCTCTTTGGGCCGATGGAGCCGAGATGCCAACTGCCTGGGCGCAGCGCTTCCCTTCTAGTCTTTCTTTTTCCCATCGCCATCGTTCGGCGTTCTCTTGATGGGCTTTTTTCTTTTGTCGCAAGGGTCTCTCAAACTGGGGCGGAACTTTTCTGGGTCTAATTTTGGGTGACATTGGCGCTCGTCGTTTTTGGTCTTCCATTACAGCCGAGCGGTTCAAGAAGGGTAGCCCGAAAACTTTCCGGCCCCTTTTTTCCATGCTCTGTGTCACACCCGCATGCTTTTCGACCCTTTGGTTGGCCATTTTTGACTAGCTCTTGCGCGAGGGAAGAGTGTGCGGTCGGTGCTCCAATCCCCGTTAGCACCCGGCCGTCAAACGCATCCTTTTTTTTGATAATGTTTCCATGCCCGGGGAGATTTTGCGAGATTCTCTTTTGATTTCCTTACCCGCGCGTTCAGCTTATTCATCGCGGCGTTACCTCTCCGTTGAACGGGGCCACCCGTAGTAGGCATCCGACTGGTTTCCAACCCCCTCTCCCTCCGCGGACCGACATACGGATCTTCTCCTTTTCCATAGGACTAGTCTAAATCACCAACTGGCTGTCGCTGCCCCCTTTTTTTTCCGCTTTGGACCGAGTAGACAGTCCCCAATCTCTGTTTTCCCTCTTTGTTTTGAGCCTTTGGATGGACGTAGCTACTCCGGCCGCCTGTCCTTTTTTTTCCTCAAGGGGCATCGACACTTTTTAGTTCTTCCCCTCTTTTTGGAGCCACCACCACCTCGAATCGTCCTTTCGTATCGTACTGGGTGCGGTTTTCCTCCTGGGTTTTCCCTTCACTTTCCTGCCCGACGTTCTCCGGTAAAACTCATTCCGTCCTATGAATGTTCTTAAGCGGTTCCTTTGTTGGTCGAAGCTCTGCTGCAGACGCGCCTTCTGTCCAATCCCTACTATTGACCCTCCGGTTCTTTTCTTCTTTGTTTTGTAAAACCCCTCGTTTGTGACGGACAGCGTACTCGCGACTGTTGTTTCTGGCCCTTTTCCTACACCTTGCGATCGGTGGGTTTTTCGCCGACGGCCTTGTCTCTCATCCGGGTCGTCGTGTCGAGACAGTTGACCCGCTGGCTTGAAACCCGTTTTCACGATAGACCCGGATTTCCGACTATCGGGACAAAATTTCCCGTCGCCTCCCTCTGCTGACCCCCCTTTTCTTCATCTTTTTGCTCCCCGGGCGACACATTTGCCCCTTCTTTCCTTCCTCCCCAGGGAAGTTTTCTCGATGTTGTTCGCCACACCCCGCTTGGCCGTCTTCGCCGAGCAAGCGTTGATTTTCCCCAAGCTTTCACCAACCGGATGACCTCTTCCACCCGATCTCATTAAAGCAGGGACCGTTTTCCGCTCGTTTTTTTTTTCGAGTTGCCCCCGTGCCTTTAAATTTTCCCTCCTGCCTGCGTTTCCTTTCCCTGTCCTTGAGGACACGACCGTCTTTCCGTCTTCGACCGGGCTCAAGCTTTCTTCCCCAGCTTTACGTTCTGAGGCCGGGTCATGGCCTTGGGCGATCTTATTTTCCCCTGGCCTTTTCTCAACGGTCGCGCCCTTTCCTCTCTCTTTGAGCATGCGACACCAGAACGATACTTCCCGCCCGATCACGCTGGTGACTTCCGCCCAACCAGTCCTGTTTTATCCTTCCCACGTGTTCCTCCCCCCCCCACCTTCGAAAGGAGCTTGGTCTGACCGTTTCGAGCGTTCGCCGATGCCACTCGCCGTACCGGCTCCAGCTTTCCCAACACCGTGGTTTATTCCATCCGCTGCGAAACGTGTCGCTTTTTCCTGCATTGGTTCGTTTTCGGTCGCTCGCCCTTCCTTTGACGCGGCGTGCAATTGTGGCAATGTTCTCGGATACCCCGGTGTTTCTTTTCTCCCCCGAGCGGTAAGCAAGCCAGTATTCCACCACATCCCCTCTTTTTGCTGTTAAGCAAGCTTTTCCGACATTTGTTTCCCCCCTACCCGTGGCTTACGGCGCTGGCGCCTGCCCAATACTACCTGTGTTTTCGACCTGTAAATTCACGGTCGTCCTGTGCGCGATGCGCCGACCTCCGTTGAAGCTTCGGCTCCCTCAAACCGCCCCCGCTCCTTTTAGTCTCCCCCGGCACTTCTGAGCGATGAACCGTTCGCCGCGTTGGGTGTTGCGTGTGGTGCGGGTGAGTAAAACCTCACTTATGATTTTTTTTTTTTTGAGTGCCCTCCCCCGAAGATTTATCATTTCGGATAGCGCCAATTTTTTTTGCAGTTTTCTGTATTTGTTTGTTTCGGCTTCCTTGCACGTTGCCTTCGGGGTCCTCCCTCCCCCCTAATTTTTCAGCGGTTTTTTTTCCCAGCCCCCTCTTCTATTGTTTTGTTTCGAGAGCTTTTCTGGGCTTAAGACATTTTTCCCCCCGGGTTTTTTCCGCCGCCTTTTTTGGCAATGAAGAAGATTGAGCCAGCAACGTCTTATCTCCCTGGTCCCCTCATTTCCGCTAAATGATGTTTTCGCGCCTCTTCTACCCCCGCCTTTCCTTTTTCTACGCGCACCACGCGGTCCAAACGCGCGCAACCCCCTCTTTCCCCCCCCTCTTGACCCCTAGCCCGGGGCGTTGCGCCGGAGGGACTTCTTTCTGCACGTCTTCGATGACCGCGTAGATGTCTTTCGCCACGAGTGCGGCGTCTTGCCGTTTGAAGTTCGTACACGGTCCGTTTTGGTTTTGGCCCGCTGCTCCCCTCCGTCCGTTTTGCATATAGGTTGACGCTGGGCGGGCTTCCACTCCTTTTTCCTGAGGCTCGTCGCAGCACTGGGTATCATTCGGTCTCCTTCCTTTTTAGCCTACGGTCAAGGTCCTTTTGCGGCGCCGTCTAGTACTTTCACCTTCGCCGCGAGTCGCTCGAGCCTTTTTCACCCCCTCTTCCCGAGCCGGTCGAGGCGCCTTTAATCTCTCGTCCCCTTTTTTTTTGCCCCTTCGGCTTTTTTCAATGACCGGGTTTGTCCTGGCTGAACCCTTCTGGTTCCCCCTTTCTGCGTCAATAGGCCGGCGCGTATCCTTTTTTTCCCCCCCATCTTTCCCCCCTTTCCCCGGACCCCCTCTGCAGTTTAGTCCCCCAGATGCTTTTGCCCGCTTTTCGACCGTATCGGCCTGTTCGCCCTTTTCCCACGTGTTTCTCGACCTGGATTTTACTTCTATTTTCTTGCAGAGGATGCGCGCGACGCCCATCGGCTTTCTTCCCCCGCCGGCGTTTTCTACTAAAGGACTATGTTTCTCTTTCCTGGTTGTGGCAGCAGCCGTACTGCTCTCCACTTCATTGCATATGTCCGGATGTCCCTTTCTTTTTTTCCATTCATGTCCCCCTTCACATGTGAAAGGGACGCTTTTTTCGCGATGCATCCGACCCCCTCTTCCCTTTCGTTTTCCTCCAGCCCCCGGGCATCTTTAGGGCCTTACGCTCTTTTTTAGGTTGTTCAAAAGCGTTCGGCACGTTTTGGTTTGCGTTCCCCTTCTCGCGAGGGTTGACCTTTTCCGCGATATTTCGCTACTTTCTGTTCCCTTCGCCTTTTTTTGGACCATCGTCTTTTTCTCTACTTACCCCCCCTATGTCGCATTCCATGCCGCGTCGTTAAGCCCGCAATTCGATTGGATGGTGTTTAAGCGATCGGCTCCACCTGAGCGCGGGTTCTTCCTCCCGGTGTGACTTCGACCGTTCCCCCCTGCTTTTTTTCATCCTTTGTATTTCTTGCTTTTGAGTCCATGCTTCTTCTCGGTTTGATCGCCTGCGCAAACTCGCTCTTCCGGCATTTCATCTCGGATGATGGACCATCCGGTACCCTTTCTGAAGCTCTTTTCCCAAAAAAACCTGGACTCGGACCGCCGGTCCCTGGGCCTTGGCCGGCTTCATTGTTGGTGCAACCCGATTCTGTCATTTTTAAACCCTCCTGGTTCCTTGTTGGTCATCGACGCCGACATCGCGGCGCGACGTCCCACAATCCCCTCCATCTTGTTGTTGTTTTTTTTTTTTGAGTGTTTTTGGGATTTCCTCCAGGTGGAGTGTGATGATGCGCCCGGTTTCGTCGTTTTGAGTTCAATGATAGTCTCTGTGGTTTTTCTCGCCCCGCACTCCCTCAATCTTCAGTTGACTGTCCGGGCAGGCGTCCGGGCCCTTTTTTTTGACCCTTTGACCATCTGCTTTACTCTTTTTGGGTCCGCGTTCATCAAACTGTCCCTCGGGTAAATAATCACGATGATTCTCCTTAACTTGGAAAGAGGTTTTTTTTTTGTTTGCTTAGTGAACGCTGAAATATTTGGTTTGCCCCTTTATGCCTTGAAGTCGCCGGTTAGTCGTTATCTTGGTCGGATTTCTTGTTCCCCACCACTTCGGCTCGGCTCGCGCTCTTTGTTTTTTACGTCTCCCCCTTTAACATCTCCTTTTTTCGGGGTTTCTGCATTCGCAGTTTTTTCCCTTCGTTCCTTCTCGTGGGTCGCAGTTTTCCCTTACTTGGCTTTTCCCCAACCCGCGATGACGACCTGAGCTCCCCTTCCCTCTCTCAGGCCACTTTCTCGTCTCATTTTTCGCCCTGCCCGTGTTGGAGCACGCCGTTTTTTTGCTTCCCTTGCGACTTCCCCAACAAGCATTTAATTAACCCTTTTTTCTCTTTTGCGTGTATTTGGGCAATCACTGAGCGCCCTCCCCTCCTGCGGATTCTATTCACTAGCAGCGTCCCTTTTCAAAACAAGGTTTCCCTTGATGTCCTCCTTTTGACTCCCGGAGTACCGTTTTTGCTGGTTCCCCCGATGTTTCCCCCGGAGGCATTCACCCGTTTCCAGACTTCCGTTTCGTTGTCGTGCCTTTTTCTTTTCGGCCGACCGTTCTTTTCTCTCTTTTCCCAAGCCGAGCTTCGGGCATGACCGTCAGCAGAACCTACGTTTGCGAATTGCGCGTCGGCGCCGAGTACGTTTTCACTTCTATTCGGCCTTTTCCTTTCTCCACCGGTCGGATGTCTTTTTCCTTTTTTCCTTGATCCAGTACTACGATACGCTCGCGATTGCTCCGGATCCCCCTTGTTCTTTTTTTCCACAACCAATCTGTGGCATTGCCTTTTCAATTTTTTTTCTCCCACTTTTTGTATTGAAAGGTTAGTAAAGCACGCGACCCATTCCCCACTCTACCTTCTCCTCTGGGTCCCATCTCGCTCTGACCTCTCTCCTTTTCGTTTTTCTTCCCTTACTCCCCCCACGTGAAGTATCGGGGCGAAGAGCCCCTTCCTTATCTTCTGATCGTGTGAGTTTTCTGGAAAGTTTTTTTAGCCTGGTGTCTTCCGATATCCGCGGGACAAGCTCCGTTCACTTTCGTCCTAATTCTTATGCTGGAGTTTTTAATTCTTTTCCCTTTAGCAGGTTTCCACAGTTCCGCGACCCCCAAATGGTATGAATGCCATGGTTTTCCCTCACCCGCCCCGTTTTTTTTCTAATTGCATTGTATCTTCGACCTTGTGATCCCTGCGAACCCCCGCGTAGGTTTTTTCCCAACGCACCCCAGCTCAATTGTCTTTCTCCTGAATTTTGAGGCGATTCCCTTTTTCTCCGGTGGGGTTTTTCTCTGGTGCGAGTATGCACATCAGATTTCTGGCTGCAGTGCGCTTTTTGCTGAGGCTTTTCCATTTTTGTTGACTCTTTAGGGTTGGGACAGGTAATGAATACTCTGTTTGCTCTTGTTTTTCATCCTTCATTTTTTTCTTTTTTGCCGGAAGACGCTCCTCCGAAAACTTTCCTTTTAGCTTTTTGCCATTTTTCAATCAATACTTTTGTGGTGTCGAGATGGGATGGGCAGAAAAGCGGACCCTCGTTTGGCCATAATTTTTCGTCCCCTTTTTCCCCCCTGACTCCTTGAGAGCAAACGTCTCTTCTCCCTTCCCTTGGAGACCACCCCAGGCTACGCTTCGCGGCGCCGTATGAAGACATCACCTCCCTCCTTTTTTTCTTTTTGCCACTGCGACCCCGAGCTCTTGTTCATCTTCACCGCATTTTTTTTTCGACCCTCTTGCCCTTTTTGCGCCGGACTTGAAAGGAGGCTTCTCGCGTGCTTTTTGCGCCTCTCTCCCGCTCGGACTTGCCCATTTCGCCATCGGGCGGGTTCATTTTTGCACTTCCCCCTTTTGTCGGCGCTTTTGTGTCGGTGAAAACCGCTCGGCGAGCGTTTTTCAGTCCCGCCATTGTAGGATTGTTTTTCGGAGGCCCCGTGTCTCGGTTTTGCTTTTGATTTTTATCTTCTTTCCCGCAGCACGGGGTCATCCTTAACATGGCCCCCTACCTGGACGCTTCTCGGTATCTCGCGGTTTTCTTTTTGTGACGTGAGGCATTTCACGTTTCCGATAATTTCCGCTTCGTATTGGTTCCCTTTTTCTTTGTTTTGTCCTATTGTGAATTTGTTGGGCTTCCCCCAACCCGCCTTGTTCGGTTTGGTTACTTGTTTTTGTCCTTTTTCTGTTTACTGTTTGTCGCGCCCCCCATCGTGATCGGCTGGAAATCGCTTTTTTAGCCCTTCTCGGTTTCGGGCGTGACTCGCGTTCCGTGTCAAAGCAGATGACAAGTTCCTTTCGCCTTTTTGCCTTCCTAGGCTTTTTCTCCGCCATTCGCCCCCTGCAATTTGATTCCCCTTTTTAGCTTCTGAGCACGTCGCAGGATGCGCCCCCCCCGCTCCGTTTTTTCCACCTTTTTTTTTTCAGGGTACGGGACTTCCCCGTTCCGGTTTGCGGTCTGGCCCATCGTCGCACGGGTGGCCGAATCCCTCCCCTCAACTCAACTCTTCAACAGGGCCCTTTTCCCCCCATTTTGGGCCTTTATTGTTTTCCCAAGCATACCAGTGTTTTCCCTTTCCTTTGTTGGGCCCTAGACTGTTCCCCGGCCCCGGCAGGAGCGCGGTGAGTTCCTCCACCTTTTTCCAGGCCCCTTTCTGCTCTCCATTCTTTTCGTTTTTTCCGCTGTCTTTTTTTTTAGCAAAGGCCGTGCTCCATTTTTAAAAGTTCCGGTCATGCCGCCGCTTTTTCATGTCGGGCCTCTCGTACTTGATAATGGCGATCTTGTCATCACGGGTTCCCCGCGCGTGTCACACTGGCTCGCCCGTCCCCTCCGCGGATAGTTTGCCAGAATGTCGCGACACCCCCTTAAGGACGATCGACAAGGTTCCCCCCTCGGTGCTGCCCTGCCCGATGACCGTGTTTTCCTGGTTTTTTTCCCGCAGGACCTTTCTCGAATCAAGAAAGGGCCGTGTACTCTGCTTTTTTTCCGTCCACGACGAAGGACGGGGAGCGAGACTTGGTTCTGGTTGATCGCGGTTCAGAGCGGCCCCATCGCGGATTGCCCAGCGTTGGTGTGAGTTGGCACTTCCCTACGAGCTCTTTAGAAGATAGACTGTTCTCGGCCCAAAAATTCTATCTGGAAATCCTTTACTATCCGGCCGAAGATGAGCGTCCACCGGGCTGAGAGGTTCCCTCCCGATTTTGTTTGGAGCAGTTTCAATTCAGATTTTCATAGAAACGTTTTTCATTCTCGGATGCCCCGCTATCTTATTTACAGAATATTTGGTTTTTTAGTCTCTCTTTTTCTTGCGTTTTCGACTTATGTCGTCGTGGAGATGACCCGCCCGCATTCCGAGGTGATTTTTATGGCTTTTGTCTTTGTTTTGAGTCAACAATTCGAAATCGTCTTGCGGTTCGGCAGTCCCCCCCTTTTTCGCTGACACCGGACCAGTCGGAGCTTACGGACGTTTGTCCCGTCCGGTCCGTTGATGGTCCATCCCCGTGAACTGAGTATTGAGACGCTGCCCCCCCCTTTTTGGTGATCAAGCGGTAGTGTCTGTTATCGCTCGCGCCCCGAATATGCCTTTTTTCGCCTACTCAATTTTGAGCTTGTTCTGCTCTCCTGTCTGCTTGCACAAAAGAGGTTTTCCCGACCCACTTCCTTTCTGTCTTCCCCTTCTTTCGCTTTTTCAAAATTGTCGATACGGGCGGGTTTCGCAGCAATTTCTTTCTATAAGTCGTATTCTTTCCCGATCCTGCCTCGGCTGGTCAAGCGGCGTGAGTTTTGAAAGGAGCGCCCCCCGGGCACTTCCCCCTTGTCCATGTTCCTCCCGCTGTATCTTTTTTCTTTCCATTTGACCCCGTCGTGCCGCCCGTGAGGAGCGTTTGCTCGAGAACCTTCTTCCTTCCCCTTTTGATGCTCCCCCCCCGAAAGATGTGCCCGTTCCTGCTTGGGCAGTTACTCACCTCTCTACAGCTCGTCCTTTTCCATTCTTGGCGATCGCGCCCATTTCAAAGCGTCCCTTTCCCTGGGGCGTTGCCCTTCCCCTTCCACGCTCGACTCCGGACTTTTGTTTTTTTTTACGCTGTCCCTCGGCGGCCGCGGCCACACTTTCCCGACCTTTGCCAAACCTTCTCGTGGTAGTTTCCTCTCCCCCCCCTTCCTTTCGACCTCTTTTTTCGTCTGAGCTCCTCGCCGACATCACTTTTCTGCTCTTTTCCATCCCAGCCCGTTTTTTCGTTTCTGACGCCTTGTTTTGGGCTCTTTTTTTTGCGACGCCTGCGCGAGTACGGTCGAACCTCTCTTTCGACGGGCTGCCTGTTTATCCCCACTTTCTTTCGCTTTTTTGAGCACGCCAGCCGAGCCTACATACGCTGCGGATTTTAGACGTCCCCCCCCTTTCTCTTTTTAGCCCCACAATCCTTTGTGCGAGTCCGAAAAGACGGTCCCTTCCAAGGAGTTCCCTTCTTTTTTTCTTTCCAGGAAGCCCCCGCCCTCTTTAGTGACCGGACGGGAGCGTGACACCCTCCGCTCTTTCCTTTCTCAACTCTGTCTCAATCCCCTTAATTCCCTTCTGCACCTCGCGGCTTCATGCGTCCCCGTGTGACGAGCTCTTCCTTCCTGTGTCCCAGGTTCCGGGATCGCCGGTGTTCTGCGCCCCTCAGGTTCAAAGTTCAGCACCCGTATCGTGTCCTCTCCTTTTTACATACTTTTTTCGTTCGCAAGATCTCCTAGAAAGGGTCGTACCCGTTCGCCAAACTGAGTGCCTGGCGCGGCCCGACTCCTCATTTTGTGGGTTGCAGCCCCCCCAAATTGCACGTATCTTGCGTCGGGGCTCGATCGACCGTAAAGAATGATCCTCCCAGTCTCTCGCAACGCCGCGCCGCTTAGAGCGTATTCAGGTCAAACAGCGATGAATTGCACGTTGGGTCGCGTTGTGCTCTCCTCCATCAGAGGATTGAGGTATGCTGCGTCCCCCGCCCTCTTTGGTTTCGGATCAAATGAGTGTGGGGTCCATACTCCTTTCCGATCTCATCTCCTTGCCACGGTGACCTCTCGCAGTCCTTGCCGAACCCCTCTTCGCCCCCCGGTTCCTAGCCCCATCTCCTCTTTCTCCTCCACTTTGTGGGATCTCTTCTGGGGTTTGGACTGCCACCGCGGACCTTCAGGTTTCGGCAAGCAGTTCTTTACCGCCATTCAATTCCTCTTTATTGCTCAGTGTGAGCAAATCTTATTCTCAATTTTTCCCCCCCCCTTGGAGCCTCCAAAATCCGATTTTCCCCCTCCTGCGTCGAACTGAATCCCACCCCTCCTCTTGATTGTCTTCTCGCGACCGACCCCACTCCTCTTCATCGCTCCTCATTTTCCCGAATTGCTCGAATCGGCCTCGGGCGTTGCGCCTCCTGAAGGATTCTTGCGTATGTGGTCGAGCACTTGCTCGACCCCCTTTTTTTTTTCCCCCCAAAGTTAGGTTTGCGTCTTGGACCTTCGAAGTCCGTACATGATGTTCTGGTGAAACCCGACTCTCGTGTTCCTCACCTCCTAGTGCCGCGGGGCTGCCTTCTCGGCTGGATTTGAGCTGTTCGCGCGGTGCCCCGCCCCTCCCCCGTGGGTATCCGCGAGAAAAAGGCTGCACTTTCCGATAAGGTCAACCCGGCCTTCCTTGTTTTCCATCGAGGTCACGTGCCGGAAGTTCGTTCGTCGATTGAACACGCTTTGTTCTCGCGATTTTTCGCTCGGGAAGAGTTCTCGGTATCCTCTTGTCGCGTGGATTCTCCCTTCCAGCGAGCCGCTGGAGTCCTCCAGTTCTTTCATCCCACCCTGGATGGTTTGGTTTTCCCGCCACCAGCGTCGGCTTTCTGAAAGCGTTTTTTTGGGTCGGCTTGTCCTTCAGCTCGGCGTGTCAAAGAGCCGCCTTCCCGTTTGTGTCTGACACAGAGTCTTTCCCCCCTCCTCTTTTTCCAGTTCGGAGACAATCGAGACCTTCGCAAACGCTTGTTCCTACCCGATGATTGCTGCCAGCATCATGGCCTAGATCCGCGCGACCCCCCAATCTTTTTCCCCCTCAGGATGTGAAGCCTGACTTGTAATAGAATTCTTCACTCCCCGCACGGGTGGCCGCAGCCTGCCCCGCAGGAGCAACGCTCGCCAGTTTTACGGCCGTTTCCATGGGGATGCAGGTTAAAATACCCTGTTTTGGCAGGTGAATGCGAGGGAGCTTGAGCATTTGGTCCGCGCGCGCGAATGTTTTTGTTCGCCTCCAGCATGGCCAATCGGCTTTTCCGATTTCTTAGGTGGTCGACGAGAAGGCGTGCGTCAACCTGGTTCCTTTCCCTTGCACTTTCAATTATTTTCGTGCCTGTTGACTAGCTTTCGCCCTTCATTGGCTTCATCTTAGTCAACGCGGTACCTCAATATTGGTCAGCAGGTGGTTTGATCGCCCCTCAAGTTTTATCTTTCTCAATTGTCCGCATGTCTGAGAAAAAAAAGTCATCCCTCTATACCTGTTTTATCGAGCCGAATACCCCCTAGAAAGTTATATGCCTAGGTTTCAAGCCGTTTCCAGTCCTTCCCGAGCCCGGCCCCCGAAGAAGTATGATCTGAAGGAGAGCATTTTCCCTCCCCGTGTTATGCGCAACTAAAGACCATCTGATGCGAGTAGAGTCATTAGGGCTGGGACCCTTCCTGGGTGATTCCCGGCGGATCACCCCGTCGTCGACTCGGTGGGCACCCTTAGGACTAGCCGGAGACGACCTTCCCATCCTTGCAATACGCTCGCTTTTGTGTACCTAAGTGCGCAGGTCATGTCCACTCAACGGTGTTTTGGCCCCTTGCGTGGTCATCCTCCCGATGACCTTTTCTCCT
>Ga0179593_1446075_pt1 | contig 15474 bp, 21 predicted proteins | sample CZODoug2_1_08_16_FD_185931 | JGI IMG/M metagenome (GOLD analysis project Ga0179593, IMG submission 185931) | Vadose zone soil fungal communities from Angelo Coast Range Reserve, California, USA - CZODoug2_1_08_16fungal (PacBio error correction) | ecosystem: Environmental > Terrestrial > Soil >... | reverse complement strand
TTTTTCTTCGTCCTACGCGCATTGCTCCCTTTAGTTCCCCCCTTGCCGACTTTCCCCTTGGTAGAGTTCGATCATTCTCCCCTTTATCGCCCAATCTCCGTACTCACTTTTCACTTAGAAACCCTCCTTTCCCCCCCTGGAGACTACCACTCACGCCCCACCCCGCCAATACTGCTAACAATTTTCGCACCCCCACAACGGACCCTGAAGATGGCTGCCTACTTTTCTTTCCAACTTCGATTTTTTCAGTCTTGACTCCCGAGGCGGCCCCTCTTTGGTTTCCTTTGCTTCCTTCTCCTTTTCCCACCGCTCATTTCGATCTTCCTTTGCTCCCTGCCTTCCCTTGTACCACACCCACCTCTTCACGTTCCTCCCCTTAGTTTGGATTTTTTTTTAACGATTAATGACTGAGTCTGACGCTCATCTCTCCCCGTCGTGTCCTTTCCCTCCCCCCCAATTTCCGTTTCGTAAAGCGGCTGATTCCACAGGCCTTTCGTTTCAACAACGTTTTCGGCTGATACCGGAAATCCCCATCTTAGTTTCACCGGCCGTCCATAGCTCCCCCCCTGCCTCCCCCCTTGACCCCTAAACCGTTCCTTGCTGCTACGCCACCACTTTCCCGCTTCCGAGCTACCAGTTCCGTGAGCCGGCTCTTTTCCCGCAGCCCAGATTTATTTCAAAGTTTTCCTTCACGTGTTCTTGATGCTGTTTTCACGGCGCGTCTAATTTTCCCAGCGGAACCCTTCTCAATTTTTTCCTCGCCTGTCTGGCGTGTTCCCCCTTATTCTCCCCTCGCCGTAGTTCCCCCTCTTCAGTTCTGTTAAACCTTGATCTGCAACTCGTTATCCTCGTTTCCTCATGTTAGCGCCAACCATAGACTCTTGCTCTTTTCTCCCCCGATAATTCTTCGTCTGGCCAGCTTTTTTTCTTTCCTCTGAACCTCCTTTTCCTCCCCCCCTTCGCCCCCTGATCCAAATCATCCGTTTTCCTCCTCCCTTTTTCCTATCTTTTCCTCCCCCCTTACTCCCCCCCCTCCTGTTCACTTCCCTTGTTTTTCTTTCGATCTCTGAATTCTTCGCGGATTTCTGTGCTTCCCCTCTTTCCCGGTGATTTACTTTCGCGGATCCCTAGTGGCCCTCCCTTTCTACGACACTTATCGGGCTTAGGAAGGCTGTCCTCGTCTATGGGCGTCTGTCACTTTTTTTGCGCCGAGTTAGCTAAGCTTCTATCTTAGGTTTACATTTTCCGGGCCCCCGGACGATTTTGTGTCTTCCTTGAAGCACTAAGAAGGCGTTCTGGACTTCTTGGTTTGTCCCTTCTGAGAAAAGCTTAACGCCCCCCCATCCCCCCGTTTCCTCCGTTCCCACTCTCTTTTTCGTTTCCTTAGCTCTGAGGAGAAAGGTCCTGTTCACGCTCGGTAGAAGAGTATCGTCGATGGTTGATTCGCTTGGTGACGGTTGCGCATTCTGTTTTGTCTTTTCCCCCCCTCGTCCCCTCTAGCGGACTTGTAGCTGTGATTGCCCTTTCTTTTATCAGCCTTGAGCCCGGTTGCATCTTTTTTGCTCTCGCTGGATAAGTGCCCTTTTTGTTCTCTTTCACGCCCCTCCTTTAGTTCTCGCTGTCTCCTTTTTCCTCTCTTTCCTATGTGAGCACCATCCCACAAGACGCTGGATCTTTTGCGTTTTTTTTGTACGGGTTTCCCTATGCCTTGTTTTGCGTTACTTTTGAGTGCGTCGGTGGTCCTTCCTGAAGAGTCACCAACCAACTCACAGATTTGACAGTGCCGCGTTTGCAGACTGAAACTCTTGCACTTTCACCCGTCAGTCCCCCTGCATGATTTCCTTTGACCCCTACGTGTGTTTTTTCTCCATGTTTCTTCTTGCGGGTATTTTCTTTTTTCCTCCTGTTGAAATTCTTTTTCTTTTTTTTTTGATTGACTTTTTTTTCGTATTGATAATCACTCCTTTTTGTTTCCCCCTTCTTCCGTGTCCCTTCTTTTCCTCCAGGCGATTTATTTTCACGCGACCAAAAAGTTCGGGCATCTTCACCTGACGCGTGACCGTGCGCGACATTACGATGCCGGGACCTTTTTCTCGTACCGGACAGGTTTTGCCAGTTAGAGTTCTCCCTGTCCTCTTTCCTCACCTTTTTCTTGTTTCGGTAATCCATTTCAATATTATTTTTTTACTGCTGCGCCTGTCATTCCGCACACGTAGTGAGGGAATTCCATTGGGCGTTTTTTGTTTTTTTTTTGGTTTTGTGGTTTTTTTTGAGCCGCTTAACCGCGATTTCCTTTTCCGCGTTATTTTCATTGACGGGCCCTTTCGGTCTTTCCCCTTTCCAGAGGCTTTCCCCCTCCTGCTGTTTTCCAGGATAACCAGCCCCGTGAACAAGCTTGTGCCTTCTTTCCTTTTGGTTGGCGCCGATTTACCGTTCCCAGGCTGAAACCTCTTCCCCTCTAGAAGAAATTGTCAAACCTTCCTTACTTCACCTTCCCATTCCGAGCTTTTTGATCCTGGGTTGGCCCCCCTTGAGCTTTTCATTTTAGTACTTCGCTTCAGCTGTGTCCACTCTCCCGGCTCCTCGAGGTTTCGTACGCGGCGCCGCGCTTTTTGCTTGCGGACCCTACATTTTAGTTTTTTTCTTTTCATGAAGAGTGTTTTGATGAGGCTTTCCTAAGTAGTCCCTTCCGATTTTGTTTCCCGCTGACCCGTACATTTTTTCCCATTCTCCCTCCCAACAACTTGTGGCTTACTATCTGTGCTAGCTTCCCCCTGTCCGAAACCCCTTTTTTCTGAGCACCGGCCCTTTTGCTTCAACAATTTTGCATTCACAGTTGACAGCGTTCGCATCTAAATTTCTGTTTCCTTACTCGCTTTTGTCAGTTACCTCGCGCGCATCTGTTTTTGCTGGTGGCATTTTTCCTCACCCGAAGGTGATTTTACGCCGCGGTGTGGGGCCCTTTTTTGATGCCTCCTTTTTGTCGATGTTGAACAGAGTTTTTCTTGAACCAAACGCTTTCTACCTTTGCGGAGTGCCATTCAGTTGCGCGCCGGCCAAGAGTCTATATATCTCTCTATTTTTCTTTTGCTTGTTGAGATCTTTATTCCTCTACTTTTCAGCGCCTCCTGACTTCCTTTTCCGTTCCCGTCCGCACTCTGTTTCATTAACACTCTTTCGATTTCCAGTCTCATCAAACAACCCAGCCCCAACATTCATGGCCCGATTTTCCTTTCCTCTTTTCTTGAAAGTCCCCCCTGCACAAAACACTCGTCGCAGATTCCTGTCACCAGCGCTATTTTTTTTCGCCTGTTAGCATGCCCCCTTTTCCTCTTTCCAATGGCCTTGCCCCGCGTTGTTTTCATCCAACCGCTTCCGGATTTCTCTCTTTCTGGCGGGGTTTTTCGGCCCTGAATGATCTCCAGTCTGTCCCTCGCCACTGTTTTGTATAATGTTGTGCTTTTGGCCGCGTTCTGTTCCTTTGTTCCAGCTTGCCCCCCTTCGTGGGTGTACTATCCCTGATTTCCCCTCCTCATTTGTCACAGATCCTTCGTATATAATCCCCCACGCAAATTTGTCCGACTAAGCGGCGGCCGCTGTCTCCTCCCCTTGCGCCCTTTCTATTACCATTTTATTTTAAATCTCTGCCGCTCGTGTTTTACCGGGACCCCCGCAGCGTTTCCTACCATTTTTTTTTTCGTTTTGACCTTTGCCGCTTTTTGTCGACTTTTTTCTCCTTGGCTCCGTCCCGCTTTTCCTCGCTGCAAACCCGGCCCCGGTACTCATGCGAACCGTTGCTGGTAGTCTCGGAACTTCCCGAGAAGAGGACCCCCCCATTCATAAATCGTGAACTGTCCGGATTGCGCCCTTGACTTAGGCCAGGTACTGCGTGTTTCCTCTTTCTTCGTGCCCCGAGGCTTTCCCCCCTTTTAAGAGACCCCTTGGTTTCTGACTTTCAATCGCGCAATCAGTCCAACTAATAGGGAAAGCTTCGTAGTCCCCTCCCTTGTCGTTCCTTCGGTAGATAACGTCTAACGTTGACGCGGTCAGTGCTACTCGCGCAGCTCTCCCCTTGCTAGTCTTTTCTGCCTCTTCCCCTGCCTCTTCCCGTTTAGATGCCGTGCTGAACGGTGTTTTCTCCTTGTAAGGCATGCTTCACCGACTTGACTTAGAATCTGCGTTTTGCTTACGCATTCTCCGTTTTTTTTCCAACCCTCTCAAATTTTCCCACACCCTCCGCGCGGCAAAAACCTTACCCCATTCAGTTCCCAACCTTAGCAGACGACCAATCCCCATACTCCAAGCCCCTACAGTTTCCTCCCCCCCCCCACACAAGTTCTTTTGCCATTGTCCTGTATTTCTTGCTTAATGCGGCGTCACTTTTTGATTTTCCGGCTGCAGACGTTTTTTGCCCTCCTGTTGTTTTTTTCGCGCTTCGTCTTCCCACCCCCGACGCTCCCTTCTCATCCTGCTCCTCTTTTCTTTACGCCGTACACCACGCTTTTTTTTCGCCCTCGTCTTTTTTTTCTGCTGAGGAATTTTTTTTGACGGCTCCCTCTCTCCGAGTCCTCTTGCCCTTTATTTTCGTTAGGTCCCTGGTGCGCGTCCACTCGTCCCAGTGTCTTTCACCACGGGTTGGTACCGTTTCCCTCGCACCCCTCACATCCCTTCCAATGTCCTTAACGCTTCGCCCCGTCCCCTGCCCATTATATTCTGCCCCTTTTTTATGGAGGCCTAAACCACGTCCTACCTGCGTCCTTTATATTTCTTGCGCCCGCCTCCTCCCTTTTCAACCTGCCGCCCCCCGTTGTTCTTTCATTTAAGATGACATTTTGGGATGTGTTTGAACGGTTTTTTTTTTCCCCCCAAAAACCATCCCCCATCCGTGACCTTTTTTAGTTTCCTTCCCCAATGAAGGCACTAAAAGAGAACGTTCCCCCGCTTAAGGGTCTTCCACCTTCTGTTTTCCTTTATACTCTTTTCGTTTTACGCGATGGCACTCTCTCGCCCTTTCCTCTCCCGTCCTTTTTCCATTTTAGGTAGTTTTTTCCGCTTCTGACCGCCGGATCCGTGCGTCTCACATCCCTCCGGTTTACCTCGGATCGTCTCTCTTTCTCTCCGTTGTGTTGTGTTTTCTGATCCGAGTGTTATTTCGCAGTCGGTCTCCTCGTCTCCTTCTACCGGCGTTCCTCATCTTTCTCCTTCTTTCACCTCGGTAGCCTTGAATTTCGGTCTCTGCCAGTTTCGGGGCGCTTTTATTTGTGGTCCCCCCACTTTTCGAGTTTGTATAACGAGTGCCGAGCAGCGTGTTTCCATTCCCTGACGATGTCCGGGATGTTCTTAAGTTCCCCCCTTCTGAAACGCAGCCGTTTAGTTCAAGTCCTTGTTCCTCTTTTTTTTCGCGGGAGACCTTTTCACGCGCAACAGACTCAATCACAATTTCTGTTTTCAAGCTTCCCCCATACTATCTCTTTGTCTTCTTCAAGGCTCTATGCGCTCATTTCCCTGGTAATCTCGGTCGTCTCTTGTCCCGTGTTTCTTATTCGGGAGTTTTTTTGCCTTCGTTGCGTCCGGTGGCTCTCCCCCATGTAGGCTTCCTTTTTTGTCGTTTGCTGATGACTCATTGTCGGTTTCGCCTTCCGCATTTTTTTCCCTTCCGTCATTTTACTCCGACGATGGCCGCGCTCCTTTTTTTGTTCAAGCGACTTCGTTTCTCTTGATTTTTCAGGACGCAGTTCATCATTTTCGCACCAATTTCCCTGCTCTTTCTACTGCAGAGTTTGCTCCTTCCCCCGTTGACTTCTCCATTGCGTCTCCCCCCCGTTCAATGGGTTAGCGTTCTTGTGTGTTAAGTGCCGACCTCCCCCTTTTTAAATCACAGAGATTGCGTTCCGCTGTCTGCCAGCTTCCCATACAGACTTTTTGCCTCCCCCGAAGTCATGACTGGCCATTCTTCAGTGCACCTCCTTTTTTGTCTAAACCTGTTCTCTGTTTTTTATTCTTCTTTTTCCCCTTTTTAACTTCTTTTTCCCCTCCGGCTTGTCTTTCCCGTAGCTTCTGTTTCGGTCTCCTTGCATCACTTCCTCCCTTTGGAAATTCTTCACGTTTTTAGTATTTTTGCGAAGCCCCAACCCCCTTTCCTTTCTTCCTGCCGCCCGATTTTCATTGATCGAAATAACGATTTTTCCAAGATGATAATTCTCCACGGACCTGTCTGTTCCTCGACGTGATATTACCGCCGCCTATCCCGAAACTTTGGGGTGCTTTACGAGCTTCATCTTGGTTTGACTTGCTGCTGCTTTCATTTTCCCCTCAACTCTGTTTCTCGGCAAGTACCTTTGCAGGATTTTTCGAGCTTACGCTATGACCCTTGCCTCCCGGTCTCTTCTTGTGCGCCACGGAGCATTGCTTATTGTGCATTGTCGCGTTTTCTACGTTTTGTCTTTTTTCTGGTACGGAATCCCAACTGCACAGGGTCCTTTTCTGCCTTTCTTTTCACTTATTCTTGCAATTCCGCCCGCTTGCCCTTTTACATCCCGCCGGCCTTCCCCTCCGCCGGACTTCGGCGGACAATCCTTCTCTTCTAGCGCGCTGCGATGGTTTTACAACTGCGCGTCTCCCCAGCGAGTAAGCAGAAGTCTGCTGGACCTTTTTATATGCGTCGCTTGCTGTTCTCGGCGCTCGATGTCTTTTTCTTGAGGAGGCCCCCCATTTCTGTGGAGTCTGACTGACTAGTCTTATTTTTTTATTCTGAGGCTGATATTCTTCCTGCCTTTTTTGGCCCGAGGCCCAGTCCTCCTGTCTTGCCCCGCAAGCAATTTCCAAACCAATTTTTTGCTCGCTATATTTCGTGCCTCCTTTCGCCAAACCGCCGGTTTTCCATCTTTGAACGTCGTGAGTGCACGCGTTTCCTGCCTGGGTCCGTTTCCTTCCCCTCTTCCTTAACCGGTTCCTTTGAATACGCGTTTCTGCTCGGCCTCTTTTGGTTGCGTGTTTGAAGGTTTTTTGATTTTCCTCTACTTCCCTCGTGAGAAGCTTTTGAGCGGGTTCAGTTCGTTCATGCCTGTTTTGGAGCGTTCGACCCTTTTCCCTTCAAACGCTTGTCCCGGCGGACGGCCCAAATCAGTTCTATTTTTCCGCTTTCTCGTTGATTCTATTTTTTTCCCCATCATACTACGTTGTGTTTTTCGTCTGATACTCCAGCCTCCTCCTTCGCTTTCCCTGATTCTTGCGGTCAGACCTCTTTTTCCTTCCCCTTTTCGACTCTTCCCCCAGCTTGCATCCAGTCCCCCCCACATTCCCCCCGCAATCCCCCCCTTATGGCCTCCAGTCCTGTTGATCTTCCACAGCCCAGTCTACCCACACATCGTGAGAGATCTTTCTTGCCCACTCGATAGTCCCATTTCGTCGCCTTTTCTAATGCCGATCTCTTCCATTCCTTTGCCCTCAATCACGCCGGAGTTCTTTCTGTACGGGTCTGTTTTTGTCGGCCAGTTACTTCTCTTTCCAGCTTTTTCTCATCACAACTTTTTTTTCTCATGAGGTATGGGGCCCTGCATGTTTGTTACTGGTTGCAGCGGTTCCAATCGGGAACCTTCCTCGTCCACTCCTTCTCCTCTCCACTCTCAGTCTATTCCTTTCCTCCAAATCCCACACTCCATTTTAAGCCATTCCAATACCTCCGCTTTAACCCCCTGGGGGATGTTTTTTTTTTTTTTCTCCTCGCTCTGCCTTTACTATTTTACCCTTTACTTTAGGTAATCCGCCTTCGCTCTCCTCGATCCCCAACAGGGCACGCCTTTGCTCTTGACTCGTCCTCCCTTTTTTTTTTAGTCTTTCCACGGTTTCCGCCTTTTCGCTGTACGTGAAGATTTTGCTCCTTCAATCCTTTGCCTTGAGTCAAACCCCATTCTGTAACTCCAAGGAAGCCCTTTTCCTTGTTGGTAGTCATTCGTAATCTACCCGGGTCCCTGACCTCGTCGCGGACCCCCTTTCACTAGTCCCACGGCTCCGTTTGCGACCACTTTTACGGCTGGCCTGTCCTTGCGTTCCAGCGTCTCCACCCTTCGGCAGGTCGTTCACGCACTACTGGTGTTGGAATTACATGCGCCCTTCCCAGCCCCCTCCCCTTTTCTCTTGTAATAACCCACCGCTTTTTGTGAATCTGTTTCCCTCGTAATGATTCTTCTTTGCCGACATCCGTTTTTCTTTGTTAAGTGTGATTTTTTTTTCTCCGTCGATGTTTCCTTCTCCCGCGGTGGTTAGCTGCCTTCTCCTTTGTTTTCCTTTACTCGCTCACTTTTTACTCGTCACCTGGACCTTTTTCCTTCTGCGTGTGAGCATTCTAACGCCCCCCTCTCCCCTCCTTTTCCCTCACGCCCTTTTTTGGAAAATAATTTCAACAGGCCTCCCCTAAATGAACCCCAATAAAAGCAATATTTACTACGTTTTTCTCACACCACACCTTGCTTTCCTCTCCCTCTTGCCTTCCTGTTTTTGTAATTTTTACTTGCTTGCGCTGCGGCTGCTGGGGTTTTTTCTTCTATTACCTTCGTCCCCATTTAACCCTAACCCTTCAACCCCCTTTCCCCGATCCGCCTGGCTCCTCCTTTCCCTAGATCCCCCACAATGCGCCGATTTTCTTTTTTGTCACTCTCTTAATTCGTTGACTTCTCCTCTATAAGACGCTTTCGTGAAGAGACCCGTTCTCTTCGTTTTTTTTTTTTCCCCCTCTTCCAGGATGCAACCCACTTATCTTCTTCTTAACGTTTACAATCTCCCATCAGAAGCTACCCTGGCAGTCCCCATTTTATCGCCACACTTTCCCCCCACAGGATATTCTTCACTTTCCCCCCTTTTTTTGAAGGCACCCGTCCCTGTCCCCTGTATCTTGAGTACCAGTTTGTGCTTATCCCTCCGCCTTATTTTCAGCCAATTCTTCTTGACCCCTTGCCGCCCTTGTTGTACTTGCTTATTTTTTTTTGCTTACCTCCGTTCGGAAACCATTCCAATTCCGTGATCGCTCTTGTTGTCGGCACTTGATGTCCCCCACTCCAAATAGTCCAGTCCCTGCTGCCTTTCCACCTGATTTTCCACGTTATACTCCTCTCGCCCCTCCTTTTTTAATTCCCAGCTCCTCGCTCTTTGCTCCTTCCCACTCCTTCGTCCGCGATTTGGCAGCTCTTCTTTTATGTATCCCAGTCCCTTTGCGGCCTTTCCAAATCTGCGTCTGTCTTCAACCTTCTGGCTCGCTCTTCCCTCCTTTCGGTGTTTTTTGTTGTCGAGTTGAGATCCGATTTACTTGCGCAGCCGGAGTCTTGATCGTTGACCGGAGCTTTTATACCTCGGATTCTCGTTCCTCTCTGAGTCCGAATTTTCTCGTTCTCTTACCTTCTTCGGATCTTTCTCTGGTGCTCCCCCTTTAATGAGGGCTCTCGAGTGATCTTCCCTTCTTCTCTCAGAGTTTTCCTTCCTGACGGGTAACGGGACGATTTTTTCAGTTCAAGCCGCCTGCCCTCCTCGATCAAGTCATTTGGATCGGTTTTTTTGTTTTTTTTTTTTTTTTTTTTTTTTTTCTTTTCGCGTTAGGAAATTTACTCGAAATTCTTTTATCCAGCTCACCTCTATTTGCAAGCGTTCCGATATGCTTCCTTCACGGCTTTCTCTTCTCCTTCAATTCCTGCTCGGGAGCCGCGTTTCCCCTTGGTTTTCCCCCCTACCAGGTTTAAAGCCGTTTTCGGCCATCCTGTGTTTTTTATGTGTCCCCTCTCTCCTATTTAGCCTGGAGCTGTTCTTCCTCTTTTCAGCTAAGTCCGCGTTTTTTGCATTTTTTTTTATGTCGTCTTTCTGCTTGACTACCTCGCTTTTTTTTAGCCCACGCCTCTCTATCGGAGAGATGAGCAGTAGCCGTCAGGTTCATTATATTTCCGCCCCCCATCTCAATTACGATGAGCCGGGTTTTTTTTTGACGTTCTCCGTTGATCCTTATCCCTGTTCTCTACCTTTTCTGCTTTCCTGTGTGAAGTCTACCCTCTCTAGAACCAAACCTGCCAGTGGGCGTCTCCGTATGCAGCATGTTCACTCCGTCCTTTACGCCCATCTCATTAAAGATTCAGTTAAAGTTTGTGTTTAACTTTCCCTTCTTCTTTTTTTTCTTTTATTTCTTTCACTTTTCCATTTTTTTTCTAGCGTTTCGTGACTTGCTTCGTATTTGTTTAGTAATGCTAAAAAGAAGGGGTCTTTTCTTGTCCTCGGTGCAGCCATGTTTCGTCGTTTTCTCCCCCCAACAGTTCTAGGCATATTACGCTCTCTCGTTTCCCTTTGAGCTACCCTCTCTCTTGCAGTTTTCCCTTAGCTCATTAGTTAGACCTGCCCTTCTTTTTTGTAGGCGTTCTGACAGTGATATTACCCTCTGGACGCCGATTCCCGACAAGGGTGTGGTTTTTTCTGCAGTTTCCCCTATCTTGTTTGAATTGTTGATCCCCCAGTTTTGTCTTTCGAAACCTTATTTTCTCCCTTGACCCCTTACTTGGTCCTTTTTCCCCTGTTTTTTCCCCCTTTTCTTTAATCTTTACTTTGCGTCGATGCTGTTTTTGACGTTCGACATTCTGTTCTGTCACTTCTCCTTCCCCCCGGTCCTTGATTGGCCACTTATCCCCCCTCCCCAAATTGTTCCAGATTTTTGCCGGCATGTTTTTTTTCTTTTTTTTTTGCCGCTAGTTCTACCCTGTCTTGCGTCGCCCCCCTCTTACGCTGGCTACTACCCTATTTCCCCCTCCCACGCGAAAATTATTTTTCGAGGCGCTTCCGGTTGTAAACGTTTCTCGCTTTGCGTAAGCTACTTTCCCTCCTTTTCACTTTTTCCCCCGCGCGCGGCTTACGTGGGCGCCGCGCGTTCTTGTTGGCGTCCAGACCCTTTTCGTTTTCTTGAATTCCTTCTCTTGATTTTCTGTGATCGATTTTCCTTCTTCTCCGGATTCTTCCCTTGATTTTGTCTGCTTGCCAGTACCCTTTGACCTTTTTTTGACCCCCCCTTAGAACCACCCTTTGTTTGCCCTGTTCTCTCTGTCGATCCCTTCAGGCCTCAACCTCTCCCGGGAGCTAGGAAGTTTTTTTGCCACACGCGTTTTCCAAGGACCTTTCCTCGTCCTGCTTCCACTTGCCGGCGTTATGACTTTTTTTTTTATCGCGGTTTCTGTTTGGAGCGTTCTGAAGGATCACTTCCCTCCTGACTTTTCTTGATCCCCGTATTTTGTTAGCGGGTCCTTTTGATTCATCTTTTGGAGATTCGAAAAGCGTTTCATATGTTTCTCGGTTTTTACGTTCCTCAGTCGCGCTCTGCCACCCCCCTCTCAGTTTACTTTTTTCCTTTTTCCCTCTCTCCGTTGTGTGTTCTCTAGATCTACAGAGCTATTCGCTGCTCTTACTGTGTCAGCACGTTCCCCACGATTTTTCCTGAACTTTTTTTCCATCCACAACGCTCCATACCCCCAAAGTACCCAGCTCCCCCTCTGGCTTCACGAGTTTTTTCCTTCACAGTTCCCGCTCCACCAAGAGGTCGCCTAGATTCCGCCCCTCTCAGTCCCATTCTCGTTTTCGACTGCGATTACGTTTCTTAATACTTGCCCTCTTTTGCACAGAACTCCGGATTTTTCGTGGCTTTTTTTTCCGGGGTTCGGACTCTTTTTAATGCTTTCCTCCTACGTTCCCCTCCCAATTGTTTTTTTATGAGGGTTTTGGGTCCCGCTTCTGTACTGGGCATTTGCCAAACTTGGAAGTGAATTGGTGAGGTTTTTTCACCCGCCATCCCCCCCGCTCCATCTCAGCTCTTCTCAGAATCCCACCACTCCAACTTTACTTGTCGACCGAAAACTCCCGCTCTTCCGACTGAGCCCAGAAGCCCTACTCGGTCATTTCCCAGCTAACGTTGGCTCCCTTTTCTTTTCATCTTCGCTCTTTTCCCCCCCGTGTGACTCTTCTCTCTGGCATGTAAACCACTCTTTTTTTGGACTTTTGGTGCTTTCTTCCGGCTGACGATGGGATCCCTGGTCCAAGCCCCGGTCCCTGTCCCTTTTTTCAGCCCCCCCACCAGCGGTCAACGGCCACTTTTTAAACTCCCGTTGATTGGTGTCCCCCTTCCCGAAGTTCCCCTTCCTTTTTACACGTCACCCTTCCTAACCGGCAAGGTCGTTTTTTACCAGAATCGGGATTTTGCCTTTCCTTTCTTTTAAGTTTCCCTATGTTTCATTTCTTCTTCCATTGGTTCTGCCCCCTTTCGCTTACCAGTCAAACCAGTGTTGGACATTCTTCAGTTGTCCCCGCCCCTTTTTGTTCTTTAATCGTCCCCCGCTTTTCCGATAACCGTCGTCAACGGCCGACATCCGTTCCCCTTGTTTTACTATGCTCAATGCTTTCTGTCCTTAGTATGTATTTCGCGTTTCCGCGTTTTTTTTGAGATGCCTTTACTTTTTTTCTCGTTCCTTCTCCCGGCTGACCTATTCACGCCGAATTCCACTTTCTCTTGCTTTTACATTTTCTACCGATCTCACGCGAAGTCAATCCTCCCGCTTTCAATATTCCCACGGTTTTTTTTTTTTTTTTTTCCTACTCCCGCAATAATTGACAGACCCGTGTAGACACACCCCCACACGTCTTTTCTCCCGTCCCATTTCCTGCCTTCTTTCCCCATTTTACCCCCCCTCGTTTTCATTTGATGCATTGAACGCTGCGGGCTTGCCTGATGTTCTGCTTTCGTTTTCTCTTCCCCTACTGATCACCCCCCCTTTTTCTACTTTATCGCCTCGTTACGCTCCCCCCCCCTTCCCCGTCTCCATGTCTTGCGTTATTTGTTTTTACGATGATGACTTGTCCTTCTCATATCTCCGCTGTTCGTGAAGCTCCCTTTCCTTTTTTTCCAGTTTACAGTTTTTCCCCCCCCCCCCCCTCTTCCCCTGATGACCTTGGTTGCTGCTCCCGGTAAAGCAATTCAACTCATGCATCGGCAGGCCTTCCGCTTTTTTCGCCCCACTCAGCAATTGATATTCGGCAACCCTCTTTCTGGCTGCTCCTCCCCCACTGGTCCGCTCTGTCTCCCGAGCTAGTCCTTTTTCGCCCCTCCTCCGTTCCGCCTCCCCCCCCTTCCTTTCTGTCCCCTTTTTTCCTTAAGAAATTGTTTTTCTTTATTCTTTCACGCTTTTCCTTTTTCGCCGTCAACGCACTCCTCCCGTGAGTTTTTGTTTGTGTGTCGGCATTGACCTGCCTTAATTCGTTCCCTTCCCGTCCGGGCATTGTAAACCTATTTATCGCCCTCTTTCTCCTCCCTTCTTCACTTATGTTTTCCCTTTGCCCATCGGAGATCTTCTCCCTTCTCCCGGATCCATGTCCCTGCGTTTTTTTAGCTCTCCTTGGTCTGAACGCCGCTTCTCGCTCTCCCCTCCTCGTTATGTCGCTTACCCCCCCTCTTTTTTTCTCCTTTTTTTTTTGTTGAGAGAGATCTCTTAATGCGCCCCCTGCCAGGAGATTTGATTTTTATACGTCGTTCAAAGCGGCTGCCCCCGTTGCCTCGCGAGATCACTTACTTTTTTCTTCTGTTTCGTGTCGCTGTGCGCTTTACCCCTTTTCTTTCCCTCTTTCTAGTTCGTAGACCTCGTGCGATTAATGATTGTTTCCATTCCCTCGGGAACCTTTTTTTTTCGGTTGTTCATTTTCAATTTCCTGAACATTCCTCTTCTCATCACTTCCTTGGATCTGGTTTCGCTGGAGACCCTTCTCCAAGTTCCACCCCTCTCTTTTCCCCCCCATTCTACGTGAAGCTTCCCGATCTTTGGCGTTTGGACCCGGCGTCATGATGCTTTCTCCCCGCCCCTTTATTCTTAGGGAGCTTTTATCGTACGTGGTTTTTCTGCTACAGTTTCCGGTGTTTTCGATCTCATGTTCGGTTGTGTCGATGATTTCTGACCTTCCCTTTTGCCCGCTTTTATGCTATTTTTTTTTCTTTATCAGCGCTCCCCGTTTTGACTCCTGTTCCGAGTTTTGTTACGCGCCTTTTTTCCTTTTGAACTGGTGCGATTCACTTACTTCTTTGGGTCTTCTCTTCATTTTCCGCAGTCCTTTGCGCCCCCCTCCCCCGTCTCTTTCAGACTGTCTTTGGTAAGCGTAACGATTCCTAGCGTCCTCTTGCAACCTTGTGAGCGTGTCGTGGAAGTCCTCGCAGCGCTCCCACCCCTCCCATGCTCTGACTCTACTGTTCTGTCCTTGCCCACCTAAGGCCGCCACTTGAACTTCAATGTCTTTTCTTTTCAATCCCCGTTTTTTTTTTTTCCCGCTTTATTATCTTGCTTTACTGTTGAAATATTTCGCGGGGCTTGATTTCCTTCTTGCTTCTTAGAATGTATCCTCCCTTCTTTTACCTTCTTCAGTGTCCCGTTAAGCTGCGCTAGTCCCCCTCCCACCAAAGTTCGACGGCTTACGTATCCTTTGTCCAGTGCGTGTTAAATAATATTTTTTTCTTGGGACCCCAAGCTGCTATCTTTATTCAAGGATTCTTAGTTCCTGCTTTTACCTACTCCCCGATTAACTTACATTTTCTTGTTTCCCTCAGAAGCTCCCTTTTTTTACTTGCTTCTCCTGATAATCTGAACACGCTTTTTTTTGAAAGTCACTTCCTGAACTGGTTTGTCCTCCGATTACCCCTCTGCCTGACCTTCCGTCCCCCTTGTCCGATGAGGGTGGTAATCCTCTCCTTTTAAGATTTATTTAATAAGAGTTTCTACGTTTCGCGCTTCCCTTTTGAATTCCCCCTCCCACCTTCCACATGGTACTTCCGGATTTTTCCTGGATGGTTGCGCTGAGTCTTACGCTTGCACGGAGCCCTATAAATCCGGCCTACAGTCTTACACGGGACCCTACGCCCCTCTTTTTCTTACTCTGTCTAGTCCTTTGTTGACGAGCGTGTTCTGCGCTTCCTCGTCCGTTCCCTCCTTTTTCAAATTCTTCTGCTCCTTCTTAGTGACTATTCTCCTTTTTTTTGCTGTCGGCCATCCCATTTTGTCTTGCTGAATCCGAGCTTTGATTTTGTTCCCCCCCCCCCCTATGCTTTTTTCTTCCTTTATTCCTCTTTTTGACCGTTTCTTAACAGACTTTTTCCCTCCCTCATTGCCACCCTTTTTTTCGCTCCCTCTTCGGCATTTCAATGTACCCCCGAACCCCCCCTGCCCGGGCCCGGAGCTACGGCCGTTCTTGCATTCACCCCCACGCGTTGACCTCCTTCCTGTTATCTCCCCTTTTTCCAGTGCTCTCTTTGCTGTTTGGTCTTCCTTGCGCTGTTTGGAGAGTGCTGTGAAGGACAACTTCTCAGGCCTCGTGATCATATTGGTTTTTGAGTGGGCTTTTGTGCTGACGCTTTTGTCTCTTTTCCATCGTTCCTCTTTTGTCAAGTGTTTTTAAATCAGTTGCGGGCACAGACGGTTCTATCAT
>Ga0179593_1756365_pt1 | contig 15475 bp, 28 predicted proteins | sample CZODoug2_1_08_16_FD_185931 | JGI IMG/M metagenome (GOLD analysis project Ga0179593, IMG submission 185931) | Vadose zone soil fungal communities from Angelo Coast Range Reserve, California, USA - CZODoug2_1_08_16fungal (PacBio error correction) | ecosystem: Environmental > Terrestrial > Soil >... | reverse complement strand
TTCCCTTTTTTCGACGCAACCTCATCCCGACATTTGAGATCGACCTTTTTTTTTTTGGCTGAATGGAAGGGCGCCGAAGTCTTTTTTCCTCGATCGGAACGAAGGGAAAGCTCTTGTCGTTGTTTCCCCCCCGAGTAACCTGTTTTTGGAGCGGACCCTTGTTTTTTTTGGTGAACATCGCCCCCTTTAAGGAGAAGAGGGAGATATGCCCAGCCATTTTTTTTTTTTTTCTTGGCCCATGTCTTTCCAGCTTCAGACGAAACATCTCGGTATTTTGGATGGAATTTAGAATGGTGCTTTTTCTCCCTTTCCTGCGCCACAACGAAGGTTTCTTTTTTTTTTTTCTGCGCCGCGGTTTCTTTTTCGGGTTCCTGGCCCCGCCGACCCCTTTTTTTTTTTTTTTTGGCCAGTTAAATCGGGCATGCCTTTTTTCTTTTTTCCCGGGGCAAGGTAGTGTGGGGGCAAAACCATCCTCCTTTTTTTTTTTCCTTCGTGGTTATCCCCCCTTCATCGTTTCTGGTTTTTTCAAGGTCTTTTCCCTCCCTTTTCCGCCTACGATGAGGCACTTTCTTTGCCCAGCACTGGAACCGGCCAACCGGCATCATGGCCCTCCTTTTTTTTCCCCCCCCCTTGTAACGGCACCGTACGTTTTTGGGATCCTGGCGGGTTTCGTTCCTTTTTTCTCCCCTCGGGATATCCGCCGGGTCGGCTGTTGAAACGGCGTACTTCGTGTTCAAACTCGACGGGTTTTCTCTTTTTTTCTTCCTGCTGCCGTTTTCAACAACCGGTGTTGCATCCTCGCGACCAAATGTACTCCAGAGTGGAATTCCTTTTTTTTTTTTTTTTTGGCTGTCCACGGGTTCCGAAGGAATTTCTGCAACTTCTTTTTTTTTTTTTTTCCCACATTGCCCCCTTCCACACAACGTGGCGTTTCCAGTCAACCTCCTGGCAGGCATGCCCTTAATTCACCTCCCTCTTTTTGACTTGCTGTGATGTCAAGGCCATTTCCTCCCCCTCTTTCCCCCCCTCAACATTCGTTTTCCAAGCCTTCTGGGGAGTTGACTTTTTTGACCAACCGCCGCCTCTTTCCCTTCCCTGGCCTTTGACAGCCCTGGGCGCCGTGTCTTCTTTTCTTCTTTGCCCATCGTGGCCCCCCCCTGTTTTCCAAAACCGTGCCCACCCTTTCTTTTTTTTTTTTTTTTCGATTGGCGGATCTCAGGGCCCCTTTTTTCTTTTTTTTTTTCATCCGAGAGTAGGGTAATTCCGATTCCCCCCTTTTTTTCTCCCCCCTCCCCCTCCCCCCCCAATTGACAAGGATTCAGGGTGAGGGCTATTTTTCCTTTTTTTTTTGAAGCGGCTATTTTCGGTCGAACCACCTGTATTTTTTTTTTATGGTCCAGGAAAGATGCGACGGCGTTCCCCTTTTTTTCCGCGTGGGAGAGGGGTCCCCCCCTTCTTAGGCAGATTTTTTGGTAATTGACTCGGCCCCCGCCTTTTTTTTTTTTTTGATACACAACAAAGCGGCCCTCCTCCCCTTTTTTCTTTTGGGCCTTTGATGTGTAAAGCCTCTTCTCTTCTTCTTCTTTAACGGTCACCTTTTCAGGTTTGAAAGTACTTTTTTTTCCTCCCCGACGCGGCAATTGCCACGGGACCCCTCTTTCTTTCTTTTGGGAAAGTCCCATCGCGTGACGGAATTTTTCCTTTCTTTCACACTGAACCCCCGCACTTTTTGCGGCCAAGCTCCTCCCCCTTTTTTTTTCTTTTTTCATCCTCCTCGTTGGTTTTTTTTTCCAGGGGAAGATATGGCGGAGCTTGTTCTTTTTTTTTTTCAGGTTTTTGGCCTCATTTTCCCCCTTTTTCCCCCGAGATGGGGGACTTCCCGCTTTCTATGTTCGTGGAATGCGCGGCACGTTGGGCCCTTTCTCCCCCCTACTTCTGGCGTTTTTTTTTTCTGTCAACGGGGGGAACTTTTTTCTTTCTCCTGTTGCTTCTTTACCCTCATTGGCAAGCTTTTTCTTTGGTTGGGTATGAGCTACGGCGTATTTTTTTTCTTCTGGGCCGAGTTCCCATTCCCCCCCTTTCTTGCTATCACTGGTTTCTTTCCCCCCTCCCCAACGATTATGTTCCTCATTCCCTTTCCGTTCGCAATTTGCTTTTTGCCCCTTCTTCTTTTTCGCCCCTCTTTTTTTTTTGCTCACAAAAATTTTTTCAACTGGGCGATTTCCATTCCTTTTTTTTCCTTCTGTTTTCAGGGCTTGTTTTGGCTCATTTTTTGAAATTCGGCCCCACTCTCGAGGACCGGTGTTTTTTTCCCCCCCCCCGTGACTGGGCCAGGGAGAGCCCCAAATGCGCACCATCCCTCCTTTTTTTTTTTGGGGATGTGCTTTTTTTTTTTTTCCTTTTGGGGCAACGTTTTTGTCACTCTTTTTTCTTTTCTTCTTTCAGCGCCAAGGCGTCCCTTTTTGTTGTTTGCAATTTTGCCTCCCTTTTTTTTTTGGTTGTCCCTTAATCTCCTGAGGCCTTCAACTTTTTTTTTTGGCGAATCGTGGATTTCGTCTTTTCATTTCCCCCTGCCTGAATGGCCTTGACATCCTCTCTTCCTTTTGCTTCTTTTCTGAGGTCATGCTCTGCATGAGCTCTATTGATGGAAGCAAGGCGTGTTTTTCTTTCCCACAGATCAGGGGGATACCCGGTTTTTCTTTCTTCTGAAAACCGTGCTTTCCGCGCAAGCGGGCTCTCTCCACCGCTGGAGAGTAAAATTTGTTTTTTTTCGGGGTCGGGAGGGGCTGCAAACCACGGTTTTTTCCCCCCTTGCAGGGGCAGGTCTATTTGCCCCCGCTTTTTTTTTTTTTTTCCCGAGTACGCGTCGCGGTTTTTTTTTTTTTCGCCCCGGCGGATAGCCGATATGATTCCGGGCTCCTTCCCCCCCCTTTCCCCCCTGGATCGCCACTCTTCCCGGTCCAGTTTCTCTTTTTCATTGGATGCCGGTGGCAGGTCCCTTTACCTTTTGCTTGCCTTGTGCCCTGACATAGTAGGCGGTTCCCCCCTTTTCCTTCCCATTGTCCACCATGACCCGATGCCTCTCCCCGCCCGCCCGGCCAGGAACCTTTCCTTTTTCGAGGTTTGCCACCCTTCCTTTGCCTTCCCTCTCCCTGCAGGACGTTGACAAAATGGGTTCCTTTTTTTCGGCGGGGCCAAGGATTTTTTTTTCTTTCTTTCTGGGCCTCGCCCAAAGGCGGACGCATCTTTTTTTTCTTTTGCGGCCGGCACGGAATTCTTTTTTTTTCCTTGGGGCGAAATTCATTACGTCTTTTATGAACACGAGATTGCGTTCTTTTTTTCTCCCCATGGCATTTCCCCTTTTTTCCCCCCGGCCGGCTGGGCCAACTTTTCCCCTTCCTTCCTCTCAGGTAGTCAAGGCTTGCAGGTCCCTTTTTTTTTTTCTTTCCCCTTCCCGTCCATGTCTACGGCTCCATCCCCCCCTCTTTTTATAGGCATTTGCCGACAATAGCTTTTCTTTTGATCAGAGTACATAGCGAATCCGTTCTTTTTCTTTTCTTTTTTTTTTTCAGCACTGCCTGCGCGGAACTTTCTCTCCGTCAGCGAGGGGATTTGTTCTTTTTTTTTCTTTGTAATCCCCCCCCTGTCCGGGTTGGTCTGGTCCTTATTTTCGGCGGTTCGCAGCGAGTTTCTCTTTTTTTTTTTTCCGACAGAAAACAAAAGATTCACCCGCTTTTTTTCCCTTTTTCCCTTTTCCGCCTTCCCCAAACAGGATTGATTCCCCTTCCCCCCAATTTAGGAGGCAGGTGAGCTTCTTAGACCAGGGAGTCCCTTTTTTTTTTTTTTTTTTTTCCCGCCGACCCATCGGCGAGGTCGTTTTTTTCTCCCCAGGGTTACATGTTGTTCCGCGCTTTTCTCCCCTTGACGGATCACCTGGGACCGGTTCTCGCCTCCCTTGCCCCGAACGCTTTTTACTTTACTCACCCATTAGACGAGAGACCCCCTTCCTTTCCCTTACGATGACGACTTTTTTTCCCTTTTTTTCCCCCTTTCGCGCTTGGTGTGGTGCGTTAATTCGGTTTCTTTTTCCCCTCACCTTCCAGAGAGCCGTGGCCGGTTCTTTCCCTCTTCCCCTGGTCTTTTTTTTTTTTTTCAACGGTACAGCGGACTTTCCCCCTTTTACCCCGGCCCTTTTCTTTTTTCCCGTCGCAACACGCCCGCCGCGCCCGTTTTCCTTTCTCCCCTTGGGATCGTTATTTCAAAACTTTTTTTTTCGTTAAAGGACACTGCTTCCTCCCCTCCAAGGCCCCGCCCCTACATTCCCCCTTTTCCCGACCACACCTTTGGCAGCGCTCGTTTCCCCGATTCTTTTTTCCCCCCCTCCGTTTTAAATTCCCACCTTCTTGTTGTCGGTCGATCTGTTTCAGCGGAGTGCCTCTTTTTCCTTTTCCCTCCCTTCCTGCCAGTTGTTCTTTCTTCTCTCAGTCTTGGAAAACAGATCGACCGACGCACGCCTTGCCTTTTCTTTTTTTTCCTCCCCTGTACTTTGTCGTACGTTGTGTTTTTTTTTTTTTTTCCCTCCTCTGCGCAGCTTGTGGGATGACGGTTTTTTGGGAGTGGTGGGTGTCTTGCCCCTTGCTTCCTTTTTTTTTTTTCTTTTTCCTTTGCTTGGAAGTTTCCTCCACCTGTTGACGGGAATTTTTTTCTTTTGTTGTCAACCGGCAGGGCGTTCGCTTTCCGGGATTCGCGTTTAACGTGCAACCCCTCCCCTTTTTTTTCCTCTTTTCTATTGCCACTTCCGGCAAAGCTTCTTTTTTTTCTCTTTTCTTCCGTCATCGACCGCAAGTCTTTTTTCCCCTGCCCGGCGCGCCGGAGTGTCGGCGGTGACCCTCTTTTTTTTCCTTCAGTGGTTTTTCGGAGATGGTTTTTTTCTTCGGCTATGTTTCCGCAACTTCCCGCGTTCGGGAAAATTGAATTGGGTCTTTTTTTTTTTTTCCCTTTTATCCGTCCAAGGGGCTTCCCCGACCCTCGACGGATGTCCTTTCTTTTCAGACGTGGAGGCCCTTGACTCGGCGGCGGAGGTCCCCGGCTTTTTTTTTTTCCCCTAAACCTTTGCTCTATGTGGAACTCTTTTCTCCTAATCCTGTTTGACGCGTATTCTTCTCCCTTTCTTTTTCTGTCGTCCATTGTAGCTCTTCGATGCGGTCCCCCTTTATTTTTTCCCCTGCTGGTTTTTCTTTTCCCCCCGTCCCAACCCCTGGAGACAGTCTTTTTTCTAAAAAAAGTAAGCCCTCGCTGCCCCTCATTTTGGCCGCGCGTCGTGCTGGAGATGCAGGCGCCGTGGCCTCCCTTTTTTTTTCCCTCCTCATCGACGAATTTCGCTAGTGTCGAAAATTCCCTTGTCAACCTGGGCAAAGGAGCGTTTTCGTCCCGCGTTTGGACCTTCGCACTTTCCCCCCTCGAAGAAGGAGATTTGCCCCCTGCCAGCGGGTTCCTTTCTGTTTCTTATACAGCGCTCCCCCAATCTCGTGGTTTCATCCGACGTCTCCCTTTCTCTTTCTCCAAATGGTGCCCCTTCCGGATGACTTCCGTGGCCCCCGTTGTCCCCCCCCCTTTTTTTCCTTTGATGGGAAAGTCGTTTTTTTTTTTTTTTGGCCGCCGTGCCGGCGTCTTCCCTTTTCCGCCGTCACCCGTGTGCTCTTCCTTTTGCATTGCAATTTTTTTTGCTTGGGGATCCTGTCCACGGCAAAAGTCGTGCTTCCTTTTTTTTTTCCCTGCCTTTCTGGCGTTTTTTGCGTATCACGTGCCTTTTTTTTTTTCAAGGGGGGAACTTTTTTTTGATGGAGGGCCTTTACGCCCTCCGATTGTCCCCCCCTTCCTCAGTTTCGGCCAGCAACTGTTACCGGCACCGGCTCCTTTTTTTTTTTTTTTATTCCCTTTCGTATCAAAACTGGGACGGCCCCCCTCCTCTGGCGGGTTTCGGCGGCGGGGCCCTTACTTCCTTTTTTTTTCTCTCGCCGGGTCTTTGCTGCCCTCCCCCCTTCAAAAAGCGGACTCTCCTCGTCCCCCCCCTTCCCCCTACCTGGGCGGTGCCCCCCATATTGCCGCCTGCCGGTTTCCCCTTTTTCCTCCCCTTCGACCCCTAAATCGAGCGCCCCCTTTTTTTGAAATGAGTTGATCGGGGCCGCTGTCCTTTTGTTTTTTTTTCTTCCCCCTTTTTTCGCACACGGGTCTTGATTTTTCTGTGGAAAACCTGCCTTTCCTCTGCGTTCAAGTCAAAGCAGTATTGGATTTTTTTTTGGTCAGGGCATTGGCCATCATTCCAGTCCGTCCTTTTCTTCTCTTTCAAGGCCCTTCCTGGATTTATCATTTTTTCCCCTCTCCCCCTTCCCCTCTTCGAAGGGAGTGATTTCCCCTTACCAACGCGCCTCTCTTTCAAAAATGCACACAGTTCTTTTTTTTTCCTCTTGGAGCTTTTTTTTTCTGACTTCAACTGATGTGCCCCCCCTTCCCCGTGCCCACCCGTTCCTTTCTTGATGGTGCGAGTGGCCTTGTTTCCTTCCCCGAGTGTCCCTTAGTCTGTCATCGCGATTTTTCCCTCAGGATTCAGACTTTCCTTTTTTTTGAGCCCAAAAAGTTTTCCCTCCCCCCTCAATTGAACCCCGGAAAGGCCTTCTTTTCGGGATATTTGGCTTTTTTGACGGCTATGGACATCGGATCGCACTTTTTCAAGTGGCCCTTATGCCAGAAAGCTTTGCGCTTTTTTTTTTTCCATTGAGGAACATTTTTTAGGGGGCAACCACTCCCCCTCTTTTTTTCTCGGAGGGCCTTTCCTTGCACTCGGACCCCTTTTTCCCCCCCCGCGGAGCGATACCCAACCAACTCGTTTCTTTTTGGCTTTGATGTGTAAGGCTCTTCTCTTCTTCCCTTTTTTTCCCTTTCACCTCGCAGTGCCATTTGTCTTCGCGCGCTCGACTTCCTTTCTGCGATGCAAGGGAAGTCCCCCTTTTTTTTGGGAAGAGAGGGCTGAAATGAGCCCCCCCTCCCTGTTGGCCCAGCTCCTTTTCCCAATATCTCTTCTTTCCTTTTTTTTTTTTTTTGAGAGATTCCTTTCCAAAATTGCGGTTTCAGGTGTGCCTTCCTTTCTTTTTCCTCCGATTGGGACTGTTGAACGGATAGAGGTCGTGGAATTCTCCTCTTTGCGGCGAGAGACCCTTGGTGTGGACCGGTCCAAAAGGGGGGATTGATCGTCCCCCTTTAACATTCAAAAAAGCACATGGGCCCCCTTCCCTCCGCCGCGGTTGTTTTGGGTATCTCTTCCTTTTGGTTTTGTCGCCTGCTGTTTTCGCGTTCCATCTCCCCTCTCTGTCTTTTTCTTTTGGCACACTCCCACGATTTTTTTTTCCCCACCCCCCGTCGCACCCTTTCTGGACATCCTTGTCCCTTTTTTTTTTTCTCCAGCACGAGGTACCATACCCTTTTTTTCCCACAAAAGCTCTGCAATCGGTGCCTTTTTGCGAATTTCCCTTTGGTGTCTTTCAATTTCGGGGGTCGTTTTGGGGCTCAGCATCGACCCTTCTGAAACTTTTTATTACCCCGACCCTTCTTTTTTCTCCCGATCATGACACCCCCTGAGGAGCCGCCCAAAACCCCCCTTTTTTTTCTTCGGCACCCTCCTGGACTCTTGTTTTTTTTTTTCCCCGGTTGGGAAAGGTTTTGGGCCACCAGTTGGAATTGAACCCTTTTTTTTTCCAGTCATCAGCTCAATGGCAGGCTGTTCCTTTTTTCTTTTTTTTTGTTTTGGCTCTCCTTCCCCGTTGGTAAGTGCTTTTCTTTTTCTTTCCCCCCCCCCCGCGAAGCTTTTTTGATTTGTTTCGTCTGACCCTTTTCTTCCTGGAATTGAACAGCAGTCCAACGCGTCTTTCTTTGACCTTTTTCCTTTCATGGTCCCCGTTGGACAACACCTTCAATCGATGAACTGGTCCCTGGGGGCAGTTTCCACAGATCCAGTCTTTTCTTTTTTTTCCCCCCCGTTTGACACTTTGGACGCTTTTTTTTTTTTTTTCCCTCATTACACGAGGGGAGTACATTTTGGTTTTTCGGGGGTCGGCATGGTCCTCCCCCCCCCGTTGTTTGCCCCCGGCCGGCGGCATTTTTCTTTCACAGACGTTCGAGTTTGAACACTTGTCCCAGCGTTTTTCCCCCCTTTTTTTTGATTTTATTGGAGGGCTTTTGGGACCCCGGCGGATAGTGGCCTCTCTTTTTTTTTTTCCCCTAGCCAAACCCCGCCAGTGATCTTAGTACTTTGTGGCCTTTTCTTCCTTTTTCCTCTGTCCCCGAGGAAGATTTGCTTCTTTTTTTCTTTCTCCTTTATGGCTACATTTGATTGGACTGTTTTCCTTCCTTTTTTACTCCCCTTCTTCCATCGGTGTCGTTCACTTGAAAAAAACTTTTCCCCTTTTTCACAGTGGGGATAAACACAACGCCCTTCCGTGTCCCCTCCCTTTCTGTGCTGATTTTTTCTTCCCCCCTTTCCGGGGAACAGTTCCCTCAGGACGAAATTTGAAATTTCTTTTCTCCCCCCGGGCGGGTTCGTGCCCATTGGTTCCCCTTTCTCACCGGGGCTTTTTTCCGACGTCAATCGCCTTCGTTCTGTTGGAGCGGTATGGGGACGGAAAGGGCACATCCCCTTTACTTCTTCTGAAATTCATTAACGAGTTTCCCTTCTTTATTCCTCGATGGTTCGTTCGTTTGTAAGACCCTCTTTCCTTCTTTTGCAAACAGGGGACGGCTGGCCCTCCTTCAGTGTCAGCTGGAGATGTTTTTTCTTCTTTTTTTTCGGGACGCTGAACAGTTTTCCCTTCTTTCCTTCGTGTATAGGCATTTGCCGACCCCTTATCTTTCCCCTCTTTCTTCCTCGGAAGAATTCCGTTCTTTTTCTTTGCTCATCAGGCCACTTTCTTTTTGAGAGAACCGTCTTCGCGAGTGATTGCTTTCTTTTTTTCTTTGTAACTCACAAACTGTCTCTTTGGTGCTTTTAATCCCCCTTTCCCTGGAGACTTTCGCATTTAGAGAAGGATACCCCCTTTCCCCTTTTCCCCCCCCCCTCTTTTTTTCCCCCCGGGCACCGTTACTTCCGCCTGTCTTCCCCCCTCTTTTCTTTCCCTCCAGTTACTGTTCCAACCATTCTTCTTGAGAGGGGAGGGGTCGTCTCCTTCTTCCTCCCCTTTTCGGTGCCTCCGCCGCCCCCGGGTCGTTAAAATCTGCGAGTCGTTTTCCCCGACCAGGGTGACATCCGGCTCTCTTTTTTCTTTTCCCTTCTCCCTTCTTCTATAAGACTTCACTCAATTGCCCTACTTTTTTCTCTCTTTTCCTTCCAAAAAATAGGCCTTTTCCCTTTCTCCGACCCTGAATTCACTCCCGCTTTCTCCCCCCCGCGGGATTGGTTTTGTTTCCTCTTTCTCGTTCGAATGAAAGTATCCCTCCCCTTTTTGCCGGGTCTTTTGCAACTCTCCCCCTTTGATAAACCGTTCTCGGGTGCAAACGTACCCTTTCCTTTTCAAAGAGAGGAAGCCCGTTTTTTCCCCCGTTCTCCCCCCCTTTTCCCCCCCTTTCCCGTAAACCTTTGATTGTACTTCCCCACCCTTTTTTCCCGGCACACCTGGCATTACAACCAAAATACAAATTCCCTTCCCCCCCCCCCATTTCACGGCCGATCATCCCTGATTTTCAAGCTTGTTTCTTCTGTGCGAACACGTACGACTTTCCCTTCCCCCAGCAAGTTTCTCCTTCCCCCTGTCGGTTTCGGGTCGATTTTTTCTGCGGATGTAACTCTTTTTTCCCTTCTCCTCCATTCGTGTTGTTTTTTTCCCCGATTTCACTCCGCTGAAACCAGCTTTCCTCCCCTCCTTTGGGAAGGTTAGGCCTTCGTTTGGGAAATTTCAATGCTTTTTCTCCCCCTCATCGGGGAAACGAAGCTGCGCCGCTTTTTTTTTTTTTTTTTATGTATTTTCGGGGCCTTGGCTTTTTTTTTTTTTCTTTCCCCCTTTTTTTCTTTTTCTGGTTTAACGTTTTGCTTTGACGTAAGATCCCCAGGTTTCCCTTTTTTTTTCTTTTTTTTTTTTTTTTTCCCGCCGTGTCAAACAGCGGCGTCCTTTTTTTCGTTTACGTGCAACCTTCCCTTCCCTTTTTTCTTTCCCCTTTTTCGCCAAGACCGGCACTTTCTCTTGGGTGGACCTTTCTTTTTTTTCCCCCCCCTGAATTACGCCAGCCACTTCCCTCGCCGGTGAAAATATTCTTTTCTCTTTTTCTTTCCCCTTAAGAGGGGTGTCGGGCTATTTTTTTTCCCCCCCGATTCAGAGTCGGTTTTTTCCCTTTTGGCGGATTCTATTTACCTTCCCCTCTTTCCCCCTGGTCCCCGGACGAATCGCTCCCTGCGCACCTTTTTCTTCCCCTCTTTTGAGCAACGACTCGCGATTGGTTTTTCGGAGTGGAAGGCACAGCCTTGTCCCCCCTCCCGCGCTCAACCTGCTCTATTTGAACAGTCCCCTTGTTCCCTCTTTTTTTTTCGTAGTCCGGTTGGGCGGTGACACTCCCCTTGTAGCTCTCGATGGCGGCCCCCTCTTCCCCTCCCCTTCCTTGTCTCCCAGACAACCCCTGGATCGTTGTTTATACACTGTTCTCTTTCCCTTTCCCCCCCCCTGCCCTCGCTGACAATTGATCTTCCTGCTGAATGGCAGGCGCCGAAAGAACTTCTTTTCCTTTTATCTTTCCCTCTTTCTCCCTCCTTTTCCCGGCTTTGTCGGGCACCATTGCCTTCTCCACTCCTTTTCCCCCCTGGAGCGTAGACCCTGTTCTTTTTTCTGTTGGGGACATCGCAATCTGCACCTCCCCTCTCCTCCTCCGGAGATATGGCCCAGCCTCTTGGTTGCCCCCCCCCTTTCTCTCCCCTCTTTCTTCCCAACCATCTCGTGTTCATCCCGCTTCTTTTTTCCTCTTCAATTGGTGCCCGGAAGGATTTTTTTCCTTTTTTCTTTTTTTTTCCACAACGCCGGCGCCTTGACGTCGGTTTTTTTTTTTTTCCTGTGACGGCGGACTCTGAAACAGGTGAGGAGGTGGGTCCCCTCCTTTCTTTTCCCTCCCCCTTCCTTTTTTGGATCTGTCCCCCCTACAGTAGTTGTTTTCCCCCCTACCTTTATGGACGGAGGGTATACAACGGCATCGTTTCTCTTTCTTTCTTTTCTTCTGGGGATTTCCTTTCCTCTACTTCTTTCCCTTCCCCTTCTCTTTTTTCCCCTTTCTCACCGGGCCAGGGAGCATGGGCCTTTCTTTTTTTTTTCCCACGGGACGGCGCACACAGTTACGTTGGCTCTCCTTCTTTTCTTTTTCCCTTGCATCAGACGGCTATCCGCTTTGGTTTGTTTCTGCCCCACCTCTTTTTTCCCCCCCTTTCCCCCGAGTTAACTCGTGTTCAAAACTTCCTGCTTCCCTTTTTGCCGCCTTGCCGTGGCAACACCCCCTTTTTCCTCCTTCCCCCTTCCCTCCTGTAGCGAACCACCCCTTCATCCTTGCATTGAGGTTTTTCTTTTTTTTTTTTTTTGTCACCTTTTTCACGGGTATTCATGATCTGTGGAAAACTTTTTTTTCGTTTTCCCCTTTTTCTTTCCATCGTATTGGGGACGGTTCCCTTTCTTTTTATGGCAGGTTCCCCCCCTCTCCCGTTGAATGATGGAGTTTGAGGTCAAGGCCATTTTTCAGACGAAAAAAACCCTTTTTTTTTCTCCCCCCCAGCTTCGCAGGGAGTTTGATTCCTCGTTTCCTCTCACTTCTTCCCCTTCTCTTCAAATTGCAAACAGGCTTTGCCTCTTTCTTTTCCTGATGGACTTCAACTTTTCCCTTTTCCCTTCCCCCCCCCCGTGCCCACCGTCATCCCGATTGTTTGGTTCTCTTTTTTCTTTTTTTTTTCCCTTTCCCATTAAAGGGTGTCCATTTTTTTCGAGTAGGGTAATCCGATTTCCTTCCCCCTTTTTTTGCTTTTCCCCCCCCCCAACGCTGAGCACCCATCTTGCACCCTTTCCTTTCATCGACCAGTCTTTTCCGAAAAGATTTTGTGAGCGGTCTTTTCTTCTCTCAACCCACTGAAAGGGGCAAGTCTCCAGCATGCTTTTTCCCGTTGGCCCCTTTTCCTCCTTCCCCTGAATCGTGGGAGAGGGGGTCCCCTCAGTGATAGCAGATCTTTCTTTTTTTTTTTACCTCTTGGCCAGAATTTCTACACTTTTACTTTCTTCTTCCCCCCCTTTGCCAGACAGCGGGCCATGTGGGTCCCTTTTTGTGTAAAAGCCGCTTCTCTTTCTCCCCTTTTCCGGTCACTATGCCTGACTCTGTTCTTCTCTTTTCTTTTTCCTCTCTCTCCCACCGGGCATTCCCCTTTTTATGGGAAAGGGAATTTCCCCCTCCCTCCCGAGCGGCTTGAACCCCCTTGCCCAAGTCCCCCCTCCTTTTTCCTTGGATCACGCAAGATCTCTATCTTTTCTTTTTTTTTTGTTGTTAGAGATCCCCCTTTCCTGGTAGGCTGGCCAACATTGCGTTTTTTTTTCCCCCCTTTTCCCCCCTCCCTCCCCCTCTCTTCCGTCACGCGCTGGACTTCCCGTTGCATCGCTCTTTTTTTTTTTCTTTTTTCCCTCCCGTCTCTTCCTCTCTCGAGACAAATTACTTCTGCCTGGGGCGATCGGGTTGACCCCCCTGTCAACTTGTTCCCTCTCTTTTTCGTAAGCGGGGGGCTTTTCCTGGGGCCACATGGGTTTTTCTTTTCCTTTGGTGGGTATAAGCTCCTGTCGCCATGCTGTTTAGGCCCCCTTTTTCTCCCTCCCTTTTTTTTCCCCTTCCGTGATTGTTTGCCCCCTCTCTTCCCCTTTTCATTAAGGACCCGGTTAGCAAACCACCCCCTTCCCTTTTTGTGGAACACATCCCCTGCCACCTTTTTTCTTTTCTTTTTTTTTTGTTAGATCCGATTTTTTTCCGCTCAAACCCCTTCCCCCCCCAAAATAGCCTCCCCCCCCCCCCCCCTTCCCCTTTTCCCCCTTTTCCTTGGTTACAATTTTTTTTTTTCTTCCAGCGTGTTTTTGGCCCCCTCAGCATTCCTAACACCCTTTTCTTCCTTTTCCCCTCTTCTGATGACCAGTCTTTTCGAGTTTCCTTTACTTGCACGGAGAAGTCCCTCCCCCTCTTTCCTTTTCCCTTCCTCTTGGGATGACGGTGGTTAGGGAAAAGGTTTTCTCTTCACAGTTTGAAGTTTTAATCTCCCCCCTTTCTCTTTTTCCTTTCTGTTTCAAGAGGGGCCTGTTTTCCCTTTTTGTTGGTAACAGTGATCTCTTTCTTTCCCCCCCCCTTCCTCACGATATTGCGAATTTCCCCATTTCTTTTTTTCCCCTTCATTCCTTCCCCTGAATGGCTTGTCCCTTCCATCAAAAAGACCTCCATTGAGGTCATTCCTGCATGAGAACCCTTCCCCCCCCCTTCTTTCCCCTCCAAACGGCAGGGGCCTTGTAGAACTTTTTCCCTCATGATCAGGATACCCAGTTGCGAAATTGTCTCGCACCCCCCTTTCCCCTGCAGAAGGCGGCCGATCAAACTCCTTCCCTTTCCTTGGTAGATTTAGCTTTTTGGTTGTTTAGGTTTTTCTTCCTTTTCCTTCTCCCCCCCGGTTGGTTTTGCATTTTTTTTTTTTTTGCTTGATTTTTTGTTTTTTTTTTTTTTCCCCTTCCTTTTTCTTTTTCCCCCACGAGTACGGAGGTCGCTTCCTTCTTTAGGGCAGACCCGGCGGGATAGGTTTTCTTCCCTCGCCGCCGAAAACCCGGCCAGGGATTCCTTCCACTACTTTTTCCCTTTCTTTTTTTCCCCTCCCCTCGGCGCCTTCCCAATGATTGCCCTTTTTTTTTTTGGGCTCCCTGCTTGCATGTTGGCCGTGTTTCGGTTTTTTTTCTTCCCCCCCTTGCTCCATCGGGCCGTTGAAAAAAAAAACTTTTTTTCGTGGATTAAACACCGTTTCACTGCCCTTTTTTTCCCGGGCTGTTGGCGATTTTTTTTTTTTCTTTTTTTCCAAGAAGTTTGACCCGTGGAACCCTTTTTTCCCTTGCCCCAGGGACGAAGGTGTTTTTTGGTCCCTTTCTTCCACTTAAACCGGGGTTCTTTCTTTTTTTTTCTTCCCCGGGAAGAAGAACGTCCCTTTTTTTCCGCCGACCAAAAACTTCATCTCCTTTTTTTCTCCGCCAAGGAAAGTAAATTTCCGGGCACCATTGAGGGAAAGTTTTTTCCCCCCTTCCCCTCGTCGGGATGAACACGATTTTGGATGGTTTAGTCCTTTCTCCTTTTTCATCAGTTGTGCCCCCCCGGTTTTTCTGGCCATAGCTCCTCTTCTCCTTGGGTAGTCATCCTCTTTTTTGTTCAACGCGGGGACTTGCCTTTTTTTTTTTTTTTTCCTTGCCAGGTTACTCCGTGTTTTTTTGACCATTTTTTAGCGTGCCATTTTTTGATTCCCTCTCCTCCCTCTCCGAATCCGTTATTTCGGCGGCCTTTTTTTTTCCCGTTGGAAGCCCGTCCCCTTCTTTAATGTCCAGCGGTTTCGGATTTTTTTTTTTTTTTTCTCTTTTTATCCCCAACTGTCTCAAGGGGTTGTCTTTTCCTCCTTCCTTCGCAAAGATGTTTTTTTCTTTCCCAATGGGACTGGACAGAAAAAGAAGATTGCACCCGTTCTCCCCCTTTTCCCAAAACATGATGAGGCATTCCATTCCTTTTCCCCCTCCACTTGTTGAGCGGCGTTTTTTCTTTGGAGTCCCCCCATGAGGTTGGCCTCCCGTTTTTCCGGTCCATCTTTTTTCGGGGAGAAAAGTCTTGGTCTTTTTTTCTTCCGGGCGATTTTCGTCTTTTCTTCCATTTTTTTTTTTTGCCGGTCATCCGAAAAGCGGCCAATGGTTCAATTTTGTCCCCCCCTTTTCCTCGGGTTTCTAAGCCGCGAGCAACCCTTTGCCTTACCGGGGGAGTTGACGATTCTTTTTCCTCCTTTTTTTTCTGCCGGTGCTGGGCCTTCCTTTTCGGTTCGATTGAAACGCGTCTCACTTTTCTTGCCGGTTTGGCATCGAACAACTTTCTTTTTTCTTGCTTAAGATAAACCTTTTTTTTCACAACCGTAAAAAACGCTTCCCCCCTTTTCCTTTTTCTCCGGGTTGACAACCGTCGCACCCCCCCTTTTCCCAAAAAATTCACTCCCTGTGGGATCGTACTTCCAAAAGGACGTGACTTTATCCCGGGCATACCACCACACTCCCGTCCTTTCCCCTTTTCCAGGGCAAAGCACCACTCTTTTTTATGGAGTGGCGACCCCCGTACGGGGACAGTTTTCCAAACTTCCCACGCAAGGGGCCTAACCTTTCCCTCTTTTTTTTTTCTTTCCTCTTTTACAAGAGGAGGGAATAGGGTT
>Ga0179593_1679472_pt1 | contig 15475 bp, 14 predicted proteins | sample CZODoug2_1_08_16_FD_185931 | JGI IMG/M metagenome (GOLD analysis project Ga0179593, IMG submission 185931) | Vadose zone soil fungal communities from Angelo Coast Range Reserve, California, USA - CZODoug2_1_08_16fungal (PacBio error correction) | ecosystem: Environmental > Terrestrial > Soil >... | reverse complement strand
CACGCGGAAAGAATGCATCGAGTCACGGCTCTGTTTAACTGCTCTTCTGGGACCCTCCCCTTTCTTCTTATGATTTTTCCCTTTCCTGTGTTTGTGGTGTGCAGGGGTTTTTACCACCTCTTCTCGCTGGCAGAGCGCCTACGCCACATCGGGGAGCAATTTCAGAAAAGTCCCCCCTTCGCTCCCTTTTTTCTCCCTTTCTTCCTCCCCCCCTGTATGGGACGGGAATGAGTAGTCTCCACACCCGAGCCGGACCTCTTTTTTTTCAACGTTCCTCTCTTCTTGTTTTTCCCCCGGTTCTTTCTTGATAAAAACGGCTTCGGTCAGAATCTTTCAAAGGGTTTTTTTCCCCTCCCATCCCCTGCGCACTCCTCCCCCTTCCTTTCTCCATGATGAAGTTCCCCTTACCCCCAGGGATGAACGTCGCGGTTTTGCGCCGCATTTCGGCGCCTGCCCAGTTCCCCCTTCTCCCCTTTTCCCCTTTTTTCTTTTTTCCCTTTTTACCCCAGATTTTTCCTTCCGAAGTGGGCGGCGGAAGAAAGAAAGTCTTCCCTCCTTCTTCTTTTGGAGGCTCTGTTCCCGGTCTTTCTGAATGATGGGGGCATTAAAGGAGACTTCGAGTTGCCTTTTCCTCAACTACTATTTCTTTTTCCCTCCCTTTTTTTTTCCGCTCGGGACGACATTTCCCAAGACGGACCCCCTCCCTTCCCCGACCGTTTTTTTTTTTTTTACACCTCTCTCCTTTCCAGACTTCCCATTCTCCTACGTAAAAGGAGCGTGCGTATGGCGCACATATCCCTCTTTCCCGTCTTTTCCCAAAACCCTCTCCCTTTTCCCAGGTTTTGCGAGCACTCTCCCCTTGCTCCAGCCGCAGCGCGGCCGCTACAACCAAAAGACCTTCCTTCCTTTTCTGTTTTTTAGCACTTCTTTTTTCCGTTCTTCCCTTTTTTTGTTTTTTTCCCGTTCTCCTAGCCCTGGTTGAGGTTCCCTTTGCCCCCTCTCTTGCGTGGATTTTCTTGCTACTCCTGCCAAGCGAACTCCTCACCCTTCCCTTTCCTTAAAAACCTGTCCCCTTTTGTTGAATTCCTCCGCTGGACCCCCCTCCCGAAGATTTTCCCTCCTTCGTCGACAGAGCGATCACCATCAACTTTTTCCCGAATTTCCCCTTCTTTGTTCCTGTGTTTCCTCCCCTTTCTTTCCACTCCTTCTCCCTTTCGGCGTCCAGGAGACAGCGTGTCTTCTTAGCTCCCCCTTTCTTCCCCAAGCCCCCTCCCAAAGCCCCTGCACCTTTTTCTCCATTTTCTAATCTTTTCAGGCTCCTCTTTGGCGGAACCCCTCTTTCCAAGCGATCCGGGCCTTATACTTAGTGATGCTCTCGACAGGTCCCCGTGCCCCCCCTCTGCCCCTTTCTATTTTTCCCCCCCCCGCTGCTCAATGCTTCTTCAGCCAAGTGTATCAGAGAAACAACTCCCAACCTTTCCTTTCCACAAAATGCTTTTTTTTCCGCCTCCCCCCCTCTTAAGCCTTGCGCTCCCCCTTGCCTCTGTCTTGAGTCGAAGCTTGTTGCTCCACCTGGGCCCCTTCTCCCCGTTTTTCTCAGCTATCTTTTCCTCTCGTCGTATTGCCCCCTGGATAGAAAACCAGATTGTCTTTACAAGATGAAGAGATTTCCATCGGCTTTTCTTTTTCCTTTTCCTTTTTTTCATTTTTTCAGTTTTTTTTTTCGCTGCTCTTGCATTTTTAAGGATTCTTGTTGGAGTGTTTTTCTCTTTTTGCCTCTCAGTAGAAGACGATCCCCTCCCTTTTTTCCCCCCTTGAGGATTTCATTTTTCACGGGAGGATCTCTTCCCTCCCCCCTCGAAGCCCCCCTTTTTTGCCTTTGCGGCTCTCTAGGAGATATTCACTGAATCTCCCTATAAAATTGCATGATCCCCCTTGGCCCGTGCTGTTTGTAAGGGGTTCCTCCTTCTTTTGCTGCAGCTTTTCCCTCCCACTTTTCTCTTTTTTCGCTTTGACTTGAGAGTACCCCTTCCCGTCCCCGCTTCTCTCGAAGTTGGCGGTTAGTCGTCTTATGGAAATCAGGGTGATGGGCTTTCCGTCCCTTTTCCCTCTCTTTTTTTTCCGGACTTATGTGACTCTTTCCCCCCCCCTCCGGTACACCCTAAACGCGGATGTCGTCCCCGCTTTAGGTCGGGCGGGTTTTTGTCCGTCAGCATTTTAATAATTCTTGCTTTTTTCCCGGACAACTCTCTGGAGCTGGAATCCCTTGCGAAGGTTTCAATAAAGCGGAACCTCTGTGAAATTCTTTCCCTCCTTCAGCTTTTGCAGCCTTCTCTTCTTTTATGTTTTTTTTTCCTTGCTCGCGCAGGTCCCCTGGTAGCCTTTTGTAGAAGACTGACGATTTTTTTGCGCCATAAGAGACGCTCTTTCCCCCGGCTCGCCTTCCTTCTTATCCTCTTTCCTTCCCCCCAAGCGGGTGTTTTTTTTCGAGTGAGCGTTGTCTTCCCTCTTCTTAGCTTTAGTGAGAGTGAACCGGTCTTCCTTCCGCTTCAACGCTTTTCCTTTTTTCAATCAGTCTGTAGGCCCCCTTTCCTTTTCTTTTTTTTTTCTTACGTTTTTCGGTTTTTCTTCGCGCCCCCTCCCCCCATTCTTTGTCCCATCTGTTCCTGACTTTCTGTTTTAGAGACCTCCCTGTCCAGCCGTTGGTAAGAGTAAACCTGCTTTTTTTTCCGTCTTCTTCGATTGCTCTTTCCCGACTTTTTTCCTCCCCCCCTGGCCCCTTTAGGAGCCTAGCTCCGGGCTTTCTTCTGTTTCCCCTTTCTGGCAAGATTATGTCTCAAGCCTGCTTTCCGGAATAGACGACATTTTATGGCGATTCCTTCTCCACCTTTTGGTCCTCCTTCTTTACTCTTTCACACTGTGCCCCCTCACCCCCACATGGCGAAAGGCTGAGATCGGATGCCTTTTCCCTTTCCCCTAACTCGCTTTTTTTTTTCCTTGCTTCGCGGCGAGCCCCCTTTTTCGCTTTCGGGCGTCGCGTCTTTTTAACCCCCCCCCCCTCTCGCAGACGAACAACACACCCGGCCGGACAGATTTCGACCTTTTTTTCTCATCTTGTCCCTCGATCTCCTCTTCTCCTTTTTAAATGAGCTTTCTGATTTCTCTTGATCTTCCTTCGTTTTTCCGTTCTGTTTTGGGCAAAACGAAGTGTATTTCTCTTAGTGACCAGTAGCCTTTTTCTTTTCTTCTCTTGTGTTATCACCTTCCAGTAAAAGGGCTACTTCACCTCCACGATTTACCTGTCCCCTTTTTTCCCCACAAAACAGGCCCGACCCCCGTCCCCTTTCTTAATATTCCCGCTGTTAAAGGTCTTCCTCTCGGTATCGCGATCTGGGACCCCTGACGTGAAAAAATTTTCCTTTCTTTTCCATCTTTTCCTCCCGACTTTTAGTTTTTCCCCCCCCCCCTCCTTCCTTTTTTTTTTTCACTTTTTTTCTGCCAGACCCTGGGAATTTAGGCAAAGCACGCTCGCTCATCCCCCAGTCCCGCTAAGGCGCGCCCTCTCCCTTCCGTCTGGAGATAATCCAGGCCGGGTTATTTTTTTTCTTTCTTCTTTTTTCGCTCCAATTTGATGCGTAAACGGGACCAAATCCTTTAACTGTGCTTTTCTTTTCTTATAGCCAAGGCCCTTCTTCGGCTATTCTTCCTTGCTTTTCTCTCAACCTTGAATTTTCCGTCCCTCTCCACCCTCCCTGTCTCGCCGATTGACCCAAAGCGAAGTACGGAACCCTGACCGTTTTTTTTTTTTTCTTAAGAGCTCTCTTCCTCCCCCCTTAGCTGACCCACGGATCTCTAAACTTTCTCCTGGTCCCACCTCCAGAACAGATTGGCGCGGTCGCCACTCTTGGGAGGCGAGAGAAAGATTCGGCAACCCTTTTTTCAGCCACCCCCTTCCCCCCCTCTTGGCCTTTATGTTACTTATTGCGACCGAGTTGACGCTCCCTCTCCGCAACTACTAGGAGTTCACGATCCCCCCCCTCTCATTGCCTACGGTTTCCAACAAGACCTTTCCCCCCCCTCCCCCCCCACTTTCCCCTTGTTTGATGCCATCCGAAGAACGCCGGCCCCAGAGGCCCTTTTTTACTTCCCAGGGCGAGTAGGCCTTTTCCCTGTCCGTACCCAACCAAGCGATTTCCCCTCCTCCCTTTCTTATGCGATCCTCCTCCTCCTGCTCCCCAGCGCCGGCTTTGGCCGCTCCAACAAAGCCTTCTTCCTTCTGGTTTCCCATGTGTTTCCCGCCCCCCCTTTTTTTTCCGCGTGGTTTTTGATACGATGTCCAAATCTCTTCTTTCCTTTTGCTCCCTTGTCTCCCTCGTATTGCGTGTTTTCTCCGCCAAGTCCCGCCCCTTTCCATCATCCTTGGGACATCCGCGTAGGGTTGGTCGTAAAAACTTTCTTTCGTTCACCTTCCCCCATTATCTTCCTTCTTTAGTTTTTCCTCCTGATTGTCTACCAATCACCGCTTCCCATGTGAAGAACCCGCAAAAACTTCTCTCCTCGAAGATGGGCCTTTTTTTTTTTTTCCCTCTGATCCCAAGTGATGATATCTCCCCCGCCAGGAGACTTTGGCGATCCACCCGCTGCGGCACTTCTTTTCTGTTTAAACATTCCCCCTTTTTCCCCTTGTTCTCTTACCGTATCACCTCGGAGTTTTCATCTCCTCCTCTGAATGAACACCTTTCCTTTCTCTTCTCGCTAAGGGCCCCCCCCCCTTTATTTTGCCGCCTCTGCTGACCCTCTTTCTCCTCCGATGTGAGTGGACTCCTTTGCCCTCGGCGGCGAATTTTAGAAACCCCTTTTTTGACCCCCCTCTTTGTTTTCCGCGCACTCCCTTTTTACCCAGCAAGCCAATGGCGGTCCTCTCTCACAGAGCCTTTTCGCGGAGCTCTCTGCATCTTCTTCCTTTTTTTTTTTTGAATAGGTTCCCCCGACATGGAATCCTCCTTTTCCTCCTTCCTTCCCCTTCGGATTTCAAATAGCGAGTTTTTTTGGATAGAAAAAAGATTGTTTTTTTCCCCCAGATGTCCCCCCCTTACCTCCCCTTCTTTTCTCGTTTTTTGGAGTTGTTTTCCTTGCAAGGCTTTCAGTTCTTCTGCGAAATTGCTCTTCGCTTGCAATGTTTTTAAGGATTTTTTTTTTTTTTTTTTTTGGGATCCTTTTTAGACGACGTCTGGACACCGCACTTTTACTCCTTTTTCCGCCTTTGCCGGGCCTCTACCAACCCCTTTCTCTAGGATTTCTGCAGGAGCGTTTCCGTCGAGCCGGTGTAGGACGCTTTCCCCCTTTTTTCCCGACGCCCCAGACCCAATCTTTACGCATCCAGTGGCAGTGACTTTTGGTAAAAATCAGGATTGCTTCTTTTTTTTCCTTTTGTAGAGCCTTTCGCCGTCTCTAGGCTTCACGGCTCCCCAAGCATGAAGGAGGTCAAGTTTTTCGATGAGACGCAGATTGGGCGTTTTTTCGACGCGTGAGGAAATCGTTCTTTTCTTGCGCCGTCCCTTCCTTTGTTGAAACTTCCTTCTCTTCTCCTTTTCCATTGTTTTCCCGACCACCTCCCCCCATACAGCGTGCTGTCCGTGCGCGCGATGAGTTATTTTTCTTTTCTTTCTGATCGGCGTACCTAAGTTCGTTCTCCCCCCCTTTTCCTGTCGATTGGAGTATTCAAGAAGAAATCCCTCTTCCTAACGAGGAACAGGGCCTTTTTTCTATGTGCGAAAAACCTCTTTTTCCGGAAGTCTTTGTTGTTTTTTTTCTGGCTCCTTTCTCGTGTTCTAAATTTTAGTGCCATGAGCTTTTTTTTTCCCCCTAGACGACGCCTCGTATGGAGCAATACGTTCGTAGACCCCTTCCCTTCTCGGTTTTTTCTTTCTTCTGTTGGTCAGGGTGTACTTGTTTTTCTTGGTGTTTTAGAAGGTAGCTGTGTCGGCCTTCTTTCGAAGTTCTGCAGATTTAGTCTCCTTTCCCCCCCTTCTCTGTTGCGGTCTTTACTGCCCCTTTATTTTCCCCTTTGAAACGATTTGGCGCTCGCGTTTGTGGCTTCGAGATTCCCGTTAGGTGCCTTCGATATCTTGTTCTTTTCTTTCTCTCGCCACTCACCTGATTCCTTTCCTCTTTTCCTCTTTTCGCTTTGCGTATGTTCTTTTCGCTGCTCCCTTTCCTCTCCCCTAAGAACTTTTGTTTTTCTTAATTCGATGTGGACTTCCCCCTCTCCTGCTCGTGGCTTTTTTTTGCTCCGTTGACTCCGGGTTCTTCCTTCGCCGACATACCGTGCGCATATTCCTTTTTTTAACGATTCTCCCCCCCTCTTTTTTTCTTAAACTCTCCTTGAAATCTCCTTCCCTTCTTCTGATCCAGGTGAGATGATGACTGTAAAATTATCTACAGCACCTCCCTGGGCGCGTTCGCAGCTTCTTTCTCCCCTCTTTTTTCGTTTTCGCCATCGCCCCTCGGTGTACCCCTCTCTCCACACACCATTCGGGACGGACCCGTACAATATCATGAAGAATATTCCCCTCTTTGAATATTCCATCCTCTTAAGTCTCCTTCTCTCTGCTACGCTTCCATCGTTCTTCTTTTTCTTTTTTTGGGGCCCCCCCCGTCACTTCTGAAAGCGTGTGTTTGAGGAGCCTTCCTGATTGGTTTTCCTTCTCCCCCTTTTTTTTTTTTTTTTTTTTCTTGTTGGGGAGCTGCTAACCTCTCAGTACCAGGGCTACGTCAAGACACTTCCCCCCTTCTGTTTTTTCTCAATACTTCCCTCTCTGCTTTCCAGGTATTTGGTTATCGCGATCTGGTAACCTTTGAAAATGCCCCCCCCCCTTCTTCATGATATTTTTTCAATGGTTTTTGCGGCATTTCCCAATTCGTCTTTTCTCTCTTTCCGAGCGCACCCGGGGACGCCCCTTGAGGAGAAAGCACGATCGCCGTCTGGCCGCTTCTTTCCCCCCGAGTTGCGGTATTCCCTTCTTTATCTCAGCTGGAGGGTTTGAATGAGTATTCTCCCCATTCTCGAGGACGGAGAGTATTATCTCTTTCCACGGGAACTTTTTTTTTCTTTATTTCGCATTTCCTGGGTCCCCCCTTGACTCTCCGACTCTGACAAAGGTTGGAACAGATTAAAGTCATGCCTTTCACACCTCTCGCTTTCTGACCAGGCCAACCCAAAAAGTTTTCTTTAGCGGAAAATGGACGCAAGCCGCCGCCAGCGGAATCCCTCGCCTCTTTTTTTTCTTTTTTTTGACTCTTTTTTTCCTCGCCCCCCCTTTCTTCAGGTTTCCCCCCCCCCTCCGTATTTGCGGTGCACTTCTCGAAGGCCGCTATCGTGAGGCAACGGAAAACGGATTTTTTCCAGAAACCCCTCTCGAGAGGCGAGTTTTCTTTGCTTTTTCTTGGTTTCGGGTCAGGAGTGCACGCACTAAGAACTGGACGTGTGAAGGCGCGCGGCGACCGCCACCCTTTTCACGAAGAGACCCTTTTTCGGCCGCCCCCGTCCCTTCCCCCTTTGTGCAAACCCAACACCGGTCACAACTTTCCTTTCCCTTGTGGATTTTCCCCTTCGAAAGACTCTCCCTTCTCTCACGGCGATTTTCTGGCGCCTACGAACTTCCTCGACGTGGCACCCAACGCGGGTGGTTTCCCTCACGCCAAGTTTTTCGTTATCGGTCAGACGCAGCTCCGGCCCCCGATAAAAAAAGCTTCTTAAGCGGAATGCTGCTTCCCTTTCCGAGTTTCTTGTGACATTTTGTTTCTTTTTTTTCCTTGCTTCCAAATCGGCACATTGTTTTGGTAAGTAGCGATCCTTTCGTGGATTTAGTGATGACGCCTCTTTCCCCCCAAGTAGAATTTTTCTTCTTTTTTTCCCTAAGCTTTCTGTTGTCCCAAAGTGTTCGCGCTCTCTTCCCGTTTTTTTTGTTCAGAGTCATCATGCAGAGCTCCCCATCACCTTTTCGACGAACCCGCCCCACCTTTTCTCTTTTTTTCTTTGTTTTTTCGGTTAATCTCAAGCCGTTCCCCTCGGACCCTAGCGACCGTTCCTTTTCGATAGCTTTTCTAAGCAATCTTCCCTACCTTAGGTCCACATGCTGTCCCATTTAATATGGGCTTCGGCAAGTTGCCCTCCTCGAGCCTGAACACCGTGTTTTCTTTTCGTCCAGCTATTTTCCCCAATCCCCCTATTTTTGTCGACCATGTGCTCAAACCTTTTTGCTGCAACCGCTTTTAAATCCTCCCCGGCATCATGCGGTTGTCCCTTTCCCGACCTGCGAGGCCAAAAGTGTCTTCTTCCCTTTTCCCAAATTTTCCAAAATTTGCTGCGCCGTACGAAGCCCTTGTCCCGTTCGTCCAGCCAATGGCGGCCGCTTCCCCCTTCCCAGAGCCAAGAAGGATTTTGTTTTTTTTGGTTTCGAAGTGCCCTATGGGTTTAGATCCGCCACTTCCTGGGAAATCTCTCTGTTCTCCCTTTTTTTTCTGAGAGAGGGCCATTCCTTTTTTTTTTTCTGAAACCAAATTTTTTCCCCGGCTCCGCTCTCTTCTCCCGGCGTTGGGGCTTTCTCTCAATGGCCTTTCCGTGCTTCTTTCCAAATTATTAAGAAGCCTCTTTTTTCGGATTTACAGGGTTTTTTTTTTTTTTTTTTTTCTTTTTTTTTGGGTTTTTTTTGTTTTGTTTTTTTTTGTTGTTTGTCGATCCCCCTTGGGCCTCTCCTTTTCCTTTTCTTCAGGATGCAAAGAGGAGGATTTCCCCTCAGAAGATTTGCACGGCACCGCGGCCTTTTTTTTCCTTTCCCTTTCTAGACAGTCCCCCTTCTCTTGTCTCCCTCTCTCCCCCCTGTGTCTATCTTACATCTCCAACCCCATGCCTTCCTTGATCCAGCATACCGTGGCAGTTTTGTCGGGGCTAACACAGGCTTTTTTTTTTTAAACTCGTTGTATCTCTTCCTTTCTTTTCGCAGGTCCTCTCGTTCTTTCTTTTTGTCCCTCTTGCTTCGTTCCAACGGCCGTGCCCAGCTTTTTGAGAAGAAGACTTGGTTAGTCGAAGTTCCCTTTGATGGGTTTCATCCCTATTTTTTTTGCGTTTTGGACGATTCTTAGTCTTGACGCCCCGGTGGACGAGTCCACCCACCTAGGATGTCCGGTCCGCAGATGTTTTTCGCGTCGCCTGGTCTCAATAAAATCCCCCAATAAGTCTCCCCTCCCTGGCAAGCAACATTCTGTCCGTCGGAGGAGAGGAGGAAAGACCTTATCCCTGCCCGCGCTGACGTTTCACCCCCTTTTTTTTCTGTGGCAGTTGCCCCTTGTCCCTCCGTGAATACTTCTTTTTTCTTCAGGCTGGCGCTTCTTCCCCGTTGATAGAGCCTACATTTTGGGAAAGGTAGCAAGTTAGCTTGGTTTTAAGACTTTTTCAATACTTTTCCTCTCCTGAATTTCAAGGTCCCTTTTTTGAATCACAATTCTTTCCTGTTTTTCTTGAGGTAAGTTTGTTGAGTCTTATTCCTCTTGCGACGTTATTCGCTTCTTTCCCTAATAGTAGTTTTTTTTTCAAACCCCTTTTCCCTTTTTCTCAGGGGACTCCCGATCGAGTGCTTTTTTATAGTTTCGTTGTCTCTTTCTTCGCGTCCGAAAAATTCTTTTTTCCAATCTGTTCATTCTTCCCGTTGAGAGTCCAGCGTTGTTAGTCCTTTGAGTTTTTTGCGTCATCCCCCAGTTCGGACGTCCCTTTTTAAGGAATCGATGTTTTTTTCCAAACTTCTATGAAGCATCTCTCTGAGAGAGTACTCATTGCCCTTTGCACTCCCCCTTTTAAGAATAGATCCCCCCCGTGCAGCATATGGAGATACTTCACCCCCCCTCACAGGATCCCTTTACTCCAAACCTTCATCTTTTTGGTCCATACTCAGCCCCTCCCTTCTGGCTCCAGGCTGAGATCGGGTCTCTTTTCCTACCGCACTCTCTTTTAGCGGGATTCCCCCTTGCTTTTTGCTTTTTTCGGTCCATGAGCTCCCCCCCACGCGCCGGTGTAACCCGCCCAACACACCATTCGGGCTTCCCCCGCTTCGACAAGATCATGACTCTTTTTTCATCTAAGATTTTTTCCTACGAGCAGGTCCCCTTTTTCTTTCGAGTATTCTTACCTTGTCTTCCCTCGTTCAGAGTAGGGTTCGGTTTTTGTGCAAACCTCCCCGCGTGTCGTTTGATTGGGCCCTTTTCTCCATTCGTGATACCACCTGGTCCCCAGTAAACGGGTCCCTCACAGAAACGCTGTTCTACACTCCCCCACAGGGCCTGCCCCTTTCTACTTCCTCACTGTCAGTCCCGGCCTCCATCGAGCGGAAAGGCTCTTACGTAACTGCTCGTCGTAGCGCGATTTTCCCCTGCTCCCCCAAGTCTCCCCTTCTCTTTTTCCCTCTTTTAATTTTTCGTTTCTCCGGGGGGCGTTGACCCCCCTTCGCTCGCTTGCCGAGCGCACTTTTTTTTCTTGGGTCCTTTTCCAGCACTTTCCCTTACTCTTTCAACGGTCGCTAATTTATCCCCCTTGGACATGATTGAGGAGGGTTTTTTTTTTTTTTTTTGTCTTCTACCCTCCCCCAGGAGTTTCTTTCGTCTGTGGACTTTCCCCCTTGGGCTTTATAGCCCTTTTTTTTCCCTGTGGTTTCTTTTCAGCCGATCTGGAGCATCCTAGTTACTTACAATTCTCAGCTCGCACCCCCGCGTCGCGACGATTTTGCCCAGGCCACCCCCTCGATTTCGGAACAACCTTATGCCTTCTCTGTCTTCTGCCTGCCGCTTGACTTCCCGTTGGGACTATGCCCCCCGCGCAACTTTCTCTTTTCCCCCAAGAAAGTCAGAAACAGATTGCCTTTTCCCTTTTTTCCCTCCTTTTACCTGGTTTTCACCCCCTCGAGCCACCACCTGCCCCCCCCCTCCGAGCGGGCCCGGGGCGACCCTTGTGGATTTTTCTTTACTTCTGAACGTCCCTCCTGCCCTCTTTCCTCTACTGTTAGTTCAGCTTTTACTACCTTGCCCTTGACAAAAGGGGGCTTTTTTCTATAACTCTCAACAAGAGCCCCAAGAAAAACCAAGTACACTTCCCCCTGTTCTTAGGCCACCATACAAGAAGGACCTTTCGAGTATCCAGTGAACTCTCTCTTTTGTTAGGTATTTTCTCCCCTTTAGTCTTCGACTTGTTCCCCGCGCCCCCTTTCAACGTTACTATCCGGCTCCTGCAGCCTCCCCTTTTAAGGAGCCGCTTGCGACTCCCCAAAGCCTTTTCTTAAGAGGAATGTTTTACCCAGTAGAATTTTTTTTCTTGGAAATTCGCGCGGGGACGGTCTTCTCGCTCTACGTCTTTCCCCATTTTGAACATGTGCTTTAATTTTGCGCCCCCTTTTTTCGATCCCTATTTTTGCGGGACCTCCTCCCCACTCCGACTGAAGTCGCGTCCCCCCATAAGATAGGGTGGTACCTTCCGTGTGTTCCCGCTCCTCCCCAGGACCTGCGCTTTTTATTTTCCACCTCATGTTCGACGGCGCCGAAGCCCTCCCCCCTTTTTCCTAAGCCAAATCTGCTTCTTTCCTTCTCCTTCTGTCTGAGTCCCTGCTTTTCCTCCTTCCCTCTGCGCCCGGCGACCCCTTTGGCCTATAGCTCGCCCTTTTAGCAATCCCCGCACTTGCCCCTGTTTCTTTTGGGCGGTCAGTTACCACGTGCTCGACTGGCTCTCCATTCCCCTGAAATCCTTTAGTGCCTGCTCTTTGTAGATAAATTATACGCCCCTTTCTTTTTTCCCGCTGCTGGAACCTTCTTCCCCCCCCGTTTTTGCATTCCTTGCTTTTTGCGCTTCCTTGTCTGTCTAACCCAACACTTCGACGGTAATAAATCCGTTTACCAATGAAAGCTGCTGCGCAGACTTTGCGGCCGACGAGCACTGAAAAGCTCCTTTTTCTCCTACTTCCCCAGCTTTTTCTTTTCTTCGCTTTATTCTCTCTTTTTTTTTGGGTTCACGCACTTTTTTTTCCTCTCCTTGAGAGAGATTTCTTCTCCCATCGCGAGTTGGCGGACTTTCCCCGATTGTCTTGTTTCGCGCGTCAATCCCCATTCGTGGTTGGTTTTCGGAGCGCCGCCAGTGGCCGCCATGCTTTCAGTGTTAGTCGTCCCTGCAGCCCATTACTGGCGATGGTTTGTGTCTTACATTTCAGTTCGCGCCTGGATTTTCCCTTCGGATTTCCAGCGGTTCTCATTGCACGGCAACGGAGGAACTTTCTTGACCCCGGTCGAGAGCCCCCCCCTTTTTCCCCGGAGAGTTCTCACGGTGTTCAGGCTCTATTCTTCCACACCCATTATTAACTCATCCAGCATCCCCGTTCCTTCCTGGGTAAAATCCAGGGCTTTTCCTTTCTTTGCAGCGTTGTAGCGATTCCCCTCCGTCGTTTCCGTCGAGCAGATCCTTTTTTTCCGTTCCATTTCTTTACCTTCCCTCTGAGACGCAGCCTTTTTTTTCGTCGACGATTAGGATTTGATGGTTGATCGTCGTTTTCCTCTAGTGATTTTCCTGCCTGCTATACCCATTTTTCCTACACCAATTTTTCACCGCTGATGTCCGGGCTTTTTTGAGTTGGATCTGAGGAGTCCTGGCGGCGGCAGCAAGAAAACTCCTAAGATTTTCTCCTCTTTTAACCGGGAAATCCCTATCGAGGCTCGGACCCTCCTGCCCCTTTTCCATAACGAGGAACATTATGTGAATTCTAAGTGCTTTTCCAGATTAAGACCTTCTGCAGCCTCCGCTGCCTGGTCTGTCTTTTTCGAGACCCCTGAACTAATACCAAGGTAGCCGTCGCTTGTTTTTCCCCCGTAGAAAAGACGATTTTCTTCCTCCCCTCCAGCAGACGACTCCTTTTCTCCTGCACGGGCTCCGGGTTGCTCGTCATCCTCAGGGTTTTCTTTTTTTTCTTGGGGTCCGTCTTGTTGAAGTCTTTTTTCAGCAGAAATGTTCGAGATTTTTCCTCCCTCGTAGTTGCGTTGTCGTAGCATGATTGTCCAAACTCGACTTTCGAAGGTTCCTTTTTTGTGATCGAGATCGTTTTTTTCGATATATTTCTTAGCGCGCCCTTTCCCGGTGGCGACAGCCCCCCCCATATGGTCCACCCTCTCACCTTTTTTCTGCGTTGGTAGTCTTTTCTGGATTCCGCGCGTCCCTTTTGGTTCCGCGACGGTCATCAGACTTTTTTCCTTTGTTATCATATTTCCCGTGTTGATTTCCCTCCTTTCGTTCTGCCTGATCATTGGACAGCCCAGACTCTCCTCCCTCACTTCTGCCATTGCGATCTCACGAAACCCGACAAACGTTGATTTTGTTCCGTTTTATAAGACTCTTCCTTCTTCATTTTTTTTTTTCTACTTCTCCCCCCATTTCCGGCTGAGATCTGGAGCCGTTCCTCGCGCTCTGTCTCGGCGCGCTTTGACGTGCTTGCGGCGAGCGTGCTTTTTTTTCTTTTTTTTCGGCAAGGCTCCGTCACCCCCCGCGCGGTGTCCTCCGCCACCCTCGGACCCCTGCAGTCTGTTCTTCCAGGGGGATTCCCATCTGATACCGATGCGGTACATCTTTTAGCATTCTTTCCTTTTTCTTGACGGTGTCTCTTCTTTTCCGCCCAACCCTTAAGTGTTCTTGAACTTTGTTTTCTGACGTAGCCCGGGTCTTTTTTCCCCCTGTGAGAACGCTCTCATGTTGTGGTGTTGATCCCCCCACATCCGTACCCGTTCCGCACACCTCTTCTTTCCCAAACAACCGGCATGCAGATACGGAAAGCTCTGCCGATTTCCTTCTTCGCTTTCAAGGCTCTTCCTCTTCGGATCTGGTCCATCCTTTGGAACCCCTTTCTTCATTTTCCAGATGTCGTCCGCAAGGACTTCTTTTTTTGGTGAGCGTTCTCTTCCCGGTTGACCCTCTCGTTTTTCTCGACTTTGGTTTTCACAGAACTCGCCTCCGAAGTTTCCCTCTTCGCGCGACCGTAGGACCCTAGCGAGTTGCGGTAGATAATTTCTCATTCCTGGAGCACTTCTCTCTTCTTTTTCCCCTGACGGCGCTTCTCCCTCACAACGGGTGGACCCTGTGCTGTTTGTCTTCCCTTTATAGCCCACATAGTTTTTTCTTTAGGCCTTAATCACCCGGCTTCAATCAGTTCTCGGATTAGTATCCCGCGCTTTCCCCCCGCCAATATGAGTCGCTCCTCTTTTTTTCCGGCCACATAGAAGTTATTCCTGGGATGTCCGTCGCTCCCGCGGCCCCGCCCCTCACCTCTTTAATCGAGTGTACTATTCTACGCAACGTTCTAAGGTTTCCCCAGAGAAAGTCAGGAACAGCCTTGGCGCGGTTCTTTCTTTGGCTGCACCGACTCCCCGACTCCCACCAAAAGGCCAACTCTTTTTTTCCCCCGGGCGACATGGGCGTGCTTTTTTACTGATTGCACAGCAATCCCCCTGGACTCTTCCGCAACTCCTATGTAGTTCCGCCCTCCCGATCACAATTTTCTCCCCTTTCTAACCACAAGGACTTCCCCAACAAGTACACACTGACACGCTTGTGGATTGACAAGTCCCTCCGGACTTTCTCTCTTTTTTTCTACTTTACCCTGGTTTCTCCCTTACGAAATCGTCCTTGGGCAAAAACCCCCCCCCCCCTAATGGCTACCTTTCCACCCCCTTTCCTTCTGTAACGGTTTCGCCGCATCTCCGGATCTCCCACTTAGAGTAACCTCTAAATGCCCTGTCCGCTTCTAACTTGGAGCGGTGTCTCTTTTCTCTTCTCAGCGTATCGGAACCTTTTTTTTCCTTTTTCTTCATCTGCCGGTTTTTCTCCGAAGCAAGCGCCCCCCTAAGAGCCTAATCATCTGTCTTCATCCAGACTTTTCTTACCGATTCTTCCCGACTCTCGCGTCCCCTCCCTGAGCTTGTCCTTTTCATTGATGAAGGCTCTCCGTCGACCATCAGCCAAAGCGTCGAACGAACTCTTTCACGCCGTCTGAATCCCCCAACGAGCCGGCCTCGCGGGTTTTTAAGCGTAGGCGATCGGTCGATACACTTTCTCCCGAAAGCAATTCTCCGTTTACAAAGCCTTTCTGGGATGCTGGATCATTTTAATCCATTAACACGTTCTCTGAACACCGTGCTCTTTTCTCCAGCGCTACGGGCAAGTCCCTTTCGTGCTGCTATAGACCGGGTCCCCCTGTGCCGTTTCAACGCTTGAAATCCCTCTTTTTTACTCTAGGCTGAACTGATTTTTCCTTCCCCCCCAAACACTCCCACCACTTTCAAATCCGGAAAAAATGAAAGTGCTTTTGCGCGAGCCCGACGAATCCTTTTCCGGCCGCGTCCGGATTTGCCGATGTCTTCTTTTTCTCGCGCGGACCAACGTCTCTCAGCCAAACTGCTT
>Ga0179593_1496771_pt1 | contig 15475 bp, 28 predicted proteins | sample CZODoug2_1_08_16_FD_185931 | JGI IMG/M metagenome (GOLD analysis project Ga0179593, IMG submission 185931) | Vadose zone soil fungal communities from Angelo Coast Range Reserve, California, USA - CZODoug2_1_08_16fungal (PacBio error correction) | ecosystem: Environmental > Terrestrial > Soil >... | reverse complement strand
TCTCTTCCTCCAACATCGAGTGGTTATTTTACTTCAACCTTCTTTTCTTTCCAAATCGAGTGATGGGATTTCAGCGTACCAGTGTGCAACAGGGTCCCGCAAAGGGGGGGGGGGGGGGTTTGTGGCTTTTTTTTTTTGGGGTGGGGGCCTTCGCTCCTCCCCATCTCCTCATATCCGTGCCACACTCCTTCTCTGCCAACTACAACGGGGGGGGGACTCTCTAATCTCAGCGCTGCCCGCGCCGTCCCTTATTCGCTCCCCCACCCTTCCGCCTTCCTCCACTAACCTCCTATATCCGTCCCCCTCCCAACTCCGCCGCCATTTCTCCCCCATCCCTTATTTTTCCCTCATGTTTATACGTTCGCTCAGCCCCCCCCCCACCACACAACCCACCTCTCCCCCGGGTGGGGGGGGTCGTTCTTGTACCCTCCAGCCACCTCCTTTCCACGCACATCCTCTACTGCTGCGACTTCTCCCCTCACCTTTCCCTATCTTACCTCCATCTCTTGCACCCTTTTTGCCCTTCCTCTCTCCCCTTCCTACCCTGACTCTCCCACTTCCCCTTCCTACGTACAGTCCCGTGCTGCCACGCCACTCTTCATCGCTTTTGTCACACTCCAACCTTCCCAATCGCCCGATTCCTCTTATTTCTCCTTCACCTCCGCCCCCCCACTATCACATCGCGCCTCGTCTCGCGCCTATCACTTCAACCCGGCTCCTTCCCGCCCAACCAGTCTCGGTGGGTTTGGGGGGGGCATCCCCTATCACTCCCGGCCCTCCTTGTCGGCTCCCACACCGCCGGTCACACCACCCGTCGAATGAAGTTACCAACAGCCTCTGGGCTTTTCCTACCAAGCGGCCAGCGAAGGGACTCATATCTATTCCGGGGTTTCCGCACTCCCCCTTATTCCTGTTGTGTTTAGTTCTGTCATTCCTCCCGCCTTTCATTCCAAGATGACGAGACTTCCCCCCCCTCTCTGATTCTTGTTGACCCGCGTTCCCCAAGTTTCAACTGGCTTGCTTTTTTTTTTTTTTGAAACCCCCCCCCTCTCTCGGTTAACGTTCCTTCTAAGTCCTCGTTTTTTTTCCCTCTCCGGGAATTTAGTGAGGGTCTTTTCTGTCTCCGAGGTTTGCTGTGCAAGTTCAGCCTTGATTTCTTCCCCGTTTTTTCCCCCCCCCTCGGTTCCCCTGTTTTTTTTTTTTCCAATCCCCCTTCCCCTCCCTCTGTCTTGATGCTAAACTTCATACCCCCCCTGTTCCCTTCCCCTCCCCTCTTGATACAAAGGTTAGTGCATTTTGCTTTTTTTTTTTGATTTTGGGAAGTACTTTTCAAATATTCCGGGGCTCCTTTGCTTCTTGTCTGGGCTTGCTTCGATTTCGTGTCCTTTCTGAGGCCTTTTTTTCTCCACTGCAAACTTGATCCCATTTTCCTCGTTAGACCTCCCCTCTTTCAAAACCCCCCAAAACACCCTTAATCCCCTGACCCGCCCTTTTATCCGGGTATATTGGTTTTCATCCTGATTGTGCACCCCTTTTCTTTAAACGGGCGTTCATTCCGTTCCCCCTTTAATCTTTTCCCCCCCCCTTATTGTTCCCTTTTCAGCCCCTTCCCCCCCCCCCAAACTCTTTTTTTCCGAGAGTATATTTTCTGAGTCCCCCCTTGGGATAAAGTCCCGCTCCAGTTCAAATTTGACCTTCCAGAGGATTTTTTTTAAGATCGGTCTTCGGTCGAGAGGGCCTGCCTGACCCGCGGCTGTGGCGGAGCCGCTTCAATTGGTCCTTCTACGATAGTTTTTCAGTCCCCTCGATTCTTTTTTATCTTCAGAACCCCCCTCCCCTTAGTCTCAAAGAGAACCACTTTCCTAGGGCCCTCGGGGGTCCACCTCCCAGGGATTTTGTCCCGCTGCCTGCGTTTTCTACTGTCAACAATATGTCGAAAAGCCCTCATTTTCGGTCTTTTTTTTGCCTCTGCGCGTTCTGGGCCGTGAAGCTTCCCCTAAATTCAGGCGGGAAAGCTTTACTGGGTTCCCCCGGGCGCCTTCTTTTGTTCCTTTCCTTAGGCCGGCCCCCCTGCTTATTCCCCCCCCCCGAAAAACCATGGCTTTTTTTTTTTTTTTTTTCCAAACCTTGCTGCCGCGCATGTTTTCTTTTTTTTTTCCCCTTTGAAACTGCTCGAGGAAGCCCCCTTTGTCAGGAGAAGTCCCCCCATTTCCCCCCACCTTTCATCTATTAGAACTCATTCCCCCCGCAGCCTCCCCCCGAGTGTTTTCCTCTCCCTTTTTCCGTTCCGGAATTACCTACCCCTTTCTTTTCCGAAATTCCTCTCCATACTTTCCCACCTTAAGGTCACCCTTTTCTCATTTCCCCGTGCTTTTTCGGCCCCCCGTCCGTCTCTTTTTTTTTTCGCGCGGCTCCTCCTTTAACCAAGCAGGTCCTCCCCCTGATTGCAGGACGGTGTCACACCTCCCCCGCACTTACCCCTCCCTACCCTATGGTTTTTTTCTTGGACCCCCCTGCCCGGTCTGCAGGTATGCTTTCCTCTTCCCTGGTGTCCCGGCGACGGCCGTCGCCCGACCCTGGCTGGGTCCCCCATTTATCGTCCTCCTTGAGTGTCCCCCCCCCTCCTTTAGCGGATTTTCTATCATAATTCTCCTCCCCTCATCTCCCCCTCCATGCTATACTCTCCATTCCCCTTTTTTTTCGTCCTTATGCGGAACGGACTTTACATTCTTCCCCCCGTCTCTTTTTGGCGGGGCGGCGCCTCCGCCCCTTTACTGTCACTCCATGTTCCAACGGGTTTCGCCCTTTTGGTAACCCCGCCAGGGTCTTTTTTGCACTGTCCTCCCCCCCCAACCATCGTGTGTCCCACCGTGTTTTTCGAAGTCTTTTTTTTTTTTATCCATCCGCGCGTTCTCTTCCCCCCTCCTTCCCCCTCCCTCGGTCCCCCTTTCCCCCCAGGTTTTTTCACATCGTGCCCTTCATCAGTTTGAGGATGCAGGCCCCCCTTTTTTTGTTTTTTTTTCCGGGTGCCTCCTGGGGCAGCGCCCTTTTTTTTCTTTCCCCCCGGCAGTTTCCCCTCCAATCTCTTCCTCTCCCTTTGGACCTTGTGAGATGTCGTCGGTGCTTTCCGGCCGCTGACCCTTATTCCGACCTTGTCCCTTTTTCCCCCCCCGATGGCTGCCCCCTTATTTTGGAAAACCCCGTCAGACTGTCCTTTCCCCTTCCCCCTGTCCTGTCTCCCGTACTTGATGAAGTTCGTTCCCCCCACCGCGTTTTTGATAAAGACACTTCTGCGCCTTTTCCCCCCCCTGATTTTTGTTTCCTCCTTCCCCTCAGTGGCGGGTCCACAATCTTGGCGGCTTTTCTACGAATTTTGGCTTCCCTTCTGCCTCCCCCTCCCGTGACCTTTTTTCTTTTTTTGTCCCCCGAGTTGACTCTTTCGGACTGGCTAGAAAATCTCATAAAGGCCGTTTCCCTAAATACTTCACTGTTTCCCGGAATTTCGCCGGAGTAATATCCCCCTTAGGGATTTCGAGCGTTCTTGTGATAAATGCCTCTTTTTTCCAATTCCTCTTTTTTTTTTTTTTTTCGATAATTATTACGCGCTTTTGGGGTCCTCGTTATATCTAAGGTTGTTTGTAAGTTGCGGATGACCGTTTTTTTGCTCCCTGTTTAAATCGTCCCTTTTTTCCCCTCTTCAGGAGGAAATGCCCTTTTTCCCAGAAAGGCTGAATTTCTTTTTGTCTCCTGGGTACCCCTCCTCTCCTTTCCTGTCTCCTTCTTTAACCAGCTTCACAGGTCTTCGTTTCGGTGAACAGTACCCATATTATACCCCCCCCATCTAAAAGTCTTCCCCGCTGGGTGAGCTCCTTTTTTTTTCTTTTTATGAAATTTGCCTGACCCTTTTTTCCCTCCTTTTTCCCATGTCTTTGTGAGCCCCCTTTTCCGGTGCAACCGAACGTTTTGAGCTTACACACGGTATCTGCGGTCCGTGCAGGGTTTCGTGTCCCTGACTTTTTGACTCAAAGTTCTTTCCCCTCCCAATTTGAAAGCGGGGAGACCCTTCAAGTTTCTAAGTCCTCCCTACCGTCAGTAACCTGTTCCTTCTTCCCCCCCCCCAACCGTAAGAGTCCCCCGAAGTGCAAATGTGGAGACCCCTTTTTGTTAGTTTTCTTCGGAGGCCTTCCCAAATTCGTGTCCCCCCGTGGAAATTCGCCCTTTTGAGTCTCTTTCTTTTTTATTTCCACGCTGGGGTATTCCACAGAAAACCCCCCCCCAGCTCCTGGGGCTTGTCGCCAGGAGTTCCCTTTGTCTTTCGTATGACCTCTGGAGACTTTCTTTTCCTCGCTTTCCTGTCAATACGTGGGGCAACCCAGTCGGTTAGAATCTTTCCTCTTCCTAATAGTTCAAGGTTGCATTTTCTTCACACTCCCGGGAATTTGCTCGGACTGCCCCCCCCACCCGATTTTTTGTATCTCCAGTCCTCTATTTCCCCCCGCGGATTTAGGGACATCCCCCTTTTCGAGACGCTCCCCCGACTTTTCTTCTTTAAGTTGGCGACCCCCCCAAAGTGGGCCAATCCTGGTTCATTTCGCCTCCCTCCCAAACGCTTTGGCCGCCCCATAGCCGCGCCCTCCCCCTCCCCTATTTTGTTTTTAAGTATGAAACACGTGTCCAATAAATCCTCTTATTTTTTTCTTGGCCAGAGAAGGTCTTTCCTCTTCCCTGCCGTTTTCCGCCGGGTCGAAAATCTGGCTTTGTCCCCCAAGTTCTTTTTTTTTTTTCAACGACTTTTTTTCTGCTTTTCTGCTGACTTTGTTTGAACCTTCCTTACCTCGTGGCGACTCCCCTCCTTGGTGATCCTCCTCCTCCAAACCTTGCTTTTTTCCCTTTTTTTTACCCCCCTTTTTTTCCAACCAAAAATTCCGCCCTTGCCTCTCCCCACCCAGGTGTTCTGAAAACCCCCCCCCCTGCCCGTCAGATCTTTTCTTTTTTTCCCAATACTTCACCCTCCACTCCTTCTTTTTCATCTGGCCCTTACAAAAGAATTCTCGGTTATTGGCTTTCTCCATCCCCTATTTAATGTATCTCCTTCGAACCCCCCAGTCCTCATGGCAAGGTTCTTGTTCTCCCGACACGCCTTAGGTCCCACACGGCAATCTCGTCCGCCAAGGCCCCTTTCCCCCGCAAACCTTTTCCCTCCCCCTAAGGTCTCATAAGGACTATTATTTTTTTTCTCTTTTTACTCAAGAGTTACACCCCTTACCATCCCCGTCCCTTTGTTTTTTTCACTGATTTCCCCGCCCCCCTTACCCTGGGGCACAAATGATGCTCCCCCCCCCCCCTGATTCCCTTTCGAAAATGTTTTTCTCTTTCCTTTCCCACGTTCTGACTTGGCCCCCAAAAATCCCCCCCCCCCTTCCCCTTCCCCCCCCTCGGCCCTTTACACTCGCCCCCCTTTTTTCTTTTTTTTACCCTTTTTTTCTCTCAGTTTCCTTGTCTGGCTCTTTTATTTTTCCAAGAACTCTGGAACTTTTGGTGGTCTTTTTCCCCTTTTTTCTGACAAAAATACATGCATTTGGATAGCCCCACCCTTTCCCCCCTCATTTTTCTTTTTAAGCAACCACTTGACGGCGACTTCTCTCTATATTTTACCCCTCCCTTTCTTCCCTTCCGATAGGTAGACCCTCCCTTTATAGAGTTTGGTTTCTCCTAGTCCCTTTGCTGCCTTATCAAAATGGCGCTTGATTTCCAGTTCTTTCTTCCTTTCCCCCCCACTGTTTTTTGCCCCCAGAGTCTTTATTTTTTATCTCTGCCCATTTGACTCGCAACCTTTTCCAACCCCCCTCACCCCCCTGGCCTTCCGAAACCCTTCAATCCTTTACAGTCCTCGCCTGTATCTTTCGACCCCTCCACCTGTATTTATGCCGCACCGTGCACTAACTCCGTGTCCTTTGCCGTCTGCATTTCTATGGGACTACCTACTCGCCACCCTCTCGCCACTGTTCGTCTTTCAACCCTCTTCAGCTTCCTTCCTCACCCGGCACCCCAACCATACTCCCTCCTCGACTCGCTTAGTTCATGGTGTTGTATGACGAACATTCCTTCCTGAACACCCGGGGGTTGGGCTTCTCTCTCCGTTTATTGCTGAACAAGAATTAGATTGGGGCCGTCCATAAAGACGGATTCTGAGATCCGGCCGTCCTTTCATTCTGATCTTGCTGGCGTGATGTTTTGCAGCAGTACCCGTTTTCCCATTTTTTCCCCCGGTCAAGGATCTTTGTTGCCCCTCCCGGCATGCGTAAGGGCCCCATTCCTTTTTTCCTAGTTCCCTTTTTTGTAACTCTACCTTTCTGTCGGGCTTTTTTCCCTTTTTGAATCTGCGGGATACGAGTGTCCTCCACTTTCGTTCCGGTGGCTGTGATTTTTTCTCCCCCAAACCCTGTTGATTTGTTTTTTTTTTTTTCCGTTTCTTTATTTCTCCCCCCTTGGGGAGGAAAGCACCCCCCTCCTTTCGGTGTACTTTTTCTCATTCTGTGAGAGATTTTCTTTATTCTTTACTCGGTGTCCCAGTTTTTCTTTTTGTTTTTTTCCTACCTCCTTTTTGGTTCTTTCCTTCCTGGTTTTTTTTTCCTTTTGGGTGGAACTTGATGACTGTCAACCCCAATTTTTTAGGTTTCTACTGCCGTGTCTCTAGTCCCCGACGTTTCCAACTTTCCCCTCTCCACCCAACCCCCTTTTTTCCTTCATCCGGTCCCTGAGTCCCTTTTTCCTTTTCATTTTTTTTTCCCTCGTCCAGTGGAATTGGTCCCAACCTTTTCCCTGCGTTTTTTTGCATTCCCACTTTTTTTATCTTTTATTGTCGTTTTAAGCTTTTCTTTTCCCCCCCTAGACTTTTTTTCCCCCTGAGATATTATTGTTCGAGGCTTTTTCATGGAGTTCGCCCCCCGTTGCTAGGCCCTCTCCCCCCACGTTTTTCCGGACCCGCTCCTCCAGTTCTCCCTCCCTGCTGCGGCCGCTAGTCTTTTTCCTTGGGCCATTTTTCATAGCAGCTCGGGGGTCTCATTTTTTTTTCCTGCGACAGATCGCCCCCGTTGAGCTCCGGTTTTGCGTTTTCTCTCCAATTTCCAAGAGTATCACCGCTCCTCCCCTCTCTCTCTCCCCACTGGGTTACACGCAAAGGCTTTTCCGTACCTTTCCTTTCGCGTTGGTCGTCAACTCTTCTCTACTCCATTCTTTGGATCCTAATCCTTCTCTTTCGCTTGAAGAGTTGCTGTGCCCCCATTCCTTTCTGGACTTTTAAGCCTTGCATCCAATTTGTCCTCCCCCCTTATGTTCATTTTTCTTCTTTCTCCCCCCAGGGAACCGACACTTTCCCTTGCTAACCGGATGCCCCTTCACTTGGGAGTCCTTTTTTTTTTCTTCCAGTTTTTGATAACCTTCGCTTTCTTCTGTCGATCTATCCCCCCTCTTTCTAGAGGTCTGCAAGTTCTCCCTTCTTTGATCACTCATCAGTTCCCCCCTTTTCAGAAAGCTCATTTTCCGCTCCCCCCTTTCGTGGGCCCTATTTCGGATCTTCCCTCCTTTATTCTTTTTTCCATGGGCTTTACCCCCCTTTTTCTTGTCCCCCTCTTTCAACCAAGGAGTTTTAGTTTCCTGGTCCCAAATATGGTTTTTTCCCATTGGTTACCTCCCGATCCTTTTTTCCCCCCCTCAGACCGGTTCCTTCGCCTTTACTCACTTACCGTCCCTTCTGACGTGCCTTTTTCCCCCAGTCATCCCGTGACGCAAGCTTTGTTTTTCTTTTTACCCGCCCTGCCGATGTAGTCCCTGTTCGTAAAACTGTTTTTCGCCCCACTCGCCCTGCGATCCTGGCAGCGATTTTCTTCCTCCTTTTTCCCTTTTTTGCCCACCCTTCAGGTCTTGCCGGTTCTCGCCCCGAAGGCGCCGCGATTCTACTCTTTCTTTTCCCTTCATTCCCCCCCCAGTATTCTTACCCTTTATTTTTCCCCCTTTGTCCTTCCCCCCAAATCGTCCCTCTTTGTCCGATCGGTCGAGCCGTTTTTCATTCCGGGCTCACGGCCCCCCACCCAGTCCTTTGTTTTTTTGCTCCCCCCTTGTACCCTCTCCCCCCCTCGCGTTCCTCTTTCCCCAATTTTTTTTCCCCCCCTCCAGAACCCTCGTGGCCCCCTTTTTCTTGCAGCGGTCTTCTTATTCACTCCTGCCCATCTCTTCCTGGGACGTCCTTTTTTTACGGCAACGGCTTTTTTTTGTCCCCCCCTCCTGCTTTGGGTACATCCTTTGCTTCATCATTTTACCCGCGCATTCGGTTTTTTTCCTGTGACCTTTCACGTTGTCCTAGATTTTTCCGTGTCACATTGCAAGCAGCAGGCTTCTTTTCCGCCCGCCAGCTTTTTGTTGCTTTTCCCAGCGCCGGTTTGCTGCTGGTGACGTTCTCACCTGGGGCGTTTTTTGCCCTTGGCCATTTTTTGCCTTTGGGCTTGCCTTGTTTTTAACGGAATTGTTTTCATTTCGATTACACCCCCCGGTTTTTTTTTTTTTTTTTTTCCGCTTCCTTGATTCTTCCGCCTTTTTTTTTCCTACCAAGAGACCCCTTTTTCCCTGATTTCTACCCGAAGGTTGAACTTGTTTTTGCGATTTTTTGGGACCCCAGATTTTTCTTTTTTGGCTTTAATCGGCTCCCTCCCCCGCTGGCGCGTTTGTGGGGGAACAAGTGGGAGAACCATTTTTAGGGTTTTTTTTTTTTGTTTGGGGTTTGGGGGGCTGGCCCTTGAAACCCGTTTTTCTCGACTGGCTCGCCCCTCTTTTCCCCGAATCCCCTGCCCGTTCGCCCCATCCTCCTTGGCCTTTTTTTTTTGGCAGTGGACGACTACCCAATCTCTAGTTTGCTGCGATTGATGGCTTGTGCTCCTGTTTATTCTCGCGAAAACCCACTTTTTCTCCGACTCACGGCCGCCTTTTGTGGAGTTGCCTTGCTTTTTTAACTGCGCGATGGCTTCCGGGTTGCATCCCCCCGGGCCTTGTTTTTGGATTTTTTGCCTTTGCCTCTCAGCTGTTTCCCCCTTTTTTTACCCGGAATCCCTTTGACCCTTGATCGGTTTTCAATTTACCATGCCAGCGGATTGCTCTACCTTTGCATGCGGTTGGTTGAGCCAGGTTCCTTCTCCTGCCCTTCCCAACTTGATTTACTCCTTTTTTGGGTTTCTATGAAAAATTTTTTTGGGAACCAAGGTTTTCACCCTTCTCGTTGAGATCCCCCATTTTTTTCCCCTCTGACTTGAGCAAAGAGGAAGGCTTGGATTTAACTGGCCTTGCGTTGTAGTAACCTCTTTGGGGAACCTCTGGTTTTGGAATTAGTTGTTAGAACATCCGCAACTTTCCCAATAACTTGACCCGAATCCCTATTGTATCTATCGACAGTCTTCGTTTTAACCAACTACTCTGTGAAAGCGCTTTTGCCCCAGTTGTTTTTAGACTTGATTTCAAGTTGTTCTCTTTTTCCTTAAAAGTTTGACTTTGGCTTTTTGTTCCACCTTCTGGCTCCCCTATTATTCAACCATCGGACCCTTTTGACGGTGCCCTCTTACCGCACACCTTTGACACTTCCCGTTCATGGAATTTGACCCCCAATTAACCTCCAGGAGTCGATCCTTTTTTTTTTTCTTACCGACCCACGGTGTCTTTGTGTCCCCCACCAAGTTGACCGTTTTTGGGTTGCCGCGGCGATTTGCACCCAAAGGCCCCCCCCCGGACACAGGCCATCCCCCCAACTGCGCCCCTTATTTTGCCCTTTGCTTTTCTCCTTGACCGCCCTGAGAAACTCACCGTGGCCAGAAGCCTGTTACCTTTTGTTTTTGCGAGGAAAGCCCCACCAAAGCTGAACATGTACCCTTTCTTTTCTTAGTTTTTTCCTTTTTCACCTGTGTTTTCGCGTCTTTAATTGTCAAGATGGACACGGGCCACCCCACGGCTGAACTGTGTGAACCGATTTTGTTTCGATCCGCTTTGTTCATACTCTTGGGGGACCCCGTTTCCGCTCACCCGCCCCGTTTTTTTCCGTTCGGAGGGATCCTCCTTGAATTCTCGGGCCCCCGTTCCCCCGCTGGGCTTGGTGGAGAGGTTTTGACGCTTGCCCCCCTGGTCTTGATGTTCGTTTCAATGCACGTTAGACTTCCCGTTCCCTGTCCCACGATGTAGGCTGCTACCCTTCCTGTTCGGTTCCCTCCTGCGGTCCCCCCAACCCAACTTTCTGTCTCCTTCTGACGCATCAACTTCTCCCTACAAAGCTTTTCCCCTCGATTTTTTTTTTTTACCAATTAAGTCTCTGCTCCCGAGTGGCGGACCTTGTCGGCGAATTCAGTTTCCCCCGTTCCCACTCCCCCAACCTTGACCCTTTGCTTTCGGAGCCTGCGAAAGTCTTTCCGTTGCTGACTGCATTTTTTTTTGGCGACCTCCACTTCCGGCTTGTCCCCCCCCCCAAAGTCTCCCCCCGTCGTGTGTCTGGCTGAGCATTGGACTTGGGTTCTTCGGTTTTTTCTTTCGTTTTTAACAGTCTAGCACCTCCCCCCCCCCTTTCGGGGGATCGGCCCCAGCTCAAACCGTGCTTTTGAGGTTTTTCGCCCCCTCGTCCCCAAGCCCACCTCTTCCTTTCCCTTTTAAGCAGTCAACAAAGGCGTCAATCACAACCCCAGGCTCGCGATTTTTCCCCCTAAGATTTCTTGCCCTAGGTCCTTAAATTCTTTCCCATTTTTTTTGATTGCCTTCACCGCCCCTGCTTTTTTGGTTCTTTCGGGCGTTGACGTTGGAGTGAGCCTCCTTTCGGTCACGAGTTCTCCATCCCCCCCCAAAACGACCCCCTACGTCTGGTTCTGGCGCCCTTTTTTATTATTGTTATCCATTTTTCTCCACCCCTTTTTTCTCGGCAAGTACGGCCCATTCGCCCTCCCAATTACCCTTTGGCGCCCCCTCGCCCCCCTCCCATTTCCCCGTTCCCACTTACCCTCCGTACTCACTTTTTCAACAAGGAACCTCTCCTCTTGTCCCCAGGTTTACTCCGTCCCTTTCTTTCCCACTGGGTTTTCCCCAACGCGGCGGCCCAAACCCTTTCGTTACGTTCTCGTTTCCCTCTTTTTATCTTTATTCTTTTGTAACAAAGTACATCGCCAGGCCTTTCCCCTTGCCTTGACTACTCTTCCTCTCACCTTTTTTATGTTTCTTATTGTGGTGCTCAGCAAGCCCCCCCCATGGCACCTTTGCGTTGGAGTGGAAAAAACTTCCTTTTTTTCCCCCCACTTCTACGTCGTCAGTTGTTTGCATGACCATTCAAAAGTTGTTCCGGTTGATTCATACACAAACATCTTCGGCCTTCCTGCTTCTTTTATTTTTATATAATAATTTCCCCACCTGCTTTTTACCTGTTATTTCCCCCCCCATATATATGTTCGATTTAGAGGGTCCCATTAGATTGCTGGAAAAAATGAGTGGTTTTGGTTTAAGCTTAGGAAAGTACCAATATGCCTTTTTACCCCATCCGACTTTTGCCGGTGGGTTTCAAAACCCCCCCACAAACCCCCTCCACCCCCTATCCACCACCCCCCTCTCCCTAGCTCTTCCCCACTCACCTTTCTTCCCTTTCCTTTTAAACCCTCTGACCTCCCAACCTCTCCCCTCATTGCAACTCAGACGTATTTCCACTTTTTTTTATACACCAACACCCCTTCCCTCCCACGACCTGAAAGGTTATTCCCCCCCTGACCAGTTCCCGAGTAAGGTGCTTTTTTGCCAGGCTGGCTGTTGTTTTTTTTTTTTTGCCCCATATCCACTGGGATCCCCCCCCCTTCGCACGCGAAACATTTCCGAAAGGATCTTTTTGCCCCCCCCGCGTTATCAAAGTTGAGGCCACCTTTCCTTTAAAACTCTCTTCCGGTCCTTTTCTTGCACCTAATTAGACGCCGTGGTCTCCTTGGAAGCTGCTGATATGCCGTTTGTCTTCAGGCCTTTGCGCTGCCCCCTTTTGGCCAGGGTGCCGGTGTGCTGGCACACGTGTCCCCTTACTGCCTTTTTTGTCTGACGGATAAAAACTCTTGAGGGGAAAACTCCATCTCCAGTTTTATAAGGTCTTTTGACCCTGCCAGCATTGTGATCGCTTTCTGCGTTCTTTTTTCCCTTCTTCGTGGGGACTCGGCGGCTGGGTGTTCCGTTCTTGGTGTACTCCCTTTTGCATGTTGATTGGGAGAGGAATTGGTTTGTCCAAATGCCAACGGGCCGGTTTTGTCTCTGCCTGACCTATTCTAGTTCGCTTTCTTTTTCCCTTTGGCCCCGCGTTCAACCAAACCACGGCAATCCGCGCGCCAATGTACAAGTTTTCCCTGGTTTTTCACGATTTGCAAGTGTTTTAAGTCCCCGGGCGGTGTCACCCCTTGTCGATTCCTTTCTAGGGTCCTCGATCTTTCAATTGTTCCAACAGTCAGCCGATTTCCCCCCCACTCGTTGTTTCGCTATGTGTTCGCCCCAGGGACACAGCGTGTACCCCGTTCCCTTCCCTCTCGTCCCGACCCCCCCCCCCCCCGTTTTTAACCCCAAAGTCGACCCCCCCCACCGCCCATAGCCCACTGACATGGCCCCCCACCCTCCCTCCCCCTCATACTGGTGGGCCTTTCCCTCCATTTTTGTCAGGTGAAAAAACAACCCCTCGATGGGCGGCGTGTCCCCCTCAAACATCCAGGTTCTTTTTGTCTTTCCGCGTGAGATCGTTCTGACACGCTCTTCTTTTCGAGCACATTTTCCGCCCTTTTAGCCGCGGAAACTTTTTTCTCTAGCACCCCCCCCTCTTTGTTACCTGGCAACGGATGTGGCGTCCTGTGACTTTCTCGTTTGATTTTTCTTACTCACTATCTACGCCCCAGGGAGCCAGGCTTATTAACCTGAATTTTTTCCTCCACACGAGTCTTAGGTGGAATGGGGAAACCCGCGAAATCCAACCACACTCCCTCCTTAGCCTTTGGGCAAATGCTTTTCCAGTTTCCTTGTTTTCTGGCCTTATAGAAACCGTCCCCCACTGGTGTATACCCCCCTTTCTGAGAGACTTTTTATTTTCAAATGGTCCTCTTTCAGTTTTTTTCTGGGATTAGTACCAGTAATCCTCCTCCTTTTCTTACATTCTCTGGTACCCAGCCGCCGTCCGGACATAGTTTTTCTCCCTCTCCATCCGTTTCCCTTTCCCTCCTTTTTTACACCTTTGATGCTCCCCCGCCAATTGACTTTCCTTCTTATTTTTTTTTTTTTTTTTTTTTTTTTTTTGACCTTCTTAACCCAATGGGTAAAAGGGCTCTTCCTCCTCTCTTTTCCCTTGACCTTTTTTTATTTTTGGCGGCAAATTCCTTGCCCCTAGCCGTGTCTTTTTCTTCTACCCCCCTATTGCGGTCTTACCTTTTGTGCACAACTTGCTCCTGACTCTTTTTTTCCCTTCAATATCGCTTTTTTTTATTGGGTTTTGGGATCCGCTTTCGGGCCGACGTTTCTTAAGTCTTTTTTTTCCCGTTCCCATGGGAAAGGTCTTCCCTCCTTCCGATTAAAGACAGAGGCCAGCGAGTTAAGACATTCACTCACCCCCGCTTAGCCTCTGTCGCTGCTTTTATAGATATACCAAGTCAGGGCGTTTCCGGTGATCGTTGGCTCTTCCTTCCCCTCCTTTTTTTCCCCCCCCCCCCCAAGCTTATTATTTGGTGATGCATTTCCCCACGAGGCTTGGCGATCGTCCCCCGTTTTTCCTCCCCTTCTTCCTTTCCAATTCCCCCGGTCGGTCCCCTTCCCCTTGGAGTCCATCGGTTTAAACCGCATCTGCTTACCATCAACCCCCCTCCTCCTTGCCCCCTCGTGGCCACCTGCGAAACCTATCCCCCCCATCCCCCCCCCAGCTTCTCTTCCCATTTTTTTTGACGATAACGTAAGCTGCCGGTTCCGCTTTCTTTTGGTTTCAAAAACATATTCTGCGCAGGGACAGTTTGCTGCGCCCCCGTTGCCCCGTTCCCTTGGCCCGATCTACAGGTTTCAACCAGCCCCGACCCCTTCATTTAGATTATTCCTCCATCCCCTTGGGGGTTCTGTTTGAGCCGGAGGATCTTTTCTTGTATTTTTCTTTGTTCTTCCCCCACCCTTGCTTCCCGCCGTTTCAAACCCATGGGGTTCTTGCGGGTGTGTTGCTCTCACTTTAAATGGGTTTTTTTCCCACGTTCTTTTTCCCCAACACAGACGGTTCTTTTTCCTTTTACCCCCCCTGTCGCGTCGCTTTTTCCCCTGGACCATGAGGGTAAAAGCGCGTGATTTTCATTTTCCCCAGGTGCATTTGGCTTAAAGGGTTGGGGCCACCTAGTATTTTCTGGTAGTAGGCATGTTTTTTTTTTTCATTTCTGTCCTGCCTTTGCAGGGTTGTTGTAGGCCGTTTTTTTTTTCTTTTTACCTCAAATTTGCCCCCCCACCTTTGTATGCCGTCTTAGTGCCCGGCCCGGACATGACCGGTGTCCCCATTCTAGCCACTCTTTTTTGGTCTATATTTTGAAAGTTCCGTTCCTCCCTCATTCTTACTGGGAACTGGTCTCAAGTTTTTCATCGCCTGATTCTGTCCCCGCGGAACTCTTCTGTTTTTATATTCGAGAAATCGAAACGAAGAAGTCAAGTGCCCCCCCCCCCCCTGCTTTTTGTTTCTCTTTCCGTGTTGGGGCCCGACTATTGGGCACAGCTGTTCTGGCATCGACGGCCATTCCGTGTTGGAGGCGGTCACCAAGTTTTCTTGTTACACGGGAGACCCTTCCATCTGCTCTCGGGGTTCCACGTTGGGGTAATTGGTTTTGGCGGACTTTTTGCGGGCCCCTTTTCATTCCCGCATCCCTGTCCGTCTTGAACGGCGTGTCCCCCGGCTGAGGGCCGAAATTCTTCTGCGACCATTAACGTTCTTCTCTAATCCCTGCACTTTCGGGTTCCCCTTGGGGAGATGAATCACTCTTGTTAATACAAAATACAGTAAGAACTTATCTCCCGAGCGAATCTTCTCCCAAAACACCCGAACCCCACGTTGTTCCAGGGTTTTCTACCTCTAAAATTTGGAGCGGGGGGACAGTCCAGGTCCCTTGATCCTTTCTTCTTCGTCCACTTGACGAACCTCACAGGCCGGTTCCTACTACTTCACTCTTGGCCCACACCCCGAGTTTGTCTTTATTCGTTTTTTTCTTCTTTCGATTCCCTGGCCGTTTTGCCCCCTCCGCCTTTCCCTCCTGTCCCCCTTCTTCCCCCCCCCAATTCCTTTTTTCCTATCCATATCCCGTTAGTTTTTTTTTTTTCCCCTCCCTCAACGACGAAGTGCTTGCTCCCCCCCACCCCAACTTCCCATCTACCCCCCCCTACCTCAACATAGCGTTGCTGTCCATTTCATACGCACCATGTTTTTTTCTTTACCCTG
>Ga0179593_1492959_pt1 | contig 15475 bp, 16 predicted proteins | sample CZODoug2_1_08_16_FD_185931 | JGI IMG/M metagenome (GOLD analysis project Ga0179593, IMG submission 185931) | Vadose zone soil fungal communities from Angelo Coast Range Reserve, California, USA - CZODoug2_1_08_16fungal (PacBio error correction) | ecosystem: Environmental > Terrestrial > Soil >... | reverse complement strand
TGCAAACTGCTAATTCCGGGTATTGTTGAATCTTTTGTCGTGTGTTCCTATCTAATGTGTTTCTCACTTTGGGCTCCACTCGACAGGGCGGAAAAACCCAACTTTTCTGTTTTTCCCTCTTGATTCACCCCTTCTCTGGTACCCATCCGCACATTTGTGTGGGCTTGAGCCGGATAAGCTTTTTCTTGTCTCTTTCCCCCACGTTTTTCAGCCATACGCCTTCCATTCTACCTGCGCAATGTATTCCTTACTTCTCCTCCTCTTTGGTTTTGAATTCATTTTTTTTTTGACCTCTCCACATCTTCAAGCCTATCATACACCTCGAATCACCCTTTTTTTTTCCATCCAATATCGTTGAACAATGTCCGTTCTGTTGCAATGTTTTTGCGGATCTCCCGTTTTTCTACTTCCTTTCTTGCCCCTTCCCTTTCCCTGTTCCCCGAGAGAGCGGATAAATCCTTGGAATCTCGGCCTTTTTTTCTTGATAAGTAACCCTTTCTTCCCCAAATCCTCTTCCCCCCCCCGTTGTCCGATAGTTAACTTAAACGTACGTCTGTCCCATTATGGTGTTCCCCTTCTTTTCACGCCCCAATTTTTTCCCCTCTCCCCTTCCACGCTTCCACTCTTCTTTTATCCCCCCTCACCCTTTTTTACACATTCATTTGGTAACCCTGCCACCCCCCCTTCTCCCGTTGGGTACCACTCCTTCTCCTCCTCCTCCCGAGGTTATTTCGAAACCGTTCGGTACCAGCGGGAGTGGGAAGAGTTTCCAATGAGCTCGGAATTTTTCCGCCTTGGCGGCCCTTTATTTTTAAACGTTTTCCTAAATATTTCGCAGGCTACGCTTCCTTACAAAGTCCCCCTTCTTCCTCCGACATATCAACTTTGGTTTTTGCCAGCATCTTCTTCGCATGGAATATAGCTCCTTTTTCCTTTCGAGGGCCTTTTGATCATATAGTTCCTAAAACGCCCTCCCCCCACGCCCCCATTTTACATCGAAAAGCCCGAAGTCCCGACCCTGAGCGCTTTTCGGGCGTCGATAATGACCCCACAGGCCTTAGGGAGGATCTTTTCTCCACCCCTTTAACCCCGAAAGTCTTTCGATTCGAGCCTGCCTCCAGCAGGTCCTCTTTTAGTTTTACGGCGTCACGTTTGCCGACTTTCTTTCTGAACTTCAGCTTGTATGCCCCCTTTTTTCGTCTGCCCCAAGTGCCTCCATATTAGAAACGCTCTTTTCGGTCGCGAGCTCCGCCGCCACACATGTTCCCTTCTAACCTTCTTCCCCCATTGGTCCCATGTGATGATAAGACTTTGCTCCTGCCATGCCTGAGGTTTATTAGGGGCCAATGTCAGCCATCACTTACTCCACGTTCTTTTTTTATCGTGTGTTAAAACGTTAGCAACTTCTTCCTAATATGGCGAGATACTGCCCTTACAGATACCGATAAGAACCATTTTAGATCCCTTCGGTGACCCAAGTCTTCACCGTCCCAATTTTCCCTTTCTTCCTTGACTTTCCTTTCCCCTCCGAACCTCCTTCCTTAAGAATTTTTAGGTCTCTCCATATTGAATCTTCTAATGATTCCCCCTTTTTTTCAGCCTGAGTTCGGCCGCCTTTCTTTCCCCCCCCCCCCCCCCCCCCCCCCCCCCCCCCCCCCCCCCCCCCCCACCCCACATCCTTTTTTGTTTTGTCTGCCGTCACGACCAATCTCCCCCCTCTAGCTTAATAATCCGCTCCTTTCTTTTTACGTTCCCTATGTGATCAACCAGTGTATCTCCCCCCATCATTTCTGAGAATTCTTCCCACACAAGCGCCTCCCCTGGGTAAAACCAAAAGTACCCTGCTGCTTCCACCCCCTCCTCGCTATCATACTTGGGGGCCCTATCGGACGCTCTAAAACGGTTCCTTCTAGCAATCGGGCCCCTTCTTCAGATTCTGTGCTTTTTCCGTCTTCTCGCCTTCACGACCAACCTCCCGTTGTGAGCGATTGCTTTCTCATTAGGAAAGGCACTGCACTTCCCTTTGATCGATCCCCCTCGTGGCATGATGACACTCCAGACTTACTTCTTTTTTTCATTCCATTATTTCTAGACTGGGAGCCTCCACTTTCAGGTCCTATTTTCCCGTCAGCGACCCCGTCCTCCCTTATACAGTTTCCTCCGCGCTATTTAGGTTGCCCCCTATTAGTTGGAATCGTTTTACGTTTTCCCCCCCCCCGATATCGCCACTCTCGTTCTTTTTCGCTGTGACAGATCCGGGTTTTCTTTTGGCGGTTTCACAGCCTTTGCCTTCAGCCGTTCATCACCCCCATTAGTCTCCCTGCTTTCTGAAAAGACTAAAAGACCCGCAGTAGGCACCCCCCATTCATTTCTTTTTTGCTATTTTGTCGGGTATCCCTTTCCCCTTTTTTGGATCATCCCTTCCTTTCTTGCCTTAGCCTGCTCCTCTCGAGAATTCCCTTCTCTATCTTTTCTTTGATTTTTCGATTGCTGCGTCCCACCTTTTTTCCGATGCATAACAACCACACTGCCTTATCCCCCCACCCCCTTTTTTTTCTTTCTCGTTTTAGGTACTTAGTACTCTTTTCACCGCCCGGCGTGTATCAGCCTTGGCAATGTCTTCTGATTCGCTTTTGAATGGACCGACACTCTTCTGATTCAAACTCGCAGTTCAATACAATCCTCTTTTAGTCGCTTTGAGACGATCCTGTTTCTTCCAAGTTCGTACCTTTTCCGAGTCCTTTTCCCGTCCAACGACTGTAGGGATCTATTACTTCCCGTATATGGAAGTTATATTCATCTCCTCTTCCCTTTGTTCCTTTAGCCAAGCAATCCCAGACCGAGAGGTCCCTTCTCATCCTACCCTCCCGGTCCCGCTTTGCCGTACGGAACCGAGCTGATGCCCTACCCCGCCCCGCCATCTCTTATGGTTCCAAGCCCACCCAAGTTGTTGTGTTTAGACGTATTCCTTGACATGGAGTTCCCATCGCTCCCATTCTCATTTATTAAGATTCATAAGCCCCCGATGTTGACTCCCTTTTCTCCAAGCTTGAAAAGCAAGTTCGCGCTCGGAAATAACCTGGCCATATACGACTTTTTTTTGACCTCTCGACATACTTCGGTCCGACCAATCGCTTTTTTGCCCGTTCCACTGGCTCCAGCGTTAATCGCGCAAGCTCATCTTTTTTTGCGGCTAAGGTTACTTCTGCGTTTTCCCCCCTCCCCGCCGATCACCCCACGCGCGAAGGACTCCGAATGTCACACTTTCCGCGTTAGCCGTCCTCCCCAGATTCTGAGTATCCCCTACACCCCCATCTTCGAAAATTTGGTTCTTCCCGTAGTTGTTTAATTACAATCAGGTCCCTCTGGAGCTTTACCCAAGTCGAAAATCTCCCAATAAAGACGGATGTCTGACTTCCGACGCTGCTTCTCCCTGAAATTTTACAGTCACTTTTAACCACAAAATTGCTTCGATCACCGCCCTACATGCCCCCCTCACAATTGATTGGGGCCCTCCCATGCGTGATCCTGGTCTTGCGCCCTGGGACTAGAGATTCCCTAGATTTTGAGTCTCTCTTTCCCAAACGAGGTCCAGAAGCGCCTTACTCCACACAACGGATCCCTTAGATGTCGCCGCTATCTGCTTTTTTTTTTTTTAAGACCCTGCACACCTTTGTGACCAACTCACTATGATTTGCGTCCTAAAGTCTGGCCCGTTCAACCTTTGACACACGACGTCTTGTATTACTTTGCTTTCCCTTTGGACCGGCCATTAATTTGCTTGAAAAGTCGTAGACCTTCCCACTGAATTCGCCACATCAAGCGCTCTATTTGCTTTTCAAGTCACCTTTGGATATTTTCCACTTGGCATTTGTTCCTTTTCTCTCTGCTCCATGAGGCATTCCAAGGGACTGTAAACAAGCTGTTATATCAGACTATGGCTCGAACGAATTGTACATGGATGTCGCAGAGGCCAATTTGAAAGATGTCGCGATTCCTAGGCGTCCCTCCACTTAACGGTCCTCCTTTCACAACTTCTATCTCCTTCGCGCTTCTGGGCTTGTAAATCGTGATCTACTGATTGTAGTTTAACAGGGATCATGTTCCGGTGTCTTCGCTGGATTCTCGCCGGTTATTTTAGCTCATCACACTGGTTCTCGCCATCTCGTTCTAGCCTACAAGGAAAAGCCCTAGGATTATTATCTTCCTCCGTTGTTTGACCCAGAATCCACCCCAACCGACCGGATTGGCCTAGTGCCCCCCCCTGGGGTCGTCCCGGTAGCTCGAATTTACCTCTGCTCGTACCCAATTTGCGGAACCCTCGCCCCCCCTTCGGCTTGCCCAAGTCTCTTCTAGGGCACCAGCCCCTTTCTTCCCGGTTTGCCAATGGTGAAAACCTGGGTTTTTTGAATCTCCGCATGAATATCAAAATTTTCGGGATTCGGGTGATGTCTGGCTAGTACTCTAAAGTCAGGAACTTGGTCCCACTTCCCCGATCCGCTTCTTCGTCTTTGTGCTTCACTTATTTAGAATTGCCTTACTGAATCTCCGAGCTTTGTCTAAACGGCGTTTCCGTTGAACCCCATTGCAACCTTGTGGGGCGTTACGACTTATTTCTTGCGGAGAACGCGACCGCCACATTTTCTTTTCCTAAATTAGCCTTTGTTGTCCCTCCGCATACAAATGTTCCGAATATTAATTGTCTCCACGTCTTCGGACAAGTATGGCGCCGGCACCCCCCCAAAAGTTTTCCTTCTTGTTTCCCCCTGATCCTTATTCCCTCTTCTTAAGGTGCGTACACACTCTAACACGGCCTGTTTTAGCGTATCGACTCCTCATACTCGCCGACTTCCTGGCTCGTTTAACCGGAGTTGCTGTCGTTTCCCCATATGCCTTATCACTAAGGGCCCCCCGACCGGTCAACTGAGTCTTCAATTCGTCACGGGTCCCCCTTCGTACGCCGCATGAGTTTTGATGGCCGGCTTCTTCCCTCGCAAGACTAAGTGATTTATCGCATATTTGTAAGTGAAACTTGAACCTCCGTCCAATTTTTTCGTAATCCCCCCCTGGACTCCTGACTAGTGCCCCTTCGTCCCGATTTTTGATACACTCTTTTTTTTTATCTCGGCGTGTATTTTCCAGCGCGATGCGGCGCTTCTACAAACACCTTCGAGGCCAAATTGTTGTTCGCGCCAAGGAGTATAGTTATACTTCCAAGGAGCGATTCGGCCACCCTACAACGTTCTTTCTTGCTTTTGATACCGTGATCACCCTGGGAGCAAGCCTTCTTTCCTACTCTTACCCTTTGGCCCAGGATTTCCTCACCTGACGTGGTCATACAGTTCTCGCATGCTCTCCATTTCCGCGGTCGGAGACTTCTCGAGCTGGACCGCAGTTCACTCGTGCTCTTATCTCCACCCCCTTCGCCGGTCAAACAAACCTCAGATTAAACTGCCAAGCGCATTGTTCCGCTGGAATAGTTGATTGTAGGCCTTTTTTCTGATGGCGTAGTTTGAGAGTCTCCCCATTTCAGTAAGCCCCACACTGCTTGTCTCTCCTTTTTCTAAAGGGCTTGGCTTATTTTCATTCTTTATTTCGTCCCTTTGAAAAAATGGTTTCTGCACTCTCATGCACACAAGGCAGCTGACGTAGGCCCCCCCCTTGCCGCTCCATTTTGTCATCCCCTAATCCCAAAAACCCGTCCCCTCTTGTCCATCCATGTCTCTTGTAAACTTGGAACACCCATCCGATTTAGCCCTTAGGACCAACACGAACCCGAGTAGATTTCCGGTAACATCCCCTCCCTTTTTTTCCCAACCTCTCCCCATTACTCCTTTTTTTTTTTCCTTGCAAACTGGCTTACCAACTTTAAGGTGGAATCCGTTACTGGGTCTTGTGTGGTGTCCCTCTTCTAAATGATGGTTTCTTCAAGGGTGGACACCCGATGTTCTTCAATTCCCCTTTTGCGTTTGAGTTAGGCTTTTCAAAAACCCTTTTCCGCAAAATTTGTGTGAAGCGAATCTTTACTTTTCATAAGTGCTGGTCGGTCTTTGACCCACTTTTAAAGAGCATACGCCTTCCAATTCCTCAGACGCCTTTTTCTTGTCCTTCCCTCATCCCTTTGCGGTCCTCATTTTTTATTGACTTCCTAAGAAGCCTCTAAGAACATCGAAGGCCACACCTAGTAATCTATTCGGTCAAAATGCGCTTTCGCTATGCCTTTTTTTTCCTCCGCTAAGTGGCTAATCATCGAACCTGTGCCTTCGGTCCCGAGCTTAGTTCTCAGCTTCTTTCTTCGTCCTATGCGATACACTTTAGGACCCGCGACTTTCTCTGTAACACAGGGTTTCGATCTTTCCACTTAAGGCTAAGGCGTGCTTCCCCCCGACCTTATTGCATCTTCCTTTCGGTCCTCCAACACATAACATTTCTCTTTGGAACCTCGACGCCCGTGAGATCACTTCTCCGCTTTCTCCAACTCATGTTTGAGAAAGGTTTTTTTTAGAACCCCCGTTCGAAGGCAGTTAAACTCTGCCGTCTGTAAACCGTTTCTTTTGCACCTCGGGACCATTCTTCTTGGGCTCTCTTTCTTTTCGCTTTCGTCCCTACCCCGCTTCTTGGAAGGCTGGATTTTTACCCCGTTTCCCACCATATTCTCTTAATCCTGAGGCGTTTCAAGGCCCCTTACGCGTCCCCCAACCACGTCTTCTACAGAGGTGGCCCGTTTCCTATTTCCTCTTCCTGTTTCCTTCTGCTTCTTGTTGATCTCCTCTTTCTTAGCCCTGAAAAGCCAGCCCATGCAAGGAAGCGCCCTAGCCTTCTCCCGCGATTCTGATTCGTAGATACGCTAACGTCGTATTTCTTCTTTTTTTACTCCAATACGAAGCTTTCAATTGATTCCTCCATCAAGCAGTTTTAGTTTTTCCCGGCCGACCTCTCTTTTCCGACTGTTATAGACACTTACTCCCAGAGTGTGCCCCCTTTCGTTTCTTCTTACCCAGCCCGTTTAACGAGTATTCGAACCCTTCCTTGTGCGCTCCGCTTCTCACCGCCCACCAAAAGTCAACTTCTCCCTTCTGCCATACAATTCCCCTCTTGACGGAGACGAATTCGATTCCCTGACATCCTGATTATTCGGATATGAATACCCGCATCTATCCTTATCTTTTCTCCCCCTAGCTGGATCGTGTAATGACCCTCTCCCATGATTTCCTATAGACGAGATACTTTGCACTGGACTGTCCCTAAATAGATCGTCCATTCCAGTATTCCCCACTTTCCTTCTGATATTTAGCCCATCCAGCATAGACTTTCCTCTACTTCGGCTGCGTTGCTTACCTTTGTTACTGCACTGCGAGTTTTTCAACCCTTTTTTTTACCCCCAGATTTTAGTTTGCCTAGGGCTCAATCAGGTAGTGGTGCTTCCCGCCCCCACTGGCGATATTCCCAGCCTCGTTTGTTAGCCCGATCTCGTGAAACCCCTTGGCCTACCCATCAATGCGAAATTTCACACCAGTCGCTTTTCCAAACTACACAAACAAGCCAGCGATTCTAACCGCCCCCCCTACAATCTCATCCGTGTTTGAGTGGCTTTCTTACTGTGCCCAGGTTGTGCTCTAAAGGTGCATCCGGACATCGGCAATTCTAGCCTCGCCCGATCTTCACGTCCCTTGAATTCTCCATCCTAACCGACTTTCTCGCCTTTTTTCTTTTTTCCTCCCCGGAAAGGCGAAAAGCCTTCCAAGGTGAACAATGACAAAGCGTGCCTTGATCCCCCTCCACTTCCCCCTCTTCTTCAGTCCCTTTCGACTGGGTAGGAATGTACAGACGTCCCAGCGTAAAACTCCCTTACATTAGTTGGACCTTCCTAGTCTTTTATTATCACTCCGTGTCGTTTCATGACCTTCTGCTATCTCCCCGATCGGCGCCACTGATTCCTTTTTACTGCTCGGTTTAACGGTTTGCGGGAAGAGAATCCCCAATTTAGTAGGGCCCTCTGCTTCTTCTTATAATACCGCACCCGTTTGTTATGCTCCCCCCCATTCAGTTTCTTCGGTTTAGTCGCTCGTTACATCATGGGCGTACCTTCCCAGTAATTGTAATGCATTCACATTAGTCATTTCCTTCCCCCTCTCCTTTTTTGAGATTTGTGGGGTATTTGCTTTTCCTTCCACCCAAAGACGTAGATCGCCAAGGTTTTGTTCTGCCTCTCTCCTAGGGATCCACTGGCGCTAACTCGCGTTTTTGTGGTCTCCCCAGATGTCCCCTTTTGAGGACCCTGTCGAAACGCTTCCGAAGTCTTGACTCCTTCCAATCGTTCGATTTCTCCTCCCTCTGGAGCCCTTCGAACTTGCTTTTTAATTCCACGCCCAATGTTTACTCTCTGCCTGCCTCGTATAGGACGTTCTCATTCCCTTGATTTTCCCTCTTCCCTCCAAGAAGGCCATCGTTTCGCTTCGATTACATAAAATCCCCCCTTAATCGTAGAATTACCGAAAATGCGCCCTCCCTACAAATTGCACGCCTTGTCTCTTGTTTTGTTTTGAGGCGGTCGTGGTCAGTCAATGTTGGGCCCATTACCCTTTCTTTTAGTCCCTTCTAGTCCCCCCGTTTTTAGAACCCCTCCATGATGTTGCTCCCCTGCGGGAATTCTTACCCCAAGCCCTGCAGCGTCTCGGATAAGAGAACGGCCCTCTCAGGCCTGCCTCATCCCCGTCCCCAAGCCCTTTAAACCCCTCGCGGCCGTCGAGTTCCCATACGGAGCGCAATCGCTCAAATTACTTGAGGGATCCTTTACTACCGTCACCTCCCCCCTAAAGCGCTTTGACTCGACGCAGTACCCTCACACACTCGATCGTTTTTTTCGCTTCGTGCGACCATTTCTTCCGCGTAAAAAAAATAAGAAAATTTTTTTGGATAAGTTTTACGAATACTGTCCTGAGGCCCGAAGTCGACAATCTCAATAAAAGTCGCGGGTTCTACTATATTCTGACTCACTTATCAGGAGGCTGGTCCCCCCAATTTCTGGATATACGCACCCCATAGCCCCAACTTTCCCCTTAATGGCCCGAGCGCTTTCGGCTTTCCTCCACCGGGACAGAGGAGATTGAGTATTCCCCGCAACCGGTCTAGCTCAAGAGAAGACTCCAACCCCGGTTTCATTCGTGCGATCGGGGAATCCTTTTCCTCACATAGGGGTGCATCTTACAACCATCTGATGCCGTCCCTCGCGCGCCCGGAAAATGTCGAGAATTATTTTTGATGCCCTGGGCCGCTGAACTAGTTGCCTTTCATTTTTCTCGCCAAAGCCGAGTCCCAAATACCTCACGAAGTTGCCTTGTTTCATAGTCACGCTTTTCCCTTAGCACTGGACCGTTGGTTTCCTTTTCCAGCCAGATGCATAGCACGCACCACTCCTGTAGTAGAGAAGGATCGGAGAGTTTAGACCCCAGGAAGGGAAGGTTCTGGAGACGCTACTCAGAGGGCTGGTAAGATGGAGCTTTTCCGTGGTTCTTAGCGGTAAGTAGTTTCCTCCTCAACCCTTACTTTAGGTCGGTGCGTGTGCTTTTTCAAATCGGTGGTGTTAGTTTATTTTTTCCTTCCTGTGGGAGCGCCTTTTTTATAGATTCTTGCCGACGTTGGCTCCACAATGGTTATCGCCATCGCGCGTCGGACCAGATTCTGCGTGCTTATTAATGCCCCTTTTTTCCCGTGAAAGTTTAAGACCAGAGAACGTCCCCTTCTGGCGTCCCGTTTTTGCACTACCACCTCGGGCGGCTACTTTTTTCGATCGTATTACTCGGTGATAAAATCGCGCAACGCTTCCAAGCGGGCTTTCTATGGAGGGACTCGAAAATTTGGACGGACAATGGTACCCTTTGTGTAATTTTACTCCCCTGCCGTGAAATAAAAATGGCGGATATTTTTTTCTCGTTACTCTACTCGCCAGATATTTAACCCGATCCTGTTCCATCCCCTCCCCCGCTAGGGCTTTTTACGAGATGTGTGAGTGAAGAGATGAGTAGAAATTGCCTCCGATCATCCTTTTTTTTTTTGCCCCCCTTGATCTTATTCCCTTCCTCCTTTTTCAACAAATTGCCGCCCCCCAGTCTAGACTGCAGATGCTTCTTTATTAACGAGAGAAAGCACACTTACGTTTTTCGCCTCACATTTGACGCCGTTTTCCCCTCTTCCCCCCCGTTTTTAAACGAATTCTTCCTTCCACATCGGGATTAATTTCCTAACCGTCCCCCAACAGTATTTCGGAAAACTTCAACGAGGATTGGATGGTCTGCCGCCGCCATGTCAACAATACATAAGGGCGGAAAGCACATCCCTACACGGTTATCGTCCCTCCGCTTATAAGAGCTTTTTGCCAATTTTAGTTCTGAATTATGGATGTTCCGGGCCCTGTGCTTTCTTGCACCTCCTTGACGTTTGAACATAAGTACTACTCCCCGTCACCTGAGCGGCGCAATGCGGGCAATGCCTGTCTTTTTACGACTAATGCGTTGAGATGGCAGACCCGATAATGACACGGCATCAGGTCCCTCCGGAAGGGTGGCTAATTCCCACATCGTTTTCAAAACTCGTCCCCGTCAAGTCGTCAAGCCGAAGGCCCCTGTCCGACTGCCCCATTACGACTTGGTACGTGGGTTTTTTTTCGTTTTCCCATCCTCGGGGATCCTGCTTAACCCGTCGCCATTCGGCCCCCGTTTTTCTACACCACCTAGTCGCGAAAAATTATGTTTGAGAACGCTTCTAGATACGTCACGCCTTTCATTCGTCCAACCCCATGCGTTTCGTGTTACATAATAGAACTTTTGCCCCCTTTTGTTACGCAGCTCTCCTTCTCCTCCTGAGATCGGACCACTTTGGGACCTAGTATTTTCAGACACCTGACTTGGCGTCCCGTTATCGTTCCGACGTATTCTCCCCCTGCCAGCGTTCAGTTCCCCCGAGTTGCGCTCCGATTTGCCAGAGCCTGGCAAACAAACCATTCAAGAGAAAAAAGCCCCATCTCATTTTATCGAACTGATTCCGTGTTCTTTTTGCAGGCTTCGAGTTGATACAAAACAAAATGAATATGCTGCCCGCAACATGTATTTGATTCCTCCACTTGTTTAGGAAGTTGTTGAAGTATGCGGAAATCGTAACGTGACCGTTCCAGCCCACCAACGTTCCCGTTGACTCTTTTTGTGTCCCCCAACCCCTTTGTCCCGTCTTTTGAAAGCTAGCCTCAAGAGACCTCTTTTCCTTGGCAGGTGTTCCCCGATGAACCCCCCCCTCGATTACTAACATGTCAATTTAACACCAACCCGTACCCCGATTCCCATGGTTAAGCCGTGCCATCTCCTTCTTAATCTCCGTTGTTTGTTTTTGAGATTCACTGCTCCCCAGACGTTACTTTTTAGTTTCCTGTCCCTATGGCTAATAGCTGTTGTTCTCAAGGTTTCTCCCATGGCTGACAAGCACTGGGCTTCCTTTTGTCTCGGCTCACATAACTGTCCCTCCTTTGTTTTTTGGCTCCGTCTTCCGTTTTGGTTGTGGTTCCCGTTTCACGATTTGCGCAGAAGAATGCAACAACTCCCGCCCCGCATTAATATAGTAACTTTCTGTTTACTTCCGGTTTGTTTGAGACAAAACCACGAAGGTTTCAATCCTATCACATTCAAAATATTCGTTCATGGCTTACCCTTTTTTCGAATGTAAGTGTGGCTTCCATCATCTCAAATGAGTGCACTGCGTTCCCTTCCAGATAGAAGTTTTCTCCGGATTTTTGGGCAGATACGGACACGTCATGTAACCTCCTCCCTCTTTTTTCCAAACCGGGGGCACTCCCCCCCCTCCCTTCCCCCCCCCCTCTTCCCTTTCAACTTAATCGTAAGGAGTGCGACCCTTATTGGTGCAGAGCATTGTGGTCCCAAACCATTTCTCTGGGCAACTCCGGCCCTTTTTGACGTATCCTTATTATTTTAAAAACCCCCTTTTTCCGTCTATTTATGCGTGTTTTTTAGCCGTAATCTTCTCCAGTTCACCCCCCTATTATGCCGGTCTATGTTTTGATTACCCCTGGTCTTCTTTGGAGGAAGTCGTCACTTTTAGGCTTCGGCCCGAAGCCCGTTGGCATTTTTACCTTTTTCCCCTTGCGCATTGTAACGATTGAAGTAAGCCAATAGCGCTGCCCTTCTCCCCATGAGGAACAGCCGGCCCTTTGCCGAATGCATCTATCCCTCCCTTTTACTTCGAGTATGTGTCCTCATTTTTCTCTCGCCTTGCCAACTCCCTCCCCGAGCAGCTCCAGAAGAGAACTCTAAGCGTTATGAGTCGGTATACGATAAATTCCTTGTTGTGAGCCCCTTCCTTCGACTTTTAACGAGAGGCCTCATGCCCTCAAGCAGCGTAATTTTTTCTATTTGTCTTTATCTTTTCAAGGCGTTATAGAAACCTTCTAACTCCGACGTGTTCTGCCCACCTTTTTCGGCGTCCCCCATTTTCTATCACAGAGGGTTCCCATGACTCCTTTGTGCGGCTCTCCGTTATAAGAAGACCACCAAATATTTTCCCTTTCGATCAGACGGTGACCCTCCTTGTGGCCCCCCCGGATCTGCGCCGTACTTCTTACACTCCTGCTTTCTACGAGTCAATTCTATAATATCACCCCACTCCTCGTCTTTCCTCGAGGGAGAGTTCCGTTACCCTTTCCAGCGTCCCAATCTGCTCTATTTACTCCTGCCATGATACATCGCTCCCCAATCCGCCCATTAGAGTTTTTCACCTTTTCGGGCGGAAGAATTCCCCGTTGCCCCCTCTTTCCAGCCGCGACATTTTCCGCCCCCTGAAATAGCCTAGGAATCCTCGACTTTTCTTCTTTTTGTCTGAATCTATTTGTTTTAATAGCCCGCTTCCAGTAACTACTCCTTTTTACGCACGACAAGCTGTGGTCACAGGAAGGTTTTTTCCCTTTTCGTTGGTTTAGAAGCCCTGTCCATTCTTGAGATGTAGAATTAAGCGCATTGTTCCTTTTTGTCAACGAGGCGCGCAAAACAGTGTCTATTAGCAACCAATCGTCGCTGACCCCCCCCAGCTCTCCCCTCTTTCCCCTACCCCCCCCCAACCAGCCCTTAAGTTTTCAAAAAGTCAAGACCGCCTTATCTTTTTATATTCTTTTCCCGGCTACCTTAGCCCTGACTATAACGTTTGACCTTAACAATCGGCACCAGATGATTCCGAGAAGATTTCCCTTTTTCCGTATCTCCATAGAAGATCATTCCCCACCCCTACCTTGTGCTGATGATCCCCCTTTCCCCAAGTCCCCTTCACCGGCCACCACCCCCCCCCCCACCCACCCCCCCCCCCCCCCCCCCCCACCCCCCCCCCCCCCCCCCCCCCCCCCCCCCCCCCCCCCCCCCCCCCCCCCCCCCCCTTATTCTCCTGAACAACCCCCTAGTGCATGATTTCCAACTACCGCACTTTCTTGCCATTCCGGGTATTCCTAGACTGGGCGCTAATCTTTCCCTAACACGTTAAGCTCCCCCCCCTGTACTAAAATATACTAGGCGAAATTCGCGCCCGCTTTTCGCCCCCTCCGATTAGTCGTCTCCCATCGACAAGTCCTCCCGATTATTGCACGCTCTCTCCTCCACGATTCTGAACTTAACGTTTTACTTCGGCTTCTGTAACTCTTGACCTAGACTCCCCCCCCCTTGGGAGCTTAGAATCCAGCGCAATACCGCACTCCCTTTTTGCGCCCCCAATTTGAGTTGTCTTCTTTCTTCGGTCGTCTTCACCTTTTGTAGAATAAATGGAATTCTCTATTATGTCAGGCCTTTCGACTCGACTTTCTACTTCTCCTTTCCTTCTTTTTCGCCTTCGTTTTTTTCTCCGTTTCGGGCAGTGTCATTTTGACTTAAAACCCCCGCCGTCCTCATCTCCAACCAACCCTCCTCTAGCTTTGTGGTACCCTCTACTCTGGATCGCCCCCCCCCCCCCTTTCGGCCTTACTCATTCCGTCTTTTTTTTTTATGCTCTTCTCTGTTAGTTCCTGCTGAGGTCCCCCCCTTCCTACCTTTGCAAGTACCCCGAATTCCCTCCATAAAAAGTAATTGTGTCATTTCGCTCTCCGAAACTTTTCCCCCCCTCCCTCCCGAATTTCTCCAACATTGTGAGTGCTCTGCTAGTCATAGTAGACAGTCGACGCGCTTCCCCCTTTTCAACAGGAAGGCTCCTAGATTCAATGCTATTCCAAAATCGAATTAAGTAGTCTTTTCCGTTTAAGACAGGACTGCGCGCCCTCCCCCTCCCCCTCTCTATTTTACCTTCCCTCCGTTGTGGGGACTAGATTCGTTTAGGTCTCGGGAGCGAGGCTATTTTCTTCCTTCTCTTCCAGGGTCTCATAAGCATCTCTGTGCTTCTTCTTTAGCGGTCCCAACATAGTATGTTATCGGGCCGTCTTTAATATCTAACGGATTATAAGACGCTCCTTTCCTCGCATCACAATCTGGTTTCCCACCCCTTAGCGGCCCACACGTGGCCCCCCCCATCGTATATCCCCCGCCCCAAATCCTTTTCCCCCGGTCCGGCCCGGTGCGTTGGTTATTAACCCTCGTGCCCTCCCTCTTAAAAAGCCGCGACGACTAAGGACATTTCAACCTCCCTCATGTTAGCCCCCAAGTCTCCCTACGAGTTCTTCCTCAAGAAATTTTTTGTTTTCGCTTCTCCGGCTCTTACTTCAAATGCCATTACCATGGGAGAAGTCTGAAAATCTCCAAGCGTTTTCCGGCATCCCCCGTTTTTTCTTTTCCCCGTCAGTGTTCTCCCACCAACCGTCTCTTTTCCGCCCGACAGCCCACACACTTTTTTGGCAGTATGACATAGTGCTTTTTTCTCCCGCCTCCAGCGACAGCAAGAGTTCTCTCTTCGTAACAAGACTACGTCCCCTCTCCGCCCTTTCCCCCCCCACTTCCCTCTTGACGACCCCCTCGTGCGAGACTCTGTCCCTCTTCTAAATTCCTTCTGTGCTCTAAAAGCGTCCTAGCGACCAGTCGTTTCACGAATTTCTGGGTTTAACTTAGGAATCTCGGACATCCCTTAGCCTCTTTTTACAACAGTTCACCCCCCTTTCCGTCGGATTTGAGCAGCCGCTTGTTCTCGCTCGTTGTTCATTTCGCCTAGTAGCATTCCTGCAGCACGTCTTAAGCGATTCTCCTGTCGAGGACGACTCTGTAATCCCTGGCGAGTCCCCCTTCATCCCTTTGCGATGTCTTAGTTCGCTCCATCCGTACGAAACATTTCTGAGTGATTGGGCTGGTACCAACGTGCTACTTTAGTTGCGTGTCCCAAGCTTTATTTTTTTTTAGACTTTATGCGTGATTTTGGCCAGGCCAACCCTGTCCGCACGAGTGAAAGTCCTACAAGTCCCAGAGTCGGTTCTACCCTTCCTTCCACGTTGTGTTCTGGAAGGCAGTCCAAACAC
>Ga0179593_1703183_pt1 | contig 15477 bp, 26 predicted proteins | sample CZODoug2_1_08_16_FD_185931 | JGI IMG/M metagenome (GOLD analysis project Ga0179593, IMG submission 185931) | Vadose zone soil fungal communities from Angelo Coast Range Reserve, California, USA - CZODoug2_1_08_16fungal (PacBio error correction) | ecosystem: Environmental > Terrestrial > Soil >... | reverse complement strand
TTTCTCGTACATTGACAAGGCACATACCCCCTCATTTAGTGTTACTTGCCATCCCCTCCCGCTTCCCCGGCCTGCGCTGCCGACTTTAATTCGTGTACCCCACGTTTTTCCCCGACTTCATGTCAAAAGAGGGGGCATGAAACCACTACCCAGCTGAAACGAGGTACTGGGGCCTCGGGGGTCTCCGGAGGCCACGGTTTTTTTTGGACAGTGGTTTCGTTAAACACCTTGCCACACCTTTTTTTTTTTTATGGAAGCCTTGCCCTTTCTAATCGTCCACCTTTCCGTTGGTTTTTTTCATGGGATTTTGCTATTTCCCGTGCTTGTATTTCAACTTCCACCTCACCGCTCAATTTTTATCCCACCCTTCTGCCAGTTCGCGTTGTAGCCATAACCAATCCAACCCCATCTTGACACACCATTTTTCCCACCCCCAACGGACCCAAATGGACCCCGACAGAGCTGATTTACCCATATCCCGCTCTGGCCCCCGTTCCCCCAATGAGGCGTATGAGTCTTTTTTTCCGTTCAACCCCTTTGGAATGCCTGTTTGTCCCCTTGAATTACCGGGCCCAAACCGCTTTCCGTGGGTGACCCCCCCCACGTTTCTTTTTTTGAAACAAACCCTTCGGTCTTTTTTTTCCAAACATTTCCGGAAATGACAGTGACTTCTGGGGGCGTGTATTGCTGGCGTACACTTGTTCAGTCCGGGCCTGCATGGTCTCCCCTGGTGTCCATGGACGGTTTTTTTTTCCCGGCCCTGAGTAACCAAGGAAAAACGCCATTTGCCTATTTGGGCCGAGGGAGATACCTTCCCCCCCCTTTGGCCTACCATACTTTACACCTAGTTTACTGTTTCTAAATTAATTCGGGTTTCTCTGGTCCCAAGGCCCGCCCGCGCCACCTTTTTTGGGTTCAAGCGTTTCGAAAAAACCTCCCCCCGAACACAACCCGAGGTTTCCACTGGCCCTTTCTTACCAGTATTTTTCTGCCCACACCGATGATTCTGGTACGCACCACCGGACGTTGAACACGTTTTTTTTCGCCGCATTTAAGAGCCCATTTTGCTCCCCGTCAAATGCCCCAGCCTGACCGAAGGGTGTGTTTGCCCTTCACCATGTAGATCCCTTTCCTCGCGGAACCGCTTCCGTCCGACCCCCTGCGTCTATTTTTCCTTCTTCCTTTGCGGCAGTGACCATTGATTTCTTGGTGCCCGACCGTTGTCCAAAAACTTTTCCCCAATCCTGGCGTGCTGACGGGGTTTCGCCCCCCCTTTTGAACCCAAATCTTCTGGGTGATTTTTCTTTTACCCTGGCCACCTTTCCCCCCAGTTTTCCCAGGCGTTTAGCTTCCCCCCTTTCTGGCGCTCCTTCTTCGCATCGTCCATATCGAATTTCCTTGTCCGCAGCTCCCCTTTCTCCCTCCCGCCATGTTATGTAGCCTTGGTGGCTTTTTTTGGCGCCCAAAAACCGATTTGTTGCTCCCTGGATGGGCACTCCCCTTCGGGCATCGTCCCCCAACTAGCATTATTGAGGGTGCCTGTTCACCCATAAACCTTCTCTTTAACGGCTTTTTTCTGGTCGTTTGTCTTCTTTCTCCCCCCAAAGTTGTCTAGGCCCGTGGTTTTTCCTACCTTTGAGCAGCTCCATTGAGTCCTTTTTCACCCCCCTCCCCGCTTATTTTGGTGTTCCCAGGCAATTCACTCCCCCCTTGCTTTTGCCTCTTTTTATTTTCCAAAAGGTTTCCAACCCCGTTCCCGATTCCAAGGTGGCCTTCTTGGCTCTGCACGGTTTTTCTTTCTACCCTACCCTTGGTAATTGGTTTTTTCCCGGTTTCGCCCCCTTTTTGGACAGCTTTCCGACGGCTAAGGAACCATTCCCTTTTTTTTTCTTTTTTCTTTCCCGATTATAATGACGGGGCCGTTCACTCCTAGGTTTGAGTCAATTTTTGATGTCGACTTTTTCCCGAACTTTGTTTCCACCCGATGGGCGCGTTCTGACTTCGTTCCATTCCTTTTTGCCGGTATGTTATTTGCGCGGTTCTGTTTTTATTGTCGTTTTCCCCCCTTCACCAAGGCTTTAGCCTTTTGATACACCGGCAAGGTTACCCGAATTCGCAGTTTCTTTTTATTCAATTCCCTTAGTTGGGATTCGCTTTTGCCTTTTTACAAAAAGGGTTTTCCCCCCCTTTCTTTGTTACTTTTTTTTGCTTTGTCCCCCTTTCTACTGAAGTGTTTTAGGCTCGCCTTTTACGGCCCGTTCGCGCCCCCTACTCTTGCCCGGTGCCGTGAAGCTACCCGGTTTCCTCATAACACCCCCTCCCTTCCCCCCTCCACCTCCCCCCCCTCTCCCCCCCACCCCCCCCCCCTCCGCTCCCCACCTTAACCACACCTTCCCCTCCTCTTTACCCCCCACTCCTCGTACTCCCCGCCCTCACCCCACTATAGCCGCCACCCCCAACCATTCTCCCACAACTACACGACCTCTTGCTACCCCTTATCAATCTCCCACTCCCACCGGAACCACTTACCTCCCTACAACTCCCTTCCCCCCCCTCCCCTACCACCCCCCCCCCTTTACCTTCCCCCTTCTCCACCCCCCTCCCACTTGCCCCCCACCCCTCCCCCCCCCACCCCCCGCCCCATCCTCCTTTCCCCCCCAGCACTCTCGCTCCCCACTCCCCCTATAACCTCTACTCCAATCCCCACTCTCTTCCACTTCCAGTCTCTGCGACTCCCCCCCCCCCCCTATCCCGATCCCCTCCTCTCATCCCCCCCTTCCCCCCGCTTCACGTCCTCCTCTCTCCTCACACCCACCATCATCCTCGCCCCCCCCTCCTACCCCCCTTTCTCTCCCTTTACTACCCCCTCTTTCCTCCCTCCCCCCACCCTCCCCTCCCCTCTCCCTTTCCCCTCATCCCCTATCTCCTCCCTCCCACTTCCACCCCGCCTCACCTCCTCCCCCCCCCCCTCAGATAAAGTTCCCGACGAATAGACCACCTTCCGTCGCTCCTCGAATTTCCCTTTAAAGTCCTTTGGAATGTTTTTCCTATCGCACGCTTGGTTATCCCCCCCCCTTTACCGTTTTTTTTCAGCTTGTCCTGGTTCTCCCCCATCGTCCAGTGACCTTGTTTCTTCACCGTGGCCCCCTACGGTAGTTTCTATCCGTGATCCAAAGCCGGTATTTGGGGAAGAGATCCACCCCTCACCTTGAAAATTTTCTTTTCATGACTGTGATGTGATTTTTTTCGACTTGTGACTTTTGATGCACACCCCTTTTGGTTGATTTTCCGGGACTGTTTCTGCCTTTCCCTCACAGTTCGGCTGCGGGCATGGCCATTGTGGGGGTTGCAGGCATCTTTTTTTTTCCGGCATCCGATCCGATCCGCCCCCCCCCAAAGTCCCTCCCCATGAGTCGTACGTCGGGATCAACATAGCTTCGTCAACTTTTTTTCGTGTGGGGTGACACTTCCCCCCCCACGTTTTCAGGTGTCAGTCTTTTTTCAGGCATGCAGTTGACGCTTGTTCCAGTCGTTTTTCCTGTGCTATACTTGCAGTTTTCCCCCCGGAAGTCATTTCCTTCCCGCTTACCCCCTTTGTGTTGCGACATAACCCCTTCACGAGTTCCCTTTCTCCGTGGTTTGAGTAACGGGTCACATATTCTGTTGGGTTATTTTGCCCGCTACATTAGATAAAGGTTCGGCCAAGTCCCCCCAAAGTTGCCTAGGGAGATCTCCCGTGATCTTTTTTCCTTCTTTTTTTCGCGGTCCCCCAATGCATAGGGGGTAACGGAAAATGTTTGTACCAACCACAAGAGTCTTTATAACACCTTTCTTTCCCTCCCCCTGGCGGGTTTTCGCAGCATGAGTTTTGTTCTTTCCCTGGAAGCCTTGTTCATTTGAACCAGGCTTTTTTTCCCGACAGATTTCCCCCGAAACCCTGGACCCCCAAGGTTTCGCGTCCCCCATCATCCGCCTCTCCTTTTTTTCCCTTTCTTTTCCTCATCTCCGTTTTTTGTTGTTTTTCTTGGAGTTTCTTTATTCTTGGATGGAAGGGCTTCGGTTTACATTTCTTGTTTCTTTCCGCGTCGTCATTTTTCTTTTCCCCGAGGTGTGCTTCAGGCTCTACCTACAACTAATTCCCCCGCCTTTGACACAAACTATTCACTATTTCCCCTGTTCTCGGAGCTCGCTTGTGGTCATTTCTTTCCCGCTGATCCTTTCTTTTTTTCCGTGGAGTTTTTTTCGGTGTTTTGAATTTTTACGCTGTTCCGTTTTGGTTTTTTTTTCCCTTCCCCAGACTTTTTTCTTTTTTTCCTTCTATTAGAGTGCCTTTTCCTCGGCCCCGCGGAACCCCCCCTTTCCCCCCTCTGCATATTATCGGGTTTGAATCGCGGGATGGGTAATGTGCCCTCTTGCGGTGCGGACTTCTTCTTTTTTTGACCTTATTCCCCTACTCCTTCCACTGGACCGGCCCCCCGCATCGATGCTGGGCCCCCTGCTTTCATCTTCCGCCCGTTTTTTTTTCCCTCATGGGCCCTTTCCCTTTTTTTTTTGGGTATGATCTTTTTTTACAGTCTTTTTTCCTTCTTGCCCCGATGCAGGCTTCCTTGATTTCTTTCCAAAGGTTTTCCACCGTGTCATTCGCAATTTAAATTTCTTTCCGCAGCAAGGGTCCCCCCTTTCATGACGGCCTGTTTTTTCAATCCCCCCCCCCCTTTTTGGGAAATTGGGTTTCCCCCGTCAAATCACTTTATTTTATCCGTGGCTAGTTCCTGTGCCTTTTTATTTCCAGTTCCCCTTCCCCCCCCCCCCCCCCCCCCCCACCTCCGCGTTGTCTTTTTTTTCCCCTTTCCCCGTCGTGTGATTCCTGCGGCGGCCTGCACCAGTGGGCTTCTTGGCTCACCTCAAAATTTTTCCTGTCTTATTGATAAAAGTCAGCCGTTGGGTCGTAAGCCACGGCACTTCTTCCCTTCCCAGGATTTCTCTCCAAAGTCCTCTTTAGTGTTCAGGTGGCGGTCCCGCCCCACATTTCCCCCTTTTCACCGCTCTTTCGCTTCGCCTCCTCTTACTTTTCCCTTAGAATTCGGCCCCTCCCAGCCAGCCCCCCCCTTTTTCTTCCCAAAGTTGCACATGTTGTGCCTCCCCCCCCAATAGCACTCCCCCTCATGGACCCCTCCCAGGACCCTCGTGCCCAAATTTCTTTTTTTGCGATCAATCTCGCTTTTTTCTCAAACGGACCTGATTTTTTCCCCCGCTTCGAATACACTGGCGGGAAGTCCCCCTCTATTGGTTTGAATCCCTTCCCCCCATATTTGGGGTGCGTGTCGGCCTTCCACTCAAGTGCCCCCTTTCAGTGTTTTCTTTTTCGCTCTGATCCCCCTTCATTATTCGGATCCCGAATCGAATGTTTCCTATCTTTTTTCGGAGTTGTCTTTCGTACCCCGTTCCACCGGGTTTTGCTCCATTTTCCCCCTTTTTTCCCGCGATTCCCATTCCTTCAAGGCCCCCCCTTTTTTCCTTGCTCTTCTTTTCCTTTTTGAACCTCCCCCCCCCCTTTGTAACTCCCCCCTGCGGCCTGTTTTTGGCCGTTTTTTTAACATCCCCCATTGAACACCTGGCCCCCGTGTTCCCCTGCTCAATGGATTTGCTTTTTCCCACACCCATGTCCCCGTTTACATGTTCTCACTTTTTTCCCCCTTTGTGCTACTACCCACGTTACTTATCCCTAGTTTCCTTATCCACTCTTCTTTTTTTTTCAGTCAGGCAAATTTTTTCTTTTTCTATTCCAAGCCGTTTTCGACCCTCGATTCTTGTTGTTTCCCGCATTTCAATACCGGCCGCTCACATGGATTCTTTCTCCCTTTGAAGATTTTTCTCTTGCGTCAACCCGTATATTTTTTCTGTTCGCTCTTGAACGACTTCGCGTAATTTTTTGTCCCCCCCTTTTTTTCGAGGGGGTACACTTGTTCTGATTGACCCCCCCCCTCTCCCCAAAGGTGTTTTCTTTTCTCCCTCATTCGGCATTTCACTCTTTTGCCCCCGTCTTCGGGCACATTTTCCCATCCCCCCGCCATATATTGAGCTTTTTGGCCAGTATCTTCCTTTTTCGCGTGCCGGCTGAACAGTATCCATCCCGGGAGCTTTAGCCCCTTTTCGCAGGGACTTGGCGGTGGGCCCCAAAGTGTTTTTCCATGGGCCGTTTTTTTTTCTGGTTGTCCCCTTTGTTGCTGAAAGTCTGACGCATGGTCCTGGTGTCACGTCGATGTTATGCTGCCATCCTTCTCTTTTTTTGTTGCAGCACCATCTTTCCTGTAAAGAACCCAGTTGCCTTTACCTTCCTTTTCAGGTTTATTGCCGTTTTTTCTTTTTTTCCTAACTCTCTTGATTTTTTGTTGTTCGAGGCCTGCCTCCATGCTCCCCTCCCATGACTGTGTCCGCCTCCCATTTTTTTCAAACATGTTTTCTCGGTGGGACTTTTCTTTTTTTCGGACCCATTTTTTTTATCGCCTGGCGGAGTTTTTTCACCCCCAATGATCCTCGTACTTCTCCCCCCCCCCCCCGGCCGGGTCCCTACCACCGTTTCTTTCACCATGTTGTCCTGATTTGGGTGACAAGGGTGGTCCCTTTTTTTTCCCGGCCCGACCCGACGTTTTTCTAGGACTGCCCTTTTTTTCCACTTTTGAAGTGGAACCACATTCGTTGCCTTTCAACCGTTCCTCGGTTGGCCCCTGGATTTTGTCCCCGTGTCGGAGCATTCCCAGGTTACTTCTTACGACGGTCCCGCAGAGTGGCATTCTCCCCCGTTTTCGTGGTTTTCATTTGCGCGGTAGCTGCCCTACTGCCATCGGCCTTGTCTGCCCCACCTTTCTTTCTCTGCAACGCTATGTTTTCCCCTTTGAAAAAAATAGTCCTTTAGGTGTACTGTCAAGCCTCCGCATTATTGAAGAGCCACCCCCCCTGGACATTTCTCGTGGTTTTTTTTAACTATTTAGTTTTATTTTCGGCTCGGCTTTTGGTTTTCTTTCCATCCCCCCACCCTTTCGTTTTTCTTTTTCGGCGGTGTCCCCTTTTTCCCAGAGTGCTCTGTTGGAAATTCCTCCCTTCTTTTGAGAAGGTCCCCCTAAGCCGATTTTCTAAGGGAATGTTGCTTCAAAGGATGTATCGGACCATCCCCCTACTTGGGAGGTGGGGTGGAACTGATCCACCCCCCTTTTTTCCTCCCATCAGAAGTCACCCCCGAAATACCCTGACTCTTTTCACAGGGAAATCACCTTTCTTTTTCTGGCGGAGCTTTCTCTTGTGCCCTGGTCCTTTTTTTTTTTTTTTTTGGGTTTTTATTTTCTCCTTGCTTCGGGCGCCGTTTGTTTCGACATCGCCCCGTAACGATTGCGTTTTTTTTGTGGCTCCTGACCCGGTTGTTTGGCGTGGCCCGATGTCCTCCCCCTTTCTTTTTCCCCTTGTCCACTTTTTGGGTGGGCCCCTGCCTCCTGAATCCTCTTCAAACTCAAGTCGTCTCCACCACGTGAAGGCGCCCCCCACTCCCTCGATCCCATTTCCCACTTTCTTTTTCGGTTTTCTTGGTTGACGTTCTGATTGTTCCGTTTTTTGTTCAGGATTTCCGTCGCTTCCCCTTAAAATGAAACCCAGGTTTCCTTTTTTTTCTTTTTCTTCCGACTAAATCAAACTAGCTCTCGTTTGCCTCAGACTGTTGTGTTTTTCTCTCTGATTTAGTGATTCGAGTTCTTTCTTTTGTCCCATGGGGTTCCATTCTGCCGCTTTTGCAAAACCCCCGTTAGTTCCCCCCCTGCGCAGAAACTTTGCACACCCCCTCCCTTCCACACTACTTGCCCGGTTTATGCTTCCTGGTTTTTCCTTTTCTTTTTGAAGTGCAACAACCTCCCCTTTTTTCTTTTGTGGGTTTCTTTCTTGAGTGGTTTGTTCCCCCGGGACCCCTTCCCATTTCAGCGGTTTTCCCTTCCCCTTCGTTTTTTCTCAATCCCGGTTTTTTTCAAGCGCTCCCTCTTTCGAGTTCTTTCCCCTGTGAACTTCTTATGCCTCCCCCTTCATAGCAACTCGGGAAAACCCCCTCCCCCAGTGGTCACCTGTTTCCGCTCGCTCGGCTCTGATGGTTGGCCCTGTGTTCGCGAATCGGTTTTGGGGGGCGTTGCGGGTACCCACCCGTGTCGAGTGTAGGGTTGCAAGGCCCTCGACATAAAAGGCCCCCCCTACCTGTATTCGTTCTCTCTTGACATACCCCTTCTCATTTACCATTTTACTGCACGCGACGAATTTTTTTTTTTACTTCTAGTGTGACCTTTCTCGATTCTTTCCTTGATTCAAATAAACAGCCCCCCCTGTGCACCTCTGTTCAGAGGGTTGGGGTCGTGCCCACGCGTTTTTCCTTTTTCTCCCGGAAATTAGGGTCGATTTCGGGGGTGTTTCCCCCCACTCGGACCACGACCCCCCAACCTCTCTTTTGATGATCTTCCATCCGTTAACTATATCTGTTAGGGCTGCTCTTTCCTCTGGCGTTCTTGCCCCCTTTCAACCTCTCCTCTTTTTTAAATGTTTTTTTGATCACGTCACCCCAGGGGTCCGTCACTTCATTTTTAACCATCACCAAGACACACTTGAACGGCGGAGCTTCCCCCCTTCCGAACACGAACTCTATGCCTGCGCCATGACTCTTTTCCCTGATTCTGCTCTATCATGGGACTCTAGGTCTTCTGACCTTGGTTTTTTTTCTCTGCTCGACCGTTTTTTTTGCCTCCCTTTTTTTTTTTCCCCCCCTTCTGACCATTTGTGTACAAAAACCCCTTTCTACCCGGATACGGAATTGTTCTCCCCCGGCCCGCGAGTGTCCGACGGGGAGGAGGGGAAGGACCCGAAAGAAGTGGTCTCGCAATTGTGAGTACCGACCAATTTTCCTTTCAGTGGTCGGCGGGGATGTTCGTCAAGGACTTTTCAGTGTGTTGTTGTTACTGCGGTCTTTTGATGCTATGGCGCAGTTGGGGTCCCTAGCGCTTCCCTTTTGCTCCCTTTTTTTTCCCTAGCGGGCTAGTCCCCCCCCCCCCCGTCAACGGGGGGGAAGTTTCCTTTGGGTCTAGGGTCTGCTGGGCTTTTTTTTCCCTACGCACGCCGCGTTTTTTTTCAACACTACCCTCCCACCCCCCCCCCCCTATAAACCGTCCTTCCATCCACCCCCCAGACTGCCTTTCCCCAGCGGTTACTTGCAATGTTTTTTTTCCCGTTTTCCTGCCACAAACTCTTGAACGCCTCCTGACGGTATATTTTTTTTTTTTTCCCACCCCCCCCTGCGCCCTAGCAGTTTCCCGGACCGATTCCCCTGCCGTTTCCCAGCACCCTGGCACCCCCCCCTTTGTGATTCCCAATGTTTCCCGATTTCAACGATCGCGTTTTGACCGCGTCCTCTACAAAACCCAAAACCCATGCGGCTTCTTTTTTATGCTCCGTATTCTTGTTTTGGGTACTGACCGCACCTTTCAAACCTTTTTTTTCCAATGCCCCAATCCGGACCGGGGTTCATTCTTCCCTACCGGATTTTTTTCTTTGCCATTTTTTTGGCCTGTTCTTTGTCTTCCCCCCTGGCTCCGTCGTGTTCTGTTTTTTTTCTCGCAAATAGGTCGTTTGGCCTGCTTCCGCCCTTGCCTTGTCTTGTCGCTTCCCCCCGCCCCCCTAAGAACTTTCTTTTCGTCGCTTTTTTCCCCCTCTTTTTGGGCGAAACTACGGGATCCGGTTATGGGGTCCCCCCCCCTCCCGGTTTTTACCTCTCGGCCCCTTTCCTTTTTCCGGTCCTCTATACATATACTTTAAACACCGATTTTTTTCTCGTTTGATGCTTCGTTTTTGCACCCCCCCTCGGTTCTGGTCCCCCCTTTGTCTTCCGGTAACCTTTTTTTTTTCTAACGGCAAGCCAGACTTCACACTCCTTTCAATTTTTTCATTTTCCTGATGCGCCTGGCTAACCCCCCCTGCGTGCTCCTTTGCTCTTCCCTTCCTTGTTCTTGCTATGGTATTTCTTTCTCCCCGTGCCTTTTTTTCACCAGTTGTTGATCCTTTTTTTTTAACAGTCCCCACCCCCACCTTTCTCGAAAATTCTCCTCAAACAGCTTTGCTGTTTTCACCGCAAATCACTTGTTTTTCCTTTTGGACCCAGGGCTGCCGATTGGTAAAGGGACTGATGGCAGATTAGAACCCCACCTTTTCCCTTTTAGAAGGGTTTTTCTTTTCCGTCTCGCTCGCCCCTTTTTTGAGTCCTTTTTTTTTCTTTTTCTTGCGTGTGATTTCCCAGTACCATGCTCCCTTGTTTATCCCCCCCTTCCAATCAAACCGACCTTTTTCTGCGTTTTCTGTTGAAGTCCTTTCCGGGGAGGTGAGTTCCTTTAAGGTTGCCCTGTCACAAAAACGGGGATTCTTGGTCCTTCTTTTTCTTCTGCATTGCCGCCACTTTTTTCGAACGTTAGTTGTAGTTTTTTCCCCCACTCGAGACGTCCCGTCCGACTAGGCCAACCTTTTCTCCCGGGGACAAAGGTTTTAACATCGACATCAAGGGATCTTCCCCCTCCAGTGGGGACTGCATACTTTTTTAGCAAACTTTTTACATTTTTTCCCCCCCCCTACGAAAGTTCATGTTCTGTTTCGGTTACTTTTTCCCTGGATTTTCTTCCACCCCTCCCCCCTTTCCCCTTTTCCGCGCGCTTTATCCCCTCTTTTCCCCACCCCCTTCGTGGGGGAATTTCTTCCCATAAAGTTTTGCTTTTCTTCCTCATACAGTGACGTCTTTCCTGGCGACACCCTTTTTTTTCCCTGTGGGTTTGTCCTCGCTTCCTTCATCCCCCCTGAAAACACCTCTTAGGTCTTCTTTTCTTTTTCCTTGTTTTCTCGCCCCGACATTCCCTTCCCCCAAGGTTTTTTCTCCTTGGAAGGAACTTCCGTCATGCCCTCCCGGCATCGTTCCTTGGAGTTTTTTCTTTGGCTGGTCTCCCCGATAGTCATTCCCCTCGAGACTACCGGGGCACCTTCGGGAAGAATCCCTCCCCTGGCATTTCTCGCTTCTTTGTTGAAATTCTTGCGCTTGTCCGGGTCTTCATCTTGTGGCCCTCGCTCATGTTCCCCCGTATCGCTTTTGTTTTTGACCAATCCCCTTCGCCCGCCCCCCGAGTTCATGGGCCTTCCCCCTTTGCCTGATTTTGTTTTTTACATATTTCCCCCCGGCTCTGAGTAGTCGATCCCATCTCAGTTTGAGCCTCCAGTCACAACCCCCACCCCCCCCCGGTACAGGTTCGGCGGACCTGGCTCCCCCTACTCGGCCTTTAGTACCGTCCCCCCCAGACTGGACGGCCCCCCTCAGGAAAACCCCTTTGATTTGTCCTTCCCCACAGCTTTTACGTTCTAGCTAACAGGCTGTTTCTGCGTCCTTTTTCGGAGTGGTTTTTTTCTTTCAGCATGAGCCCTGTCCCCCGTCTTCCCATGCCTACCTCCTTCCGACACCGACCAGGGTTTCTCCTCCCAACCCTGCTTCATCCGCATCCCTTTTTTTTTTATCTTTCCCTTCCTTTTCTTTCCCTCCTCCGTTTGTTTTTTTTTTTTTTTCCGAAGAGATCTCTTTTTAGTCATTTTTTTTTTCCCCCCCGGTTCTCCCCCCCCCACCCCCCCCCCCCCAACCCACCCCTTTTTTTCTCTTTCGGCCATCTTGTCCTTCCCCTTCCCAGCCTTTTTCCTTGGCGTGTCGTCATCCCCCCCCCTCCCCGTCTTCCCAACGCAGGACTTTTCCCGGGCGCGTCGCTCGCCTTTCTGTGTCCGTCATCGTTGCATTGCTCCTCTTGATAGGCTTGTTTTTTTAATTGGCATTTTTTCCTACTTTTTCCTTTTCTGTTTGCGTTTGCCTTTATTCTTTCTCCTCGTTCTGTTTTCCGCCTATTTTCCCCCCCCATCCGCAAAATCCCCGGACTCTCACCCTATCTATTTTCGTTCGGGATTTTGGATTGAAGGTGGGTCTGGGGTGCCCTTTCTTGTTTGACATGCTTTTTAATGGACCGACAGCCATTAGCAGTTCGGGCCGACACTTTTCCTATCGACCCGGGGCTGTCTGCCCTTCCCCTTCACTCGTTCTATTTTTTTCCCCCCCGATGGCTTTTCATCTTTGGGTGATCCTCCTTCCCTACGCTGTCCGGTCCGGATTGTTTTTAGGCTTCGGTTTCCTCCCATTTCCCACGTTATCCTGTCCACCACTCAATGCACACCCTCACCGGTGCCTTTCTGCCGAGGTTTCCCACCGTCGGCCCCCTCTAGCACAACAAGCTATTTTAGGGGTTGTCCACACCCGGGAATCAAACCCTGATGGAGCCGTTGGGGGAAAGTTTTTATTTTTTTGTCTTCTATACCATCAGGCTTTGGTGGGGATTTTTCCTTTCTGCTTTGATTACCCCGTTTAACAGTATTTCGGTCCTTTTCGGAAATTCTTCTAACCTCCCCCATTTTTTCTCCGGGATGTCTGATTTTTTACACCCTTGTCAAACGGTTTTCGACGTACTTCCCTCCACTTCCATGTCTCTCCCCTTTAGTTTTTTCTATTGGACCCGCTTTTTTTCATTCAGTCTTGTAACGTCGCCCCCCCCATGACGTCGTATCTTTTTTTTTAATCTCTACTTCCCCCTCCTTGCGTAGTGACGATTGTTACCGCCCCCAATTCTTCCCCCAGTTTTGTTTTTCTGAATTCAAGTCCGCACGACCCTTCCCCCCCCCCACTCCCCCCTGTTTTAAGTAAATTCCAAAACCTCCCAAATCAGTTGTTGCTGACAATTTTGCTCCCCCCCTCCCGTCCACCTAATCGGTGTAATTCAACGAACTATGCCCTTGCCCCAAGAGTTCATTAAGAACCTTTCACACCCCCACCTCCCCGGCCTCCGAGCGTAGGTCCCGCACTCTTTCAGAAATTGGTTTCTTGTGCGGCCCCCGTCACAATTACCTCCTTTTTTGTCAAACTCATACTCAGAGCTTGTACCTTCCCCCCCCCCCTTACTTTTCTTCTCCTGCCGCCCCGACCATCGACTGTTGTTCTTCTCCTTCTAGGAGGGGTATTACCTTTTAAAAACCCCTGCCCAGAACAAACACTTTTCTTTCTCCCCCCCCCAGGTCTTCTTCTCACTTCCCCGCCTTGATGCTCCTGTTTGCTGGTAAAAGTGATTTTCCCCAACAAACCCCCCCCCCTTGCAAAGACTTCGTCACTCCCGTTGTTTGCCTTGAACGCCTATCTTCCTTTGCCAATAACGGCGTTGTACTCCCTCCTCTCACTCCCTCCCCCCTCCTACCTATGCCACCCCTCCGACCCTCCCCCCTCCCCCTCCTCTCCGATCCTACCCACCTCCCCTCTCCCCCGCTACCCCCTCTCTCCCGCTCAACCCCCCACCTCTCTCACCTTCAAACTTACAGTCTCCCCTCTCCACACCCCCCTCTTCCCTTCCCCCCCCCGCCCCCCTTCCCTCTTAGTGTCGTTTCCTTTTCCATTTTTCAACCCCCTTCCGCGCCCCTTTTTTCAATCTGCTGACCCTCCCCCGAACGCCCCAAATCGGTATCTATTTCTATGCCATTTCCCCCCCTAAGGTTTTTTTAATTCTTGGAGACCCAGCCGTTTGCACCCCCTTTTTTTTTTTTTTACCTTCTGTTCTTCCCCCAGAATTCCTTTTTTCCCATTGCTCTCTCATTGGCTCGTGTCCTTGTTCAGCTTACGTTTTTTGCCCAGTCTACCCTCCTCGTTTTTTTTTATTTTCCCGGAACGCTTACCCCATGCCCCTTTTTTAGTGAGCCCTGTTAGATCCCATTTACAAATGTGGTTTACGCCTATCGGTTACCTTCGCCTGGTCATTTTCCCCCCCCACTCCTTTTGCGTGCTCGTTCCCCACCTCTCCGCCCCCCCCCTTTTTGAAGAAGCGTGCGCATGTTTTTCTCTTACTTTTTGGTTTTCCGTCCGAAGGTCTCGGACAATTTTTTTTGACGTCTTTCTTTTTTTTTTGGGGACACCTTTTTCCCGGTGGTTCCCATTTTCCGTCATTTTCCGAGGGCGGGGTGTCTTTTTTCACAGATTGTTTTTGGCCTCGCCCCTTCTTCCTTTTTTTTCTTTGTTGCCCCCTCCCTTCCAAGAACCCAAAAAGTTTTGTTCCTTATCCGCATTCCTGGTACCGATTTTCCCCTCACCCCTTTCGATTGCTTTTTTTCCGCTTTCCCTTTCCTCTCCGACCCATGAAACCCTTTTTGTCGACTTCCCAGTTACCCCGATTCCTGACCTTTTTTCGAGCCTTGCTGAAATTATCCTCCGCCTTTTTTTTCACACCCCCAGGGGGATCGTTGTTAAGTTTTTTTTTTCCTTTTTGCCGGGGTCTCACCGACAACTTTCGCGCGCCTTTTTTTTTTGACCAAGTTTTTTTGGTGCGTCCCAGTTCACAGTTCTCCTTCCGTTTCCTTTTTTTGGACTTTCCCCCTTTTCGCGGCCTTGTCAAACGTTTTCAATTGGAGCAACACAGGGTCTCTCCTCTCCCACGGGTTACTCTTGAGGACTCCCCGTTTTTATGCGACTGTCATATGCGTTTTTAGTTTCCCCTTTGCAGACGCTTCGGAGGCTCGTCCCATTGGTCGGGTGATTCACCCTTATTGCTCTTCCCCCGCTTTCTTTTGTTTGTCTAAGGAACGGATTCCGTTTAATGCCCCATCCCCAGGTTTTCACACTATATGATGACCCCATTCCCGTGTGGTCCTTTTTTCAATCGTTACCCTCTTGGGTTTTCTAAAACCCCCCCCCTTTTTTTTGGGATTTGCCTCCCCCAAACCGCTTTACCCCCCTTTGATTTCTTTTTTTTGGACCCTTAGCTCCTTTGGTTGCTTTCAGTTACAAGGAATGGCCCATTTATTTTTCGGCCCCTTTAGGATATTTAGTTTTTTTCCCCCCTCCCCCCCAACGACCGTGCGTCTAATATCCGTGCCGATCCCCAACATCACTCCCTTTAAGGGTTTCCGCCGTCCCCCTTTCCACTTACCTGAGAACCAGGGCGTCAGTCACCCAACCATCACTCTTTCGCCCTTTAGAATTGGTCGTTTGGTTTGGGTTTTTCATCATTTGTATTATTTGCCTAGATTCTCTACTCGACCCCCATAGATGTCTTTTCTGCCCTTTTTTTTGACGACCATTAGTAGCCCGCTTCCTTAATTGCATGGGTCCACTGGTTTTTTTTTTTTTTTCCATTTCCCCCTCACCCCAAATACCTTTCCCCCCCAAATCACGGTTTTTTTTGGCTCCACCCCACCAGATGTCCCGAATCCCACAAACCCGAGGCCTACCAACCCCTGTCCGTAAGGTTTTTGGAGGTTTGGCTGCCCATCTTTTTGACGCAGGGCGTGTTTTTATTGGTGGTCCCCAATTGCCCCCTTGTCGCTCACATCGTGCCCCAACACCTCCTCTTTTTT
>Ga0179593_1740860_pt1 | contig 15478 bp, 21 predicted proteins | sample CZODoug2_1_08_16_FD_185931 | JGI IMG/M metagenome (GOLD analysis project Ga0179593, IMG submission 185931) | Vadose zone soil fungal communities from Angelo Coast Range Reserve, California, USA - CZODoug2_1_08_16fungal (PacBio error correction) | ecosystem: Environmental > Terrestrial > Soil >... | reverse complement strand
CTTCCCTGAAACAACCCCCTTTCCCCTTTCGGTCCTGTGGGTTCATTGCGCTTGTGAACAAGGCCGCCGGCTGTGACGCGAAGGATTTTCTTTGTCACAGATCGTGGCTTTGGGAACGCACTCTTCCTAAGTCACGAACCTCCTCGCGTCGCCCGGCGATGTTAGTACCGTCTACTGTTTCCTCGAGCTCAAAATGTTCTCTTCCCCCTCCCCGTGAAACCCCCTTTCTTTTCCAGGCGTTCGGTCTGAGAAACGTCCCTCCTCCTTTTTTTTCCTCGAAATTCGTGATTTTTTTTTCTCCTCCTGCATACTTACGATCCCGTTCCCTTCCCACAATTGGTCGATAGAAGGAACCCTCCCCCCTCTCTCCCCGGTTCCTTCCGTTGAGAGTAAGCTGGACCCCCTCCCTTAAACGGCGAATCATTCTACCCCCCCCCTTCCTACCAAGAGGATGAGCAATTCCACGCCAACTCTTCCGCGCTTTTTTTCCTCTGCTGGTGGGATAATTTCTTCTCAACTCCTAGAACCCAAGCGTCCGCTCCTTTCTTTTTTCTTTTTTCTTCAACGCGCGGAGTGATTTTCTCTCAACCGCTTTCTCGACGAGCTTGGACGAGAGCCCCCCCCCCCCCCTTTTACTTTTCATACGTACGGTAACTTCCTCCCTCAACTTTTGAAGGTTCCTGCCGAACACCCCGAACTCCTCCCCCCCCCCCCGGTTACTATCCCCGCCCCTCCTCCTCCCAGCCGCGTGGGGATCTCCCTTTCCTCCTTGGGGAATCCTCTCCCCCTTCCCCACTAACAACAGTGTAATTATTCAGCTCGTCGCTTTTTCTCCCCCCTTTCTTTACGAACTCACTCAGACCCCCCTGGGTTGCTCTTTTGGGAGTAGTGCCCCTCCCCTGCTTCCTCGCGGCGCTCGTCTAGAGGTTCCCCTGCGGAGATCGCGAAACTGGTTCCTTTTTCCCCTTTTTTTTTTTTGACATGAAGTCATCGTCGACTTTCTCCTTAAAAGGGAACAGCTTCGCCTTCTCAGGCATAGCCCAAACTAAGATCTCCCCCCTTTTTTTCCGAAAATTCGTTTAAAGTGAATTCAACGCCGGGTCCCCCCCCCATCCAAAGCTGGCCGCGTTCCCTCCCTTTTTGCCTCCCGGCCCACAAATACTCCCCTCCTCCCTCCTAAAGATAAGGGAATCCTTTTTTTTTTTCATGAAGGAAAAAAGAACCTCCTTTCCCCCCCGTCCCAGAATAGAACTGGGCGGTATTCCTTCCCCCGGTGTCACCATCCAGGGTAACCTCCCCTTCCTATGGTAGTAAGGAATCTTTTCCCCCTTCCCCCCGTCTTAGATAGGTCGGCGGCTTGGGACGGCATCTCTTTTCCTTCCCCCCCCCCCTTCCTAACCTAGAATACCGACACCTCTATTTTTTCAGAAACGATCTACGGCCGGCTCCAAGCAAAAGATTCCTCCCCTTTTTTTTCCGAATGAAAGGCGGAGAATGGGAGTGCTCCTTTCCCTTCTCTAGTTCTTTTTTTCTCCACAAACCGGTGCAAGAAAAGGATACATTTCCCCCCCTTTCTACAAAAAGCAAGCGCTTCGGAGAGTGAGATTGTATTTCCTTTTTTTCCCCCTTTCAGCCCCTTCCTCTCGATCTGTTTCCCCCTCACCACACCGCGAAAATCCTTCTTCTTTACGCGGCTAAGGTGGTCCTTTCCCTTTCGCCTCTTGGCTGGTGATGATAGTGAATCTGTAGTGGTTGTCCCCCCCTATAGGCTTACCTCGTACCTTACTCTCGCCTTATATCCTGTTTAAAGAGGCTAACGGTCGCTTTTCCTTCCCTTTCTCTCTCCTTCCGCTCTGGTAGACCTTCCCTCTCCTCGCGAGAAAAAGAAACGGATTAGGCCTCCCTTTTCCTTTTTTTGTGTAACCTGTGAGAGTCCCCTGCATCTTTCCCCCTCCCTGCTTCGGCTTCAGCCATTGCTGTCTCTTCTCGTCGAGAACCCTCCTTCCTGAGACATACGGCGAAGACTAGAGAACCTTTCTCCTTTCTCTTCGTGATGTCACAAGACCCCGACGCATTTTCTGTACATAAACTGTGGCTGCCACCCTTTCTTTTTCTTCAAAGGACCCTTTCTCCGCTTTCCCTGTAAGAAAGGGGTGTGGTGAGAATTCCCCTATTTTTTCCAAAGCCGCTCATGAGAGAACCTACGGTCTTTTTTCAAAGGAGACGCCAGATAGGGGCCTTCTCCTAATCCCCCAGGTCAGGTTATAGTGACCTGGTCTTTCAGGCAGGATAGAATCGCTCTTTCTCTCATTGACCATGAGCTCGTGTATTTTTTTTTCTTTTTCTCCGCTGTCAAGGCCATCTTCGAGCGCCTCGCTCCTTTCTTCTTTTCTCCTTTTCTCGACAGCAAATTAGAAGGAGCCTCGTTTCTTTTTCCTTCCCCATCGTCTGCGCGGTCCTCGACCCGGTTTTTTTATCCCCCTGCCCCCCCTTTTTCGTGCGAGTAACGGTCTTCCCTCCCCTTTTTCTTTTCTTAATAATAAGTTGTTGTTGTTTTCTTTTTTTTCTTCTGGAGTTTTTTTCTGATCTCGTTGGAGAGAGGGCATGGTGCTTTCCTTCCCCCCGCCGGACCTCGGCGCCTTTTTTGTTGCCTCCCCTTCTCCGCGCGTGCGCGAGTCGCAGGGAGAAGGTGATGTCTTTTTTCTCTTTTCTTCGGGCTCGATGGCATGGACCGCCCTTTTTTTTTTCCCCCCTTTTCTCGCGCGGTTCCGGCCTGTTTTTTTTTTTGGCTATCTGCAGAGAGCGACGGCCCTTCCCTCTTCCGGGCACGAGACCTGCCCTGTTTTCTTTCTTTTTTTTTTTTTCAGGTTTTAGTGGTCGGCGGACCTTTCTTTTTTTCTTCCCTCCTCCGTTAGGAGCCGGGATCGATGCGGGTCTTTCTTCTCACAAAAAAAAATTCCTTCCCCTTTCCTTTTTCTACCGTTCAGCCAACGAAGAAAAGGGTTCCTTTTCGTTCCAATGGCGGGAGTCGTTCTTTTTTTTCTCCTCCTGAGGCGAAAGTGGCGATTTTTTCGGCGGTGCGGCGAGGAGTAGAAGTTTCCCCTCCCCCCCTCCCTTTTTTGGTCGCGAAGCTCAGGCTAGAAGTTCCATCCCTTTTTGTCTCCTCGATCCGGCAGTGGCCCCCGATCCCTTTCTTCTTCCCCCCTGCGCAGGCCGGAGTTGATCTCGTCCCTCCGTATTGTCCCCGTGCGCTCTCCCCCCGGTTCCGGCGAAAAGAGAGAACCTTTTTTCTCAGTTTTGACGGAGATGCTCTGCTCGTGGAGCACCTCCTCCTTTCCAGAGAAGGAGTCTCCTTTTTTTCCCCTTCCCTCCGAGTTTAGGGACGCCCTTTTCTTTTTTTTCCCCCATCGCAAACGTCACGATCCTGTCTCTAGCGAGAAGCCCTCTACCCCCCTGCCTGCACGACAGGATTGTAGAGGTTGGTTCTTCCCTTTTTTTCTCTTGGCTTAATGAGAGGACATCGCAACCTTCCCCCCCCCCTTTCCGCAGGGGTTCTTTTTCTGGTCTCCCCCCTTGAAGCCGGTGTGTCTTCAAGCCCTTTGGGGGTAGAGTCCCCCCCCCCCTCCCCCCTTTCATCACTTCGCACGGAGCAATAAGTCCTTTTTTTTTTTTCCGGAAGGCTTCGAGTGGCGTGGAGGAGGCGTAATCTTCCTTTTTGGAGTAGTAGAGTTTTCTTATTTTTTTCCCACCCTCCTGATGCCTCCCCCAGACGTAGAAGAAGCTCTCGCCCTTTCTCTCCGATACTGACGACAAGTAAGATCTCTTTTCCAGCCCTTTTTTCCCCGCCCAGTTGAGGGTGCAGTTTACTTCCTCTTTCCTTTTTTCCCTTCGTTTGCGATGACGTTTTGCCCTCCCGGCCCTGCAACGAACACCGTTCTTTTTCTTTTGGTGGGGCAGGTGACGGAGTCTTTTTTTCCCCTTGGCGTGAAACCGCGGCCCTTTTTTTTTCTTTTTGGTGGCGCCCCCCTTCCTTTTTTTCCCCCCCCCATTTAGATACGCCCCCTTTTTTTCTTTGTGAGTTGGCGATGCCTTAGCAGCGCCTCTTTCTTTGACGTACTTCATGGCCACACCGTTGTTATTTCCCCACTAAAAACCACCCCCTCGTTTTTTTTCAAATCTGTGAGCGGGATACACCTGCTCCTTTTTTTTTCCTAGGGAGAAAATCCTTCACTACGCCCAAAGAGCCCCCCCCCGTCTTTTTGAATTGAGGTAGTAGAAGGCCTCCAATCTTTTTCAAGTTTGTGCGCGCACGGATGTCTTCTCTTTTTTTCTTTTTCCTTTTTATGGAGGCGGGACATGTGGCCTTTTTTCCTGTTTCCCGTCACTTTCATGCTTGGTGGTCTTTTCTCTTCTTCCCGTTGGCGGATGTAAAGACTTATGAAGACCTCTTGACAGACTCGGGACTGGGTGATCTGCGTTTTTTCTCCCCCTCTCCGTTGAAGGCGCCTCGCCCTTCTCTCTCTTCGCCCCAACCCCCCCCTCTTTCCTGTCTTTCTTTTTTAGAGCAGCAAAAACCCCTTTTCCCAACACAAATAGCCGCCCCTTTTCCTCCGGCGTGCGGCCCCCCCCCCCCCCCCCCTGCATTTCTAAGGAATAGTTTTCCTCCTTCTTTGTTTAACATGATTGCCGCAGGTTTCCTCCTTCCTTTTTCTGGGTGGCTTAAAGATCTTCAACTTCGGCCCCCCTTTTTTTTTATGTTAAGTTATCGACCCCTTATGTCTCTCTCTACCGTCGGGTAGTAGTCGGCCTGATTTACGCACAGAATGTGTCCCATTTAGCTGCGATCGGCTTCTTTTCCGTTGCGAGACCCCCCGCCTTTCTCGCCCGCACCGTCTCAAGGTTTTTGGTCAGGTTGAGAGACAGGGTGATCTTCTTTTTTTTTGCGGTGCGGCCTTTCTCTTCTCCCTTCTTCCGGGCTTCCGAGCCCCGTCTTCGTGAATTCTGGAAGAGCTTTCCCTTCAGAAGCCAAAGAGAGAGTTCCCCCCCCTTTTCCCTCCGGATGTTCCTTCTCTTTTTCCAAGCGACTACCTGACACCCCACATTCCCCCGGGTTCGGAGTTGTTCAGGCAGAGTAGCGTCCCTTTTCTTTCTTACTCTCACTAAGTGGTGGTGTGTGTCTTTTTCTCCCCCTTGCTGAACAACTCGAAACCCTTTCTCGTTTCATGTGGGTGCAGGTTGAGGGCTTTTTTCCCCGAAAGAAGACGCCGACTTTTATCGGGGGATTAGGGGAACCTCTCATCCCAAGCATGTCGCGGTCCCCCCCCCCCCCCCACCCTTTCCACCCCCCGAAGCACCGCCCCTCCTGTCTCTTTTCTCTATCCACTGTAATCAACCTCCCCCCCCGTCCTTTTTCCCCCCGGTGAGACGGTGCTGGCGGAAAGGCTCCCCACTTTTTTTTCGATAGATCTCCGGACTCGATGGCAAATTCTTCTTTTTCTTTCCCTCGATCACGACGTATCCTCTCCTCCGTTTTTTATAGATTGAACAGACATCCCCCTCTCCCCTTCCACTTTTTTCTAAGTTGGAAGAGTCCGTGGAAAGACCACCCCCCCCTTTCCTCCCCCCGTTTTCCTCTTGGAAAACAAAGAAGGAACACTTTTTCCTCAAGCACGAAACGAGGATGGCTTCTTTTGGCGTGTTGTGATGAATGTGGTTCTCTTTTGTTTCCTCTACAACGGACAATCAGAAGACCTCTTACGCGCGCGAGCCCTTCCTGCTCTTCCTTCAAACGTTTCTGCTTCCCTCTCGAGATCAACAGGTATCGCTTTTTTTCGCCCAAATGTGACCCGTACGGTACGCAGAAGGCTTCCCTTGGCCGGCCCCGAACTTTCCCGCCACGAAAGAATTTCCCTTCCCCTCCCCCCGGTGCCGAGAACCGACACATGTCCCCCCCCCCCTCATTCCGGGGGCCTTCACCCGAGTGTTTTTCCCTTTTCCTTTTCGCGAAGAAAACCCTTTTTTACAACTGTGTCCGCTGAAGGCCTTTTTTTTTCTCTGGAAGGTACGCCCTCAATGCAGACACCACCCCCCCTTTTTTTGATAGGTGGGTGTGCAATTGCGAGTGGTCTCCCTTTTCTTTCTCGCGGAATGGTTTCTCCCGGGCATGGGCGAAATGGTTCAAGCCCCTTTCCCCCCCCCGGTGGTTGCCATAAGTTTCTGTTCTCAAAACGCCGGGAAACGGGAACTTTTCCTTCTTCTTGCGGAAAGGCATCGACCCCCCCTTTCTTTCCCAACCGGGCGATCGAAATGCGACAAGTTTCTTTTTTTCACCCACCACAAAATCTCACGATCCCTTTTCCTCAGACGGCCGAATCGGCCCCCCTAAACCGCCGCAATGAAACTGTTTTTTTAGTGTTCAGTTCCTTTCCCTTTTTGCACCGGGAAGTCCGCCCACTCAAAAGAACCTTCCCCCCCCCTTGGCCTTTTTCAAACGGCACCCTCGAAATGGGAGTCCTTCCTTCCTTCCCCCCCTTTCAACTCTTGCGAGCGGACTGGTCGTCCGTTCTCGGTTTTCGAGATCGTGCGGCGACGGCTTGGGCTTTTTTCTCCCACCCCAAGAAGAAATAGCCTTTCCTCCCCCCCGCTCTTTTGAAGAGAAAAGACTCCTCCTTGCTCCCCCCAATCCAGTTGGTGACCGCCACGAATCTTTCCCTTTTCTTTTTTCCTGAGGCCAATTCTTTTTCTTTTTCCCTCTCCCCCAAGGGATTGACGCCCACCGCCTTTTTTCGTGTCTACCCTTTCCACAACGAACTCCCCTTCCCTCCTCATTTTTTCCCTCGCATCTTTTTTCCTCTCCCTTTGTGATTCAATAACGACACCCCCCCCCCCCTCCCCCTTCCCCATTCTCCTCTGGGCGAGGTGTTTCTCCTTTCTCTTCTTTGGGATGGAGCGTGCTCTGGGTGCCTCCGCTCTGTACATCGGCGTCTACCTTCTTTCTTTATACGACGGTCTCTTTTGCGTGATAAGGGTTCCCCCCTTTTTATCTGCGCTGGTCGCGTTTTTTTTTTCTCGAAAAGACAGGCTTTTCTTCTCCTCCTCTCAACAAGGATTTTCTTTCTTTCTCCCCCCCCTTTTTCCAACTGGCAGATGATGATAATATGTTCCTCCCCCCCCTTTCATTTTAAACTTTTAGCGGAGTTAGCGACCCGAACATTCTTTCCCTCCGCCTCTCCCCCCCCCTCCTTCTTTCTCCCCAAGTGAGATAAGCGTCTCCGGACGATCCGGCGATTCTTGCAACCGTAAACAGAAGCAGGGCCCCTCCTTTTTCCCCCTTTTCTTTTCCAGGCGGGGTGGCTTCCTACGCTTTCCTTAAACACGTCCCTTCTTTCCGTGTTGGGTTCGAATCAAAAAGAATCACCTTCCCTTTTTTTCCTTCTCGCAACCTATCCGCCGGCCAAGCTCCCCCCCTTCTCCCCAGCTAGGGAAGTGAGCGATCCTCCCCCTCCTTTTTTTCCCTTTTCACGGGAAGACTCCCCCCTTCCTTCTTCTATTCTCCTCCCTTCCGAGATTTTGATTCTTTGTTTATCGCCGCCGCGGTCCAGCCTTTCTTTTTCTCTTTATGTAGCGACACGGCGCCCGACAAGCTCCCCTTCTCCTGCGCCTAGCGAAAGATCGCCTCGTGTCCATTCTCCATCGCCGCAGAGAGTCCTCGCCCAAGCGCTTTTCTCCGGCCGTCAGTTCCGAGCTCGAGATCTCTCTCTTTCCTTTTTCTCCTCCCGAGCTGGCGGAGCCGGACTCGCTGTTTCTTTCATTGGCGTCTCCCCTCCGCCAGAGTTTTCTTCTTTCCTGCGAGATGGGGCGACCGGATGGCCTACTTTTTCTGCGTCCCTTTTTTTGCTGGTACGGTCGTGCGCGACATCCCCCTTTCCTTTTTTCTCTCCCTATATGGACTGGACAGCGGCGGGGCGTAGCTATCCTCTCGCTCGGTGAGGGAAGTTCCTGGCGCTCAATCTGAAGAGAGAAGGCTTTTCTCTCCTCTTCTTTTTTCTCCCTCCTGGTGTCTCTTTCGTCGCAACGGCCCCGCCTTTTCCCCTTCTGGAGATGGTCGGGAACAGTAGGGTCTCTCATCCCCCCTCCCCCAGTTAGGCTCTTTCTTCGATTTTATTAGAACACACACCATTTAGGAAAGGTCTTTCTTTTCCCCCTTTGGCAGCAGGGTAGGTCAGAGGGCCCTGGCTTCCCTCTTTTCCCAGGAGAATGCACGTATTTCCTTCGCGACCAGTTGGCCCTCTTTTCCTTAGGGTGAGGAGAGGAGTCTCCCTTGTGGAATCGGTCGCGACGATCGATCTTTTCTTGCTGAAGGACGGCGCATTGCGAAGTCTGCATCGGCAGTGGAAGCATAACAGAGTGTTCCTTCTGCCGTCTTTGATCGTAGGATGGTTCTCCTCTTGACCCCAGATAGACAGTTAAGGCGTTCCCTTTCAGGACGGACGAGAGCGGCGGCGACTTTTCCTCCTCGGTTAAAGAGAAAGTTCTCTCTTCTACGGGTACTCAGTCTTGATCGGGAACTCCCTCTCCCCCTCGCCCACTGTCAAGATAAGCCAAGCCTTCGATCGAGATCCTCCTCAACCGTCGCACGAGTAGAAGGACCCTCCTTCCCTTTTCCACGAACGTCCGATCTGATAAGTGCGAGTACATCTCCCCCCCCCCCCCTTCCGGCAAGAGAGGGCGTTTTGAATTTCCGCCCTCCTTGATAAGGTGGGAGTCCTCCCTTTGGTTTCCCTTTTTTCTTTCGTTTTTTTCTTTTTGTGTGGGTTGAGGGTTCGAGACATACGCCCTTCTTCACTCAGACTTCCCGGTTTAATTATCTTCCTGGGAGTGCGCGTGGGCCGTTGTTCGATCGTTCTTCCTGGTCCGAGCGGGGTTCTTTCTTCTCTTTTTTTTTCGCCAACATCGATTGCAGAAAAAGTCTTTCTCTTCTTTTCTTTCTTTGAGACATGAAGACCAGTCCCTCCCCTTTCCCCTTTAAATGTGTTCCCCAGAATTCTCCTCCTCCCAGTTTAGGGGTGAAGTGACTCCTTTATTCCTCCCAGTTTTTTTTTTTTGAGGTGGAGTATCCCCCTTTTTTCCTCCCCTTTTTTGCCTGACGAACACGTCTTCCTTTTTTAGGTGCAGGCGGGGTAGTATTTTTCCCGTATTCGTCTTCTGCAGGAACGCTTCCCTCCTTTTTCTTTTTGGTTGCGGCCCAAAGGAGTCCCCTGCCTTTTAGTTCGAACGATGAGTTTGGCGCTCCTTTTCCTCTTTCGCAGGACTGGCCGTTCGGCTTTCTCTGTGACTTAATGGAACCCCCTTTTTTCTTTTCCTTTCGACGATAATGACGCGTGAGGGAAGGCTCCTCCTTTCTTGAATGTCCACGGGGGAGAACACTGGCATGCACTTTGCCCCCCGAGAGACCCCCCCGATTTTGTTGTATGAATATTTTTTTTTTTCCTGTTCATCTAAGCGACGATCTTCCTTCTTCTTTGTTGTCGTAGAGCAATCTGTTTCCTCGTGGACGGCGTAGACAAAACTTTCTTTTTTTTTTCGGGACAGTGGAGGTGTCCCCTCCCACTGCCTAATGCTTTCGGTGTTCTTCTTAACGTTGTTTTTTTTTTTTTTTTTATGTCCCTCCTTTTACAGTACGGGCTGTTCAGAAGGTTCCCCTCTCTTTCCATGGTCCCGAGAAGACACGTGAAGGCCGACTCGCCCGCCTTTTCCTTTTTTTTTTCTCTTTTCGGGTAGAGCAGCAACCCCTTTTCCCCTTCTCACCAACCGAAGACCCCCCTCTCTCCCCGAATCCCTCCTCAGTTGAGCTGCCCCCTTTTTTAATGCCTCGCCGGGGTCGACGGAATCTCCTTTTCTGGCCACGTCCTTCACACCTTCGAACTTTCCCACTTCTCTTCGTTCTTCCTTCTATCGACAAATTAATAGTTCTTCCTTCTTTTTTTTCATTTTTTTTTTTTGAGGTAGCTGGACGAACGAATTTCCCTCTGCTCAACGTGACTTCTCTCTCTTTGACGGTTTGCTTTTTCTCCTCCTCCTAGCACGTCTCACCGGGGTGTTCCCCTTTATTGCTCTTTTGATATCGACGGCCCTTTTTGGGCGGCGGAGTATCGACCCCTTTTCTTCTGCGCCGATGCAGGTTCGTCCTTCTTTTTCCTCCTTTCCCAGAAAGCCAAGAGATTACTCTTGTTTTTTCCCCCCCCCCCCCCTTTCCCCCCCCCCTTTTCCAGCGCTAAACTGCACCACCTTTTTTTTTTTTCCCCTTTTTCGGAGTTGTGAAGTCCAGTCTTTTTTTCTCATCGTATTCTATCTTTTTCCTTTTCTTTTTTCTAAGTTTATGTCCGCTGACTGCCTTTCCTCCCCCGGAAAACGAGTTCCTGTGTTTGCTGGCGCTGGTGTAACAAGGAAGCTTCCCCCTCTTACGCCGACAGGATGTCAAGAGAGCTTTTTTTTTTTTTTCCCCGCTTCAAACTTTTTTCCTCCGCGGGAACCGCCCGAAGATTGTTTTTACTCCGACGACATCCCCCTCCTTTTCTTTCAAAATTCTTCACCCCCCCCTTGAAAACACCCCTTTTTCCTGTGCTGGAGACAGCGTTTTAGGAGTCCATTCCCCCCACCTCCTGAACGGGTCAATAGCATGATTCCCTTTTTTCCTCATCCTGCATAAATAAGATCCCTTTTCCCTCTCTCCCCTATAGTGGTAGTCTCTTCCTTCCCCCCCCTCTCTCTCATCCCAGGTGGACCTTGCGGTCCGTGCCAGCCACCCCTTTTCCCTTTCGGACCCCGGCTTCTAAAAAAACGACCTTTTTCCCCTATGATGAGAAATGAAAGCACCTTTTCTTGTTGGTGCGAGATTGTGCTGCTGTTTCATTTTTTGGTTGATGCGCTACAAGTCCTTCCTTCTTCTTCTCGAGAGAGGAGTTCTATTCTTCCCTTGAGGCAGGATGATGACTTTCTTTTTCTTGGAACATCGGCAAATAATGAAAAACTGAACAGCCGTACCTTCTTAATGTTTCCTCCGAAACTTTCACTTCTCAACGGACGTGACCCCCCCCCTTGACTTGGTTGCGAGAAACCGCACACCCTCTCCCCCCCCGTTACGAGTGGGGCTCGCCTGCCCCACCTGCTTCCGACATACGGGCGAGCTCCCCCTCTTTCCATTTTGGCTCCGTCGCTTGAGACTTTCCCTTTCCCTTTACGACCTCAATGCAGCCCCCTTTTTTCCGTATTTTCTCAAGCCGCGTCTGTCTCCCCCTAAGGGATCCAGATCAAGTTCCCCCCCTTCCTCCGCGAACTTGGTTCAAGGAACCCCACTTTTTTTTACCATGAAGTAATTTCCCCTCATTAAAACGCCGGAAAAGGGGACATCCTCCTCCCCTCGACCAATAAGAAGCGAGAATTACACAACTTCTCCGAAAGTGAATCCCCTCCGCCCCCCCCCCCCCCCCACTATAAAAGCCCCCCTCTTTCCTCAATGACGGCCCGAATAGGAACCCCCCCCCCCCCTGCCTAAATCGGCAGAAGGTCCCCTTTTCCGTGACACGTCAAAGTCCACCCCCTTAAAGTCTCAAAAATACAACCTCCCCTCTTTTTTCTGATCATTTCGTCAAAGGCACATCGCCCCCTCCGGTCAGGGATCTGGGGCACCTTTACTTCCTTCCCCGAGAGGATGGTCGTCAGTCTTCCTGATCCAAGTCCCCACGTCGAGTCTTTTTTCGGCTTGGCGGCATAGAGGGGGAGACCCCCCACTGAATACAAAAGATAGGACCCGCGGACCTCCCCCCCTCTTTCTCAGGCCGCAACGAACACTCGCCCCTTCTCTCCCCCTGACTCCAGGAGGAAGCCTTCTTCTTCTCCTTGAGGAAATAGGTGTTCTTCTCCCAAATGGGACATTGGGGGACCTCTTTCTTCTAAGGCCGGCGTGTCTCCCCCACCACTCCTGACGCTGAGTTCTCTTTATTTTTTTTTTCATGGTTGCGTTCCTCTTCCCGTTTCTCTGGGCTGATCATCCACTCCCCCTCCTTTGTGGAAGGCGACGCTTCACTTTTTTCCTCTGTCTTGCTAGATCTCTCTTGCTTTTTTTTTTCCCCGTGGGGGCTGGAGCGTGATATGGTGGTTCCCCCCCCCCATCCCGACGTACATCGTCCGTATACCTGTACCTTTTTCCCTGAGTGATAACGGTAGCCCAGCTCCTTCTCTTCCTCTCGCGGCTGGTAGCCGGACCCGTCTCTTTTTCGCGAAAAGCCCTGCTTCGCACAGACTCCCCCCTGATTTTCACAGCTTTTTATTCCCCCTGCAGATGCTTCTCTTCTTTTTCCAGCAGGGATGGAAAGTCGGCTCGAGCTCTCGACCCGAAATTCCACCCGCGGATCCCCTTTACTTCTTTCTTCGTCAGCACAAAGAATGATCTCCCCTTTTCGCTCAGGTGATGGGACACCTCCTTTTCCCTTCGGGCATCTGACATATCCACTTTTTTTTTTTTTTTGGCGGAAAGTTCTTCGCTTCTAACGGCCCTTTCCCTTTTTTTCAACCGATATGCCCCAGGCGACGACGGCGCTCCCTCTTCCCTTCTTACCCTGCTCCAGAAACGTGAGCCTTTCTTTTCGCCTATTAATTCAAAACATGTCCTTTCCTCGGCCTCAACACATGCAGCCGGAGAGCTCTCTTTTCCTTACAGGACTTCACCGAGTTTTTTTCTCGCCACAGACGAGGTAAGGCCAGCTCCCTCTCCCCCCTTCTGTCCTAAGCTTCGGATGTATCTCCCTCTCTCCAATTCCCTTAGACATGAGACCTAGAGAAGCTCTCCTCTTCTTCCCTTTATGGTAGACCTCTGGGGCGCGGGAGCCTCCCCCCTTCTCCCCTTCCCCCCTCTCGCGTAAGGCTCCCGAAAGCTGAATCTCTCTTTCCTTGTGTGTTTGCTAGGAGAATAGATTTCTTTCTCCTTCTTCCGAGGGCAGGGGGAGGAGAAATCTCCATCTTCCCTCTCCCCCGTTCGGCCTGAGGCCTACGAGGAGTACTTCTTCTCCTTCTTTTTCTTTCCTCGGCTTGTCGGGGCGCGGCGAGCCCTCCTTTTCCCTTCCGCTCCGGCGTTCGATATGAATTTCCCCCCACTTCTTTTTTTTTACGCTACGACGAGCGATACGGTGAAGGACTTTTCCCTTCTCCCTTCCCTTTTGCAGGCTTGACCGTGGTTGAGCTGCCCGTGCACTCTTTCTTCTAGTAGCAGGCACGCGTTGCTCCTTTGATGGATTTTTGTCTGCTTAACTTTGGCGAGCAATTGAGAGCCCTTGCCTCAGACCACACCACCAACACCATTTCTGCCCTCCTTCAGGCCAGACGTTATCTTTTTTCTCCCACCGCCGCAAGGGGCCCCTCCCCCTTTTTTCTTCTCGGCCTGAGGAAGGGGGAGTTGCCATTTTCCCCGATTCAGGCGGTTTTTTTCCTTTTTTCTTGCTACGAGGTGGCATCGGTTCCTCTCCTCCCTCTCTCTAATTTAAAGACATGATGACAAGAAGCGCCTTTTCTCTTTTCTCCCTCTGCAGGGGGAAGATAAACTTTTCTCTCCTTGAGATTTGTGGAGGAGAAGACGGTCTTTTCCTTCTTCCCCAGCTCGGTAAGGAGACCCTCTCTCCTTCTATGACTGTGAGAGAGGCGGCGCCCTTTACGCCCGAGGTTAAAGCCTCTTTTTCTTGTTTTTCCAGAATGATTAGCCGATATGGATCCTTCTCCCCCCCGAGAAATCTCCCGCCCACTTTTCCAGCAAAAGCCCTTCTCTTCATTTTAGAGGTAGCATGCACCCCTTTTTGGTTTGCGTGATGATAACGCCCTTCTTTTCTTTCAGATGACGCTTCCCTCCCCTTTTTCCCTGACCATACAAATTCTCCACTTTTTTTTTCCACTCATTCCGTAGGCTCCTTTTTTTTTCTTTCGAGTAATATGCCCTTTTCCTTCCTCTCCACTCGGAACTAGCAGTCGCCGCCTGGGGTCAGCACCCGAAGGAGGTTGCTCTTTTTCTTTCCCTTCGATATTTTATACAGGAAGAGAGGGGGGTCTTATTCTTCTCTTGTGGTTTTCGCCACTTCGATGAAGCACTTCTACTAAGCTTCCTCCGTTTCTTGTCTCAGAAGATACTTCTCCCCTTTCTTTCGGTAACATGTAAATTTTTCCTCCTCCCGACAGTTCGAGTTGTGCTTTTCTCCCCTTATTAGTTCTCTTTTATTTTCCCTTTTGGGTGCCCCTTGAACCGTGCACGGGAAATGAACTCACCCTTTCTCCTTTTTTTTCCAGTCGGGGGTGAAGATTTCGGCGTTGGCTTTTCCCCCTTTTTTTAGAGTGTGTGGGGTGTAGCACCCCTTTTTGGTTGCTGGGGGGATTAACCCCCCCTCTCTTCGTTTTTGGCAGTTACAGCGAATCAAGCTTTCTTTTCCCTGAGTTTTGCCCTTCGACGATTCCTTCCCCCCACCCCGTTTTCACGGTATTGACCCCAGTTCGCGTCCTGACTTTTTTTAAGCTGAGCGGGATCACCTGCCGAGAGACCCCTCTCTCCTTTGACCGGCCATCAGACAGAGTTTGTTGTTTTTCTTTCCTTTCCAGCGACGAGTCTTCATATTCCACTTTTTTCTCCATTTTGTAGTAGCTCACGTATGTCCTCCCCTCGAGCCCCCCAGTCTTTGATGTTTCTTTTTTCTTCCCTTGGTACATTAGCTTTAGTGTCGGGCATCCCTCTAGTCTTTTCCGTACCGTACGGAGTTCAGCAGGTTCAGCCCTTCCCCCTTCCCTCTCTCCCTGGGTGATCTGAGCGTTCAGAGCCTCCTCTGTTTTTGAAGGCCGACTTCCCTTCCGTTTCTTTCGTTCTGCAGTGTAGAGCAGCACCCCTCCCTTTTCTCAACCACAAGAAGCACAATCTCCTTCCCCCGCGAATAAATACTTCTCCTTTTTCCATGAGGCCAATTTTGTCGACGACTTCGAGCTGGTATTGTTTTTTTTCCTCGTCAACTGGGCATGCTCTCTTTCTTTTCCCCCTAGGTCAAGAGAGATACCCTCTTTTTAGGCCGAGGCGTCGAGGAAAGAAAAGATTTTTTTCGATCTTTTTGAGTGAGAGAAAGGAAGCCTGTCCTCCCCCCGGGTTTCACGGCGGGGTGCAGGTTTGATCCCTCTTTTTCTTTTCTTACGATGTTTTTTCTTTAGTATTCGAAAAGAGTTCTTTTTCTTCCCCCCCCACCAACAACCCCCCCCCCCCACCCCCCCCCCCCCCCCCCCCCCCCCCCCCCCCCACAACCCCCCCCCCCCCCCCCCCCCCCCCCACTTGTGCTGACGAATTTTTCCCAGAAGCCACCTCCCTGACCCTTTAGGACAGTCGCGTTACGGGGCCGTCCTCCCCCTCTTCAACACCCCAGAAGTTTTAAGGTTCGAGTTTTCCCTTTTCCCATCATAGTAT
>Ga0179593_1513284_pt1 | contig 15478 bp, 22 predicted proteins | sample CZODoug2_1_08_16_FD_185931 | JGI IMG/M metagenome (GOLD analysis project Ga0179593, IMG submission 185931) | Vadose zone soil fungal communities from Angelo Coast Range Reserve, California, USA - CZODoug2_1_08_16fungal (PacBio error correction) | ecosystem: Environmental > Terrestrial > Soil >... | reverse complement strand
TGCAAAATGACCCAGGCTCGTGTTATTGTGAAGGATCGGTCTGCCCCCTTCCTCACGGTTTCCCGTGTCCAAGTTGCCTCGTTTGTCACTCTCTCCGTCCGTGTCCCTTTACTAAACCCCCGAAATCGGCTGCACTTGGACGCTTCCTTGGACCGTTTGTGGACCTGTCTCTCCGTGGAGCTTGGAGGCCATGGTCTTTTTTGTAAACGGTCATCGCTGGGTGCCTACTTTTGTTTTGACGGATGCCTTTGTTGCCAGCAGTGGCTCTTTTCTCTCACATCCCTTCTCACTTCGGCTCTACCCTTGTCGCCAACTATTGTGTTTATGGCCCCCCGACAGACCCCTTCCCTTTCATCAAATTACTGTGTCCTTCTTCCTGCCGTTTTCTTCAGACAGGACCAGCCGCCCCCTATCGAAAGACTTGCGGTCCGTTCCTTCGACTAGCCGAAATTTCCCTTTCTGCGCGCACCTACCCCCTTCTCCGAGGGACTATTCTTCTTTTTCGAATGATCAACCCAGGCGGTCTTGTGTGTCCCCCGGTATGCCGCTGCCATCAGTGCACAGACTCCCTTGCCGAAGTTACGCATTCCTTTCGCCATGGGCGGCACGGACAGTCACCCATGAGCACGACCAGTCCTTTTTTGCTATGCATGTGCCCTTTGTGGCGCGAATGCTTCTCCTTCTCCCTCGCGACGCGCACAGTTCTCTCGCATGGTCTGGGGCCGATCATCGATGCGTTTTTACTACCGAAAACCCTTACCCTGCCTTATTGTCCAATGCACGCGCAGGGCCGTATTTTTTTCCCTTCACTTCCGGCTGCGGGCCTCTCTTCGCGTGGAGCCCGCATCCCACCCTTTTTTCCTGTTTGACTGCAGTAAGGCTTTTTTTTCTCTAGAGGTTATCATTGCAACTCCGCTGTTAATAATAGAGCGAACCCCCTACTGATGTTCTCTTCATTTTTTCATCTGATTCGTTTGCCATTCCCTTGATATGTTGTGTTGCCTTTCCGCCTTGCCTCAAATTGGAGTCTTTGTGGATTTTAGGGGACGATAGACCACCCAGCTACGCTATCGAGCGGACCTCCGTTCGGTGTCGCTTTGTTCTCTTTTTTTTTTTTCTCGATTTCCTCCCGGCTTTTAATTTTGCACGTCCCGTTTGTTTGTTTTTGCGCCGCAGTCCTTAGTAATGTCCGTTTTCTGTCGTTAGCCCCCCATTTCCTGCATTGAAATCGAGCCAGACGTCACCCGGTCTCAAGAATCGCAGCCACCGTTGCAAATCCTTCTCTATTTACCCACGCGACTTTCTTTGCTATTTATATGTCACTCGTCCCAGCTTCCGTGACAGCCATTCGCCGGGCTATCTCACGTTTCTTTACACCCTGCGCGTTGCAAATCCTTCAGCCTCCTTATATCTTTGTGCTGCTTTTTTCCCTTCAGAATTTCCTTTCACCGCCATATCTTTTCGCACCATCGGCACTCGATGTGAGTATCCTCCTCGTCCCTCGTCGCTCCCCCCTTCAGCACGCTTGTCCCCTTTGTCCCCCCTACAGGCGGCCGTCGCCTTGGGCGGCGTCGGCGAGCCCCCGAAAGATATTCCCCTTCCATTTCAACGCGCCCTGGTTCAGCGACGGACTTTGTGGTGGGATCGCATCCTTCTGGGTAGGAATCCGGCCTCCTACAAGGATAAACAAGATCCCGCGTATCGCGGGTGCCGTCTTTGTCAGCTCATGGTGACGTGCATTCTTGATACGCATCGCTTACTCCCATCGGGTCGAGTCATCAAGTGATTTCTTCTTTTCAAGCCAACGTGCGGGCCGTCGCACGTTTCAATTGATTCTTGGATGACCAGGCCTCCCCTACCGTCCCGCTCATTTGTGTGCAGTTGACTTTTTTATTATTTTTGCAATGAAAATGTGTATCGTCTTTCTTCCCCGATTGAAAAACCTATTGGTTCTGACTGCTGCGCTTTCTCCCTCCCATCATATAAAATTCTTCATTGCACCCATGGTTCGGGGGTCCCCGCTTGCTTTCCCCTGGGATCCATGCACCGCACCCTTGCCCCAAAATGCTCGCGGCACCACGCGCGGCGGTTGAGTTTTGTTTCCTTGGGTTTTCTCCTTCGCCATTGTCGGGCCCCTTCCTAATGTTCTGATTCGTCCCGGCCTGGTGGTTCTCTTTCGACTCTTTCCAGCTGGTATCATTTGGGCCTTTTAGGACTTTCCCCCAATCGCGCTTTCCGTTTCGTTGGTTAGGCATTCTCCGCTCCCCCCATGAGTCCAGGGGCGATCCGCTACGCAGCGCTATCGCCCACCTTTTCGCGCTCAATCCGGTCTCGTCTTTTGGAATTGTGACAAGTTCCCTGTGGCTTTTCTATATCCAGGCTGAGCTTCGGCCGTTCTGAAAATTACGCAACCTTTGTGATTTGTCGGCTCCCGCCGCCCAGCGTGCCATCGCCCCTCCGATAGGTATTCATTCTCACACGCTGCTGGCTCAAAAATGTGATCTTAATTTCTGTGTGCTGCCCACGCCCCTACGGCTCTGCCACTCTCTCCCCCTTGCTTGTCGAGCTTGGGAGCCGTTACCCTCGCCGCGAAGACCATCCGGCGGATCCCCTTTGCCGTTCTTGCTCTGACCACCCATTGGTTGAGCGCCGTGGGTATGAGACGTCATCAGGCCAGGTCGGGATCTTCCAACGCAGAAAGTTTTTGCTCCCTGGCCCTCCGGCGCATTTATGCGTTCACCCCTTTTCCAAAAAGGTGACGCTCCAAGCGAACAACTGCTTACAATCCCACCCTGCTGTCTTGCCAACTTTTCTCGGGGCGCCCATTCCTACGCTTACACGCACAGAGTATGGGGTTTGGGTCCCTCTTTTTTAATGGCGCGCGGCCTAACCTCCCGTACTTATAATGCGCTTCGGTCCTCTCTTTTAAAGCTGTACGTGTCTGGTGGGTCGAAGTGTGCGACTAGATTTCTCCATTGAATCTTCCTCTATCGTTAACTTCTACCCGTGGGTTGTCTGGTCATCGCCTTTACGATGTCATTGATGCGCCCTCTTCTTCTATTTTGTGGCGCGCTCTACTGCGTGTGTAACCGTCTCTTTCCTTCCCTGACTTTCTTCACCTCGGCGAACGTCCCTCTGGTGCGTGTTATACATTCTTTTGTGCGATTGGGCGGGAGGTCTTTCCCGCTGACATTTCCCTTCGTTCTCACGCTTTCGCGTGGACGTAGGCGGTAGCTGGAGGCATTATGGTATCCAGCCCCCCCACCAGCGGATGACGCATGTATGGGCATCAGCTTCCCCCTTTTTACTTTCCCTTTTTTCCGTCCCGGGTTTGTGGGGAGGATTAGTCCATTCCATGACCCCATTCCTCGCTTTTTTTCTTCACATGTAGTGTACTCACACGTGGAGACTCCCCTTCTCCCCGCTGTTGCAATGGCCGTTCGCCTGACACAGTTCTTCCTGTCTTCCCCAGCAACAGCACTACCTGACTCTTTGTCCGGGACTTATCTACGGCTTCGCCATATTGAGAATTCGCGCACGCAGAGTCACTTGCTACGCGCCGCGCGCTGGTAATTTTGCGTCGGCGCCGCCCCGCCCCTCATGTTATTTCCGGTTGATTTTTTCCCTTTCCTTATTTTTTCCAAGGTTTCTTTTGTTTCTCTCTTCCTGTAACGCCCGGAGGCTCTCCCGCTCTCTCCCCCACGCGAATCAGCTACTTAAAGCTTCTTCTTCGCAGTGCAGGGAGTGTGGAGGCGGTCTCTCACTACATTTTTTCCCCTCCTGGCCGACACACAAGTATAAGACGACTCCGCAATACATATCTGCCGCGTTTCTCCTTTTATCATGAACAACGCCTTCCCTTCCTTAGGTGGCCTAGTGCACTCCTTTTTTTTCGGGATCATCCTCCCGGAAATGTGTCCCGGCCGAAACGCTTCACGAGAGCAACTACACGCCCTTCGGACCATTTTTACGTCGTGACCCCACCTGGAAACACTCAGGACGGTACCTCCTGCAGTATTTTCTTTTTATATGCATTCTCGGCCACCTTTCCTGCTGCCCCCATGACACAGGAGCGTTCAAGACAGAAGCCGATCCGAACCCGACGCGGCCCTGTGCAGCTGTATCGACTCCGAGTAGAACGGGCGTGTTGTCTGAAAGTGCGCTTCTCCACCGCAGCCTTTCTAATCTGCAGGATTTTTCCCTTTCCTTTATTTGTTAAACCTAGATGGGAGTCGCGATTTTCTCCAAACTCACTCTCCCTACACCAGATTGCCCATCCATCAATTTTCCGGACCCCCGACGCAGCCGCTGTAGATTTATGTGACTCACAATCTGAAGCGCGCTTTGCGCTTCTATGATTGCACTTTCCCTTCTCCAGCCTTGAATGCTGCTTTTCCGATGTCGGCAGCCTCGATCCTTCCGCCCTTCTCCCACCCGTCGCCTTTTACACAATTCTCGGTATCCTGGTTATATACGGCCACACTCCTGTCCCTTTTCTTTTTAGCGCTCGAGCCATGTCTTCGGCGCGAGGTAGACCACGTGGTCCCTCCCTTTTCCCGCCCTTTTTGCACAGGAGCGAGCGCCACCCTTGTACTGTTACAACACGAGGTTTCTCATTGCTGGGCTGCTCCTGGACGGTCCAGTTCTTATTGCTTTTCTTCCGTGCGGCTTAAGCGCGCGTTTATTCGCGCTTTTGACCCCCCTGAAAATACACTCTATTCTACCTCGGTTCATTCCTTGTTGAGCCTCTCCTCATTACCTCCCTTTTTGGACCGCGCGCGCCCTTTCCGTCCGTTCGATGTGAATTTCCGGCTTTTGTCTCCATCACGTGAACGGCCGGACGCGCCGATTCTGCAGTTCGATGTTCGATAATTGGTCACACGCCCCAAATTTCGGCTCTGCTCTTCCTTACACGAGCTGTTGTGGACGTCATTCTCCCTTCGCTTGTCCTTCCCCTCCTCTTTTTTTTTTGCATGCCAGGCGGCCGGACCCCAGGCCCCCTCACAATGTACCCGCCTAGCGGCCACTCGTCTCAGTTGACTCGCCATCGGACTGCCTGTCTTTTTCTCGCCGATTTACCCACCGACTGCACTCAACGGGACATTACCTTCCTGAAATTATCTCGGTCCCCTCCCTAGTTCCCCGCCCCCCCTTTCCCTCTTCTCCATTCTTCACAGGGCCTAGAGATATCCGTGGCCGGTCACGGCCTTTCAACGCCTTTCATGGTCGTGTGCGTGTGCTCTTCCTCCAATTATTAATATCGCATTACGTCCCCCTTAATCACCGCGATTGCCGGACTGCAAAGCTCTTTTTTTCCCCTTCCCTGCGATGCGCGTTTCTTTTTTTTTCCTCCCTTTTTAAGGTGGATTGGCGCAGCCTTTCGGTTGTACGTAGCGTGTTCTGCTTATCCGTGAGGATGATCCCCCTATTTTTCCTGGCCAAACGCCTGAGCTCCCTACGGACCGAAAACGTTGCTTTCCCCCCCCCCCAGCCTCGACCTTTTTCCCAAATTGCTTACCGATCTCGGGCGGCTTGGTCGTCGCTCTTCCGCTCATTCCCCCTTTTTTTCTCTTTCTCCCCAGGCAAGCGTCTGAATGTCGCCCCTCCTCCACGCCCGGCACGTTGCTTCTGTGTGTTGATGCTGATCGATCGCGAAGCCAGTGCTCGCCCAACATCCACCTTCCATCGCACTTCAAGTCTGATGGCGGCCCTTCAGAAGGCCCCCTATCAACCTTTTTCACTGAGGCTTTTTTCTTCCAGTGTGAGCAATTCTCGGGCTTTTTTTTTGCCCTGAATTTGTCTCCACTCGAGCTTTCAGTGTGTAGGTGAGAAGACGTCCGCTATGCTCCTCTGCTTATTTCTGATGTCACCCCTTTACCCGCGCGCCCAACGTCGCAGGTTTCTTTCAGGTGTCCTATTGAGTTTAGTTCATTGGGTTATGGAAGACTTTCTTGTGTTTCACAATGGGACGGCGTGCCCCGCGACTGCATTCACCACGTTTGCTGCGCCCGTTTGACCAGCATGAACCCAGGCCCCCCCCTTCTTGGTCCATTGCTTTGTTCATCTCCACCTTTTCCACTGTGTTGTGCCGCGCCGTTGGTTTTGAAAGACCTTACAGTTCCCTTTAAACACGCACTTGACTACGCGCTTCCCCCTCCTCCCGACCACTCTGCAACGGACCTACCATCTTCCCTTTTTGTGATAGTCTTTCCTTTTTCCCCCAAGGACTGCCATGGCCTCCTCCCCTCTTGTCACCCCTTCTCCCTTTTTCTTTTTGGCCGTACCGTGAGTGTTCGATTCCCATGTGCACCACCGTACCCCCTCACACGATGAGCCATTGATCGTTTGCTTTCCCCTTTTCTCATGGACATCAGTTTACTTTTTTGTCTCTGTGACACGTTTGCGCATCTCCGGCAGTACCCTTTCCCAGCGAAGTCACCCCATACAACGCAGCCCGTCCCCGCACCTCTTGCGCGCGCCCTTCCCTGTCCCTCCCCCCCTCTGTCATTACTTGACACAAACAGCCGTCTGCCCCCTTAATTTTTCCCAAATCACACTCACATTCCCCCCTTTCTCGTCTTTTTTCCGAGCCAACACTTGGATACCGTTGCACCCTCCCCATTGCGCACAACGCCGTGCGCCCTTTTGGCGTCGCTGAGGACCCCCCCCCATGGCCTGTTTTTTTCCTGAACCCCCCACCCAATCTACAGGGATTGTTGACTTGACAATAATAACTTCTCTGCTGGCCCGGTTCCCTGGTCACAGTGTGTGCCTTCAGCGAGCCTTCGCCCCAAGTTTTATAAGGTTGAGCAGTGGCTCTGCTACAATGTGTGGTGGGATGCCTAGTACGCTTTCACCGATTTCCGCTTTTTCCCCACCGCGTGCTTTCCAACGTTACCCAACCCAACCTTTTCGAAAAGATTGAACGGCCCCTCCCAATACGGTTCCTTCTCTTCTGTAAATGGACGCGGCGCACCACCTACAAGCCCCCCCCTTGTTTGTCCGCACGTGTCGCGACCCGACCCCAAACCCTTTCCCAAGTCTGACATTTCCCTGAAAATGCTCGGCCAGCAAGCAGTCTTCTCCCAAAGCGCCCCTTCTTTCCATCTGGCATAATTCGGGCTTCCCCCTATATCCTATTGTCAAGATTTTCCCCCTCGTGGCATAAAAACAAAATACTGATGTCGTATCACGGGCCGGCACAAGCTCAATTCATACGCCTCCCCCCGCATTCGCCTGCTGTACAATTTACAGCGACCTGCCTTCCAACCATGATGGACTTTCCTCGTCACTTTTGTATCCCACCGGCCTTGCCCCGTTCGGCCTTGACATTCGGGGGGGGGGGTCTCTATTGGCCCGCGACGACGAAGCTTAAAGGTTTCATGGAAGGATTCTCACTTTCTTTTTTTGCCCTTTTCAGGACCTAGAATGTCTTTTTGCCCACAGGACACTCCCTGGGTATCCAGTCAAGTATCAGTTTTAATTTGTTTGCGATTCTCCTTCCTCCTTAACCCATAGCGGCGCCCCAAACAACTTGCACGGCCGCCACCTCGCCCTTTGTACGACTATTTGGGAATCATCCCGCCCGAATCGCCAGGCTTTCGTGCTCTCATTTAACCTTTCTCCTTAGTCCAGTCATTTCGGTCGCCCCTGACATCGCGTCAGGCGCGTGCATCCCGGAATCGCGGCGATCACACCGGCAGCTTATATGGATGCTCTACGGCTGTGTTGGACTTATCAAGCACACGAAGACCCCCTTTTCCCTCAGAGCTGAGATTTCCGCGTCTCCTCACCCCGCGGCGGGCTAACGCACCCCCCCCATTAAATTACGGCGTAGCCCTAAGTTTCTGCCGGCCACAAATCTTCAATAAAGTCGCGATTTCTGCTCGCCTTGATTCTACAGGACTCCGTGCACGTCCATTTTGTGTCTGCCGTAGGAGCCGCTTGTTTTTCTAAGAAATGACCTTATGCGCAGCAGGCCGACCAGGATCCCCTTGTAGCCTTCTCCTTGCCGTCGTCACTTTTTTCCGACACGCTTGAACAGTTTGCAGAAGTCAGCCCCCCTCTTTCTTTATGAACTGGGTAATCCTCACGTCGCGCGAAGCTATTTTTCATCTCCTCTCTGCCAACGCGTCCCTTTTGCATCACCCTCAGTCCAAGTCCGCCATCCGTTCCAACCCCTTGTTCACACAAAACCTTATGCGTTGTTGACAGCGCCCCCCCCCCCCTGTTTATTACCGTTTTCCTTAAAGGCCTTTTTCAGTCTCCCGCTGTTTGCTCACATTGTCTGAGTTCCTGACGGTGTGAATGTACGCTTTCCTGTGAAAGACCGCGCTGGACACCTCTTACACGACGGGCGACCGTTCATGTTAACCACCGCGTTTTTCACTTCTTCCCTAATGTTGCGCCGCGAGCTCCTCCGTCCTAGAGGTCGAAGCTATTCTTCCTTTAACCAGCGGCGGCGCGCTCCCGTTGAAGAGGGTTTGAACAAGGTTCAACCAATGACATTCTTTTTCCCTCATCTCCTCGACGCCGGGACTTCTCCGGGGTTTACCGCCTTGTTTCTCTTCTCACACGCAACCAGACCCTATACTTCTCGAACAGATGGGCGGTCTCTTCCGTTCAGGTCAGGACGGCGGTCCCCGATACCCCACTAATTGCTGCTAAGCACCCCGGTAGATCAGGCGACTTTTGTTTCTGTGTCGGGTGTATTTCCCTATCCTGAGCGTTGCATCGCGCCATGGTTTGAAGTGAGTCCCCCCTGCACCCACGCTACGCCAATATCCAAGAAGGTCGATAATGTAAATCAATACCGTATAGGAAGCATGCTCGAAACTCTCATTTCCTCGTACGCTGCCCAGAGAAGAAGCTCCACGCTCTCTCCTCTTTGTGTCCAATCCCCGGACCGAGCCTTTTTTGCACCCGCGCTTGGTGCCTTTTTATGAAGCAAACTTTATTGTCACCGAGCGGCATTAGAGGGGTAATATTTCCACCCCCCTCCTTTATGCATTCTCAAAGCAGGAACTTTTCTCCTGCCTCTTTTTTAAGTACGGACTCTTGCTTTTATCGAACCCCTTTTCTCCAATTCCAAGCGCGCCTCATCCACATAGGTAAGCCTTTTTTCACACCGCGGTAGTTGTCGCCCTGAACCTCCACGATGTCTCAGAAGGGAGCGGATGATCTCTTTGAATCGGTCTCAATTGCAAGAGTCTTCCCACCAGCAGCAGTTCAGACTCCCACAATGCGCTCACCTCCGCATGGAATGATCGCCCTCATAGGTGGAGTGGATGACACCCCCCCCCCGACCATCAACCCATACACGCCCCTAAGAGGGAGGTGTCCACAAACCCTGATGGTCCCCCCCCCCCACACGACGATCGCATTTTCCCCCTTCCGAATGTACGCACGCTCCCCCCCCCCCCCCAGACCCCGACCCACACCCACACTCCCCCCCCCCCTTCAGTCCCCCACACCCCCACAGGCGTCCGACATCGGTTCGCCCTCTTCCTTGCTGCACATTCCTTAATCCCCCCCACTCCACCCCCCCCCCCCCCCCCCCCCCCCCCTCCCCCCCGCGCCGTCCCCTCCCCCCCCGCAGATCCGCCCACATAACGGATTCCTCACCCCCCGTCGCCCAGCCTCCCGCGGCGGGAGCTCCGCATAAGAATCCCCGCATTCTCTCCCCGGTCACACGAGACACTCCTCCCCCTCCCCCCACGTACTGCTCATCTCCTCGTCTTTTCCTTGATGACAACCCCTCCTTGCTCCCATTTTCCCCTTCAGGTACCTGCTGCAGCTTTAAGCAGGTAAGCTTTCTACTTACCCTACTCCACAGGGCCATGGTCTTGCCCCGGGACTTAGGTTTAGTATCCTATTTACTTTGCTGATGCATTTTCCGTTTGTGTTGGGTGTCGTGTCCATCGATATCTTTTTAATGCCTTGTTGCTACGTCCGTCCTAGTCGGTAGAGCCCCCGGATCCGAGATCTCCCCATTTGATCTTCTCTTTTCCTGCCTGCGCAAGACATTTTTACACCAAACTGGTTGTACGTACGTGCCGCTTTTTTTTGGTTTGAGCTCCTCGATGGTGCCGCTACTCCTCCTCGGACACTCGATGTTCACTCAGCGGAAATTTTCCTGTGCGAAGGCCTCCTCTCCGTTAAGTGGCGATCTTCCACCAGGCGTCAGTGGTGTGTGCTCCATCTATGGTCACCGGTCTTCTCTTCTCCTTGCCAGCACGATCCTCGCCCTCATGGAGATTCCTGGACTAGATCCGTGCTCCTTGGATATTCAGTCGAGTCTGTCCATCCCATTTGTCACCAGCCGTCTCTTTCCATATCTCTCCTCTTCCGTGCTTTGTTGAGCGTTTTTTGGTTTCTACTTAGGTTCCTCTGCTCTCGACACTTCTCATTCTTCCAGTGAGGCGACCGATTTCGTGAATAGATTGAGGTGTGCACTTTGCGCCTGTGACTCAGCTCCCTATCGGATTTCCAGCACCCTCCCCCTCTCACGGTCAACGTCATGAAGATTGGTTGCCTTATGTACCAGGTTTTACCCCTCCAACGGTTGAGGCCTCTTGTCGTAGATCAGCTCGCTTTTTTTCTTCCGTCCGACACCCGAGAGCGCACGATATATGATCCCGATCCCGAATGCTTTTTCCTCTTCTCCGCGGACGGATGTGGTCACCTGGCCTCTGGTCTGCTTCCCCTTCCAGTATATTTAGTTTGACCTGCCTCTGAAAACGGACACAAGGTTTTCCTCCTCTTTCTTGTGCGTGACTGCTTATTTTCTGCCGGTCATCACTGCACGCTGTGACGCGGTGCTTCCCCTTTCCCGCGGAGCCGGCAAGCCTAACCCAAGTCCGCCCTGTCGGGTTGCCGACGCCAACCACCCCTTCCTCTATTCAACTTTTCTTTTAGATGGTTTTGTTTTTCGCGATTTCAGGGTATCTATGGTGTTGATTGACTCTGCGGCATTTTACCTCACATATGCTTGCCACTGATTTGTGGTTTATGTTCCTTGGTGCAAATGCTTTTATCCTGAAACCGTGCCTTCTTATCCCTCACCCATCCCCACTCCCTTCACTTATGAATCGCTGACCCTTTGCCACCTTTCCTTGTAAACCGGGTTGTGGGTGTTAACCTAATCACTGACGAGTTTCCCTCCCTGACCGTGATGGTTCTCGCGGAACGCTATATTTTTACTGGGGCCCCCTGGCTTTCTGCGTTTGCCTTCCGCCTCTGTCTCTTTCCTGCCACCACGAATCACGGCGAGAAGGGGCCGTTCCTTTTACAAGTTGGCGTTCTTTCCGTCCGGTCATCAACCGTTAGCGCCCTTGGTGGTTCATTCCTGGTTCGGCAGCGCGCACATACGCCGCACCGCCCCAAATCGGCGTCTCGCCAACTCTGATCACCCCCCTGTGTACTTACTATTCATTAATGCTGGCACGCGACCTGTTCCTTTTTCCGTTCTTCTGATTTTGAGTGCGATTCGGGTCTCCCTCCAACGTCAATTGGATGTCGTCCGGTCTGAGTCGCGGCATCGCCCACAGTGCGGACTCCAGGGCTGCACTGTTTTGGATGCAGACAGTTCTGTGCATTCCTTCTCTGCTGTTTGGTTCCTGGTTTACTAAAGGTAGGGGGATTTCCTTTTTCTTCTCTTTTGTAGCTTTTTTGGCCACCCCCCCCCCCAACCCAATCGATGCCTGAGTGCGGCACCGGTTTACGTCCTGATACCACCCCCATATAACGCTGCCCACATTTTCACCTTTCCCTTGTGGGGGTCCTTGAGTTCCCTTTTTTCTTTCATCTCCCATTGAGAATCTGGACTATTCTCCCCCCATTCCGGAGACGGGCTTTCCTATGCTAGACTACCCTCTTTTTTGATATTTTTGTGTAATTTGACACACGTCACAGGACGAGCCTTTCCTTACGGTGAGCCACCTGCGTACGCTTTGCGAGCTCCTCTTGTCAAGGCCGGAGACGTCCGATGTAACGGCTGTCAAATTTCCTGCATTTCGCAGTGCTTCCCTCTTGCGTGTGGAGTCATTCCCCCACAAGCACGCACCCGCTTCCTTTTTTTTACAAATCTTGTTGTCATACGTGATCATGATTTGGGGGCGGGCGCTCCTCTTTGCAGTCACCGGCGCGGACATCTTTCTGCCCTGTTTGTCGAGCCCTCGTCTGAGCTTGCAGAGCCCATCCGATCAGCGCCTACGATCTTTTTTTCGATCCGGCGCGTCACGAGTACCTGAGTCTTTCTTTCTTTCCTTCTCCCCCCATTACCCTCCCTCTCCATTTACTTACCTTCCTTCCCCATGATCCGCTAATTATATATCGACCAAAACCTCCCTTGACTTTCCATTGGGGAAGTCCGCTATCACCCGGGCGTAGGCAGCAGCCCTTTTTCCCGCCCTTACTTGAACTTTCATCGCCAGCTCGGGAGACTGTTCACGTGAACGTCCTCTCGGCCTTGCTTTCCCTACGGCAGCACGAAGCTGCCTTTCAGGTACTCGTTGCCTGCGATGCGCGGGCCTAGTTACTGCCCGCCATCGAGACTCATTGGTATTATCCTTTTGTCGGCCTGAGAGGCCGTGTCAAAGCGGAGGCAGACGCACACCTCCCTCCTCTTCTTCCTTCGCAAAGTGCCGGGCCCCATTTCTTCATTAGTGGGGGGCGGGGCGTTCCCTTCGGCACCACATTTCAGAAGCTTAGCCCCCCTCGCGAACCCACAGAATGTGCCCTGTAGAAGTTTTGCATTTGGGACACTGGCGTTCCTTCTCCCACGCCCTGGACAGGCCTTTCAATGTGGGTACTACTCGGTTCCCTTCGGTTAGTAGCGGCGCCTCTTGCGGTTCTTCCTCGCGGCGGCCCTTGCCTTTGCTGACGAATCCCACGATATCCTGCGATAATGAGCGTCACTCCCCGACGCTCCCACACCCTTCGCATAGCAATCGCCCACCGCGCCCCTCTTTATCTTTCCTGGAACCGCTGACTTTGCTCCTAGTAGTTGACGCCCGTTCTCGCTGCTATTCCCACAACTCACAGACATGCCCCTGTTGAACAAGAGCACCAGCCATTTCAGCGCGTCGAAACCATTAGGTCTCTTGGGGGCCTTCCCTACACCAAACAGATCCCTCTGATCCTGACTACCTACTTTCCTTCCTTGTTTTTCCCCCATAACAGCTGCCCTTATCACTTGGCCCGCCAGTCCAGTCAGATGATTTGGCTACATTTCCTTTCTTTTGCGCACGAGTTTGTTAGACGGCTTTCAAGTGCGTACTGTTCCTTTTTCGTACACGTTTCCACTCCCCTTCCCCCCCCCTTGCGATTTCCGATGGCGTCGGTGTCACGTAAGACAACCCCACGTCTTGCTGTATCCATGAAATGAAGGAGGTGGCTTCCGTCTCATTGAACGAGGACACAACGTTTGTACCTTCTGTGACTGCGCATCGTCCTTCTCAGTAACGCACGCAGCCTAGACTCCTGCTCCAGACAGAATTGAATTACCCGCAAGTCAACCAACATTAACGGCTGACGCCGGTCACCCTTCCTCCCGGCACTCTGACGCACGCCTTTGTCCCCTCTGCGGGTTGATTTCGGACAGTTCCTGCCTTTGTTGTCATGTTACGCGTACCTCATGACAGGTATACTTCGTGCCAGTTTACTGCAACCGCGCGCGGCGCCCTGCTCCCCGTCGCCTCGTCATTATTTGATGTTCTTTTTGAGTGAGTCATCCCTTTACCTCTCCTTTTTCTCGAACTCACTCACCTGCGTAATTACCTCGCTGGCGTACTTCGCCACGCATTTCCCGGTTGGACGCGGTCTAATGACGGACGCGCAGGAGCTCCTATGAATCACCATGCTGTGTTGCCCTTTTGGTCGTATGTACCTTTCCCCTAAACCCTCCGTTACATTGGATTCTCCCTTTTTTCCCCCCCCCTCCGAGGCGGGATTTTTTTTTCGCTGGTGCCACGTAAGTGGAGCTTTCCTGTATGACCGTGGATCTGCATCTCGTCACACCTTCGCCCGGCCGGGACCTTGCCTCCTCTTCCCAATTGACTCTTTCGCCTTGTTCCCCTCCACCAGCCCTATTTTGTCTGTGTGCCTCGCCCGATCTCGTTTGCGGTGGTGGCGCTTTTTCTTTCCTTGATCTACTCGAGCGCACGTCGTACTTTTTGGAGCACATTGATCCTACAATTGCACTACGAATCGCAATGGCTTGGGCCGCTCCCTTTCCTCGTCAATCCGTTGGAAGGACGCCGGTCAATGGAGGCGCACGTCGTTTTTCTTCTAGATCGACCCTTTTTTTTTTTTTTGTTTCTGACATTCGGAGTTTTCCCTACCTCTCTGTCATTACAGCACCCGCGCCAATTCGCGTTATTCAGCGTGTTACGCATTACGCATCGTCGGCTTTTTTGCCGATTTTACGCATCGCCACGTTTCTCTTCCTCTTACGGTGTAGTCTTTTTTTGCCTTTTCTGTGGATTGATCCCTCCAGCCCTGGCCCATATGGCGCATTCTTCAGGGTTGGCTCCTCTATGCTGCAGTGCCCCAATTAGGCCCTCTTCGCCCCTTTTCCTGGAGTTTCCTCCAGAAATCATTCCTCCTTTCTTTCTTCCTTCAGCTCTTCTTTTTCGATGTGTGAACGTCGCCCTGTCTCCTCTATATGGCATAGTTTCTTTTGACTGTCCCAGCGTATGACTATTCCTATTTCCTTCTCTTGAGGTCTGAAGAGAGCCGTTCCTCTCCAATTTTCATTCCCCCCACACGCTGCCAGAAGCTTATCCTCTTATGACAAAGTATTCTCAGAGTCTTCAGTTCCATCTAGCGCCGCAGCAATCGCACCATGAATACACCTCTCTCCCACTGCATTTGTTCATCCCCGTTTTCCAGCCGGCGTGTAGTGCCGTCGCTGTGTGGCGTTTGCCTATTCTGATCTCGTGCCCGAATGTATCCATCTCTTGCTGGACGAGAGCCGTAGTGGATCCCATATCCTTGATCCGCCACTTTGTTCTCCTGATGTTCTGTCCCTCCCTTCTCCGACCGCTTAGTCACAAACAATGCCCTCCTGTTTTTTTGTCGGAAATCGGTTTTTCACAATTTCGAGTTTCGTAATCTGTCGCCTTGCATATTATCGGTTTCCTCAGTTTCCCTTGCTGGTTGCGAAGCCAGGGGTGTGTTCTGGAGCTGTCTTTCCTTCTATTAGTTGCTTATGGCGACCGTTTTAACTGACCGATGAATCGCCTCCTTTTGTTCCCAACCCGACCCCAAATACCCCTGATCCCATGCACCGCGTTAGACGGCGTTTGTCCAGCGTGACGGTGCATTGACGGGTCAGCTCCCCCGGCTTAACCTCCGGTAAATCCGATGTCTCGTCCCATCGCAGTCGCCCTGCAAAACAGTGTCAGCCAGATATCCTTTACTTAGCGCGCGGCACCAAGTACGCGTTGCGCCGCCCCTGCTTTTCTCAGAAGTGGCC
>Ga0179593_1340316_pt1 | contig 15478 bp, 13 predicted proteins | sample CZODoug2_1_08_16_FD_185931 | JGI IMG/M metagenome (GOLD analysis project Ga0179593, IMG submission 185931) | Vadose zone soil fungal communities from Angelo Coast Range Reserve, California, USA - CZODoug2_1_08_16fungal (PacBio error correction) | ecosystem: Environmental > Terrestrial > Soil >... | reverse complement strand
GACCCAGTTTTTCAGTTGGCAAGCGTGTTTTGTGACACAAACGCCCAACAGGCCTTTGGCACTGGTTTAATCGTCGTGAAAGACTGTCCGTTTTGTTTAGAGACCAACCTGTCGAGGGGCGATGCTCGAACTTTCAAGGATTTTCTTGTTTTGACTGAAAAGTGTGACGATTCACCCCCCCCCGTGTTCTCCCCCACCTGGTGCTTTCCCTGGTAGTTTCCCCTGACCATGGTTCGCTTTTTTTTTCGCCCTCACTGAGAAACACCAGTTCGTAATTCCAGGGTGTCTTCGAGTTAGTTAAGGAAATGGTTCTCCCTTTTGCCTGTCAAAAAGAGAAGGCTGGGTTGTGCCATCTTGGTCCTCCCGACCGAATTTTTGCTCCACTGACCTGCCCCGATTCCCCCCCTCTTTTTTCTGTGCATCTTCGTCCGTGCCACCGGTCCTTCTTTTTTGTCCGGGAAGATTTCTTCACAGTTTGCCCAAAACAACCTAGAAGAGCCCCCCGGACGGCGGCCGACCCCTCCGGCTCCCCACCATGGAGTTGTGGGGTGTTATGGCCGTCGCCCTGGGTATGAGCCCGCCCCACCAAGGACACCGCCGCGGGGGACCCCGGGTGTTATGGCCGAACCGGCCGCTTTTCCCCTTCTACTTTTTGACCCGCTGGGCCTCTTCCCCCTCTGCTTGCCACCAGAATCCCCTGTAGCCCACCTCACCAATCACCCCCTGCTGGCACGATTTTAAATCGGTAACAGGACTTTTGGCCCCCATATAAAACCTCAATTTATCGCCCTTTCTTCTCAAACGTAAGTCGGTCCGTTATGCGGGACCCCTGCTTTCTTTCCCCCCCACCCCAATACGACCGGCCTTTTTACTACCCCCCACCCCCGGTAGTCCCCAAACCAACCTTCCCCCCCCTTTTCATTTTGGTCAGACAACGAGTTGTTCAATCCTGCCCCCCCCTGCCCTTTTTGTCAATGAGAGGGCCCAGGGGTGACCCCCTCAGGAGATCGCTGCCACAACACCGTAGGTTCGTCCTCTCCACCCCATCCTCACTCCCGAAGTTTCAGCGTGCGTTGCTCAGGGTTGTTCTCTGATTGCCACTGAAGAACTCCTCCACCCCGTCCTGGTTCCTGTCTGCCCCACCTTCTTTTCCATGGATATTCCCTCATCGGTTTCGCTCACACTTGCGCTCCGAAAGAAGATTAACCCTGTGTACCCCTCCACCCCCCCCACACCTGAGTGCATTGAATAACCCTCACCACAACCTTCCCCCAATTTCAATAATTTTTACTTTCTGTCCCATGTAACCCAACCAGCAGCCAAATCTGATGTACGGTCCCCCCCCATACAAAGACATACACCCCTCCCCGACACCACCGTTTTTAAGGGTTTTTTTCCTTTTCGAGACACAGGGGGAATGAAACAAGGTAATGTTGCGCATCCTTCCAGCCAGGTTCCCGACCATGGGTCGTGTCACGTCATCTTCCGACTTGGATTTACTAGTTGGGGGTCTCTTGTGGTTGTGGAATTTACACCACTCCCTTTTCTCGCACGAACGCCTCCCCCCCTTTCGCCCGTACCCCCCTTTCCCCTACCCGTCTGTTCTTGCGGGCGCCGACCCCCCTCTATTTTCTTCAGAGGGGCTCCCCCCCCCCCACTTCCCACCACGGTACCTCTTTCCGAACCACCAAACCGCCGGTTTCACCCGATGAGCCTTTGACTCCCTCCCCGTTTGCGACAAATTCTTTCCCCCATGACCCAGAGCGGATTTTTCGCCCCACAACCCCTCCCCACCCCCCCCCTGTCCCCCTCCCCACACTCGTTCACCTTGTTTTCCCGATTGGTCTGCCACGGTGACGTCGGCTGTTCTTTTTTTTCCATTTGGGAGGCGGCGGGTCTAGCTCCTCCCCCCTTTCCTTCCCTTTGATCGCGTACTTACAAAACTTACCGACGCCCACCTCAACTTTTCGAGGGGCTTCCACCCGCGTCCCCCTCCCCTTACGTACTCACAAACTTGGCGCGTACACAATTATTTGTTGTCCTTGTTTTGTTTGAATGTGTTTTCCTTCCCTTGATTTTGTTTTCAGGTGATCTTCCTTCGGTCCCCGGGTTTTTTCCCCATCCGAGAGGAGCACCGACGGGCTTTTCAAGGGTGTTGTTTTGCGCTTTCCTTGACCAGGCCTTTTGCCATTCTGTGAGCTTCCTTTTCCCCCTTTGGCTTCGGGGCTTATTTTCTCATGGCGTTGGGCCCAATCGTACCGTTGACCTTTTCCTTTTCTCATTTTTTAAATTCGTTGCTTTTACTCGACCCCCCCTTTGAACTCCTTTTAGGACTCCCTTGGCAAAAATCTGCAAGCCCCCGAAGGGATAGTCTCCCGTCCCCATCCTTGCCATAGCTCTAGCCCGGAACTTCAGGTCCCCCCGAGGCACAGATGACTGGTTTAGTTTTTCTCTTCCCCTGTGATTCAAGAAACCACACCGGAAGTTTCCTTTTTTTTATGTCCTTCTTCGTGCGGATCTGTCCAGGTGTCCCATTGCCGGAGATGGAGCTGTGTACTGAAGAAAAGTCCTCCCCCACGGTCTTCTCTGACCTTCGTCGGTGCCCACCCAAGTCCTCTCTCTCAGTGCCTTTCCCCCCTCTCCCTTCCCCCCCAAATAGAGCACTTGAGCCCAACTAATTTTCTTCCCTAATTTTTTCGTTTTGCGTTCTTACCAATACCTGCTGGCTTTTTTTTCGCAAAAGCCTCCTCCCGCCATTCGTGTGAATATTTTGACTAAAGCCAGGGTATCCTTGCCCGAACTTTTTCGAACTGTTCCCTGTCCGGGAGGTTTGAACACCCCTGGGACAGATCGTGATTTTTTTCTTGCCTCCTTTCCCACATTACCACAGCCCCCTGCTGATCTGGACCCCCTTCGTCGGTTGTTTGTTTGGGATTCCTTTTCTACATAATGATTTTTTCTTTTTGTCCTCATCGGATATCATAACATCCCAACCCGCCGAAGGTGTCCCCAATTTCTTTCTTTTTTTTCCTCATGCGATTCCTCTTTGGGTGCATCTTTTCTTCACCCTTGGGGTTTGGTCCACCTCTGCGAGCAATGGGTTCCCCGACGTACCCCCGTGTTTCCGTCGAGACTACGTTTTGCGACCCCCCTTCCGTTCCTTCCCGGCGTAGAATGAGGTTTTTTTCCCTGGTTCACTGCCCATCACAGGTGCTGATCTTTCGTGAAGAAGCAGGTTGTTTGTAGTGCCTCCTCATGACCATTTCAGGGACGTGGATGTCGTTGGAGTGGGTGTCTTTCTATTTTCGGTTTGGGAGAAGGGAGTAGTGTCCTCTCTTCTTTTTGTGACCCCCTGGTTGAGCTGGCATAGGCTGGTGGAGTTGTTGATGACCTCTTCTTCCTGTCGGATCAGTGTGGCGTGTATCTCGGCCCCCCCTTTCCAGCTTTTTTCCCCCTTCCTTCCCAAACTTTTTCCCCTCCCCCCCCCCCTTTGTGTTTTACTGGTGAATGAAGACCAGAATACTAAGTAGAGAGGGGCATTCTGCCGCTTTCATTTTTCCTTCCTGGAGTTTTTTTCTGTTTTGGTCCTGAGAAGAGGTATGGTGTTTGTGAGAATCTTTTTTTGCCCTTCCCCCCTTCACATCTTTTTTGCATTTTCTTTAGTACGCTTTCCTTTTTTTTGTCGCGGTTTTCGTTACCCCATTCATCTAACTTTTTTTCTTCTTTTTTTTTTCCATCTTAGTTTTCCGTTTTTTTGTCGATAATCCGAATCCCACTGAAGACTCCTTCTGGCAGGTTGCACCCTTCTTTCTGCACCCCACAAACCGTTACTGACCCCCGTCGGCCCCCCTTTCTCGTTTTCCCCTCTCCAAAGCTCCCTCTTTCCCCCCTGACGCCCGCCCAAAGTCCCTGACCCTCAGAGTTCGGCCCCCTCTGTTGGTACGTCGGAGCACCGTTTTTGGGCACTTTCTTTTTTTTTTTGACAGGGTTTTGGTTGGCCCCTGCGAATTTTTTTCTTTGTTGTTTGCGGACGGTTGATGGAGGTTTGTCCTTTTTTTTCCACTCCCTCTCCCACCGTTTGCGGTCCAAGTTTCTGATTGTTTAGCATCGCTTGATAGGCCTCCCGCTGCCCCCAATAAACCCGCTTGTTCTTTCCCTCATTGACCGTCTGGATTCGCCTTTGTGGCGTTTTTGTTAATTGGTGGGGCGTTTTTGCCCTTTCTCCTCTTTTTTTTCTTTTATCTTTTACGTTTCTTTTGTTTATGTCATCTTTCCTAGGATCTTTTTTCTGGTTACAACCCTGTTTTTGCATTCCCCCTGGGAGGCATGTCGGTGTTGATGTGGTTTTGTCGCCTTTTGTCCCCTTCTTCTAATTGGATTTTTTGGGGCCCTGAGCACTAGGCGGGTATCCGTTTTTTTGTGCACGTCGTGTTGAGTTGGGCGCTGTTTTTCCCTTTACCCTTTTCCTCTCCTTCTGAGTTAGTTGGGGGTCTTTTTTTTTTACTTTTTCAGGAATGGTGGTCCCCCCCCCCTTGTGGGACTGTTCTCATCTTCTCATTTGTCGGTGGTGGTTTTTTGTTTTTACTTTGGTGTTGGCCTTAGGGGCAGGGTTTGGCAGATTGGGTTTGTGCCTTTTATTACTTTCCCAGTTTCCCAGGGTCGCGGAGACTGTAGAGAACTGTTGTTTTCGGGTTGTTTTTTTCCTGGTGGTCCCGCGTTTTTTTTGGGTTGGTTTTTTTTTCCCCTTGCGTAGTCTTCTTTGGACTTCAATTGGAGGTCAGTCCCCAGGTGCACTGACCCAAAGCTGGGTTTTTTTGGCCCGTTTGTTATATCGACTTCCTTATCGGCGTCCTCGGCCTTTATTCTGTAGCATCGAAATTCATTGTAATCTGTGAGGATTTTTCTTTTATTGACTCTTTTACCTTTTAGTGTGTCCTGGCACTCGCTTTCCGAGGATGATATCACGTTTCAGAAGGCCCTTCTTTGCGGTCATGGATTCCTCGGTTGCCGGTTTTTGGCGCTACTCCCCTCCACTGGGCAGGCACGTTTTTTTGAAGGGCGTTTTGTGGTTGTTTAATCCCCTTTTTTTAAATCTGTCATGTGGGTTTTGCGGAGCCGTCCCCCGGTTCCCTCGTGGGTCATTTTGGCTCTTCTTGATGTGTTGTGCTTGCAAAGTTAGTTTCCGATGAGATTTTGGACGGGACTTTTTTTTTTTGGTTTAGGGCCAGGGGCCGTTGGCTCCCCCCCATTTTCAGGATTTTTTTCCCCGTTTCCAGAGTCATACTCTGAAGGTCTAGTGTTTGAAGGTTTTAACCGTTCTAGAAAGAGACACAGAAGGTGTCCGTGTTGCTATAAACGGCCAGGCGACCCCCCCCACGCCCTGCTAGTCCCTGTCTATCCCTCATTTTGTTTTGAGGTTTTTTTTTTGTGTTTGGGACCTCGTTGGTCAGACCCCTGCTGCTTCCCACCCCAGAGGGTTTTCCGTGCTGTCGAGCTAGTAGATAGAGTGGTCCGGGGATCAGGGTAGTTTCAGATGTCCATGCTTTGTTTAGTCGATATGTCCCCACATTCAGTTCTTTTTCTGAAGCCTTTTTCCCGCAAAGATCAAAGAGTCTAAAGGGGCCTCTGTTTCCCTTGGAATGACGTTGGCCACCATCCTCCCATTGTTTTGAGACACCAGTCCGCAGCCCGTTTGAACTTTTCCTGGCTCTTTGGTTTGTTTCGCAAGTGCAACAACTCCAGAGTGTGCGTTGGAGACCCTCGCTCCCGTACTCTGGGTTTACTTCCCCACTCAGGGTTTTGCCCCACTAGTCTGTTGTCCCAATTTCTCTTTAGCTCTTACTACTACCTATGTTTGTGTTAGTGTTTTATCGATGAGATCTGAGTTTTCATAATTGGATTTGCGTTCCCTTCTCATTTGGAAACCCTAGTTTTGGTGTGTCGAAGTCCTCTGGGTTGCTGACCTGAGAGGGTTGCGATGAGGGCCCTCTCGTTTTTTTCCGTTTTTTTTTTTGTAGCAAGAAATCTGTGACGCCTGAATTTGTGTTTTTTTTTTTGAGGCGGTCCTCCGTTCGAACAGTTTTGATGTTTGGTTGGTTTTTTCCCTTGGAAGGCTTCCAATCTCCCCGGATTCTTTTAGGGCCCAGCGGTTTGTTTCACCGGAACCCCACCCTACCTTTGTGTGCCATCTTGCCCGGACAGCCAATTTGTGATATGTCCTTGTTTTTTCCAAGGCCGTCCCCCGCCTTTTTCTCCGTTTCTTTTCTCGTGACGATGAATAATTTTTTCTTCGAGGGTTTTTCCATGTCCCGGTTGTGTTTTTTTTCTCTGTTTTTTTTTCCTTTGTCCGTAACCATTCCGTCCCCCAGGCTTGGTCCCTCTCCCCCCTCGCTGCCACCCCTATTCTCTTTTGCTGGCAAGTGGGACCCGGTCTTGACGGACGGAACCTTATTGCTTTTCCTTTTGGCCTATGGCTTTTTTTTCCTAGGACCGAGCGATTTATCCCCCCCTTTTTCCCCTTTCTGTCCCTGTTTGGTGTGGTTAGCACTGCCAACCTGAAAATCCCAGTAGCCAAACCCCCCAACCCAACTTTTGCGTGCCGACTTCTGCCCTCCTTTTGCTCCTTAACCCCGCGCCCTAATGAAGACAATTCGCTGCAGAAACCTCAACTGAGGGACCCCCTCTTGACCCCTTTTTTTTTGAGTTTTTTTGCAACCCTCCCCCCCCCCCCCACCCTGGACGGTTTCCCCCCCTTTAAGTAGTTCTACAACCCCCCCGCCCCGTCCCCCCCCCCCCTCCCCTGGAAGTTTGCACCCTCTGGCGGAACGGGAAACAGAAAAGGGTACCCGCACGTCGTTTTTCGGCTGAGCAAGTCCCCGCGGCCTGCGTGTGTTTGGGGTTCCCCGACCAGCCGTAGTCCCGCCCTCCTCCCCTCAGAGTTTTTTCGACTTTTTTTATCAAGATCGAATCATGGGTTTGGCGGAGTGTTGGTGCTCCCCCTCGCTGCTTTTTTTCCCCATTTGTTCCATCTTCGGTTAGTCCAAAACAGTCTTTTCCTGTTGCCCCCCCCTTTGATGACCATCTTTCTTTTCCCGGCAGTTTTACTCATCCCCTGCCACCCACACCCTCTGTTCTTTTCCTTTTCCCACCCTGTCACCCCCCTCCCCCACGTCGAACTTTCCCTCCAACCCAGCGCAACTCCCTTTTTTATTCTTGCCCCCCCCCCCCCGCACGTTTCCCCCCCACACTTGATGTTGGTCAGGCCTTTGACCAACTTTTTGAAATTTTTTTTTTGTTTCCCGGGCCTTTGTGTTCCCCTCCCCGCCGGACCTCCAGTCGGACTTTTTTTATGCCTTTTTCACAGTTGTTTTGGAGATGACCCCTGGTTTTTGTGCGCCTCTTGACCCCCCTTCCCCCCGGCCGACCTTGAACTTACGCCTTTTTTTGTTCTTCCCCCCCGCCCCAACATCCCCCCCCCCTTTTTTGAGGTGCGATTATTCCCCACCAAATCCATGTCCCCAGATGTCCGCAACACCCCTGTCCACCTCAATTGTGTTCCTCTTCCCATCAGTCCCCGAAAAAATCGTTTCTTCCCGGCCCCCATTCAGATCCCCCAACGCACCCCCCCCTCCCCGGACCACCCCGTCCTTGGTTCTGCCAAGTCGCCTGCGAGGGTCTTCCCTTCCCATTTTGCTTTTCTTCTTCGGTCGATTTAACTTTTTGCTCCCCCTTTCTCCCGTCTTTTCCACAAAAGCCCCCCGTCCCCCCCCTCTTTCATCGCCAGGGCTCCCACGTTCATCCGACTGTCCCCCCACACCTTCTTTGCCTTCCTTCCCCCCCCCCACTAGTTGCCCTTCGTGAAGGTGTCAGCTATGTCCTTTTTTTTTTTTTTTATACGTCCTTCCTTTTTTGTTATTTTTTTTTTCCCTCCGAGACTTGGGCTGGACGACTGGCGTTACAGCGTTTGTGCCAGCAATCCGTTTTGACCGCGCCTTCCCTGTTTATGTGGATTCTCTTTTCCAGAACTTTGGATATTATCCTTCGGTTTTGGTTTCCCCCTCCCCCTCCTTCCACCCTTTCTCTTTGAATGTTTACACCCTTTTTTTCCTGTCCATGACGTCAGTACCCTCGTCGGCTCAACGACTCCTTTTTTCCTTCTACACCCTGATCACCCCCTGGTTGCGCCCTTTTTCCCCAAGGACCAATTATGCCCGGATGACGTCTAGCGAATCCTCCCCCCCTTTGTCTGATCACTGTTCGTGACTGTGCCCTGTCCATTTTATAACCCCTTGACCCTCCACACTTCCCTTCTTCTTCGTTCTGTTCACGGTTAGAGAGCCCACTCCCTTGTTCCGTCCGGGGCCTTTTCCGTTCGTTCCCTCCCACCCCCCCCCACCTTCCATCCACCAGTTTTTTATGTTATCGGTTCCAAAGCGCATTTTTACTTTCCGCCTTCCCCCTGAGCAACTACCTTTTTCCGCCCGCACTCCCACAATCATCGCAAGTTTTTCATTTTCATTCTGTCCTTGACACAGCACACCCCCCCCTTTCCCGCCCTGCACGAGCCGCCACACGCCTTTGCCGTCCCCTTTTCCCCCCCCTCCCTGCGGTTCCCAAACGTCGCTCGTCCACGGACCCCCCCTGTTTTGTCTTCATTCAACCACCCATGCGGGCTGAGTGTGCCCCCCCCCCGAGTTTTGACCCCAGAGCGAGGCATTGCCCTCGCCAACTTACACAACATCTGAGACTTCCGAAACCGGTTTTTTTATATTTCTCCTCCTCTTGTTCAGCATTATCCTTGTTGGTTTTTTTGTCTGTCGATCAACCCCCCTATTTTTCAAAAGCGAAGTGCCCATGATTCTTTTGCTTTTGTCGTCTTTTCCTCGGTTAACTGAGGGATTACCTTTTCTGTGATACCCGGGAGGGTTTTTGCCCCCCCCTCCCCTCGTAACTGTTTTTCCCCCCCCACAGTTTTTTCTTCCTTTGGACCCCCTGCCGTTCTCTTTACCTTTTTTTTTGCCTCGTTCGTAGACTTTTTTGGGCCGGCAGCAGCAGTTGTTGGTTTTGGCTTGCCTCCTCTTTCCGAGTTTTAGGCATTTTTTTTAGTCAGAGCGTCGTCGGTTTAAAGGCGATACTTAGCGCTTGGCAACATTCTTGTACCAGCCGCATGTGTTTTCTGTTTGGTGATGTCCTTTCCGCGGCGAATACGGCAACTGGGTTGCGTCCCTCCCCCCTCAATCTTTGGAACCTTCTTTTACTTTTCGCCCGTACTTGTGGGGTACGGCATACGACTTGGGCCGACCCCGTCTCGGAGTGCTTCGCGGGGCTTTTCCCGCTATCCTCTCCTGATGGGTCGCGTGTTTTCTTTTGAGCCTTTGGTTTGTTTTTTTTTGTCTGGGTACGTCCGCCGGTTGTCCCGTTTACCTGTCGTCTGAACTTTTTTTAAGTTCCTGTTTATTAGGCCTCTTGAGATAAGGGTGTTTCCCTCTTCTTTTCCCCCCCCTCAGGAGATATAAACCGTCACTAAGATTCCTTCCCACTTCCCTTTGTTCCAACGGAGGCCCTCCCTAACTCAGTTCGTGCATTATAGTTGGTCAACCCCCCCCCCCCCTCCTCCCCCTTAGCTCAATGACCAAACTCCACCTCTATTCATAAGTCCTTTTTTTCTGAAGAGGAACCACTAGTTGTACTCGGCCATTTTCTTTTTTTTTTTTTTTTTTTTTTTGTGAAACTTCTGGCTGACTTTTTTTGGGGAGGTTCCCCCTCCCGTTTGTTTTAAGATTTTTTTCGGGGTTGTAGTACTCGTATCCAGTGCGGAAGTTTCTGTCAGAGTTTTGGTTTGTCCCCTATTTCTCCCCCTCCATACTTTTCTCGTCTGTATTACAAAAGTAAGTTGTTGGTTGCTTTTGTTCCCGGGTGGGGGGTGTCTCCCCCGTCCTTGTGCCTTTGAAAGTATTTTCGTCATGTGATTCTCTACACATCTGGGTTTCTTTTTGTTCAGTGGACATTCGGTTCCTTTGGTGTGAGTTTTGGCTACAGGTATTTGATTGGTTTTTCTTTGGCCTAAAACTTTCTTAGGCTAACTTTGGCCAGGTGAGAGGTTGGGAGTAGATGTTCGATCGTTTCTCTTCTCTAAAAACTTTTAGCCTAGAATATTGATTTGAAAGCGGGACCCTTTTAGGTTGTGTAGACAGTGGGTTTGGAGGCCCTTTTTCCAGTTGTTGTCCCCTCTTCGGACCTCTTCAGGGGGTGGGTTTCGTTCGGGGTAGGTGGGTTTGGTAAAGTGGGGTGGGTTGCTTTTTTTTTTTCCGTAGTTCTCTTCCAGTTTGTTTTGTTGAGGGTCGGGTTTGCAACCTCCTCGTTGTTGGTGCGGGCAGGATTTTTTTTGTTATCTTTCTTTTGGCAGTTTATGCCTTCGATATTTTGCCTTCCCGATTTGCCTCTACCGGACTGTCTGTCTTTAGGTTGACGGGTCCTGTGGAGCCTCCCCTGACCACGTTTCTTTTGAATCTATGGGGGCTGCTTCTGACTCTTGATGGTTCGCTGTTACTTCGGATTGCTAAGTTCCTTCCATTCGAGGTTCCAAGGGCAGTGATGGCTCCCTGGCGGGGGGCCCGCCAGTTTTTTCCCCGTCTTGCTAGTGTTTTTTTGCACTTCGGTTTTGTAAGGCGGCGTTGGGTTGCATCCTGCAGGTCCGCTTTGAAAGGGTTGGTTGGAGATCCCCTTTTGGTGTGAGGGTTTTTTTTCTTCAGAAGTTTCGACCCCTTTGCCTCCCTTTTTTTTTGTTTTGTCTTTTTTAAGTTTTTGTCCCCCCCCTTCCTTTGTTTCCCCAGGTCAGGGGCCCCGATTATTCCTTTCCTTCCGAATTCGGGCCCTGCCCCGCTAAAGCCCCTTTTTTTTTTTCCGTTGTAGTACCGGCACCCGGGGCTTCATACACCACAGTAATTACCGTTGTTGCTCCGCCGACCTGGGGCTTCTTCCTTTTGGAACCTTTACAGTGACCAGAGTCGCACAAGCAGCTGGTCGTTATCTTTGTCTTTTTTTCCCATTCCCAATCCAGGCTGGTTGGGTCCGGTTTCCGGTCATCTGCAAGGCGGTGTTCGTCGATTTTTCCCCACGTTCCGTAGGTTACGGTATACCTGCACCCTTGAACTTTCCCTTTTTCGTTGCGGGGGGACACCCAGTTGCCCCTTGCTACCCCCCCATCACCGGTTGAATGTCTCCTGTCTATGTTTTCAAGTTCCCCCCCCGTCCCCCTAGAACGTGTGAAACCACTCGTCTCCCGATCGATGCAGCCCATGTAAGGTGGTGAAATAGCTGGAGAAACTCCTTCTTTCCTTTCCTCCTCCCCTAACTTTGTTTGAGCTCTCGCGCCCAAGGCTCTGTGTGCCCCCAACATCGGTGGGGATTCCCCCGCTCCCTCATCCTTATCGGCGACTTTTCTTTCTCTCCCATGGAAAGCGATTACAATTTTCACACCCCGACCCTCGACGCTTCACCCCTGGGTGATGTGCTCCCCCCCGGTCTGTGTGCCCCCGCGGACCAACCTCAAATTGTCGATTTTGTGACGCTAGTTTTACGCTTCGTCACTCAAACTTGGCCTCATTTGGATATAGACTCCCACGGAATGGTTTCCTTTCTCCCCCCTGGTCCCGTTCACGCCTGGATTCCCCTTCTGGTGATCGTCCTGATTCAAGTGATGATTGTTTTTGGGCCGACGCTGGTATTTAAAAACCCCGCCCTCCGCCAGGGGCGATCCTCCGGTTCTCCCGGCTGTTTGTTGCATGCCGGGGCACGTGTTCGCGACCCGTAAACCTGCCTTACTTTTTTTGGGGGGGGCCGGTCCCCACCCCCCTTGCGCTCTCCTTTTCCTTCCCTGAGTGGAGCCCTGATGTTCCCTAGCCCCCTTCTCCCCCCCAAATCCGGGGCCCTACCAAACAACCCTGTGCGTGCCCTAGGTTCGCATTCAAACCTCCAAACCTGTGCTCCCCTTGCCCCCCCCCAACGTGGTTTAAGGGGACAATGTCCTGTGTGCAAAACAGGGTCCCCTTCACTTAAGTTTTCTTACCAAACCCCCCCCCCCTGACCCTTTTTTTTTTTTTTTGCCCCCCCCGGCAATGTAGGGGGCCAACCCGTGACAGTCTTGCACTCTCGGGAACCCCTTTCGTTCAAAGGCTTTGCAAATCCTCGGTTTTTTCCGAATCCCTTTTTCCCCCCTCCCCAGTGCTTAGCCCGTCCTACCCCAGAGTAAAGCCTTTTTTTTGATGGGTTTTTCTAGCTGCCCGGGTCCCCAGATCCGGATGGGTCCCTCAACCCATTTCCCGGCAAATGCGCTGAACCGCCCTTTCCTGATTAAGCAAAAAGTTTCCCTGCTCACTTCCTCCTTTCCCATGTTCCCCAAAAATCTTGTTCTTTGCCCCCTTCCCTTCCCACCCCCATGCACTTTTCGCCAACCGAAAGACCCCCAGCCACCGCTGAATCTCCCCCCCCCAAGACCATACACCAAAACCCCAAACCCCCCTTATCGGTGCCCGTCTTGACCACGTTTTCAGTTGGTCCCCACCGTCCTTCCCAGTCCCGCTCCGCAGGCGGGTCCCGGGCAGGACGGAATTCCAGTTTTGGTGGCCCTGCGCCGGACCTCGATTACGCTACGCCAACCCGGCTTGCCCTTTCCTACGAGGGATTCCACCGCTGCCCCAAGAGGTTGAGCCCCACCACTCCCCCCCACTTGTCACCGATTCATGACACGACCCGTGGTCACCCGCGGGTCGAGAACTTTCCCGTCCTAACAATCTTTCTTCCAAGGGAAAATCCATGGATCCCCCCCACCCCACCCACAACCCCTTCTGGCCCACCACCCTTACCCCGCTCCATTTTGCCGGGCTGTTTTTATATTTAAGGTTTCTTCTTGGAGATCTAACTGTCCTGCCCTTGGATTATGTCTTAAAACTCACCGCGCCGATGCTCCTTATTTTCTTTTTTCACCCTTTCCAGACCGTCCTTCACCCCCCCCTTTCTTGGTCCCAGAGAAAAAATAAGTGGGGCCTCGTCTGGGTTTCTGTTTTTTACTATGATTGGTCAGGATCGTCCGGGGTTGTTTTTCCCCCCTCCCCTCTATTCAGGGCAGTTTGGCTTTTACTTTTTGGTGATGAATTGTTTGAAATTAATTTGTCCATCCTGGCCTCCCAGTGTTTTCGGATTTTCTCTCCTTTGGGTGAGTTTTGGACCCCCTTTCCCTTCTGACCCACTTACCTTTGAGCCCGGATACTTCACTTCCTTATAGCGATTACATGACTGTAACCCTTCGTGGACCTGGCCCCCCCAACGACCCCCGTGGATGACCCTCCTTTGACCATTCGACCCCCTTTGCCCCTTTGATTCCTAGCGAAGTCCTTTTTTCCCTTGCTAGGCACCCCCCTTTTTCCTTTTTTTTTTCTTCTTTCCCCCTTTCATCCAACCAGGGGACGGCCCTTTCGAGTTCATTCGTTGATCCTCATTTATTGACTCCCGGCGCCCCCCGTCTCGTCCTTCCCAAATCCAGTTTCGATGTACCCCCTTTTCCGGTTTGTGTTTCAAAAAGCGATATTACCTTCCGCCTTCACCCGTCGACCCCGCCACCCTTTCCGCATCCACCCCTGCATTTTTCGGGACCGCTTTTGGTCATCAGTTTTCCAGAACCACCAAACTGTTTTTTTTGTTTGGACGACCCCGGCCCCCTACGACCCGTATGAGATCACGAATCTTTGGCCGTCGTTTTCCCGACCCGCCCCCCCTTTGTGTTCTTTGAAAACCCATTCGGTGCTGGTCCAACCAGCTTGTACAGAGCGCTTCAATTCTCAGTCACACCTCGTTCCCCATTTCCACCGAGACTCTTGGACACCTTTTTTTGCGGTGTTCTTACTTGTGATCTATCTCTTTTTCTCCTACTCCGTGGTTTTTTTTTCTCTGTCGATCCCACGAGAACCCCCTCTGCACAGTGGTACATATGCTTTGTAGTAGGTGTTGAGGGTGAGTCCTTACCTTCGTGGGTGCCCCCCCTCCGGCCTACCATGGGTTCGAATCCCCAAAATTGGCGTCTGGAGACGGACCCCTTTGGCGTCGATCCCGTCTCTTTTTGAATGCCCTTCTTTTCTTTATTTTGTGTCGGGCAGCAGTCAGTTGGTTGCTGGGCCCCTTTGAAATGCATTGTTCTTTGATGCGTGAGTTTTTTGCAGGTTGTGTCGTCTTTCTTTCTCCGGTGAAGTGTCGTTGATTTACTAGCGCTTTTGTCCCCAAATCTTTCCATCTCCATTTTGGTTAGGTTTGGGGAGCACCCCTGGCGGCCGTTCGTTAAATGTGTCTTGTTTTTTTGTTTAAGGGTTCACCTTTTAACTAGTGGTTGAAATGTCGTCCTTCCTTTGGTGGGCGTCATTCTCTCAGGTGGACCCAGTTTCCTTAGAGGGAACTTTTTACGTAGCTTCGTTCGTCTTGGTCTTTGAGTCCCTCGTGGTGGTAGGTGTTGGTTTCCTTCCACTTCAGTCGTTGGAGGGCCTTTTCTAGTACCCTACTGAGCGTTTATCTTTTATCTCTTTTCCCTTCGTTCCTAGTCTTGGCCATCTAATAAGAGGTCCCCGACTATCTCCTCATTTGCAGATGAGCACCCCCTTTACCCGTCCCCTCTCCCTTCTTTTTCGTTTGCCCCACACAACCTTTCCTACCGGAGTTATCTGACCAATCCCCCCCAATCTTTCCAAGACCGGGATCTTCTTTCCAATAGTTGCGTTTCCATGAGGTTTTTTTGTTTTTTGACAGTGGCTACGTGAGGTCCTGGCCCCGCGTGAGTGAGTCTTGGGGGGCTTTGGTTTTTGTTTGTTTTTGGTGACCGATCATGGCGGTTCCAGTTGTTTTTTAGGGGCCCGAGCGCCTTCCCTGCTAGCCGTATTCCGCCGTATTTGGCCTCCGCCAGTTCTGTTTTATGGGGTGGGTTTCGGGTGGGGTGTTTTCCTCCCCTTTTTTGGTCAACTCAACGATTGCGCCCCCTTTTTTGACTGTTTTCTCTCCATTGGACGGGGTTTGTTTTTAAGACCATGTTTTTTTTGAGGTGGTTGTTGATCAGTGTCTTTGGCTGGGATGTTCCGCCACCAATTTCACGGGGGGAGGTTGGGTTTTCCGTAGAGGGACTCCTTTCTCTCCCCCAACATTACCTGCGATCCTCTGAGGCCCTTGGGCCGTTGACTTTGAATGTCTGTGCAGGGTGTAGTTTGTGTCACGTGTCCGCAGGCGGGCCCTTGTTTCATGTGGTTTTTTGTGTCGTTTTTGTCGGTTTTTTTGCTAGCATTTTTTGGTGAGTTGTTTGGTAAGTTCCCGGTGTTTTGGTGCCCTTTTTTTGTTGGCACGCATCAGTTGTTTTGTGGAAGGGATGATTAGCTTGGATGGCCGTTTCCCTTAAGGCCGTGTAAGAGCATTTGGTTGGCCGTCCCTACTCTTATCTTGACGTGTT
>Ga0179593_1406802_pt1 | contig 15479 bp, 33 predicted proteins | sample CZODoug2_1_08_16_FD_185931 | JGI IMG/M metagenome (GOLD analysis project Ga0179593, IMG submission 185931) | Vadose zone soil fungal communities from Angelo Coast Range Reserve, California, USA - CZODoug2_1_08_16fungal (PacBio error correction) | ecosystem: Environmental > Terrestrial > Soil >... | reverse complement strand
TTATTCCTATGGTCCCTTTTCCCTTGGGATTTCCTGGTAGGCAACCTTTTTCCGACTAGGTCCACACGTGGCCCTTCCTCTTTTTTGACCCCCTTTTTCATTTCCTCCTGTAACACCTTGTCCCCCGGGCTCGGTTTTCGCCCTTTTTAAGGTTTCACCACAAAAGCGACTCGTTTCTTTATGGAACGATACGTTTAACAGGTTTCCCTGTTTTTTGCGCGTTTTTGCGTTTTTGTTTGATTAGGTCTTACACAGCGACGGCAAACTGTTGCGGCCGTCTTGTCGTCCAAACCCCCCTCTTCATTGCTCGTTTGGGTTCCGACGATCCACACCAATGGGTTGTGACAACTTTCCTGTAAGCCCACAGAGTGACTGTTGTCCCCCCGGTCTTGTGTGGGACGTGGTTTTCTTCGTTGGTGTCTGGTCGTCTTCCTCTCCCTTCTCAATCAGGCCTCTAAGTGGGTTTTTGGTTGTGTTTCGTCGGTTTGGATGTTCTGGCCTTGTTTCCCTTTTGGGACCGTTTTCTGGCTGGTTATATCCCCTTTTTCCACGGGCCCGCCTTCGTTCATTTTGGTGGTTCCCTTTTGGTTTGCTGGGCTTCGAAAACCCAGTATTGTTTTTCCCTTTTTTTTCCCCTGGCAGCTTTCTTCCCTACTCTACCGGCGTTTCTCCGCTATTTTGGTCTGGTGTCTTTCGTTTTTCTTTTCTCTTTGTCCCAATTTGTTTTTTTTGACGATTTTGATGTTTTCCTTCGCCCCAGTGACGGGCAAAACGTTCTTCCGGTTCGTCCGGCTAGTTCCTTTGACCAGCCCCGTTTTGTGGGTTGGCCGGATTGCATTGCTGGTTTTTTTTCCCTCCATTTTTTGGGTTTCGAAATATGTCCCCAAACCGTGTTGATTCTGCTTTGGTCAACGTTACCCTGATCTGTTTGTTCATCTTTCTAATTGCTGCCCTGATGGGCTTTTTTTTCCCTCTCCGGCGATGATCGACCACTGATTTCTGTCTGCCCGGTTTTTCGAATCTTTTTTTTGCTTCGCTCGCCGATCCCCTTTCACCCAACCTCAGCCTACGTTGGTTGCCCCCCCCCTTTTCTGGCTTTACTATGTGCACCCCGCGTGCAATCAAGGCTTTTGGTCTTTTGTGTCCCTCCCCAAGGAGCATCGTTTTGTTTTTTGGCCATTTTCGTTTTTTTGCATGTTTTTCCGTGTATGCCCCTTTTTGTATTTAGTGAACGGAGGGATTTTTTTCCCTGAATGCCCCCGAGATTACCCGCTTGCAGTCGTTTTCGCGTGGGGCTTCAAAACTGGGTTTAGTCCCCAACCCTTTTCTTGTGTCGTCGTCTTTGACGGCGGGTCGGTTTTTTTGCCTCCTTTCGTCCACTTTTTTTTTGCTTATCCCTTTCCCCCCTGTGCCATAACACGTTTTTTCCGCACTGCGCATCCACCAAGGGTCTCGTGACCCCCCCCAGTTTTTGTGATTTTGCTCCCCCGCCTGTTTTTTGAAATATGTTGGCTCTGATGACTGGCTTTTTTGATGGTTTCATAGTACTTGGATACCGTCAACGTTTTTTGGATGGTTGATTTCCCCCTTGACGCCATGAATCCATGTTGTTAAGTTTTCCCCCCCATTTTACAGCCTCTTTTTTTTTCCCCCCTCTGGGTTATGCGCTGTTGAACACTACGGTTTCCTTTCATTTCTCACTGTACAGTACCCTGGTGCGTTCTTTTTTACATTTCAGCCGTTGCCACCCTCGGTCCTTTGTGGCAATCTGCCTGGATGTCATTTCCCTTTCTTGCCCCCCCTTATTGCGCGCTTTTCTTTCATCACGTTTTTCCCTGGTGCCCCCTCTCTTTCCCTGCCCGCTCTACCTGGCACGACTGCCAGCACCCCACATTCTTTTCCTTCCCCCCGTGATTCTTTTGTTGACATCAGAGGTAACCCATCCAGGCGTGTTTGCCTGGTTTGATGTTTTTTTTGTCAACTTTTTGAGTTGAACCATTTTTCCTTTCCCGCTTTCGCCGTCTGTGTTCTGTTTGGCCCCCCGGGCGGCATATGTCTTGGATACTTCCTTTTCCTTCACCCCCTCGCCCACCACCTTTCCCTGCTCTTTTCAGGTGCATTTTTCTTTCGCCGTGGTTCTTCCTTAAAAAGTCAATGTTTTGCTTTTTTTTGGTCCTGTTTCATTTTTCCCCGGCATCTTCCCGGGTGCCGTTGATGTTGTCTCCCCTGTTTGTGCTACGAGGGTTTTTTTGGTTTTGGCCGTTCCTTTCTTTACCCAATTGTCTTTCCAGGTCTCCGTTCCTTTTTTTATCGTTTATGATCCTTCCCGCCACGGATTTCTGGCCAGCCTCTCACTTGTTTTTCCGCGCTCCCCCCTCGGGGGAACATTGTTGTTTCGCAGTCCCACGCCTTTTTTGCCGGTCGGGGTATTTTGGCCGTTGCCCTGTTAACCTTTTACCACATCATGCTTTTTTGAGCACCTCCGGTGCTTTTGACCTTTTGCCTGGTATCTCGCCTGGAATTTCGCCCATGTTCCGCTTTTGGTTCTATGTTCTCTTTTATTTTTTGGACGACCCTGGAAATCTCTTCGTTGGTCCCCCCCCGACCCCCCGTTTACCTCCCCACAGTTTTTGGGCCCTGTATCCCAACGAATGTTGCAATGATTTGTTGGTTTGGGTCTACTGCTTCCGTACCCCCCCCCAGGGACTTTTTTTGGCAGGATCCTTTTTCTGTTTGATGGCTGTTGGGATTTGAGGCTTGGCACTTTTGTTCGTGCATGGGCGTTCCACTTGGGGCCCCCTTCCAAACAATCTGCTCTGACCTGTATTTCCGGTTCGGTGCCCTTTTTGCCCCCAAACGGTCCCCCCCGGAACTGGAATTCAGGCAAGTTTGCCGGCCATTTTCTTTTCCCGCCCCCCGAATCGGAGCGGCTCGCGTGTTTGTTTTCTTTCCTTTCTTTTCTTTCCCAGGTGTTTTTGCGGGGACCTAACGTCGCGGTGATGCGAGTTTTTTTACTGCCCCATTTTGCCCGGATGCCCTCAATGCGGCGGTTGTTTCTTGTACCAGAGCGAAAAAGTTACCCCCTGCCGGCTTTATCTCCGTTTAATAACCCCTTTTGGTTTTGTGTTTTCTTCTTTTTCTGTAAGTCTTTTTTCCTCTTTTCCCCACCTTTGCCTCTTATACTGTTGGTGCTGTCATTTTTTCCAGGTCCCTTTCTTCCCGCTGAATCTGGTTCCCTCATTTGTAGTGCCGAGGCTATAACCCCCCCTTTCAAGCAGAGGATCGCCGTTTATTTTTTTGTGAAATGGCTTTCTGGCCTCCCTGGTTGATTGCTTTTAGCCCTGTTTTTTTGGAATTTTTGCGTCCTTTTTGGAATTCCCCCACATGGTTAGAGTCCAGGAGTTAGTTGCAACTCTGTTGTTTTCATGCCACTTCACAACGCATGGCCGCCTTTGCACCCGACTATGTGCATTACTTTGGTTCTCCCCTTTCCCGTCTCGTCCTGCTTTTGACCCCTAGCCCTTTCCATCTTCCCTTCTTGGTTTTGCCGTTCCTTTATTAGTCCACTTGGGTCGTCCTGCACCTTCTCCCGCTCCTTCGTCACCTCTGACTTTTGAGAACACTTTTTTTTTTGACAGTTGGCCACTTCCATGCCAGTGCGCTCCTGGCCTGCCTTTCAGCGCGAGGTTTCAATATGGCAGTTGTTGGTCCTTTTGTCCCCCTTTTGTTTTTGCCTCCTCCAGCCCTCGTTGATCCCATGTTTTCCCTCTGTTTGCTCTACCACGCCTTTCTGGTGGGCTGCTTTTTTTAGATTTTCGTAACTTCCCGCCTACACTCTCCATGCCCAGTTTCCCTTCTCAGCATTGGTCCTTTTTTTCGCCGCTCACCGTTTCTTTTGCCCCCCCTTTTTTTTCTCTACATGTTGACGGATGGTTTTGTGTACCTTGCCCTCCTACATTTCATGGTTGGGAAGACCGTTGTCGTTCCCACACCATGTTTTTATCGTCCACCTTTGCCGTGTTGTCCTTTTTGGTTGGCATCTTCGATCTTTTTTTCTTTTCCCTCCCCCCCCCTCCTCCGGTGCCAGAACAAACGTTGGTTGCTTCCCGCGATGCCTTGGTTCCCATCTCCAAATTTTTTTTCCATCCCCCCGAGGCCCCCACACGCCTTCTTTTTCTCTCATTGTACAAATAAAATACCTCTAACCAATTTTCCCCCTTTTCCTTTTCCGGGATATGTGGGTAGCTCGTGGTTTTGCAGTTCATTGCGTTTCAACCTTCTTTTTTTGCCGGCCTTCTTTCGCAGTTTTTTTCCCCCCTATCTCTTTCTTGGCCACTTTCAATTTTTGAGTTGGACCCCTTTTTCTTCCTTTTCGGACCTTTTAACGGTCACTTTTCCCGTCTTAGTAATACACTCCAGTCATCGTTCTCCTTTTTCCAACTTCTTTGCTGGCTTTTCTTGAAACCCCCCTCCCCCCAGGTTCCCCTGACCCTTTGCATTTGACATGAAGAGAATCCTCTTCCCCCCATTCTTCGGGCGGTGCGCCTTCTTTTTCAACCATGGGCCCCGAACCCTTTTTTTTTTGATTTCCGACTTCGGGAACCCTTCTGTTATGAACCTCGTTTTTGTTCTTCCCCAAGCCTGCGTTTGCCGCCATCCTTTGACCTTCGCCCGCAGAACTTACCACTCATTTCCCTGACTTTTCTCCCCGTAGTCTGTGGGGTCCACAACCTTATCCCTGCTGCCGGGCTGTGTGGCACTCGTACGTTTCACCTTGAATTACCTTCCTTTCCTATCCCCACCTCTCTTCCTCCGGCCATGCCAATGCACCTCTGCTGCCACACGTCATGCATCCCCCGATTGGCAAGCACCACCCAGCTCTTTGCTGGTGTCGTTCCAATCCCAGTTGTTCTTTTTGCCACATTTTTTTTGCTTGAGGTTTTTTTTTTTTTTTTGCTTTTTTCCTCGCCTCTTCCCTGCAGCAGACTTTCTCCCTCCTCCGTTAAACGGTGACGGAACTTCCCTTTTTGTCGATCATCCGGCCTGGTCTTTAGCCCCCCCCCGGTTTGCCCAACGGCTCCTCTCACCAGTATCTCAAGTTTGCCGGTACAACCCACCGGTGTTTCTTCAACCCACCTTTCTCCCCCACCAATGTCTGTGAGTCAAGTCCATGTTCCCTTGCCCCAGCCCGCTGTGTTTTGTTAGCTTTCGACCCTTAAGTCCTGTTGGCTTCCTGGGGCTCATGCATTATAGTGACCATTTTTTTCAATCTGTATGACCCCTTGGCAATAGTAGAGCCCCAACCGCCGGTCCGACCTACCGGATCACGGTCCCTCTTCGGCCCCAAATTGTCTGGATTTCTTTTTTTTTTCCCCTCCGCCCAGCCCCATGTCCCCCCAAGGAGTTTGTTTGAGTGCTTTCCCCGTGACCCCTCAGTTTATTCACGTTGTGCTTCTTTCCCCCCTGACCCTTTTTTTCTGCCCCCCCTCCACCCCGTGGAAGTCACCCCCTCAACATCACGGTGTCGAAATTCCCCCGAGCGTTTGGATTTTTTATCTTCGTCGGCCCCTGCCAACCCCAGTAAGTACCCCCCATGTTGAAACCGAACCTTTGCCCCCGGCATCGTTGCCAGGATCTCTTTTTTTTTTTTTCCCCCCTGTGTTCGTTTTTGCCCCCCCTCTCACCTGACCAAGATGTGGTTTACAAATTTGGATCACCCGTTTGCCGTCTGTTTTTACGTCCCCCCTTATTATAAACGCATCGAGCCCCATTCCGTCACCGTTCATCGTTCCCAATACTCCCGGCGATGTCTAGTCTTCTGGCTTTTGAGCCGTCGGCTGTTGCCCCTCCCCCTTTCGTATGAAAGGTTTACTTCCTTTTTGCTATGTAGCGCTTGTCGGACAGTGTTCCCTCGTGGCCCAGTGACTTTTTTCCCCCCTTCTTCTCTCTCTCTCTTTTGTTTTGTGTGATTCTAGATCCTATTTGGGTACAACCTTTGCCTTGGGTTCCCCCTCGGGAGTGACCCACTGTCCTCACCTTTCCTAACCCGAGTTAGCCATTTTTCCCCCCTTCAAACCCGCACAGTTAATACACACCTCCCGAGTGCGATTCGCCTCCTTTTTCTACCCAAACCAAACCAACAATGTGGTCTCTTCTTTTTGGCACGGATTATTTGACGGTACCCTTGCGCGATGCGTTATCGTTTATTTCTTCCAACCCTCAGACGCAACAACCCCCTTTTTTTTGGCGGGGCCCTGCAGTTTTTCAGCCAAATACTTTTCAGTTTTTTTGGACGTCCCCCCAATTTTGACCCTATCCCCTCCCCTATTTTTTTTTACCCGTTGTTCCCCCTCGTGGTTTTTGGCCGTTGTTACTGACATTGTTTTCTGGTGGTTCTCCGCGCTACCCTTCTTCTTTTTTCGACCCCAGTTTTTACTTTTTTTTTTTTTTTTTTCTCGTTTGTTGTTGTGTTTTGGTTTTTTGCCTTGTTTCTTTTTGGGAACGTTCCCGTCGTCTATAACTATTCCACGGTATCCCCGCCTTCTTTCTTTTTTTCCCTGGTTTGGTCTTTCGTCAACCCCGGCCTGCCTCACACTTTGTTTACCCCTTTTGTTGTAGTGCTTCTGTGTTTCCCCTCGTGACGTTTGTTTCGTTGTACTCCTTTTTTCTTGTGTCCCTCGTTTTTTCTGGCCCCGTTAGGTGCGGTTTACCCTGTCAGCGATGCCTGTCAACCAATCCCCCATCCTCCCCACGTTCTCCTTTCCGCGCCGTCTCTTGACCCCCTCTCAATCCGTGGCTGGGTTTTGGTGCCTCTTCCGCTGGTCTCATTCATTTGGGTTGTTAGAAAGTTTTTTTTTTTCTGTCAAGTGGGGTTGTACTTCCAAGCAGTCGGCCAGCGTTTGGTCAACTTTTTGACCCGTCTTTTCTTTTTTTCCTTTTCGCCTTTGCACTGTCTTGGTTGGGTTCCCATGTCTCCTTTCCTTCTACTGGCTGTTTATGGTTCTCCCCTTTTCCTCTTTTCGTTTTTTTCATGTTTTGCTGTGCTTGGCAAATTTCCTCTCGACCTTTTTTTTCCCCCCCTTTTTCCCGGTCCTAGTTTTTGCTTGACCAAAAAGTCCTTTTTGCTTTTCCTATTTTCCCCCCATCCTGTCCCCCAGGCTTTGGTCTTGGCTTGCAATCAACCTGTGGGCCTTCTTGTTGGCCTTCGTTTTTTTTTTCATCGTTGTTTGGCCGTGATGCCCTTCTTTTTTTTTTTATAGTTTCCCCTTATTCCTTCCTTTCCTGAATTTTTCTTTCCCCCTCTTCCCGGCCGTCCGTTTTTTTCTTTTCCACGTGGTGGACCACCCTTAGCTTTTAGTCGTTTTTTTGTCCGGTGCGCCGGTTGTCGGTTCCTGTATTTCCCTGTGTGCCCGGATTCGGGCCTTTTTCCTTCCTGGCTTTGAAAGAATGTGAATCCACGCCCTTTTTTACCGACGCCGCCAGCCCACCCGGTTTTTTTCTCTTGCCGGTGTTTCATCGGTTCCCTTCCCCCCTGGTGGCCCCTATGGGAGTTTTTCTTGGATTTTAATGTGATGGTCATATGTACGTCTTCCGATTCCTTTTGTTATGGCTTTTTTTGGTGACCATAAGTTCCCCATCGAATACATTGGTGACGGGTCCCCACCGGAGATTTTTTCCTTTTTATTTGAGCTGGCAACATTACGGGTCTGTCCTTTTTTCTTTTCTTAAGGGTCATCCCGTTTCTGTGCTGGACGGGGTGTTCTATTGTTTTTGCATTGGTTATGTCCCCCCTTGACCCAGATTTTCGACTATTTGGCCGGCTTATTTACCTCCTGCTTGTCCCCCCCGCTCTTTCCTGCAATTTTCTACCCCTCTTGAATTTACTTTTTGTAATTTTTTATCTAGGAATTTTGCAGGTTTTTTGACACTGATCTCGACCCCCCTGTGTCGTGGAAGGGTTTTGGCCCTTTCGTTTATTTTTATGGCATGGTAATGGGTCTTCTTTTGGCACTTCCCTAGTCTTTCCCCCTGTGGCGACCCCCGTGTTTTATGGGCCCCAGGTGGGAGGATTTTATTGGGCCTTCTTTTCCTTCTTCTTTTCCTGGCCTGTCAAGTCGGCACCCACTCCACAACTGTTGATTTGATGGCACCGTTTTTGTGTACCCATTATTGGTTTTTTGCCCTCGTCCGTTCTTTTTCCCTCCCCTGGACATGGCCTTCCTTCTTTTTTACACACCCCCCTTGGCCCTTTTTCTTCCCGTCCCCCTGTGCTTTTGCCTCACCCCGTCGTTGTGATCGCGTGTTTCGGGAGTATCCCTTTGACCCAATTCTTGAGTCCTGCCCCTAGTATGGGTGCCGCGTTCCTTCCTCTTATTCCCCTCCAAGTTCCCTCTGGCCCCCCCGCCGCGGCCGTTTCGTTGGTAGCCGCTTCCATCCCCCCCATGGTCCTTCCGGCCGTGGTAGGTCTTTTGCCACCACTTTTTTGACAATTACCAATTCCTGCCCTTAATATTGAGTAACGTTTTTCCTTCTAATTTCTGTTTATGCCTGGCATTTTCCTGCCAAAACTGCCCAAGTGGTTTTCGCCCCAGTGTCGCGGTGGCGAAGGATGCGACCCTCCATTGTTGCTGTGGAAACTTAGTGCCCTATAAAAAAACCTTGGGTCGTTGTTCCTCCAAACGAATGTTTTGTCAACTGATTTGCTCTTCAGTCCTTTTGTACGAGAATGGGAATTCTGACTTTATTGATTTCTGTTGGTGATTCCCCTGTTTTTCATGGTTTCTTGCATGGCGTGCAACCCCGGCTGTGTGGGTTTTGGAACGACCTTACTTTTTTTCGTTGGACCTCGTGTGTCTTTCTGCCCTCGCCTCTTTCCCCCCCCCCCCTTGTTCCTGCCGGCTGTCCATCAGCCGGTTTGACTTCCCGGGCGTTCCGGTCTTTTCGCCGTCCCCACCTTTTGAGATCCCTAGTTGGACCGGTTTTTGTTTTTTGCCCCGCGTCTCCTTTTCCCTCCCCCCATTTGGCGGTTCTTTTTCGTGCGTTTCGCTTCCTGCTGTCCAATTCAGTGCGCACGATTCAAGGACCTGCGGTTGTTTTTTTTCGAAACCTCCCTCTCGACAATTTTTCTCCCCCTCCCTCCTTCCTCTCTCTCCTCTTTCACTTTCCATTCCTTGGTTTTTTTTTTAGACTAGGCTCCTTGCTTCCCCCCCCTAGTCTTTTTTTCCCTCGCTTCGAACCCAACCGCTCCTTTTTTGTTTTTGCCCTCTTTTTTTTGCTTTTCCCTTTCCCCCAGTTCCGTCCAGTTCCCGTAGTATTCTCTTTTTTTTTGTTTGCGAGCGCGCTTCAAACCGTCCCTCTCTTGCTCTCCTTCTTTCGGGAGTTGTTCCACTCCCTGCGCTCCTTGTGGTCCCTTCCCCTTTGGTTGATGTCTCCTTATTTCCCCGGTGTGGCCCGTTTTCGTTTCGTTTTTTTTTCCCCATCGGGGTCGAGCCAGGAGTTCGTTTCCTTGTGTTGGTTCCCTGAAAGGGACAAGCCTTTGATCCTCGCCCAACCTATCCCATCCCCCCAATGATTTTTTTTCTTTCTTCTTCGGCTTTTTCCTGCCGCTGCTTATCACCTTTTGTTTTTTTATGCTGCCCCGTTATTGTTTGGCACTTCGGCCCGCTTTTTTGTGTGCTACTAGTCAACCTTCTCCCTTTTTCTCCACAACCTGAGTTTCTTCACCACTCCAGGGCAGGCGCCATGCAGCCCCTCCGTATGGTTTGATCCCATATGTCAGTGAATTTTTGGTTTTTTCTTTACTTTGCCGGCCATCCCGTCCCGGACTTTTCTCTCTTTTTTCCTTCCGCGGCCGCGCACTTTCCAGTTTTCTTTGCTGGCCCCCCCAGATCCCCCCCTTTTGTCGGTCGGCCTCCAGAAGGCTCCCATTACACTCGTTTTTCTTAATCCTGCCCTTTTTTTCCCCTTGTAAGCCCTCCACGTCCCGTAGCACCCTCCTTGGTTTTTCTTCCCTCCCTCCATGCGGGTGAAAGCTTGCCCTTGTTTGTTTATGGAACATGAACCAGAATTTCCATGTTTCCGTTTGTGGTTCGTGTGACCGGTTGTTGGTACAACCCCTGGCCTCTTTCCCTCAGCAATTTTGTTGACCAGTGGTTGTTTTTTCCCCTTTATTTGTGTCCCTTCCTATCTTGCACGCCCATAGTCTAGTTTTGCCATTTTTTTCCCCCCAACCCCTGTTTCGTTGCGCGACAAGCTGACTCCTTTTGTTATCTTAAAAATTACCTTGCCCCCCTCCCCCAACCCCTCTGTTGCACCCTGCCTTCTTTTGTCTGAAAATTATGGTCCCCCCCCACCACGCCCCCCTCCTTTCTCAAACCTTTCCCCCTGTTGGCTTTTTTTTTTTTTTTGTAGAGTTGGTGTTTTTTTTTTTTGGTCGCGTGTGCCTTCCTTTCTTGCCTCCCCCGCAGGCGGCTCCTCTCTTGTTCCTTGCCATCCCCCCCCCTTTCCTTTCTTGCCCCCCCACCTGTCTTTCCCCCCTCCTGGTCCACGCTCCCCGTGTTTTTGTTCCTCCTTTCCCTCTGCCTTTTGCCCATCTCCTCCCCCCTTGTTGACCTTGACTCTCTCCCTCTACCTCCCTTCATATACTTTTCTTCTCGTTTACCATACTTTCTCTTACTTTCTTTACTCTCTTTGGGTCCCCTTATCTTGGTCGGTTTCTCTTCCTTTTTTCTCTTTTTTTCAAAATGAACCTGCCCGTCCCTTTCATGTTCCAGATAAGTACCCCGCAGGACTTTTTCCCTCTTTTAACTTCCCTGTCATTATCCTTTGTCCCTTCTCCCCCCCAAGTCCCCTGTTTTTCCCCGTCAACAATTGTCTGTCCCCCTTGCGCCAGGTCTCCCCCTAGAAAATCTTTTGACCCTGGAAGGTTGAATTTGTTTCTTGCCCACCCTGGGCCGCTGACTCCCGTTTTTTTTTTTTAGTTTTTTGCTGTAACCCTTCGTATGCACGCCGGTCTTCCCCAGACGGAGGCGGCAACGCCTTTTCCCCCGTCTCAAAGAAGGGACCCTGTGCCCAATGCGTTTTTTGGCCGACTCCTGACCCTCCCCACGTTTTCTTTTTTGGTCCACCCCACCGTTGTTACGTCGCCTCCGTGCGGCAGCGGACTGTTTATTCATTCTCTTTCCGCCGGGGGCCTCTAACGACTTACTTCTCCCCTTCCTGCCCCTCCCGTCCCGGTCTCACCCCGCCCGTCTTTTTTTTGATTAGTTCCTGACCACGGTTGCTTGCCGGCTGGGTCACATAGTCATCCCCTGTTGTCCCCAACGTTTGGCCATCTGCGCGGTTTTGTTTTCCCATTGTCCCCCTTCTTCGTTCTCTCCTCTATTTCTGTCTTTCCAACCCCTTTGGACGAACCAGGTCGATCCTCGCCTGGCGCGGCGTGCCCCCCCAATCAGTTTCCAGTTAAGGCGAATTTTCTTTTTTTTTTTGCACCCCTCTCTGTTTTTTCTGCGGTCCCCACCCCTCCTGCTTCTTCCACCCCGTTCTCCCACCCCAAAATTGTTCTTATTTCCCCGCATGTCCCTGCCGCCCCCCTTGCCCCTTCTTTTTGTTTGGCTCGTGCCGAGCGGCCTTCCGGATCCCTTGGTGGTTCTTTTTGCTCTTCCCTCTTTTTCAAGACCACTGTTGCAGCTTTTTTCCCCCAGACCCAAATAGTGTTGCACCACCTAGGTTTGTTCTCCGTTTTCCTCGCCCGAGCCTTCTTAGAAACTGTTTCGGAGCTTTTGTCGAAGGCCCAGTTTTCCCCCCTTACAACTCCCCTTTTTTTTTTTTTTTTTTTTTTTTTGCTTTTTTGTTTTTCCCCCCGTTGTGCAAGCCATTTTTACCCCCCTGGCGCGCGGTCCCACCGCCCCTTGAAGAACACTCCATCCGAACCCACCACTACCCCTCCTTTTTTCTCTTTTGTCTGTCTTTCTTAGGTGGTAAGCCGGTTCTACACACGTTCTCCCACCCCGGTCACCTTTCACAACTCTCCCGACAGTCACTTCCCTCTTTTTGCCTTCTCGAGTTTATTGGGATCTTTTTTCCCCCCCCACGTCTTCCCCTGGCTGTGGCGAAAAACACGTGGGCCCGGCGCAACGTGGGCCTTCTGATTTTTCCCCCTCACCTCCCTCCTCTTTCCCCCGCGTCCCCTTCCCTTTCCTTCTCGTTTCCCCCCAATTAACGGCGCTTGAGCCGTGGCGGCCCTGCCGCGCAGTCGGCATGGTTTCTTTTAGACTGGGCCGGGCTTTCCTGGTTTTTCCCCCCCCCCCCGATCGGTCTCGGTTAGCCCTCTTCGGTAAATTTTTCTACTGCTTGTCGGCCTTTTTAAATATGCTCTTATTTTTGAATACTAATATTGTGTTTTTTTTTGCTATTTGCTTCCCCTTATGTTTACCTTCCTTGTTGCCTCTGAGGACACTTTTACGGAATAGTTTAAAACCCCTCAGACGATACTTTTTTGCCCCCCCTTTTCCATTCCCCGTTCCTTCTCTATCATAATTGACGTGCGGCTCCCGATTTTCACGCTCTTCACAAACGCGGCCCTGTTCGTTTATTTTCCCCCTCTCCCGTGACGTTCGTTTTTCCTTTTTTTATTGAGTTGAGCTAGTTGTTCCCCCACTCTCCCTTCCCCCCCCAACTGTTTTGTCCTCCCCCCGGTCTTTTCGTTCACATCTTAGTTCGAGTTGGGCATTTCACCCAATGTTTCCTCATTCTGCAACCGATTTGCCCAGGCGTTTTCCCTGTCGGTTTTTTGTTGCAGTTTTTACTGCGTTTTTGTGTTTTTGGTCGCCGAACTTACCCCCCTGATCCATCTTTCTCCCCCGTTCCCCTTTTTTTCGTTTTTGTGTTCGCTTTTTTTTGAGGTTTTCTTTTACGGTTGGAACAACGTTCCCTGCGTGGCTTCTATCTTCCTTCTACCCTTGTTCCCTCCCATTCTACATGTTCATGTGTGTGGTTTCCGTCCCAACCCCGGCCTGCCTACTTGATACCCCTCATTTTTGAGCGTGCTCTTTCGCTCCCTTGCTTTTGATCTCCTTTGTTTTTTTGGTACTCTTCTTATTGTTTTTCGGGACGATCTTTTCCATTGAATTCCTCCGAAAGCTCCCCGTTCTCCGTTTCCCGCGGCCCGTTTTTCCCCCTTGTCTTTTTGTTCTTTTATTTTTTTTTTTTTTTTTCTCTCATCATTGGTTTTTTCTTGTTGCGTCCCAAAAGTTGTTACTGGCATCCCCTCCCCAACTTCGGGTTTTTAACGTGACGATTCTTTTTTTCATATTCGCTTGTCTTACCCCTTTTTCCTTGTTGTTGTCCCGGCCCAACTTTCTGATTGCTGGTCCTTTTTTTTTTTTTTAGGTTTTGCTCATGTCTTGCTTCTCGCTGGACGCCATTTAAACTCTGCCTATTTGTTGCAAAACGTCCTTTCCATTGATGTCCCACATCGTCCCCCCCCTTTCCTCTTTTTTTTTCCTTTTTTCTTGCCATTCACACCTCCGCGTTTGGGGTTTTCCTCCGCTCTTCTTTTGCACCCATTCTTTTTTTGGGTTTGGCCGTGTTGACTCTCCTGTTTTTCTCTGCCGGTCGGCATGGTAAGATTGTTCATGAATGTGATTACCCCTGATTGTTTTCCTCTTTCCGTTCGGGCTTTTGACAACCATTTGTTTTTGTCCACCTACGACAGTGGTTTTTTCTCGTTTTCCCTTGGGCCCCTCCCTTGCTGGTCCCCCTTCTTTTCTGGAGTTGACTCGTTCGGAATGGGAGCCTCCGTCATTTGCCCCAGTTTTGACCCGCGTTTTGCCTTTCACTCCCAGTTTTTTTTTTCCCTCCTCGCAACTCCCACACCTTCAGTTCCTTTCCAGGTTTTTTTTGGTCTAGGGCGCGCCCTGGGGTCCCTTTATGGGCTATGATTCTGTTGCGATGGAATCCTTTTACGCTCCCCCCGTTCCAACTGGGGTAGGATGGGCTGTTTTGTGTTGCTTTCCGGTACGCCATCCTCATTACATGTGCCGGGTGGTTTGGTCCAGCGATTTCCTTTGCGTGGTTTTTTATTGCCTGATTTAACATTTACGGTGTCTTTTTCGTTTTCCATTCTTTTTTTTTACGTTGTTTAATTTTACGGGCTTTTTCGTATTTACCCATCCCGGAAATTAGTTTTGTTTTTCCTTCTTCGGATGGACTTTTTAAACCCCGAGATTGCAGCTTTTTTGAGGTGGTTTGAGTGGCCTTCTTCCGTCCTGTCACCTCTACCTTTGAACATTTTTACAACTGCAGGACCTGCAAGCACCTTGAGTTATTTTTTCTCGGTATTTTTTCGCGTTTTCTTACCTTGATTTCCTCTCACAAGAAGCGTTTTTTTTGACAGACTTTTTTTTTGGTCTTTTTTGTGACCTTGTGAGTCTTTCCCCCATTTTCTTCTTTCTCGCCCCCTTTTTCTGGCCCCCCCGTCGGGATATGGGCGTGCCTTTCTCTTTTCCTTCCACTCTGGCACACCACTTTGCCCCTTCTTTGTCATGGCACTTCCCGGTCTGGTTGCGCCGCCGTTTTTCTCCCGCCCCTGACATTTCCTTTTCGTTTTCCTTCCCCACCCCCCCTTTTCCTCTTCCCCGCCTTGCTGTTGTATAATGAGGGTTTGAGAGTTTTGTGTTGTCGTTTTATCCCCCTGTTTGACCACTTCTTCCCTTTTAAAAGCTCCCATTGGGAGCTTTTATCCTGCTCCCACGAAATTATTTTTGGTCCCATTCCCCCCGCTCCTTTCTTTTGTCTCTTTCTTTCCCATTTTGACCGTTGTGGAGCTCCTGTAAGGGGTATTTTGACCTGCGTTTGCCCGGGCACCAAAGGACCCTTCCACTTGCTTCTCCTTTTATCCCTCGTTGCTTTTCCTTTTGCTTCCCCTGATTTTTTCTTTGAATCGAACTGACCCAAAATGTTCGCCCATTGTAGTCTTTTTCCGTACCGGGGTTTTGGTGGTCCTCCACCCTTGCTTTGATTTTCTGTCGCGTTCCCCTATACACCTGTTTGCGGGCATTCCCCCCCAAGAATGTATTCCCTTCGGTGGATTCCGTCCTGCCCCAAAAGGCCTCTTTTCCCCCCCCTTCTCGGACCCACCTTTCCTTTGTGCCTGATTTTGGTGGGCGAGGCTGTCATGCGTTGTTTTCCTGGACGTCAAACTTTCCCCCTACCCTCCTTTTCTCTACCTCAGTGGATTCGGCACCTGTGCCCCCCCCCGCTCCCAACGGGCGGCGGCTCCCATCAAGCCCTGAGGAAAGGTCGACCTCAAGTTTACAAGTGGGCCGTGTCTGTCGGCCCCTTCCCTTTTGACAGTTTTTCTCTCCTTTCCGGGCCTCACCACTTTTTTTTTTCCCCCAGTCTTTTGCGCTGGCGGGCTGGAAATCAGGCGCAACTATTCCCCTTGGCGTGCGTTTTTTCAGTAAGTTCTACAACCTCTT
>Ga0179593_1342748_pt1 | contig 15479 bp, 19 predicted proteins | sample CZODoug2_1_08_16_FD_185931 | JGI IMG/M metagenome (GOLD analysis project Ga0179593, IMG submission 185931) | Vadose zone soil fungal communities from Angelo Coast Range Reserve, California, USA - CZODoug2_1_08_16fungal (PacBio error correction) | ecosystem: Environmental > Terrestrial > Soil >... | reverse complement strand
ACAACCCATAACTCCTTAGTTCCACTATACACGAAAACACGGTAGACCTCTTTAGGCCCCTCCCGGCTCCACCTCTTTTTTTTTAAGGGTGGACTCCCTTTTCAATTACCTAAAATAGGTCACTCGCTGCCGCGGAAAAGGTTTTCCGCGACTTCCCAAATGGGAAATGCTTCTAGAAAGTCACTCTCCCAGGAACCCTTTCCTGCAGGCCGTCACCGCTCAACATCGTCCCCTCTCCTTTTCCTCCCCTTGGCGAGGCCCAGGGTATCAGAATATAAACTCCCTTTTCTAGCGGTCCGACCTCGGATGAGCTGCTTGACTATGATTATTGAAGGGCGATCGCCCTTTTCCACAGATCTTTCATCGCTTCGTCCAGAATTCTTTCAGATGTCCTCCCCGAAGACGCATGTGATTCTCATTCCTCCATTGAGTCGCCATGGAACTTTCGTCCCCTCCCTTTTTTGCCAGCACCTTGCATCAACTCGATTTGAGAATGTCTTTTGTCGTTTTTCTCTCCCTTGGAAGTTTGTTTTCCTTATGAACAACATGCTGCGTTTTTACCTTCCCCGCCTCTCTCCTCCCTCTTTCTTAGGCGGAAATGTAACTCTCGCGGCCCATTCGACCCCACATTTGATCTCCACGTACCTCCAAAAGGCATTTCCTTGAGCCTTCACTGCGGGACGGCTGGATTCCCCCCTATTCTTGCACCAACGTTATTTTTTTTCCCCCGGTTTTACTCCACTTTCCCCTCTTCTTTAGGACCGCACCCGTTTTCGAGTTTTAACATCTATAGCCCCTCGCACCCTACCTTTGTTCTTCCCCTTTCCCGAGTTCCGGATTCTCTCTCTATTGAGCTCGCTTTTTGGAACTTCCTGACACCATCTACATCTCATCCTCTTCGCAGTTACTCAAACAACTTTCCCCGGATAGAATCTCCCACCCCCCCCAAAAAGTCTCGGCAGCTAAATAGTTGTTAGATACCCCCCTTCACCTGTATCCGGTGGCGCAAAGCCTGGCCTTTTATTCCTTTGCGGTCTTTGAGTTCCCACGATCGATTCCCGTGCCCCCTCCTCTTCCTCTTGTTGACCGTAGGAATTGGACATCTTGTGCCGTAGAGTCCCATGGTAATTTGGTTCCCCTGTATTTTGCTTCTGCGGGTCCGTTTCCTACCCCCCCCCCTTTTCCCTCCTCTCCCCAAAAGACGATTCTGGACAGTGAGCAGTTGGCCTCTCTTTCCCCCCTTGCTTCGTGCCTTCGCATCCGATGTCCATTCTCCTGTCCTGCTTTCGATTCGCGATCATTCTGGCTCTTTCCTCCTTTCCAATGATATTGATGGCTTTTCCCAATTGTCGGAATTTCAGGATCCCCTCAACCCCCCTCCTTAGTTGTAAGCCTTCTCTCTCATTCTGGTTCTCAAAATGAGACAGTCTCTCCGGTCACTGCAGTACTGTTGAGCGTTCCCTTCCCATCTTTCCCCCCTTTTTGAGAAGGGGTGATAAAGAAGACCTTCCCCTGTCCCCCCAAAGTAGGTGTATGATCAAGATTTCTCCTTCTGACCTCTTTTGAGTACGCTTCCAAAAAAGCCCCCAGGTGTGCTTACCCCTCCACCCCATGAACGCTTCCTAGTTTTTCATGACTGGTTCACACGGTGAGTGTCTTCTGGCAGCCACCCACTCGAGCGATGTCCATTTATCCGCGAGCTTGGAATTATAGTAATTGGAAAGGTGTTTCCCTTTCATGTCATAGAACGAAGTAGTTTCTTATTGCTATTAATCCTACGTCCGTCCACTATCAGGTCCGTTTTGTATTTTTTTCCCAAAAAGCAGGCCAAGGTGGGTCTATGTCCTTTCCCACGTTAGATTTTGTAGCCCTATCAGTCCAAACCCTCTCTTTCTTTCGCTTCCCGCAGCCATGTAGTACGTTCCTCCCCTCCCATTCTGAACAGACCCAGCACCTAGGACCCCACCAAGTCTTCTCATCCGACGGTGTTGCCCAATTCTAGTCAACCGATATTCCATCGCGGGCTTAGAACCCACCAGTTATCCCCTCCCTTACTGAAGTAGAGCGCGGACTTTCCCCCTCAACTGACCGCAAGCTTTATTAGGTTATACTGAATGGAGCCTTCTCCACCATGCCCTTCCTACAAGGTCTCGTTCCTTTTTTCTTTTCCCTAGCGGACAAATTCGCACCAAAGAGATCCATTCCCAAGACTTTCTCCCAGGGAACTTTCCCCCAATTACACCATACACCACATCCCTCCTCTTCTGCGACAGCAGCGCTGGTGCCTTAACCGGTTTTCCCCCCTTTTTCCGAACCAGTCCTTATCGGAGTACTCCGCATGATAATGGTTAAAAACATCGTCCCCTTATTTTCGGGTACATCTTCGGCTGCCCTCTCATTCCTTTCCGTGAGAGAGAGAAGTATTATTATTCTAGCGCTGGACCACTTGTGAGCACCTACTTTAACGACTTACCGGCCGATTCTGATGATCTTTTCCTACCAAGAAGTATACTGAATCCGATTGAAATCGTGTATTTTTAAGGCCCTTTCCTCGCCTGTCTGCCCCCCCCTAATTTGACCCTGCATATCTTTTCTCTTTTAGAAGGTGATGACCATTAGCCTGGGCTGAAGTCCTTTGTTCCCCTCCTTTTTTCTCCCCGGAAAAATCAATGATGGTGGCGTCGGAACGCAAAGTTCCCGCGTTTCCCCCCTGCAAAGACGACGCCTCAGCTTTTCCCTTCTTCCATATAGGTGCGCTGCCTTATTTCGTTTCCTCCTCCCTGTGTGATCCTATAACCCTCCACAGATATAGACCTAACCCATTTCGCGTTGTCTTTGGTTGTTCCTTACCACACTCCGCTTTGTCACCCTCTCTTTTTCCCCTTTTCCTCCCCCCTCTCGTGGTCTCAGCGCGGATAGAAAGTGTCCGTATTCTTTTGCCCCGAGCTGGTTTATCAATTTGAACCAATTTTTGCCTCCCTTCCCTCCCCCGACTTCCCTTACATAACATCGTTCCCTTCTTTCTTCCCCCTTTAAGTTTGAAGAATGTCGAGGATCTTTCTAGCTCCCCTTGCTTAGCGATGCGGAGCAGTAAAAGGGAGGGGGGATAACTGAAACCGCCTCTACCCCTACTCCTAAACCTTTCTCCCCCTTCTCTTGGAGCTGAGGGGAGACTTATTTTGCATGTAGATGCTAAATCCACTTTAGTCTTTCCCTTCTGCCCCCCCCTTCCTAGAGTTGGTCTTTTTTTTCTCTCTTCCCCCATTTACATTTTCCATCGGGACAAAAGCGTCCTTATGTATTTTTTTCGTGCTGTTTGGTGTCAACTTTTGCCTCACCCTTGAAAAATTAAAAACAACACATCATTCCTCGCAGTCCGTGATTTTTTTTTTTTTTTCGCCCTGTGTAATTACGACATTACAGTGGAACCCTCCCGTTTCTTCTTCTATGACCTCGTTGATTTCTTTCCTTTTATTTTCTAGGTTACCGTCCCCCCCTCCGTCCTTGCTTCGCCCCTCATGCTCTGACTTTTCCCGTTCGATGAACCCTTGACCTACGAGTAATTGGTCATTCCTTCCCATTTTCTTGTTTTCGTATTTTTTTAAGTTGTGGAGGTTGCCATTATGGGGCCCGCATTTTAAGCATAAGCTTTCTTTTTGATCGGCAGAGTGGCCACTTCCCTTTCATACCTCACGTCCTCTTCCCTTCCCCATCCTTTGCCCCCCCTTTTTTTTTCTCTCTCTGCCCCTAGGGAATTGGCGGTTTAGTACATCATCGTGGCACACGTTTCTTTCCCCGAACCCCCCTCCCCTCCCCATCTACTATGAGACCTTTTATACTGAACCACCGCCAGCAACGCAACAATACTAACTTCAGTCCTTTTTCCGGAGATCAAGGTACTGCATAGCTTGTGCCGCCCCCCCCGGATGTAAGGGTCAAATACCACCTGCCGCACATATGGAGTGACAACCGGACCACCCCACCACGTCCCTTTCACCACGAAAATGGTTTAAATTTAATATACCACTATATTTCCAGTCAAATATATTTTGGGTTGTTCTCATAGGCCCGCCAGGTAAGCGTCACGAAACCTGCATTCTCCTCTCCATATAATAATATACCACACTTGCATAAAAGGCGCGTCCCCAGCCCAAACGCAAAGGGCAGTACCACTGCTCAATACTAATCCGTTAACATACAATCGCAGCAACTTAAACCAACGTTGCCATCACATACTAACCACCTATTTTCAAATAAAAACCCCTAACCCCCATACACAAGCCCAAACCTTTGAAACACATAACCCTCCACAAATACCCCCCTGAAACAAATGCCCCCCCCCACCCAATATACACATTAGCCCCCCATCCTAAAGAGTTTTAAAAACCCAAACAACCATACCCCCCCACCAAACCAACCCACAAAAACCTTAAACACCCCAAACACCTCCAACAAAATTACCAAAACACCTTAACCAAAACCCCACACTTATCACACCAACACCCCCAGCTTTTCTCTCAAGGGGACCAAACGCCATCGATCTGCCCTTCCGACCCCTTTTCTTTCTGATTATACCTCTTCTTTTTTTCCCCTCCTACTCTTACTGAAAGAATCACTGTTTTCAATGAATAAAACTCTTGCATTTCCCCTGGTTTTCAGTGACCTTCCCTTTTTTGAGTCTTCTGATCTTGCATTTTTTGAATTTGTTTCCTCCCCATCTGAACCACCCCCCCCCCTCCCCTGCCCTTTTCTAACTCCTTTTTCCCCCTTTTCCCCCAGAGATATCCAGTGACCTTTAATTGAAAAATACGATCAGTGGCGACACATTCGTTCTTCCTCCGTCCAATGTCTATCCTGAAGGTAAGCTCTACCTCCCCTAAGGTTTCCACGAAGTTTCTCTTCCCCGAATGCTTTTTGAAGTCTTCTTTGTGCTAGTGACCCCCGCATTCCTGTTACGCGACTTTTTCCTTTCATTCTTTCTGATACCCTTTGCGAACTCCCGCTTCTTCCCCTCAACCTTCCTTGTTAATTCCTTTCCCTCCTTTTTCGCCCGGTATCTTCTTATTCTTCCCCTCCTCCCTGGTGGAAAAATTGGCCTCCGGCTGCTGCGCGCAGCCCACTTTTTTTTACAACTTTTAACATCGTCTTTCTACCCCGTTCTTTGTGATGCCCCCTCCGGTCTCCCCCCCTCAGCCCTTGCGTTCCCCTCTCCCCCCTGTAAAAGCCCGATTGGTGAGAGAGCTTTTGTAGCCTTTTATGATTGCTCCGTTCTTCCCGCGCGAAAGCCCTTTCGCTCTGCGAAGGCTCTTTCTCAGCCCAAGCTCTCCCCCTCCGTGATTGTTTTCCTTCTGCAATGGCGCGTTGTAAGCCAACTCTGGTCTCTTTTTTCTTCTGGGGGTTTCCTCGCTCACTTCGCCAGTTCTGGTTTTCATCCCCCCCCCTTAGTCCCCTCTTCCCTCTCAATGGCGCTGTTTTTTCCTTACTTCTCGGACCGGAAGTTCCAAATAACGAGGAAGCATTGATTCCCCGTCTACCCTTCTAATTTTTTTTTTTCTTAGCATACTCATCTTTTCCCCCAATTCCTTTTCAGTTACACCGTCACCGTCTTTTTCTCCCCCTTTGGATTTGCCCCCCATCTCCTTTCTTCGATTTGAAATGCCAGCTTTTTTGAGCCTGAGCTTGACCCGCTTCTGCTTTATCCTGTTTTTTCCAAATTATCATCTGGTGACCCTTTAGATCGGAATGCACGGCGGATGGGCCAAACTTGAATTTCTCGCTCTGCTCCTCAAAGAGTATTTCCCCCTTTTTTTCCTGGCATGGCCGGGACCGTTTGAATTCTGGCGTCTCTTTGGTGCTGCGTATTGGCCGCTTTATTACTCTCTGTTCTCCCGAATTTCCCTTTCGTTGTCCAGGTGCCATTTATAATAGATAATGTGCCGCTTCGCTTGTACCACTTTTTCATCGATACTACGGCCGGCTCTTTCTATCTTGTGTTTCTTTCCCTTAGCTTTTCTCTCTCTACGCGACTTTGGCCCCGTACATGCTCATCGTTGTCCTCTTTCTGGGCTCTCTTGGTTCCCCTCCACAGGGCGGGTCATCTTCTCACTTCTTTTTGCCCTGAGTGATTCGGTACACAAATACCCCCCCCTCCGAAGAGGTTGTCAGTCCCTGGCCCCAAAGTTCTTTCAGTGGAACATCCGGTTGCTGCCGTCTTGACTTTCTTTCCCTATCTTAAGTCTACGAGTGCTAATTTATTTAGTGCGAGGCTTTCATGCACTTGAACACAGCTTTTTCCGATCCTCCAATCTAGGTTGTACCTTGAGTATCCTTTAATCTCTTTTTGATTGCTTTCCATACCGGGGGGCCACCCTGCTTAATTCATTCTAATGGGCCGAGGCCCCTTTTTTTAGCTTTTATTTGTTGGCTGTCATGATTCCTTTTTTTGCTGTTTGTTTCCCCCTTTAAACCTACAAAGATCATGTAAGCGAAGAATCTTGCCTCTACTTGTGTACCCCATTTTCGGTTATTCCCCTCGCCTAGCTCTCTTACTCCGGTAAGTATTAACCTTATTTTGTCCTGTTGTTGAGCCGACTTGGAGAATGTCTCACTCAGCTTCCTTCCGCAGTTACAATCCACTATGGTCCTTTACTCCGTATTTACTCCCACTTTTGACCCAGGAATTTTTCCCCTTTTGGCCACGTCGAAATCCCGACTGATGTCGTGATGCCAAGACTTTTCCTGATTCCTTGCCTGCGGTCGGCGTCTTGTAGTAAAAAAAGGCACGCCGACCTTTTTTCCTGGATGTTCCTGCCTTCTCACTTTAGGATCGCGATCTTTTTTTGATTTATCGACCGGCGCCCTTTCTGTATACCCCTCAAAAGAATCTTGACCGAGGGGGGGCGTCAGCACACCCCTCGGTTTAATCGACGTCCGACGATTTCCCATTCCTACCTTTCAACACTGATAGTCCTCTCCCTCTGAAAAGGGACCTCCTCTTGAAGAAACTCCACCATTAAAACCAGATCCTTCGCGTGCGGGCACCTACTGTGTTCGAATCCCTTTTCGTGTGGTCTCTGAACCACCCTCCATTCGACTTCCGTCTCCTTGGGCTTTGGTTTTTCCTTACCATCGCCCGCTATATGAATCCTGTTTTTTAGTGACAAGGCTCCTTTCATCGAGAAGGGTCGAGGTCGGTGGCTGTGCATGCCCGTTCTTTCCCCATAGTTCAGGGACCGTCCCTGAGTACTCCTTTTACATCGTTGTTGTGCTTTATTTTACCGTTGGGCCGCCTCCCCTGGATCCCTTGACAAGGATATTGGGAATGGATCCCGTGTGAAAAGCATGACGTTTTTGCCCTGCGCGTCGCCTCGCTGTCGGGGTCCAACCTTACATTGTTGCTTTTTCTCAAGGCGAACTGTGCTGTCGTGTTAGGGAATCCCCCGAGAGGAAGCGGAGACCTTGTCCTTTCAAAGCAATAGCTTCTTCCTCTCTGAGTGTTGGACGGTCGAAATTCTTCATTTATACCGTTTCCCAGCACATCTTTCTGACCACATTTCTGCTCCCCCAGCCAAACATGACCTTACTCTCTTTGCAGTGCATGCCAACCCTCCTTCCTGGTGGCGCATACTGCTCATGGCTTGCGTCTCTGTTGCCCCACATCGAGAAGTCTGTTCGAGGGTAGGCAGCGCGATTGCTTTGGACGAAGAGTAATTCGTTCGAGGTGCTTGCCTTCAAGAACTTTACTCTCTTCTTTCCAGCGCGCAGGTTTCACCTGGTTGTTCCCTTTGATGCGCATGACCTGGGTTCCAGGCCGAAATTGTCTCTCCCGCAGTCGTTTCATTGCGCCGCGGGCCCCGTTCAGGAAATGTGATTGCTCAGAAGTGATGTAGATCCTGAGTTGACCTTTTAACCCCCTTCAGCCTGACACCCCTCTGTCGTTCGTAAGAGAAGGTACCTCTGTGATTGTCCTGCCTGCCTTTCCAACGCCTTCTTATATTTTTCTCTTCATCGACGAAGGGTCAGCGGTTTTTCCTGTTCCTTTATGTTCCCTTCTTGGATATTTGTTTTTTGCCGTTCTTTGGTTGATCGACTCTATCTTCTCCTCCGTTGTTGGTGTGGATCTTTCTACTCTCAACACCCCTCACGAATTCAAGGCTTAAGTACGTCCACGTTCACCACTTCGAACATGAGGAGGAGCCCGGCTAAACAGTGCGACAAAATCTCGAGAAGTTGAACTCCCACTCCAAGTGACTCTTCCTCTTGAATCCATTCCCAAGGGTTCGAGTTTGCATGGTGGTGCGAAAATTGTATTCTCTTTCCCTGTTTAGTTAAAGGCAATCAAAATTTTCTGCGCGTAACGAGGAGACCCTCTCCCACTCATTGACGGTCGCCAATTTGCCAGAGTCCACCCTTCCAGTCAGCCGTCCAATTGCGTTCGATTCCCGGATTTCCCTCTTTTGCAATGAAGAGTCTTTAAGGCGCAGACCCCCCTTTCCGTTGATCCTTTCGTCAAGACGCTTCGTCCCCCTTATTCTATGCCCGCCCTCATTTCGCGATGGGACTTAAGCCCGCGTGCCGACCTCCTCAGGTCTTCTCACGCAATTCGAGTTTTTTTTCACGAATCCCCACTCGATATAGCATGCTTCTTGTCGGGGTGTCTTTCGAAATAGGAATTCGATTCAGCTAGGGTTCTTCTCCCTTATGTTCATACACGTCAGTTCGGGTTCTCACCCCGACATCGAGGACACATCAGGTTTTGAAGGCCGGAATCCAAAGTACAAGTCTCGCGGCATTTCACCTCTTCGTTCCCCCCCCGACCGCCCCATTATTTTTCTCCCTTTGATTTTCCTCGTTGCCCGTCGGCCGGCTGCATGTGAAACAACTTTTTCCCTTTCAATCAGGTTTCAACGGACCATTCCATAGCTTGTCGGTCCCGGCATCCTTGGTATGCCACCGTCCGCGGCCCCGCACCCCTCTCCCCGCTGAGAACAGTACACTTCTTTCTCGCACCCCTCGCTCTTTTCAAGAAGGACAAACTCAAGACCTTCGCGATTCAGTAGCGCCTGCACCCACCACCACAACTCTTTTTGAGGAGAGGCATCCTTCTTTCACCCAATAACAGTTCCCTTTTAGTTCATAGATTTGTGCAGATCCAAAACTTTGCCCGTTATACGGATCAACAAGGATCGGTCGAATGACCGAGGGCACGTATCTTTTGACTGAACAGTCTTTCCGACTCGAGTCTCCTCCGAGCATCTGCAGTAGGGTTGAAGATTACCTTTGACATCTTTCGCAGATAGAGTCCCGGTACTTCTTTTTTCCCCCTTGGTGCCGGTGTCTTTTGGCACTCTAACCCCGTCGCCTTCGAGGACAATACAAAATCCTATAGAGATACGCGCCGTTCTACTTGCATCGTTCTCCCCCTTTGAGTTGAACTTCCTCCAGCTCATCCCTGCCCTTCTCTTCCAATCCCCCCATCTTTTTCCAGTTTCCACTCCCGTTGAGTTTAGAGTTTCTTAAGCTATTTGCTTTGCCTTCTCCCTGCTCGTTCATTGTCTCCCATTAGATTGATTGACCTCTGCCTCTTCATTCGCTCTTGATCTTCACAGTTGCTTCGCCGTCCTTCACTTCCTTTCTTGTTTACCTCTCCGCGATCTCCCAGTCATTTGATACCCCCGAGACCCAAAACCGAGTTCAAGTCATGATCCTTTCAGATGAACTGATGATCTTTTGAGGGTAAGCTTCCCCCCCCCCAGTCCCTTCTTCATCATTTCATCCCCTTCCCAGCAGCTGGGCAAATGTAGCATGGATGAACAGTTTCCCCCCCCGGGATTGGGCCGGCAAACATCGTTCCAGATTCTTTTACCTCGAGCGGCAGTTATTTAATCGCTGTCGTTCATTGCATGGCCACACTTCCTCCCTCCTCAATCGAACTTTCTGACGCACGGATCCCACTATACTCTCAAGGGATAGGTCCCCCACCTGCCTCTCCTGTTCTTTTGATGCTTACAAACCTCGGCCGTTTATTTGACCGCTCACGCACCTTTCCTTTTCCCCCCCCATAAACGATGATGGACCCTCCTCGTAGGTGTAAGAAAAGCCAGTTCCCAAGTAAACAGCACGATCTGTCCCCCACGATGGCATGCCGCTTTTCCCCTCTTTTAGCTCGCCCATCTAGGTCTTTTTCAAGAACAAAAAGCGATCACGCGGCCGAAGTCGAGCCCTTAGTTGTGGAATCTTACCGCAATTTTTCGAAAGAAGCCCCCTTCCTCTTTATCATTGCCTTTAGCTACTTATCCCCCAGAATTTTCCTAAAGTTTAGAGTAACCCTTGATGCGTAATAAAGATTCCACTACCTCTAACCCCAACCTTTACGACAGATTCGACACTTTGCAAGGAAACTTCCACATCACCCCCACGCCCCGCCTGAGGCACTTCGCTTCTCTTTGGTTTCGCAACAGGTTTTTGCCCCAGCCCTAACCTCCCGGCTTTATCTCTCAAGGTATTCCCATTAATGATACATGTTTTCCCCCCTGTAGAATTGCTCATCACCATCTCATTCGACATGAATCATTGATGCTCAAGTATTTCCCCCTAAAGCAATTGAGGCCCACTTTTTTTGAACGGCCGTCCCTCCCTGTCCTTTTTCTAGATAGTGCTAGATCCCCTTTTCCCATTCCTCTGCACCTTGTCTTTTAATAATTAAGAGGCACTTTTTTCCCCTCTGAAGATGCTTATGGTAGCGTTGCCGCAAATTTTTTTTTCCCCCTCCACGATATTGGGATACTTACTCTTCGCCTTTGTGTCGTCCGGAACCACAACAATTCTTGTAAGCCGCATTGAAGAATCCAGCACCGATGACTCCCTGGTTTTGCTAGAGCTGGTCGTCATCCCCTTCCTCCTCAGGGTTGAGCGGTCACTTTTTGGTCGATGCAAATACGTTTTGAGTATTTTTAACATCTAGCGCCCCCCTTCCGCGTCGACTTGTGAGATTTTCAACCTAATCTCTTTGCCCGAGCTTCGTGCTTCAAGCTCCTCTTTTTTCAATCCGATTTTTTGCAGAAAGGTACGGTTTCTCAGAGTAGTTTCCTTTTTTTTGCCACCCCTTACACTTAGTCTTCCCTCTCCTCATCTTTCCCTGCATACCAGAGTCCTTTTATGCCCTTTTTAAGTTGAGATTGTCTCTTTTTATTTGGTATAGCTCGGCCCCTTGCGCCGACTTAAATGCCGAGCTCGTTCAGTCGACCACCCTTTCCCCCCTTTGGGATAAAGATACCCCCGACTCCTATTTACTTCAACGCCTGGCGCACATCGTCTCTGCTTGTGAAAGTCTAATTTCCTGGTATATTTTTTCCGTTATTTTGATACCTGGATGAGTCACTCTTTTTCGCCATGCTTCTTCTTTTACGATCCTGTTCAAGGTACGGTCCATTTTCCAACTATTCCCTATTATTTCTCTTGCTTGTGTTTTTAAATTGGGCGCCCGACCAATTCCCCCCTGCACCTAATCACAACGCCGCGGTTTTCTGGTATTTTTCACTTTACACCATGTTGCTCTCCACTCTATTCAGTGGCCCCCCGACCTTTTCTTTTTCTTTGAGCCTTCCCTCTCTTCGTTGGCAGACTTAGGAACGGCCTGCGCCCTGTTTGTTCATCTCGAGGCGTGAGATTGACATCCCTTTTTCATAAAATCGGACCTGGTCAGATACAATCTGGGTGTAGGTTTTGACTTTTTTCTTTGGCGGTTTCCCCCTTTTTATTTATGTGGCCCGCTCATTCGCGCGTTTTCCCTTTTTTTATCAGTTTGCACACAGATGCAGTTTCATAATACGAATCTTCCCTATTTTATCTTAATCCACTTTGTTTGGTTTTTTATTCCAGAGGAATTGCGGTATTCACCCATCATCTTTTCCCCCCTTCTTTCCCTGACACCCTTTTTTTCCCTTTTTCCCCCTTTTCCTTGCTTCCTCGAAATGGCGGTCCACATAAATGTCACCGCCTTAAAAGCCCTACTTCCCCCAGACGGAATTGATGAGCTGGCCAGGACTCTTGTAGCCCCCCGTTTTCATAGCCGGAATACGCATGCGCGAACAGGTCTTTTCTAGATTTCCTCCTCTTCCCCCTTTCTGCGTCGAGTTCAGCGCCCAGCAGACCGGTCTTTTCACTAACAAAGCTTTTCTCTAAAGGTGCAGTGCAAGCACTTCTGATTTTCGTTATGCTTTTCTCCTTTTCTTTTTTCAGGTGCGCACACTCTTGCCCCCAACCAAAATCCCCCTCCCTCCCTATCCATTGCAGCTGGTCAGCTAGGACTTCAAAGGACTAAAAATATCAGTTGTACAAATCGAGGAGTTGTCTTCTCCCTTTATACATAGACGACTCTATCCTTTTCTTATCCCTTCACCTTTTCCCCCCTCTCGTTTTTTTTGTTTCAGTCTTTTAAGTCTTTGTCGCGTTTATCATTCCTAGTCGTTTCTCGGCGACAAGCCGCAGATCGACCGCATCCTCAGTAGGTCAACCCGGTCAAGGAATTTCATACTTTCACTGTTATTCCGGCCTTGCTTATGTACCCTTCCTTCCTCTGTGGAAAATTGGAGTTTTTTTTCCGGTTGAATTGCTTTTTCTCCCCAGCGTGGACGTCAACTTCACGTCCGTTTTTTACCCCTTGTATCTTTCAGAAGAACGCGCTTCCCCCCCCCCTCTTTTTTTCACCCGATCACCCCGCTGTTGCTGAGCGAGCTGGGGGATTATGCGCTAAAATGGTCTTCTTCCCTTTGCCCCCCCCTCAGAATGGCAGCGGACTATTGCGAAGGAATCTAAGACCTCTCCCGACTACCAGCGTCCCCGCTGGTGGGCTGGGGGTTTGTTTTCTTTTGTCTTGACACTTGCGGTTGACGCCACCTCTTTCATTAAGGCTTTGTTCTTGACCGCTCCTAGATACTTCTCCCTTTTTTTCTCCCTTTGATTGTCAGCCCCCTTGCCAACGCTCCGGCCGATTTGTTTTGGAAGGCACAGGCTCGTAATGCATAAAGTTTTTACTCAGTTCTCCGTCTCAATTGCTAAGGGTGCTTCTAGCACCTCGATCGTTGCCCCCTTTCCAGTTCCTTCAACCTGCACGAAGTGGGCAGCTGCCCAAGATCCTTTTTCTCGCACGGACGGAGCTGCTCCTGCGAATCCCCATATGAAGACCTGTCGATCTTTGGAACCCTATCATTATTCTTACCCTTTGAGTTCTATGTAATGCCGCTTCCCACCCACCTTTTTAGAAACACAGCGCGAGGGCTGGCATCTTTCCTTCGTGGTGTTTATGTTTGGACCTTGTGCGGCCAGCGGCGTTCCTCTTTTTAATTGCGCTTCTTTGTGTGCGCTTTTGGCCGCGTAGTCCGCATAACGGGCGACGCGAAATGTTTTTGAATACTTTGGTTCTAATGGTCAGGGCATTGTATCCCCTTTTTCCTTTGATGCTTCGAGATTTTCCCCATTTTCGATGGTTAGCAGGGAGGCCTTGATAGCGGGTTTTCTGCCGCCTCTGGCCTTTTTCTAGACTCTACTCTATTTGGCCAAACGTCGGCATGATAATAGTGTGTGTACTATTGTGATTTTTGATTCATGGCTGGTGTTAGTCTACATGTCCCTGATTGTACATGCTTCCTCCACTTTTTTCCAATGCCCTTTGTTGTCGCAGGGTTCCCAAATAGACGAGTTTTACGTTCAGAAACCCCCGGGCATTGCCATTGGGACCATTACCGGTGAGTCTTATTTTTCGCAGATTCAAGCCCTAGTGCTCTTTTTCTGATGGGCATGTCCCCCCTTACATTCTTTCTGAAGCTTTCCAAGCTCGAGATAAACTTTTTTTCTTTCTCTATTGTTTTGTTCTGCGACTTAACGTTTTGCAACACATGTTCATACCAATCGAAGGTTCGCACGATAGATGAATTTTATCCCTTCTACGACCTGGTGCTGTTGGAACCGTACCCTCGTCCCTCTCCTCATGATCATTGTCCGATTGGACTTTCGCACTAGATTTTTCTGCTGATCCCCCCGTCTTGCCGAGCGCGGCTGCGGTACCTCTCCCACCTTAGTGACGGCGGCGAAGACATTTGTTCTGTTTAGCTCCCCCCTCCTCTACTTCTCTTCCTTTCAATTTATGGTTCGGTGAGCCGGTGAATTTCGCTTTTAATGGTGGGACCAGGACATCCTGAGGTGCACCTGAAAACGCTTTTCTGCTTTGTCCCCCCCCCAGTCGTTTTCCTTTAAACCTTTTGCTTCGCTTCTGAATGAACGCGCCCTGTTCGATCAGATCCCTTCTCCGTCGGCAGTTTTGGTGTGATTTATCGCAGGCCTTCCCCCCCTTGTCATATGCGATACGAACGCCTTACCCTCTTTCCCTTCCGTCCCCCCCGTCCGGACTCATGTCTGCCCTCGTAATACCAGTACCGGAAACCCACCATCGGCCTGCGCGACTTCCTTCTCTTTAACAAACTCAAATGCAAACATTCCGGCCGCTTGCTTCAAACTCCTTTTTGATCCGGATCCCCTTTTTCCAACCCATCTATCGACTGACCGTGACTTTGATTTCCCAGTGCTCGCGGTGTTTGATGAGTGCACATTCATATCTGTCCCGGAGAAGGTCTTGTATCGGGGCCGGCATGCTCACTATTTCCTCGTTCTCCTCCCTTCTTTTTTCTGATTTTGCTTGTTCTGAGCCTTCGCGGAAGGTGGTCCCCCCTTTTCTTTCCGGTCACAAGCTTGGGATGGAATTTTTTTTCCCCAATGAATTGACTTGGTTTAACCCTTGTCTCCGTAAGGGAAAAACGTCAGTTCCTTTTAAGGACTCCCATTCCGGTCTTGAGGGTAGTCCCCTAGAGATTTTCCTCTCTTCCCCACTTAACGCCGCAAGCCCGCGAGGTCTCGTTTTAAGGTCCTCCCCCCGACCCTATTTCCATCCGGCGGCAGTACCGCGTTTATTCTCCGATGTTCCAAAAACCTTCACTACCTTCTTCCCCCCTCCGTTGATGCAGGGTCTGTCCCCCATAGAATGGTGGCGACCCCTCGGGCGAAGGTGTGAAGTTTCACTTGAGAATGACTACGCGGTCGGCCTCAGACTTCTCTTTTCGGACGAAGCGTACGTGGAAATTTTTTTCGTATCCCTTCCCGACCTTCTAGTCCTCCTCGAGAAGCCGAGTTTGAACTATCCCTCATGTTACGCTTTTTTTTCCTCCTCTATCCTGTTTGGCCTCGGCCGACTTTCAGTTTCCTTTTTAGTCATTTAGTCCATTCTTCCGATGAAGGACGGTGATTCCGGACCCTGTGCCTTTCCCATGTTTTTTCCAATTCTTAGAAACTTTTGTAGCTTCCTCGAATGACAGATGTTTTCTTTCTTCTTTCCCAGCCTTCCGATTTTGTTTCTCCTTTTTTTAGCTGACGCTTCTTTTGATTGTGTACAGGTGACTTTCTTGTAAAAATTGTCTTCTTTTTCCCCC
>Ga0179593_1667714_pt1 | contig 15480 bp, 8 predicted proteins | sample CZODoug2_1_08_16_FD_185931 | JGI IMG/M metagenome (GOLD analysis project Ga0179593, IMG submission 185931) | Vadose zone soil fungal communities from Angelo Coast Range Reserve, California, USA - CZODoug2_1_08_16fungal (PacBio error correction) | ecosystem: Environmental > Terrestrial > Soil >... | reverse complement strand
TTCCCAGCATTTTTTGGTTGGGGGAGGTTAGAGCGCACCTTTCAGTTTCTTTTAGGAAAAGTAACTTTCCTCCCCTCTACACCTCCCCTTCTTAGGATGTCCTGCCTGCTTTAAGAGGACTCGACACCTTACTCCTTTTTTTCCGAACTGCAGGAGAGATCCTTAGTTCTTGGGTCTATCGCAGCTTTTCTTTCTTACCCGACTTCAGGGCTCCCATGCCCAGATGCCTTAACGGCATTTCCCTGACCTTTTATCCCGGACTCATAAGCCCCACAGCCTGCTGTTTCGGATTTTTAAGGTCAGATCCATAAAGTCATTCCTGAACCTGCGGTGTTCCCCGGAGCGCCCACAGAGTTCGTGCAGCTCCCTCCTAATTTTTTTGACGCTTCTACAACCACTAATCGTCCGCTATACGCAAAGAGACTCGATCAGGTGATGAAGTTCATCCCTTACCCGAAAGGGGCGGCCCTTGGCTTCACGTTGTCACCCATTTCACTCTTCTGATACACAACGGCTTCGTGTCCCCAAAATCCCTTGAAAGATAAGTGCCGTTCCGGTGATCCTTACGTTGTTTTTGTAGAGCGACTCAAACGTTCGGAGCTGTTCCCCTATATCCTCTCCCTCCCTTTGTGTTGTCTCTATTGGCACCCAGTGCGTCGTCCCTCCCGGCTGAAGCAGCAGATAGACAGTCTTTGATCCCTTTTCCCCCACAGGAACGGATTGAAAGCACTTGTTGTCAAGACTTTCTATCACGAGCTAGATGGTGTTAGTGATATGTTTCGAGCTCCATCACTTTCTCTTTTGTGTCGTTTTTTATGGCCTTACTCGAATAGCTGATCGTGCGGGGTAAGGTCCTGATCTCGTGATTCGTTCCCCGTGAACTTGTTTTGGCTTTCTCGCCATGGATCCCCCACCCGGTCGAAGTGATCCTTCCAAAATCTCCCCCTAGCAGTAATCGCGGTGTTGGCTTATTCTGGCTCCACTTCTGTTCTTTTTCCCGGCTTCGACCTCTTTGTCAGGAAAGATTCTTCCTCTCCCCACGCGGCCCACGGAAGATTTCGTAGTGGTATTCCTCAGTCTTCCAGTCCTTTTTTGAAGTCTTCTGACTAGGTTCCTTATCTCTGCGGGTATTTAGAAAGGTTCTTGGACCACTGTTGCCCGCGCCACCATCGTAGCCCCCCCCAACCACCCTGGGTTTTGCAGTCTCTTTTCACTGCCCCCTAGGAAGGATGGGAGGTTTTGGGGGGTTTTGGTTAGGGCTTTTGCCAGAAGCCCTCAACCCCCTTCCTTCGGGCTTGCCCTGACTTGCGAGTAAGACGGCCCACCTTTTGAAGTCAGGCCGTCGCGTTGAGCCAACGTTCAAGTCCTGCAGATCTCTTTTACTGAAGTGCTTGAAAACCTGGAACACGTTCGTGCTGTTTTTTTTTCCGAGCGAGCTTTCCCCCAGCGACCTGCCCCTCCCATAGTCCTTCCCTTTTTGCAACTTATTCTGAGGTCTTTTGGTTCAGGAATTATCAACCCACGCCCCACTAACATGCCTGGTATTTCTCAGGCGGAGTGCTGTTCGCTTTTTTACTCCCTTGTTCACCCGTCTGAAACCCCGCGACTGACCGTTCGGCCCTCGCTTTCATTGCCCGGCGCTAAGGAATTCTCGGCACTTTCACAAGCTTCCTCCGTTTTCCCTTGTAGGTTGACTTTTCCCCCCCCCTCATTCGGCAGAAGAGCCCGAAGGGTTTGATGTCATTTTCCCCCTCTACAACATGACTTCGGTTCTCATTTCGGTTTTCCCCTTCTGCTTCTATTTTTCGACCCTTTTCTTCTCCTCAGGCTAGAAAGAGGAAGGAAAAAAACTTTCTAGCAGGAACACCCCCAGGACGTGATGACGAAGCCAAAAGAAGGGTTGGGTTCTAAGAGGATAACTAGCAGTCCAATGCAATCCCTAAATTATACTTCATATATCTACTCATTTCCCCCCCACAACCCTTGTATAAACTACCCTACCCGGAAGCTAAACCGCAGAACTCCCGCAGAGCGAATCCCGGAAAAAACCCTCGCCGCCTCCAAACTGCAAGCATCAATAGTCATACGTGCAAAGGAAAGGACAGCTACCCTCACACTAAGCGCTAACCAGCCCCCCCCGAAAAGGCGCTAGGGCGTTCAGGCCCAATCAAAGAGCTACGGGATAGTGCTACTGAGGAAGAGAGCATCCGTGATGAGGCTAACCCAGGCCAAACGGGATAGAGTGTCGAAGGATTTCCTCCTGCATGTCGAATCCCTGCCTTTAGAAGAATTGACATTAGAAGTAGCAGTAAGATGTGCTAGCCTAGGAAGGGCCCTTAAGGAAGCAGACATCCCCTCCCTCGCGACAAATGTCAATAGGGAAGGGGCTATTATCATTCCGACTGAGTTTAAACTTTTTCGTTAGCCAAATCTAAAGGACACCCTCTTACATCTTCGTGTTGCCTGGTTGTCCTGGTTTATCCCCCCACTCTCCGCGAAAAACATCGATGTCATAACCTTATATAAATTGGAGAATCCCATACGGGCATATTTGAATCGCCCTGCGTACCTCTAATAGGATTCTCAAATCTTACTCTCTTTTCTTCCTATTCTATGCTCCTGAACCCCCCCTGACTCCTCTTATCTAAAATCAATTACTATTGGATATTGAATGCTATTGTACTGTGACACCAAGTGCTTTCCAATGACATATGTCCCAAGGTACAACTCTGCCCTAAGTTTTCCCCTGGTTTAATTAAGGTGAAACAATGTTTCATGTTACAAAGTGCCGTTAGGTAGTCCCTAATCTATAAATGAGAGTACCTATCTCCTATTTAGCTTACTCTATGCCCGTACTGTAAGGGCTGTAAATGTTCGAGCTAGACCCCAGTCTAATAGGTGAAAATGAGATCCTCATCCATTAAAATCGGCTCTCCCCTAGTATGGGAATAAGTAAGAACTGTTCGGCAAATCCCTACTATAGCTCATGCTCATGCTATATAAGGCGTTAAATACTAAATGTATTAGGGGGCCTAGAAGTTGTAATCGGTGGATGAGTTTCCCATTCTCGAAGCAATGTAGAGTCGATAAAAGTTTAGACAGGTTGTATCGAGGTCTATAATTAAAGGGATTCTGTTTACCCTTTATATGTCCTTATCCCACCCCTCTTTTATCCAAGCTTCCTTTGCCCCCTCAAGGAGGAGGCGTACTCCGAGTAGCGGGGGTATAGAACACCATTTTGAAATCCTAAGCAGCGTTATATAAGGAGGCCCCTCAGATTTCTAATTAAAACTCTTCTTATGATTGCTTACTGATCATACGAACGAAGACATCGTTTGGTGTGCGTTAACTTCAGTCTAGAGAACTCTAGTGGGGACTTCCCGTATGATTTTTTTGGCACCTGGATTATAGGAGAGGTCAACTTCTGATTGTATAGGTCCCATTGTTCTATCTGGTTATTCTTAACCGCCTTCTATACTATTTCCCATGGATTCTGGGGGTATCTATCTCTTTTGCAAACCCTTCACTTCCTCTATGAATGGATCCTTCTGTGCTTCTTCGCTCTCTTTTGTCTTGGCCTCTCCCCTTTCCCTTTATGTTCGTGTCTGCTCTACTCTCCCCTGAGCCCTGGTTTCTCAAGTTAACTGAACTCGGAAAATGCTGCTGCTTGCTTGACTGAAAACCTAGGTGTCCTACGAGAGTTCAATTCCCCTACCCCGTGTAGACAAGGCCCGAGGTTGGATAGAGGCATTTTCACGATGACCCTAACTCTTTGATATACATCGAAGGCCAATTTTGCGAACTTTTTACTAAGCTATTCCGCCTCTCTCGATAAATTGTGTGATTATCATCTATCTAATACTTGTAATCCCTATTGCCTTTAATGTTGAAGAGGCCAGTTGCGAGGGAACTGAGAAACCTCTATCGGAGTGGTAGGTACCCCAAGAAAAAACTAACAGACAGTACTTAGAACAGGATAGGGCTCCGTGTAAACTACCATCCAGCTACCCATTACTTAACTATTTAAGAAAGTGTATTAATAGCTGGAAATAGTTTCTAGGATTTGCTCAACGGGACCACTGGAGGACCAGTAGGATATAATCTGATCCCTAACCCCAGCCTTAAGTGGGAAATTGCTTTACCCCTTGTTCCTGGTTTGCTACCCTTTATGAAGTATTGTACCCTGTCATTTTTGCTTCTTACTCCTATAGAAGGAAAGAGGGACTGGAGGGCCCCGTACATGACATCCTGTGCCATCGTGCCTAAGAGGAGCCTTAATGAATATATGTTGGCCTAGCTCGATTCCATTTTGTTGGGAAGAGTAGTGTTGAGATTGTACTTGTTGACCCTTACAAGGCGAAGGAAATCATATCCATGATCCAATGAGCCCCCCCTCTGTGTTAGGGGAGGAGAAAACTTATCCAAGAATAAGTAAGCTCTAGGAAATTTTTCATCTAGAGGTCATTGAGACTACTCCATAGAGATTGGTTGACCGCTCTCACCTCTAGCTCTTTGTCTCCCCATATTGCTGCTATCAATTTTCCCTTTGACTAAATCCGACTCCAATACGGCTACTTCCCGTCCTAGGCGTTTAACTGAGCACTGAGTGGTTTCCTTTAGGGTCTCTTGGCTGACTTCTCAGCGTGAAGCGGGCTGTGTGATGCCCACTCTCATTTCGGGCGGCCTGCAGAGGAGAGGTAAGGGGGGCTAGAAAAGTCGCCAGAAAGCTCCGAAGTCTATGGGAGAGAGGGGCTGGGCGAAGTTTGACCCAGTTGTCCAGGCGCCACCAGAAGGCGAAATGAACGTTTACGATAGAGCCCAAATCTAAAGAGTCGAGCCAGGAGGAGGTACGTGGAGATCTCAGGAGCCTGGAGGTCGGCAGAGAGTGGGAGGCTTAGGGCCGCGTAGAGACCTAGGCCCCCTCAGAGTGCAAAGCTCGTTGTTTGGCTGATTGTGTGATCCGTCTTGACTCCAAGGATTTTACTGCGAGTGCAATACAGATCCCCGGGCCATATTTGCGCCCCCTGTTAGGAGTGCGCAAGCGCCGGACCTTGCTCTCGACGATATAGTGCCTAAACTTAACAGATAGAGGGACAACCTGTTAGACGTTTTTGGTTCCCCTTAGTTCATTAGGACCTCCAGGATCCTCCCAGGAATAGCTCGCCTCTAATACAAGTTGCAGATGACAGCTATATGACTCCCATCACCCTCTCCTACTCGGAGAAGAGGAAAAGGAGGAAGGAGCATCGGGGGAATGGAGGTCGGGACGCGTAAGGTTATAAAGGACAAGGGCCGAGAGGCGATCCCCAGACGAGAAGAAAAACCGTAGAGCCCCGGTCAACGGTGTGTATTGAGGAGACGAAGAAGCCCGTCGTCTCTTTAGATTGTGGTTTCCCGCGGGACCCTCGACTGCCCCCCTAAGTCTCATTCGTCTTGGACCCGTTTTCCTTTAAGAATCTTCTACTCCACTAGTTCGCCACGATCCTCCTGTAGGCCGCAGAGAGTAATGAGGCGGTGTTTATCCCCCCAGTTGTTGGCCCAGGCCTTAAAAGCTGGTCCCCTTCCTAACATCGTAGGTATCCAGTGATATTTTAAGGCTTTTTAGGGTAGTAGCGCGATAAACTTCCTGGTAGTATGGGATCTATCTCGACAACTTCGGAAAAGTGAGAGGGTCACGCGGTTGCGGGTGGGGCTAGATCAAGGAGTTCAAAGCCGGAGAAAAACCAAGAGATAGACGAGAAGTGGGAGGCGGCAGTGCCTCCCTCTGAAAAAGGAGAATATCCCTAAACCCCAACTTCTTACACCCATCCATAAACCCCCAATAAGTTCATTTTAAAGTTTTACAAATTTATACGTCCCTTGTTTTTATGATTAACTCCCGGGATCGCAGCTATAGCCCCAAGCTTCCGTGGGCGGGGGCTAGGGGGTACTCCCCAGCTAGTTCCCAGATTGATGAAGCTAGCTAGGAGAAAGAAGCTAGCTGGACCGACATAGAGTAAGGGAGGAGTGTACCGTCTCAGGTTAGGAAGCGGTAGATGGTATGCGGGGGAATGTGTGTGTCTCTGTATAAGGAGAGTAGACCTTGAAGAAAGAGGTAAATCTGGACCCTATAGCTGACCGCTATCGATATTACTCTAAAATAGATTCATGCTTATTCATTTCTCATACCAATTGGGCGGGTAGACCAAGATTCCCCTTGCTGGCTGTGTAGCCCCGGGCTTCCCTGTCAAGGAAGGAGGGCGGGTCGTCCCCGAGTTGAAGCGGGGTAAAGCAGACACGAGAGCTAGGAACAAGCAGGAGAGGTAGGTGTAAATCGGCAGAAAGGGATTGAGGCTGGGTCCCCAGTTTAAGGGCGAGGGATGGGACATGTTTGACACCCCGGGGCACCCACGATTGCAGGATGGAAATAGAGCCGCGCGCGGATTTGGGGTATTTAGTCTGCGAGTAGGGCAAAATCAGCTCTGTCCCCTGCCCCGAAGGTAAAGTGTAAGCAGGGTCCCCCTGATGTAGGTAGGCCCTTGGAGATGTAAGTCTTGGAGAAAAAGAAGTCCGGTCGGCTACATGGCACCCAAGAGCCGAGGTGTAATAGAAGGCGGACGATGCTAGTTTTTGGTCTATGAGAAGCCCTGAGACGATCCCTGAAATGCTCTGTCACAGTAGATTGATGTTAGGAAGTAGTAATTGCGAGGTATTCTACCAACTAAGGTTCAAGATATTTGCTTTTCTAAACCTGGTTGACTTCCAAGATTAGCATGTACTTAATTCGGCCCTCCTTTGCCCTCAAAAGGCTTGCTCCATCCCTGCAGTTTTGATCTCTTATATAGGCAAAAGACCTTCCCCTGCTGTACGGTTTTCCCGTCTTAACGTCGAACCTTCAAGGGAGAGCCCCCCTACCTTGTAGGCAGCCCCTCATTTCCAAGACTACGAAGTAGAGGAATGGGGCGTTTATATGGCAGTTGGAAACGCCCCCCGCGAGCGCATGTGGGTTGCCCGAATAGTGGACGTTGCCCTTTGGCTCTTAGAGGGATAGAAGCTGTAGGACCACTTATATAAGCCAGGCTTTGATCGGCCCGGTACCTGGGGTGAGGCTGGGAATGCAGCGCTCGCTCTCAATCAGAAGCAGTAGGGACTCGGCAGGACGGTAAATCTGGCCTGCCTCGTGTAGAGAAGGCTGAGAATGCCTATCCTGTCCCCCCTTTTTATACTTATATCTCGTACTTGTCTCTGCATTTTGTAGTTGCCTTCCCTTGTATTCTCCCGAAAAGATGGACCGTTCGAAACTCCTGGCCCTTCTCGTAGAGGTCCACAGTTCGACTTTTTCTTCATTCCTTTCCCTATAGCTTTCTTTTATCTTTGGGCCGATACCCTTCAGTTAAGAAAGTTCTTGCCGACACAGATCGATGTATCCACAAGAGTTTTTCTCTTATGCACTACCCTCCAAAGTACAAAAAATGCATGAGAAGACCTTTAGATTTTATTGATCTTGTCCTCTTTATTTTTTTTGGTTTCTGGTCCCCTGGAAGAGCGTTTTCCGGGCGACCACCCCTTCCCCCCAATTGATCTTGTAAGCCACGGGTGCTTTTGATTCCGAAGTAGGAGTGTCAACTCCCCCCTGATTGAGAGCCCGCATCCTGATCACGGGCTGCCTTAATCCCCTGCGAGAACTTTTCCCTTCGTCAAGTAAAGAAATTCGAAACGGTCTTTCGCGCGCCATTCGCTACTGCCGGCCTGGGACGACAAGAGCGTGAGGTTGAATTCTCTCCGCTCCCTGATCATTCAAGAATAAAGGTGACAAAGGTGGTCACGGGCGGCGATTCCCCCCCTTCCCCCGAGCCGGAGCTGAGCACGTCTGGCCTCGGCCCCTTTCTTGTGAGTTTAACGCGTTCCCCCCTGCCAACGGGAGTCCTTCGGTGACCCGTCGAAAAGGGTAGCCAATGGAAGCCCACGATGACGGCTGTGATCTGCCGGGCCCCACCTCCTCCTATCATACGGCTAAGTTCGGCGGAGAAACTTCTTACCCTCCCAAATTGGGGATTCCTCCCCCTTTGTCCTGCTCCTAATAGAACACGGTCCGGTCAAGCTCGCGGCACGGTCAGATGTGTGAGCCTCTCGTTCTGAGCGCAGCATCCTGCCCATCCAGCGGTCCGCTGCGACGCAAGTCCATAATCTTTTGAGCCCCCTTCCCGTCAAGATTCTGGATTTTTCTGCGAGCTTTCCAACGAATAGGAAAGTTCTCTAGTCTTGCCGGGACCGTCGAATAGCAGCGACACCCCCCCCCACCAAAATTTTTCATCGAATTACTTTTCCATGTTTCGTCGTAGATTCTCTTTTTTTTTCCTCTCCTGCCAGGTCGGCGAAACTTACTTTCTTCCCCCCACACGTACACCTGCCCTAGACGCCATTGCGCTGGTCTTCAGCGTTGCTCCTCGAGAGACGCCTCCTGATTGGTCTAAATTTCCTTGTTTTGTTTTTCCTCCCTCAAAAGCCTGCCGCGTTTCCCACATGGGTCAATGATGAGTCTTGTCTTTTGCAAGTATGCGCGATTGTCGAGCCCTCCACCTGCTCAAGGTCTTTGGCGGCACTTCCGCTTTTTTTCTCCTTGGAGATTTTCTTTTCCTTTTACGAATTTTGTTTGTATAGGACGAAGATGTACTCCCGCCGGTGATCATAATTCATGCTGCCTATTCTTGCTGGAGCGATCACAACCCCCCTGTTCTCTTTGCAGTTCCCGGGGTCCTTTTCCCCCCCGTGGCTTTACGAAGGCGTAGAAATGCCCCATAACATCGGAAGTCTAGGTGTTTTACTTTTTTAGTCTTTCACCGTTCCGGCCAGCGATTTTATATCTTTCTTGTCTTTTCCTGGTCTTACCTTCCTGTAGCGGCCCTGATGATCACCGCTCCGAGAGCCATATTGATGCAGCTCTTTGTTTGACGCATTCCACGAGCCTCTTTTGAGGATTTTTCCCCCCCCGCAACCGCCTTTTAGGGACCGAATACCCCTGTCAGCGAGGACATTGTTTTTAAGATTTTTCCTTTATTTTCCCCTTTTTGTTGTGTCTTGGGGGGGGGGTTGGACAGAAAATTCCCTAGTCGGGCCCCCCTGCCTTCACATTGGTGCCGACGCGCACCCTTGGTTTTCTCTTTTATTTCCTCCCGATGAAAGTCACAAAACGTTATGACGCCCTGGTTTCAGGCACGACCGCCTTTCCCGGCGCCCGGTTCCTCCATGGTCGTAAGGCGGAATATCGAGCATGCCTGAACTACCTTCCCCTCCCTTCCAGTCTCGATGTTTAATCGAGGTGACATCATCATCCAGCATGGCTTTTTAATCTCGAGTTTTGCATGACCGCTTTCTTTTTCACCCTTCCCCCCTTTTTTTCGAAGAGGGGTTGAGTAGGATGTTTTTTCCCAGCGACTCGCTTTGATCTTCTTTGGCAGTTCTTTTTTTTTTTTTTGTTAAAGATCCCTCATGAGAGAACGTCAGAACGTGTTGAGCTTGTTTCCCTAATCTTGACACGTCCCCCTACTATTCCGCGAGCCTTTCAATGTGAGAAAATACTCGGCAGTATATGTCTTCCACGGGTCTTGTCTTCCGCGCAAGCAGGAAGCTTGGTTGGGTGCTTTTTTCCTTTGTTTCCTTTCTACATGCTTCCCCCCCCCCAAAACTTCCCCCGGTCTGCGGGATCCCCCCTCTAAGGCCCCTACAAAGTCTGACCACCCCCCGGCAAGCCTTTTGGGTCGGGGGTCGCCGTTCTTTAGAAACCCTTTGTTCTGACCAAGGCCCAAAGAAGAAACGCCAGGCTCTAGTTGCCTTGCCGCCCCTGAGATGATCGCTTTTCACTCCCCTGCCATCTTCCTGAATCCCACTACGACCATTTAATAGTTGGACCGTTGGAGAGGGCAGCCCCTTATTTCCTTTTCACCCTACATTTCTTCTGGTATAGCCGCCTACCTTTTCTCCTCCTGTTAGTTCCGTGCTCCTACTCAACCCAACCACTCGCTTTACATTTTGCTGCTGTCTGGACGGTAAGTACCCTTCTCCGCGTCTTTTCCCCATCTTCGGTGAGGCCCTTCATCGTTCACTGCCATGTCGTGGCCTTTTCACGGCTACAATCACGAGCCTTGCTACTGCCGCCGAATCCGATAATTTCCACTGCTTCCCATGTCAGCGCAAGGTTCGCGATGCTACGGCTTTTTGATCGTTCCCCCCAGCGCCCGAAACACCTTGTCTTTCTGTCCCCCACCATTCTTTAAAGAGGCCTCCTGAAGTTAATGTTGAGAAGTCCTGTCGATTTTAGGTTCCCCGTTTTCTACTTCACAGCGTTTGACCAATAGAGACTTTTTATTTAATAATAAGTAATTTGAGAGAGACACCGTTTTTTGTACCTCCTGAGTCTCGTAAGCTCCGGCCGATTGCAAAGTCCCAAACAGGCGAAGCTCCCTCGCAGCAGGTGTGCCCACCCGTTTTAAGTCTTTATCGATTTTGTTCGTGATCTTTTGCCCCCCGATCCATCAGTAGGCCTGTTATTTCCTGGCCAACCCCCTTTTTTCCCCTTATCTTCCTGATTCGGAAGGTAGAGGGCTTGTGAAATCTCTCTTCCCTTCCAACTTATCATGAGTTGCCCACATTCCCTCCTCCCGACTTTCCAGAAGGTATGATGTAATATTCCCCTTCAAAATCCGCAGAGGTCCCTCCTCGTTGGGGCGTTCGACCTTCCCTTTTTTCCGTTCTTCTGCTCTGTTTCCCTTGCTGCCCTGGATTAAGGTAGAAATTCCCCCCAGGACCAGATCCTATCCCCCCTGAGATTTTTTTTATGTTCTTTAGTTTTGCTGGCCTTTTCTTTCTTCGCATTCGTCCTTGCCATTCCCCCGAGCCTCTGTTGTATTTGTGCCATTCCCCACACTGGTTCCTGTATACCACTTTCCGCACACCGGTTGCGCTCCCCTACAAACAACCCAACCCGCTTGCCTTTTGTCAGACTTATTGTCTGCCTTTCTCCGCCCTCCGGCTTTGGGAGGGTTGCGGTTTGTTATCCGTTGGCGGAGAACATCTAAAAAACGCCCGACCCCTCAACCCCGGTAGGGCTTGCAATTTCCCACCGACTCTCCCTGGTTCTTCGGCTTGATTTGATTCTTAAAAGTGATCTCTAAAGGATAGCTTTCCCCTGATTTTCTTTCTCCGGGGACCTGAAAACTCAGTGCTTCTCCGACTCTCCTTTACACCTTTCGCACGAACTACATCGGTTAGTTAGAAAACTATGAATGAATCCCAAGAGCTTAGCTGGAGCTTGTTAGGATTCTCAAACTCCCCAATCTGGCCCCTTTTATTCAGGATTCCTTTTCAGAATGTCATCGAGATGCATTGGATGGATATTATGTCTCTGGCGAAACCCTTTCCGAGTCGACCTTTTCGTGCCCCGGCGTCCGACTGATAATCCTTTCTCCACTACAACCTCTGTCCCGAGGAGCCCAGGGCGTCAGTGTTCCTGTAGGTTTGCACCTTGAAGAAGACGGGTGATGCTCTTGCACTTCTACTGCGTTGTTTTCGGATCTTTCTCTTCATGATCTGACGGTTCAACCGTCCTCCGAAAGTCGGCTCTCGAGGCATGAATCGCCAATCCTATGACCGGATGTACCCCATCCCCTCTAAGAGGGAGAAAGAAACGTTTCGCTAAGCCGGACGAAACTTCTCCCAATACGAAGAGAAAACGACTAAAGTTACTTTTCTTCCCCTCTTTCCTCCGGTACTCGGGTAAGTAATCCAGTTTATGAGGGCCCTGTGAAAGGTATGTCCGGTACTTCCTAAGTAAGAGTAAGAGAAGAACTCTAATCGCATCCTTTAGATGTGCATGTCAGGTAGAAAGAGCCGCTGGGCGCAGGGTAGGCCGGACCCCTCCGAGCCCAGGACCCCAGAGGGGAGAGGAGTCGGCTTCCGGCAGCGGCGTGGGCGAGGTAAAGTCCACTTGCACGAAATGATTCTGGAATGAGAAATAGAGCTAGCTGGAATTTTGAAGCCCCCCCCTAGCAACGGCGGAGGAGAGAGGACTACGGCCCCGCCTATAGATCCTCCGGCCTCACGGGCGGCTAAGACCACCAATAGACCCGCGTCCCAGGACTTAAGGAAAGAAGGCCCCCATCTACAACGCGTTGTTGGAGTAATCTGTGGGAAAGGCCCAAGCAGCCATTTTTTGTCCCACTGTAGTTCTAAAGTTAGGGGACCCGATCACTACCAGGATTCAACTATTTGACATTTAAAGACCTCTAGCCACGTATACCCCGTGGAACCTTATAAATGGCCCCCCTAATCCTCCGGGGGCCCTAAAGCCACAAGGAACTGAAATTCCAACCCCATCCCTCTGTTCCCCTGTCAACTTTTTGGTAAAAAAACCTAGATTAATATTTATTTTCAATATCTCCCCTCCTCTAGTCTACCCCTCCACCCCCCCCTTTCTGCCTTGGATTCTTTCAAATTTTTTGAACCCTCCCTGGCCCCGATAGTCTGAGGTCACCAGGGTACGCTGTGTCCCCTCAATTTTCCTTTTCATTCCCTATTGCACTACCCCGGCGGCTTCTAACTTTTTTTTCCTCGGCTTTCTTCCCCCTTGGATCCCTCCTCTCGATGTCATCCTTCCCAACGCTTTTCGCTTTACCGGAACGACTTTCATACTACTCAAACTTACCGTCAACCCCTGACGCTGACCTCCTTTCATGGCTCCCTTCGATTCCCTTGGTGACTTCCCCGGGGCCACACGGACTGCAATTGATTTCCGAGCACGGGGGTGCTTCTCCCAACGCCGTCGTGGAATCTATGAGAGCAGCATGAACGTTTGTCCGATTTTTTTCCCTCCGCCGTTTCCGAAACCCCCCCAATTTCGTAGGAAAGGACTCTCCCCCCTTAGTCTTCGCGCGCCCGACGACGCAGCCTTCTTGAGTATCTTTCCCCCCAGAGTTTGTGTTTCTTTTTTCCCTGAACCTCTGCAAGCTCTACCTTCCCCAGAAGAAGTTCCCAATGTGGTCACGCGGCCAGTTCACTCCCGGTTTTTCGTCACCGGCGTGATCCCTTTTTCCCCTTTCCTTGTCTGGATTGCTAGGCCTTTTCCCCTCGTTCTCTTTACCATCCCAAGGGCGTCTATGGCCGTTTGGAATTACGGGTCGCCGACCTGTCCCTCCATGCGGAGGATCTCCACAATGCCCGAATCTTTGAGAACTTCTAAAATTTTTGTTCGCGCTTCGAATACGTCTCGGTTCCCGGCAACTAAGGCTCCCCGGTCGATTCGTTTCTTTCCATTGAACGGAAGCCTGCCATTCCCCTCTTCGGCTCTCCTTGGGTTTTTATTAGATCAATTGTTTCCGCCCTGCGTTTCCCACTTCATGAAGCTGGGTTCTAGACGAGGAGGATATACCCCGGACCGTGCCGCGCGTCTTGCCTTTTTCTTAGTCGATTCTCCTCTCCCTTACCCTTTGAATCAACTTTTCGTTGTACTCTTCTACATCGACAATGCCTTTCTTTTTTGCTTGGGTTTTTCCGACTGAATCGGGTTCAAGAGTCAGGTCTCCTCTTCGCCGGTCAACGGCCCTCTCCGCCCTTGGCGCTGTCCACGAGTCCCCTTTGAGTCCCCTGAAGCCCAGAATGTGCTTTCCACCCATCCCTTTCCCTCATTTGCGCGGTCCCGCGCCCCGGACAAATAAGAAGCGTGTAACAAATGGTCACATGATGACTCTTCGATCCTTACGGCTCAGTGTCGACGATGCCAAAGTCTTTCCTTTTTGCGTCCTGTGTTCCCCCCCCCCCTATGGCTGCGCCCAGACGAACGGTTCCTTTTGGCTTTCCTTCCGTTTCTGCGGCTGGTTTTTTTTTCCGTCTCCTCTCCGCATAGCATCGTCCCTGATCTCTACTTGCTCGCACGGGCGTTCTAAAAGCACCCCGTTCCGCGATCAAGTGCAGGCCGTTTTTTCGTTTTTTCCACTTTCCCATTGTCTGTCGTCCCCAGAGAGCATCCCATCCCCCCCCTTCAGGTTCTTGAGCACTGTTCCGGCGACCGAGAAACGCTTTGAAGACTCCCCTAGTTATTTAGGCCCCCTGTCTTAACTTGCCTTCCTATCTTTTCCAGCCCGGTTTTGAGACTTCTCTTCTATTGCTTTCCCAAAGCTCCCCTTTGGAAAGAGACTCGCCGGGAGGAGTTAGTAACGTTTCTTTTCCTATCACACGGTAGAGACAGTAGTGTTCTCTCTCTTTCCGGCGCCTTGCGGTCTTGCCGAACCCCAGAAAATATGTCGTTGTTCCGCAGATCACATGCCTTCTGCCAGAGATCTGCGTAGCCTGTCCGTAGCTTTATCCCCACCGTCTCCCCTCCATGATTTACGCCGACAGGTGAAACGTCCGCCCGGGCGCCTACAAAATCTGTTTCCCTCTCCTTTTCGTCCTTTTTATAGGTCGCTTCATCCATTTCACAGGTATCGTGTGACCTCCGCCTGGATCTAGGATGGCTCTGAAAAAGTCCGCCTGCCTCTATACGACCTGGGCTCCTTTGCAGCCCCTTTTCCAGAGTTTAGCTTCTTTCCCTCTTTGCTGACGACCGACTTGCGTCTTAGAAGTTAGGCAGGAACTCTTTGTAAAGCTACGGCGCTTGCTTTTCAAGAAAGTGTTGATCTTGTTTCCTCCCTCCAGCATGCAAAACTTGCCCTCTTTCTTAGTTTAAAGTCCCTTTCGAGACTGGTATAATCTCGTCTTACGTTGGCTGAAGGAAAGAAAGCTTGAGTTGGGTGGGGTCGTCCGTTTTTGCACCTCTTGCTAAAACTATCCCCCCCCCCACCCCCTCGGATGACCCGACATACTTTCTTTTTGCCAACACGGCCCTGAAGGGGTTGGTGGGTGAGGGAGAGCCCATTTGAGGCCCATTCGGTACCAGTGGTAAAGTTCACCCCTTTCCTCCGACGTCTTTTCTGTTCCTTTTTTTTTTCTTTTTTGTTTTTTCTTGCCTGCCGCCTAATTCAGGAACCTCCCGTTCGAAATTAGAGTGCAAGCCATGCTGAATTCCCCCTACACTACTCACTTTTCGAGTGTGATTGCCCTTTCTTTCCACCTTAGTCCCCCGGCTAGCGTCAAGCTACAAGAAGACAATCCCCCATCCTTAGTTTTTTTTTCCTTTTTCCGGCCCCCCCCCCTTTACCGGTTTGCGGATTTTGAGCAGAGAAATCACTTCTACCTCCTGACCTGCTGGGCCCCTCGGTCTTTTCCTGATCCGGCCCACCATCGTCACCTTCCAATCCCTTTCATCCCGATTCAGATAATTCCTTCCCTTTGATGAAGAAGGCAATCGCCCTCCTCCAGAAGCGAACTTTTTTTGCGTTTTCTTCCTTAGACTGTTCACGATGAACCCATCAGTCCTTAAAATTTTTTTTAACTGCCTTTTTCCTTTTCGTTAATTTTAAGACAGGCAAGCCTGGTAGAGCTTCCGCAGCCGTTCTCGGCACGCTCTTT
>Ga0179593_1307194_pt1 | contig 15480 bp, 15 predicted proteins | sample CZODoug2_1_08_16_FD_185931 | JGI IMG/M metagenome (GOLD analysis project Ga0179593, IMG submission 185931) | Vadose zone soil fungal communities from Angelo Coast Range Reserve, California, USA - CZODoug2_1_08_16fungal (PacBio error correction) | ecosystem: Environmental > Terrestrial > Soil >... | reverse complement strand
GTTGGACTTTGTTTGAATTCCCTTTTTGTTTTCGGACCCTTTAAGGACCTCTGGGTTTGTCTTGTCATTAAGACATTTTCCCCGACAGGTTCCCATGTCTAATCCTTCGTCTTTAACGTCCCCAACTTCCTCGTACTTGGTGTTGGGGTCTTCAGGCGATCTCACTCTCCTGAAGGATTTTTCCCCCCGTGGTATTCCTCGGGGGATAAACCCCACCCCTCTCTCTTTCCCGGCGCCCTGCTACACCTCATTGTTTTTTTTTTTTTTTTTTTTGTTTTGTTGGTGTGTGGGTGATTGGTGTCCTTTTTCCTCCCGTACCTGGTGGACCGAGATGTGATCTTTACATCTTCGGCCCTCCGGCCCCCTTTTCCCCTCACCACCGAGACGCCGCGATGTGAAGCGGATGCGGACTGGTGCAAGGTTATTGATTGCCTCTTCTCCCTGTAACTTTTGCCCCAGCCCGCTCGGTGAGGCGTCTCCCCGTCCGGAAGTTACCCAGCGTGCGACCTCCCTCCGCTACGTTGACCCCACTCGCTTTCTTTCCCCGGCTCCTAAATTCAATCCCCCTCAGCCGTTCCATTTTGGAGAGCCCCTGACTTCTGACGCTACGCTTGATGTACAGCGGCCTTGCAAGAATTCGGAAACACCGATTCTTCGGCGTTTAAGCTCTCAGCGACTAGCCGGCATACCCCTGTCCCTCCTCCCCCTTGACGCCCCCCCGATTGTTGTACTGACGTTGGCCACTATGTCCCAATTTTTTCCCCGAGGCCAGAAGCCTCATTCTGGGTGGAAATCTTCCCCCTCACCACTTACTCCACCGATGGCATCGCCCTTTTTCTCCCAGCACTCCTCTTTTCCTTCTGCAGCCAAATCTCTGACCCATGTTAAGATTTTCATTGGGGTGGGGGTGGTGCCTTCCTAGGGTCAAGCAGCCGTCAGGCCCGTATTGGCCGTTCTTTGTCCACATATGTAGTTACTAACCCCCAGAGTTCAAACTCCAAAGCAGAGGCGGCCGTCAACACCTCCTCCCCGGCGCCCGGTTCGACAGAATTCCCCCCTCCCTGCGATCTTTTCTATTTTCCTTCATGCGTTTTATATCGATAGATGAGTTTCAGTCACTTCTTGGCCCACTAGAATGCGTTGTGCGTGTCTGCGCGCATAAGTTTTTTTTAGTGGTGCGGAATTCTCTACGCCTCCATAGTATTCAAACTGACCCACCTGGTCACGGAATGTCTTTTCCCCCCCGCTTACGAATTTCGATGACTTTTTTTGCCTTGGTGGATGCTCGTAGTGACTTTTCCTCAATTCCGTCGCTGACCGGTTGGAGAAGTTGGTCTGTACGGCTTCCCCCACAATGAGGCCTATTCTGTTCATTCTTTAAGCAGATTGTGTGACCCCCTCCGGAAAAGCACCTTGTAGTTTCCGGGGTTGGGTTTTGTCAACGGAGTGATGACCGATTTCTTGACTTTTTTGAGCCCTCCAGTCTTGTTGCATCCCTTCTCTACTTCCTTTGCCTTGCACACTGAGTTCTTATATAATTTCTCACCCCAGGCTCTTGATTTTGGTAAGGCGGATGGTCTGAAGTCTATGAGAGGCTTTTTTCCCCCCTCCCGAGGTTTTCCATTGCTTCGTTCGCCGATTGGCTTCTCTGCTTTTCTCCGATCGCTTTTGGTGCATTATCCCCCCAACGTTACTTTTCAGCGTCAAACCACTCCCTGCTGAACTGAGAAGCACCTGCTTAAATTCTGTTTTTCTAGAGGGATGCTTTGTAATTTTTTTTTTTTCTCAAGATAGTCAATTCTTTAAGGTTCCCCCCCTGACAGAGGGTGTCGTCCGAACAGAGACCCCCCCGCCCCCGCATTTCTCATTTCCCCTCCACTGTGGTGGTGCACTCCTTTCTCCTGTGTTTTGTTGGCCTCCTACGTTCCCTTGACACTCCTCGTTTGAGTCTTTGAATTTGCCTCCGTTCAGGCCACCCATTTTCCCCAAGGTTAACGATGGCCTTTTTTTCTTGCCCAAAAAGTTTTATCCAGCCCCCCCCCTCCTTTTTTCTTAAACCCCTTTACGCTGCACCGACAACCGCTTGCACTTTCCTTCGCCGGTTTCCCCCCATTTTAGATGCCCCTTTTTTTTGAACAACCTTACACCCTGCGGCACCTCGAATCGCGCACGCCGGGCGAATCGTTCATTTTTTACCTACTCGGTCTCCTTTCAGGGTTTGGACTCGACAGCTTTGTAGCTCTCGGTTCCCTATGCCCCGTCTATCGTTTAAGGAACTCTCTTTCCCTAACTCAACTCGGTGCTTTACCCAAGCCTCTAACCCCCTTTTCCCCCTTATTATGCCCCTTTAGAATGACCATCGACTGCGCCCTGGCGTCTCCCTGTCCTTCTTCGACTGGAATTGCCTCCCCTCTACCGTGATCAAGTTTATGCAGTACCTGGTGGGCACTGCGCTGCGCTCTCCCCCAATCCTTCATCCACTGTTTCGCCGTCAGCCCATCGCTAAGTGAAGTCATTGCGGCAACCTGTTGCCCCGTCCATCCCTGGTCCCTTCCCATTTCCCTTTTCTTTGAAAGTTAATACTCCGGTTTCGCGATTTTTATAGGCTTGGTGTATCCCGAGTCAAAGTCATTTTGATATTCTTTGCTCGAGTGCGGACATGACCCCCCCATGAGACGTTACCTCGGTTCAAGCGACAAGTGCGCCTGGCTGTTCCCGACGGCTTTCCCTTACCACTTTGAACCTGTTCACGGTCCCCCTGTGTTTATGTCAACTTACCAGGTTTCGACGTGCTATTTTCCCCGCGAAAGTGTTGATCTATTGTAAGTGATCGCGGACCCCCCCGCTAATGCGCCAGTTTCAGCCCTGTGACCCTCTGAGCTTCGCGCTTTTCCCCAAACTTCCGGCCCGCTTCCCAGACAATTTCGTTTGTGGCTCTGCCCTGAGAATGGTGAGTACGAGGAGCTGCAGTTGCTTCGCTTTTTCTTGTCATTTCTCCCGCTATCCCCTGGCCGCTTTTTTTTTTTTTTTGCCATGACGCTCGGAGAGAAGTCCTGGAGGGCAATGCCGCCGCGCACTCCGTTGTTGCCTGATCCTTTTTTTGGTTCCTTCCGCTGGCGATTGCACCCTTTCTTACATCGAAGATGCTTGATTTCCTGATCCGGACGTCCGCTTTTTATCGGTCGGTCCCTTCCCCCTTTTTCCCCCCGTGTCATCGCTTATACGGGTCGGCACTTGCGTCACAGTGGACGCCCATTGTCCTTCTTTAGAATGCGTCCGAGCCTCTTCTTTTCGCCGAGCTCCTCTTAGTCCCTGTTCGCAGAACTTTTTTTTGTGGATAGACCAAAGCTCTCCATTCTTTTTTTTTTTTTGGCCGGTGACTTGCCTTTTTTCTAGGCCTGTTCAGTGAGAGAGCATTCTCAAGACCCCCCGAAAAAGCCCCATTAACCATAGATTCGTCTCTGCCCCGTCGTTCCTGTGTAGCCCCCAGCAAATATCTTCTACGTTCCTTCTGCATTCCTGTCGACATTCTCTTTTCCAGGTGCATTCCCGGGTCCTCACCGCCGCGGATTCGGGCTGTCAGCAGTTCCGTCGTTTGTAGTTGATTTTCTTCCAAGCCACCATAACCGTCTGACCCTCCTCTTAGCCCAGATCCGCACATAGCTTTTTCTCTTTAATTGTTGACTCCTACCGAGGTCTAGCAGTTAATGAAGTCCCTTTCACTGTGATGGCCGTGAGCTGCTGAATCTCTGCTGATGAAGATGTTTCTATTCACTAGATCCTCACCGTCTATTCTCAGTCCAGAAGGCCTGTGCAGAGATCTCACTGTTTGATGTCCCCGTCTGGAGGCGCTCCTCTTCGGTCTTAGCTTGGGTCCAATTTCTTTATTTTTGAGCCCTCATCCGATTTTTGGGAGAGTCAATATACCATTTGTGGGTTTGAGCTTTTCAATATTTTCTCATCTCTCCTTTTCCTCCCCCTTTCCACCCCTTTGTTTTTTTTTGTTGGATCGCCCCCAGCTTTTTGCGCCACATCCAATTTTCGATGCGATCCCTCTGATGTACGGATCTGCATCAGCAGTCCAGTTTCAAGGAGAGCTTCTTTTTTGCGCGCTACCTCTTTAGCTCCAGCGAGCCTTTGCCTCACTCATAGCTTTATCCTTCCGCTGACGGCTCGCTCTCCCTTCTGGACCGCTGAACCTGTTTTTGGAGCAGGTTACCCGTTCATGTAGGATGATCGACCCTTGGTGGCCCTGCGCGGTGTAGGAGTGCGTCCTTCGTCTTTCAGCTCTGGGGCGAGTCTTCTTTTTCGTCGAGTGCCCGTCTCGCGCATGAGTGTTTTTTTTTTTTTCATCCGCGCCCTTCCAAGAGCTGGCAATTTTGATCGCCAGCTCGGTTTTTTTGGGAACCAGGGTTTTCCGCACCCGGTATTGGCTGTAGGTTTCCTCCAATTAAGATCGCCCCCGGATGGTCGTTTTTGATTTGCGCATTCCGCGCGGCGAGTCTTGCCCCTTGGGTTTGGTTTTTTTCTTTTTGGGCTATTTTGGCGGCTTGCTCACCTTTCGGTGACATGATTCCCCCTTAACTATGACCGATTTGTTTTTTTCTTTATTGCCCCCCTGACATTGCTGCGAGAGCTTTTACTCAGTCTTGAGCAGGTGCGCCTCCTCGTCGCGTCGTCATGTTCCGCAGTTTATTGCACGACTCCGGATAGAGACGTACCTTGTGGCAATTTTGCCCGACCAGCGCCAGATGTAACAAATAGCCACAGTTTGCCGATGACCGCGCTCCCCTCTGCTCGTCTGACGTGGCACGATCCTCCTGCGTCAGTCTTTCCCTCTCACTCTTGTTTTTCGTCCGCGGTCCTTCCCCCATGGGACCGTCTAAGGTCCCCTGGTGCGGGCGCCCTGCGATGCTTACGAGAAGCGGATCGTTCTTTATCTAGCTCGCGGTAAAGGTTGCCCTTCTTAGTCCTCCGTAGAGCGCCTTCATTCCTCTTCCGCAGGAGCAGCCTGCTTTCTTCTTCTGTGCTTCCAGTACGGCCCACGTGGGTCCCCCCCCATGCAATAGTTTTTTCAAGGATGATCCTTGGGGTAATGACCTTTTGGTGCTTTCCCTATCCTTGTACTTAATGCCTTTTTTCCCCCCCTTTTTGGAGGCAGGTATTTTTGACCACCTTTTATGTGCCTTTTTGTCCCACTGGGTGCCCTTGTAGTGGTCCCCTTTCAGACGTTTTCCGTCGTGGAAGAAGGCGCAAGTTTCTTTTTTTTACATGGGCTTTTATTTGGACCTAGTTCATCCCGCTTTTGATAGCCTACTGTGCCGTGGTTCCGAAGTATTGCCGTACTTTCATTTTCGGACCCCTGCGCTTTTAATGAATGAAGTCTTTACTTTTCCCCCCTCTTATAGTTTCCTCGGACGTAAGCTATTGGATTTTCGTTCTAGGTGACGAAAGTCGACTGCTGTGCTTTAAAAAAGTCAGATGATTCTTTTGCTGCCCCGCCGCGCCTTTGCACACCCTTCCATGCGGATGTTTGCCGTGCACGTTCTTTTACCTTTTTATTCGATCTTTTTTTTTTCCGAACCGGCTTCTTTTTTTGGCCTAACCCGTGGTACTGTTTGACATCTTTGTCTTTTGTTTAATCCTAGGTCGTTAGGTAGCTGTAGTCTTTTTTTCGCACACGATAGTTAGTGGACACTATTTTGCTATGGATTCCTTTGTCGTCACCCCGGCCCGGCCTCGATCCTTCGTGAGTCCTTGGGCGAGGCGTTTTGACGCATATTTTTTAAGAGGGCGTTCTTTGGTGTTTTCTTTTTTGCATGTGGAGTCGCGTGTCTCTTAGTCCCACGTTTTCTGCACTCCCTTCCATTGGATAGGTTCTCCTGGATGCCTTTTCTTTAAAAAACCCGTTCGCATCGACCCCATTTCACTGTTTTCCTTCAGTTTCGCGCCTCACGGCTACCGGTGGTCCCCTTTTGACTGTGTTTTTACCCCCACACCAGGAGTCCTTTTTTTCTGCCCGGTTTTGTCCATTCCGCCATTTCCTTTTGCTTTCTTCTTTTGTCCCTTTTTCTGGCAATCAGACCCGTTCTGCCCCGAAGTCTGGTCCTACTCTTCTGCTTGAGCTTTCCGGCACAATCAACCCCTTATCTCCGCTTATTTACGCGGAGGTCGCAGTCTTATTGCCACCTTTTTTTTTCGGAAAGTTTTCCTTCGGCCTTTCGGAGTTCCCCAAATTCCCTCAGCGTGGACGCCGTCCGTATCCCACCCCAAAACGTTTCTTTGGGAGTTTTTCTCATAATTAAATCCATCAACCTTGATCTTCTTCTTTCAAAATGATTTGAATAGCCTAATACTGTTTTTTCTGCGTTAAAAGGCTTCCCAATCGAGCTTCCCCCACCAGTTTTGCGCGATGGACACTGCGTCTAGATCATTTTCAGGCCTTCTCGACATGCTAGCTTAAAACAACAAACCCCCCCCCAACCCCCCAACCCCCCAAACCCAAGTCAAGAAATTTTCGTTTTCGCCCATTTTCTTGAGCACCATCGCGTTCACTCTTTCCAGTGAAGCCTCGTTCTTCTTGGGGTCCACTTCGTTTCTGCAATAATTTATTTTCCCCGACGTGTCCCTCCAAGGCAATTTCGTCAAGTCTTGCGAAAGACGAGGTATTACGCATTTCTCTTCGGTTGCCGAGGGCAATCAGTACTTGGCCCCATGTTCGGTCGGTTTGGAATCGGTCTTGTCGAGCTCTCGATCTCGCGGTCAAAAATAAGAACAGAGCTTCCTTCCAAACCTTGAAGTAGGTGCGCAGAATTTATCCGGCACGTCTGATCATCTTTCCTCTTTTTTTTTGAAGTCTGCTCTTCAGTCTATTTCGCACGTCCTCGAGGGCGTTGTTGCAGTGCGCTCTGTTTTTTCGTTTATTTTGACAGCCCGTTCTCGAGAACGTCCCGACAATCGTCTACCCCCGCCTCGACCTGGGCTCCTGATTGCAGGAGAGTAACCTCACGGCTATGACCTTTCGACGCCCAAAGCTTGATTTCTCTCATTAGCGTCGTTTTTTTTTTCTAGTCTTTTTCCTTCTGTTTTTTGATTTTTGCGTGTCTACTCTGGCCACACCCGAATGCCTATCTTATTGGAAGGTTTCCGCGCTTCGGAAGGAAGTACCGTTCCCTTTGAACAGTTTGGGGGTATTCGAGTCCCTTTGCTTGATTAATATGGCCTTATTTCGATCTTTCATATCGGCCGCCTGGGTGGCCTCCTTCCTTGTCCTTTTTGCGATTGTCCCGCGCACGGATTTCTGTTTTTTCTATTGAATTCCGAGTTGATTTTGGATCTTTTATTTTGGTCTTTGAAGTCCTTTTGGTCTTTTCCTGACGCACCATCCCTCGTTTGTTTCTAGTTCTCGTCGTTTTTTTCCTTTTGATCTTTATCGCGCGTGCTCTGGTTTTTTAATCCTAAACAGTAACTTTTCTTCAAACCCTTGATGAACTGTCTAGCTCCGCGCGAATCCTTTTGCTTTGAGAGCTTGGGTGTATGATGTGGATTCCCCGTCCCAGATGTAGGTGCTCCCATCCGAGCGTTCCAGACTCGGCTGAATGTCCGAACTTTGTCCAATAAATGCCTCCTTTTCCTTTTCAACGGGATCGCTCAGGCAACTGAAAGAAACGAAGACTATTACAGACATCGTTTTGTTCTCCTACTCTATCCGTGACTTCTTACATGTCTGTTGCTTTTCCCTCAGGACCACGTCCCAATTTAACGTTTCAGGTGATGGGTACGTTGTACAAAAAAATCCGCGCATTTATACCATTCCCCCCCAATCAATGTCGTTAACCCCGTTTTTTAAGATGTCCCTCCAAAAGTTCCTTTGGTTTCGACGCCCCCTTCGTCCTTACCATGCAATCACCTTTTTTGAGTAAAAGGAATCCTGCTGCTTTGCCTTTGACGCCTCCCTCCTCCTCTTTTCCTTCCCATATCCTCTAACAAGTGTTTTTTTTCTCGTGGAGCTAGCTCTTATGCCACCGTACCTTGGACGTTCCCGCTCCCGGTTTCTTCTTTTACCGCAATACCCGGTCCACCTCCCATCTGTTTAAGGGGAAAAATTGGTCTTTTTCCCAGTTGACTCCCCTATTCCCCCGCGCCTGAAGTGCCGATGTTCCGACATCCTCATTTTCTCCTAGACGGCTTTTTCCCCTTTTTTTTCCACACCCCGTCCCCGCCTTTCCCTTTTTTGGCAACGGCGCGTTTCGAGCATTTTTTTTTTCCCCCGCCTTAATAGAGCAACCTTTTCGCCTCTTTGGTGAGGACTCGAGAATGGTTTTTTGCGTTCCCTTCCATGTCCTCATTTCAGCCCTCCAGAGCTTCTTTCGCTTCTCCCAAGGACCTTTTGTGATGAGTTGCCATGGTCCCGGGTTTATCCCCTGATGGTTGCTTTTCCCGTTCTGCCCTCCGTCCCAGGAAAATTCCCCACGTAACAGGCGTCTGTGTTTGACTACTCAAAAGAGGCCATTGTGACACGCGTTTCCAATTTTAAAGTTTCGTCCTCTGAACCGTTTTTGACCTCCCCGGACAACTCCCTTTAAGATGCATTGGGTTTGTTGCGGTCACCTCCCCCACCGGACCTCCGGTGATGGGACCCTTTTAAATTGTGGGCGACAGCAGTTTTCCTCCGTTCTCAAACTGCCCGAAATTAAACAGCGCAAATTTGATGCTTTTTTGGTTTTACACCCCGCCGCTCTTCCCCCTCCGTGAAGATGTTTGTGAGCCTTCATGACGCCTTCCCAAGATTAGCTGTTTTGCGTTTTTGCGGTGAAGAGAAATTCCGACCTTTGCACTAGCTGCGTTCGCTCATTTTAGAGGACGCTTTTTCTTTTTTATTGCTTTTTTCATTTTGCATATTTCCTCAGAAATTGGGCCTTTTTCGCGTTCTGGTGTTACTTATCTTTGAGATTCCCCAGCTTTTTTATCGACGCATGATGAATCACTGCGCTGAGCGCTTGGTACCCGTTTTTCCCCCTGGTTTTGCTTCCTTTTTCGGTTCGGTTGGCACCCAGGTGAGCGTTTTTATGTTCGATTTTGGATGTCTGAGCCGTCGGCTGTCCAAGATACTCTTTTTTTTTTTCCCTCTCCGTAGATGAACAGCTGTCGCTCTGAGGCGACTCTCTCACCCTATTTTATGGCCGGTTTTTTCCTTCTTCTTCGGGAGATGCTTGAGCATGCGAGGGCACGACCTCCACGCCACTTTCCTTCCCCAAACTCCATTCCCACCCCTTCCCCCCAGTACCGGAACGTTCGGGCGTTTTACCCCCTAGACACTCAGCTTTTTCTGTGCAGTTTTCCGGCCATTCGTTCCCTCCTCCTCAATACTAGTTTTAACGGGTCCTACTGCTGAGTTCGCGCCCCAGTCTCTTCCCCCCCTCCTTTTTTTTGCATTTTTGTTGTTTGACCTTTTCCGCACTGCCTCCAATGGAGGACGCCTTTCCCGACGTTTACCTACCTTTGCCCAGACAAGTGTTCGTTTACGCGTTACTCTCCTACCCCTCAGCGGTCGGAGCAGTTCTGAGCGCTAAAGCCCCGTTGCTTTTACTTGAGCTTTCTGAAAGATGCTGCTTTTTGCGTACTCTTTATTTCCATCACCTGATGAGCTTATTGCCGCTGAACTCCCTCTCTCTTCCTGTGCGAAAAGTTATGCTGTTTGGCTCCTCGAGGCCGTACGCGGCTACACGCCATTCTGGCGTTTTCTTGCTGACTGCCCTCCCATCTGGACATTACTTTTAGTTACTCTCTCTGTTTCCCCCATTTTTGGTGGCGCGCAATTTCATCTCTCTCTTCCTCCTACGTTTTTGTTGTGAGCCTTCTCTAGCCTCCACCGCCATGGTCTTCTAGGCGGATGTCGGTGTTCCCCAGCCCTTTCTCACCTCTCCTTCTTTGCGGATTGAGTTTTTCGCTAATCCACCGCTAAAGCATCCTTTCTCCGATGCTTTTGAGTTCCGGCCTTTTTCTATTTTCGCGCCCATTATGCAGAGGCCATCTCCTTTCAGGCTTTTCTTCCACACCGTGTCTTATCTCGTCTTCCCCTGACTCGTTTTCCGACGAGGGTTTTAGGAGTTATCTTCCCTCCGATAGGGGCTAGGAGGAATCTCAACCGTCAGGTCCTCGTTTTTAGGTGTCGGTATTGCAGGCCAAATGCACTTCCCAGAACCTTTTTCGTTGCGGCGCCTCCCCCTTCCCCCCCTCGAGCGTGATTTTCCCTTCAGGCATCCCTGAGGCGTCCTTCGACTACGACAGCTATTCGCCACCAATTTGTTTTCCGTCTGTTCACGCCGGTTTTTTTTTGCGGGTGGTAGTCTGTTTTCCTGCTGCCCTGGATTTTCTTTTCACTGTTAGACCCTATCAACCCGAATGATTCACTTTCCTGGATGAGATTTTTTTTCGCACTTTTCGTTGCGAGCACCGCTTTCATCCCTTTCTGCCTTCGCACGCCGCGAGGAGCTTCTTCCTTGCCATCTCCGTTCTATGCATTCTCTGAGCCCACAAGGTTGTTTCGAATGTTCTCGAGGATGTCCCAAAGTGCCTGCACAAGGGTTCTATGACTTCCTTCCCGCTCTTTCCTGCCCAGGCTTGGCAGAGCCTGGATTTTTGGCTACGTTGTTGAAGCCGAGCATTCACGTAACATCCTCAGTTCCCGGTGTCTTTAGCCTTCCTTGAAATGTTGCCCTGACTTTTTTGCAGAGTCGGTTGGCGCAGCTCCCGCTCTTGAAACATTTGCTCCCCGGCTCTCCGAGTACTCTCATTAAGCGACCTTTTTGAATATAGTTCATACCGCCAGGTGTGGATGGTACGCACGGTTTCCCTTTTTTCCCTTCAAATAGAGACATCCCTGGCCATTCTTCGGATTTGGTCCTTTTGGTTCCTAATCAGAGAACCTTGCCCATGCTGCGCCCGTTCGCTGGAATATTCATCATTCTCCCCGTTGTTGACCCTCACCCTTTGTGCTCCCCTGCTTTTTTTTACCGCCTGGTACTTTGTGACCTTCCATTTCTTTGGACCTAGTCTTAGTGGCGCCTTGCCCGCGCATGGGTTCTGTTTTTAGTTTTCCTGCCCTCCCTTGGCTCGAGCCGTTTTTTTCGCTAGTTCAGCTTCCTGTCTGTTACCACGCGACTTTTTTTTCTCAGTCTCGCAGCACCACTTTTTTGTAGTCGCCTCGCTCCGCTGGCGGCAGACCTTCTTTCCATGTTTAGCCGTTTCTCCGCCGTTCTTTTCCTTTCAAAGGAGGCCGAACCAGGTTCTGATTTTAGCGTGCTCATTGCTCCTTCTCCCTTCCCCCTTTCCATTATTTGTTTTTTTCTCCGTGAAAATCAGTCCTTAAGAGCATTGACCTTTATAGTCTGTCCAGGGATGCTTTTGTCATCACGTGGTTTCACCCGTTTTTCATCTTTCTTGGGTCCGCGGTGTTTTGTTCGATTGAGTTTAGTTTCACTACGGCAGAGCCGCCCCCGAGTTCTAGGTACTTCACCCGTTCCCATGTAGCGAAATTCTTCCCCCATGAGAGGCGTCTTTGGAATGGACGGGAATCTGGATTTGTTTTATTGATGAGCATCGGGAATGACCGACTCTTTCTCGTTTTTAAGTTTTGCCGAGGGGCGTTAAACCCCATTTTCTTCCTTTTCCCTGGGTATCCCTTTTCCCGTTTTGCAACGTAACCCACTCTGTATCGTTACCCTTTTTTTCCTTTTTTCCAGGAAGGTTTTATAGATTACATCGATGTCTTTTATGCTCGGAGCGTCTTTTTTTTCCACACCCAGGGTCCTTTCTCCCGGCTTGTCCCCTTTTTAACTTTCTTGAGGCTTTTATCCCCCCCCCCCCCCTTGCTCGAAATAGCATTTACCCTTTTGATTTGATGGTCCCCTGGCGTCCGCCTGAACCGTTATCCCCCATTCACCTCTTGATCATTCCCTCCTATGTACTCCCTTTTTCGTGTCCCGTTCACAGTCTTTAAGTTCGTTGACAGGTATTTTAGTCCCCCGTCTTGTTTCGCGATCTTTTTAACAGGACGAAGAGAGTGCGACGCGCTTCCTTCACCCGTCTTGGTTCTTGCATGTCTCCCTTTCCTTCCAAGACCATCCGCAGTCCATACTCCCGGTTCGGGGAGATTGGTTTCGACGAGCGTGCGATGGCCCCGCTGGACATTTTTCCCCCAGCTGCAGGGGGTTTTTGTTGGGCGCTTTGGACACCAGCCGGAGACCAGTCCGGCTGCATCAAGACATGGACCCTCCGGACTCCCCTGTTCGTTTTTCTTTCGGCGAGAACCGCGTTTTCTCAGAAGTCTTAGAGTCCTGTTTGGACCCCAACTGCCCCCCCGATGGCATGACCTTGATCAACAGGTCAACGACGATGCCCCTCTTTTTTCCACCCGCTTTCGGCATACGCCTCTGCTGTGCTTCGAGGGCAAGAAGTCCGTTCCCCCGGGCGGCGGGGAGGCCGTAGTCGAGAATGATGACGTGAACAATTTACCGCCTTGTGGCCCCCCCTGCAAAGCGCGACGGTGCCCGTTTTTAAGAAGGCTCCCTTTTCACGGCGCCTCCTTTTTTTTCACAAGGTTTTTTTTTCTGTTTTTTCCTGTTTTTTTAGCACAAGTTTTTGCCGCCCTGCGCGCTTATTCCTTGATCTTGGTTTCCACGCCTTTGTCTCTCAGAATCTTCCTTCCCCTTCCCTCGACTTTGGTTTTGAATGCTTGTTTTTTCTGAATTCTTCGATGAAGTCTTCTACCCAGTTCTTTTGTCGCATGTTTTGTCGTTGCAGGGGCTCCCGTTCTCCTCCAACTCGGGGGAGAAGTTTGTTTTTTGACCGTATGGCCACCCCCCTGCTTCACTTTTTTTTTTTCTCGTGACGTTTGTCTCTTTGCCAAGACGTCCGCCCGAACAGTTGTTTGCTCGCTCCATGTGCTTGATTTCCGCCGTCGTTACTATCGCTCTGGTACATCCTTTTTTTTCGTCCGCTGGTCACTCTTTTTTTTTTGTACCAGTAACAGGAGGACGGCGCTCTCTGTGATCTCCTCAGCGACTGATGTACTGGCTTCATTTTCGCCTTTTGTTTTTTGGAGTCTTTAAGCTTTTTTGTTAAAGGCCCCTTCTCGTCTCCGCTCCCTGGACTTCCTTTTTTATCTTTCTCCCTTTTTTTGTTACATTTTTGGTTCCCGAAGAAAGTTCACATTTCCGGCAACCTATTCTCCGGGCTTTTAATCTTTACTCGTATTTTCCCTGTTATCTCGTTTTTTTTGTCTTTTTTGTGTGATACCCCCTTTTCTCTTTCTAATAAGATGTTTTTATACATTTAGTTCCACCTCTTTTTCCTTTTTTTTTTTTTTTTCATGAGACCCGCTACAGATCTGTCTGACACGAATTTACTTTTTCCCCCTTGTGTATGACTTTTTTTATGTCCCCTCTGCTGTGACCTTTTTGTCGTTGACAGGACCCCCCCCCAATCCCCCCCAGTTAACCGATGCGCTGTTGGGTACGTTGCCCCCAAAGGCGCGCTTTACCAGAAGACCTCGTTTTTGTATACGCTTTTCCCCTAACACCAAGAATTGTCCTCATTTTCCGCCGTCCCACTTTTCGCCCTTCCCCATGACCCTCAGACCAGGAAAGCTTTCTTCTCCAGAACTGTTTTCCTTTGCCCTCCTGATCTTTTGTCGAACGTGGTGCCGTTAGGTGACGAGATAAGTCTCTTTTCTGCCCAGTTATATCGTGGACGTGTCCCCCTATTCCGTCCCCAGCTAACCCACCTCCCCCGCGGTTCCCTTCCCGACAAACTCGGTCCAGTGTTGTCCGGATTCCCTGCCCCCCTGCGCACTTCCTGGCGGTCCCTGAAATAGTTTCAATATCCCGTGACCCCACGTGAGACACCTCCGGATTAAAGGACCGACATTTAGGTCAATTTGGTCAAGTTTGTACGGCCCGCTGTTCACGCATCCTCTATGACATGTCAGTCCTGTTGGCCTATGGGCATACGAGCCGGTGCGTACGTTGCGCCTCCGTGGGTCCTCACCCCGGTAAGCATTTTGTCACCAGTCCTCTTCGTCCTTTTTGATACCCCCTCTTACTCTTTGTGCGCGTTTTTTCCGTCGGCCCCCCGGCATCGGTGTTTGTTTTACATGGAAAAGCATTTCACGTTCCGAGCCCCCCCGTTTCACAGGCTCTCTTCAGGCGGCCTCCCCTTCCCTCATTTCAACCTGAATTCAAGAACATTCTCCATCTTTTTTGCTTTTTTCTTAGGCCTCATTACCACTTTTCCCCATCCTTAAGCTCCCAGTTGCGGAGAAACCTTTCCCCCAATTTGGTTCAGTTGCATCAGTCCGGTTTCTTTTGTACCGTGCCTCGCTTGAACGTTTGCCCCCGCCCACTTACCCGCCTCCTCCTGCCGCTGCTGGCTAGATATGCACACTCGCTCCGTTTCCCCCCTCCGGCTTCTGGGCTGCGCCATTCGCCACGGTATTTTAGTTGCGCTTCGGCCGCCTTCTGAGACCGGTCGATCCCTTTTTTTGACTGGCGTCGCTTTTTTTCTTCCTTTCTCCCGAATTTTGTGTTGAGCGTGGTTTCGTTCCCACTGTGTAGCCGCTCCCGCCTGGGGCCCTCTCGGTCGGCACGGAAGCGAGCTTCCCGTCCTCCCCCTGACCCGCATTTTCTCGTGCCACTGTTGCCGCGTCGCGCTTTTGCTTCCCGAGGGTTTCTTAGCCCTCTCTATTCGTGTTTTTCATCCCCTTTTCTAGGTCGTCCCCATTGAGTGAGCCGTGTCATTAAGCTGTTGTAGCTGCACTACTTCATCGTTTCTTTCCTCCTAATGCTGCCGGTAGTTCCCCCCGCTTTTCCGCCTCTGGCCGCGATATCCCCCCTAGAGAGTTCTTTGACGGTTGTTGTAGTTCCGTTGTTGCCTTCCTTTTAAAATGAAGCAACGACATCTACACTCTTTCCCAACCCCGTCCGTCGGCCCCGGATCATGAGCTCATAATTCATGTGGCTCATCCGGCAGTTCGTCGTTGTTTGGTTTTTTGTCTCCGACTCTATGAACGCGGGTTCACGAGCGCTGCTTTTTTCCCGCCCAGTCTGTTTTCCTATGTGGACTGCTTGGAATGCCACGCACCTCCCCCCTCCCCTGCCCCGAGGCACTGAATGTTTTTCCCTACCTCTTTCCTCCGCACAGTGATTCGGTCCTTGGACCTAAAGAACCCTGCGTGCTTTCTTCTTTCATGAAGCTCTCCCCCCCGCCCACGTTTTCTTGACTTTTGAGGCCCTGTGAACGAGATGTTTTTGCTTTTCGTCGACGCTCTCCACCAGAGGGAATTTCCCCTCTTTCCCGCGTTCAAGGTGCCTGCAAGGCCGTTTTGTGCGATTAGTATTCGCTCGCCCCCCTCCCTTCCTCGGAGACTTTCGTTTGTTTGCATTCGTTTCTCGCTTGGAACCTGGAGTTCGTTTGTTGGCG